>JACLAC010009801.1_pt1 | contig 32991 bp, 25 predicted proteins | sample 8027881 | NCBI WGS metagenome assembly JACLAC01 (sample SAMN15725517, study PRJNA655200) | protist metagenome | isolation source: fluorescence activated cell sorting (FACS) single amplified genomes of... | place: Spain: Blaines Bay Microbial Observatory, Mediterranean Sea | collected 2016-01-19 | reverse complement strand
TGTGGAGGTTTAATCTCATCAGGTTCTCAAACAAGGAGGCAGCCTGCACCGATTGAGTGGGATGGGATGCCCTCTACGGAGTCGCCCGTCGAGGCTGAGTCGAGTTTAGGACCGAGCCTGCAGGACCAAGATGAGCCAGAGGCCCCCCAAGGTCGGTTTGGATTTTTGAGAGGTGGAATGACCTTAGTCTGGATCGTGCTGGCGGGTTTGTATTCCTTGATGAGAGCCTGTGCGGAGGGCTAGCGTTCTGAGATGACGTTGCATGCAATCTTTAGAAAAAGGAAATTAAATGAAGGTTAGAGCAGCCATTGCAGTTGAGGCGGGGCATCCGCTGATCGTTGATGAGATCGATCTAGAGGGCCCAAAGCAGGGCGAGTGCCTTGTTCGCCTTGTCGCGACCGGAGTTTGTCATACCGATGCTTTTACGCTTTCGGGGGATGATCCGGAGGGACTTTTTCCCGCAGTGCTGGGTCATGAGGGCGCTGGGATCGTAGAAGAAGTTGGACCGGGCGTGACTTCCTTGGCGGTTGGTGATCACGTCATTCCTTTATACACTCCAGAGTGTAGACAGTGTAAGTTCTGCCTCTCCGGGAAGACGAATCTGTGCGGAGCCATTCGTGAAACGCAGGGCCAGGGTCAGATGCCTGACGGAACCAGTCGCATCTCTTATAAAGGCCAAAGAGTCCACCATTATATGGGTACTTCGACATTCGCCGAGTACACGGTGGTTCCCGAGATCGCCTTGGCGAAGGTTCGATCGGATGCACCACTGGATAAGGTCTGCTTGCTTGGGTGTGGGGTAACGACAGGAATTGGTGCGGTACTTCACACTGCGAAAGTGGAACCCGGATCCAACGTTGCCATTTTTGGCATGGGCGGAATTGGGCTCGCTGTGATTCAGGGAGCCGTGATGGCTGGAGCAGAGAAAATCATTGCGGTGGATGTGAATGAGAAAAAGTTTCCGTTGGCGAAGCAATTTGGTGCCACCGACTTTGTTAACCCTCGTAAGGTGGATGATATCGAGGCGGCCATTATTGAAATGACTGATGGCGGAGTCGACTACTCTTTTGAATGTATAGGCAACGTAGAAACGATGGGAAATGCGCTCCGATGCTGTCACAAGGGGTGGGGCGAATCGATTATTATTGGTGTAGCGGGTGCAGGGCAAGAGATTCATGCTCGTCCTTTTTTACTTGTGACAGGGCGTTCATGGCGAGGGACTGCTTTCGGCGGGACGAAGGGGCGTACTCAGCTTCCGGGCTTCGTGGATCGCTACATGTCAGGCCGAATTAAGCTAGATGAAATGGTGAGCCGAACCCTTCCCCTGGAAGATATCAATGATGCATTTGAGTGGATGCATGACGGCTCCGTTATTCGGAGTGTGGTGCTCTACTGAGCGACATCAAATTTCCCTCAGGCTGAGTCTGATTTCATTGCGATGGGCCAAAAGCCAAGGCATTGATAATGAGTGAGCAGACTCGATCTTAAAGCAGGACATTTGTGTCCGGATACTCGCCGGAGTTCAGCCAGCGATTGTTCGGGGTCGTCTTCAATGGTTTGGGGCTTGAGCGAGGCGATGGACTGTGTTCGTACCGACCTCCCCAATTTAGCCGAAAGCGATTGCTCCGTTTTAATTGTGGGGGAGACCGGTACGGGCAAGGGAATGCTTGCGCGAGAACTGCATCAAGCCTCCTCTAGAGGCGGACAGCCTTTTGTTCATGTTGATTGCGCCGCATTGGCTTCAAGTGTGATTGAAAGCGAACTCTTTGGTCACGAGCGTGGGGCGTTTACGGGGGCTTCGGCGGCCCGCAAAGGGCGCTTTGAACTTGCGTCCACGGGCACTGTGTTCCTTGATGAAATTTCCGAGTTGTCCCCTGAAGTTCAGGCCAAGCTATTGCGCGTCCTACATGATCGACGCTTTGAACGGGTGGGGGGGACAAAGACAATGGTTTTAGACGCCCGAGTGGTGGCTGCGACCAATCGTTCACTTCCGCTGGAGGTTGCAGAAGGTCGATTTCGATCTGACCTCTATTACCGACTCGCCGTCGTTGAAATCGAGTTGCCGCCTTTACGGAATCGCGTGATGGATCTCGAGGCGTTAGTTGAAGAGGCCAGTCGCGTGGTCTCCGCTCGGCTCGGAAGAGAAGTGAAGAGGCCCACTGCCGGAGCACTCTCTCGCTTGTGCGCGTACAGCTGGCCTGGAAATGGGCGGGAAGTTTTTAATATCATTGAGCGTGTCGCTGTCCGGTGGCCTGAAAGAGATTTCGATCAAAAATTGGCCGAGAGAGCAGTGGGTTCACGTGCCGTTCCCGAGGAGCCCCTTTCTGCGGGCTCAGAGGGCCTACCCCCGAAAGGGCTTTCCCTGGAAGAAGTTCTGATGGGGTGCGGGGGCAATGTCAGTCTGGCCTCTCGCAAGTTGGGAGTCCCAAGGAGTACCTTTCGGCATCGCTTGGCGAAGGAGCGATCGAAGGCGGATGCGACGTCTGAAGCTCAGCTTGTTTTTTCTTTCGGTGCGGTTTCGCATATTCCCTGAATCGAAAGAGTCACGTGATCCCAGGAGACGAGCCCTGCAGGACGCTTAGGCTATATTGCGGCTTGCAATCCTGTGCGGTGAAGGGAACCGGCTTGAGGCGAAACTTGTCTTGTCTTGGTATGGCCAATGTTTCTAAATTCTGTTTGCCGGAGTGCGGTGGAGTTCGAGGGCTTTTGGGGCGGGAGGCTTTCGATCGATCAATATGTAGGCCGTAAGCGCGGGGCCCAATTTTGATTCTATTTTTGGAGAAGTGATGAGTAGTTCCACAGAGCGTCCAGAGAACACTCCGACCGGTCTAGTCATGAACTGGCGTATGTGGCTTCCTCATTGGCTGGCTTTCGCTGTTTTCCTTCTGGCTTTTCATCACCTTTACACGCTTGGGACCCGTTACAGCTTTAGTCAAGGTGTGGAGTATTGGTTGTTTCGTCCCAACGATAATGCTCCTTTGATTATCGTCGCTTTGAGCCTTTGGCTGCTGTACCGGCGGTCCAATCGGCTTTTGGCTCTGCCTCGTCAAACTGGTCCACTGGGTTTAATTTGGCTTGGCGTCGCGACCGGGGTCGCTATTTTTTTCTGGGCTGTTTACACATCGGCCTTTGACCTTCAGGTTTTTTCCCTCATCCTCTTGCTGACCTCCATCGTGTGCGCCTACTGGGGAATGCCGGGTTTGCGTGCGGTTTGGCTGCCCATTGCCTTTCTCTTGTTTGCGGTTCCTTTGCCTGCGCCTTTGCTGTTGGCGATCATTTTCAAGCTCCAGATTTGGACCGCTCAGTCAAGTGGGTGGATGTTGGACTTGTTAGGTCTCCCGGCTCTGGTCTCTGGCGATCAAATTTTGCGGGCCACGCAAGCTTTTCAGGTGATTGAAGGCTGCAGCGGTATGCGTTCGATTCAGATCTTGAGCCTTCTCTCGATCTTGCTGATTGATCTTTTTCAAAGAACCGGTTGGCATGCCCTGATTCTTTTCCTCATGGCGCCCTTCGTCGCCTTCGCGTTGAATGGCCTCCGTGTTTTGACCCTCATTCTCAATCCTCATTCGGAGGTGATTGCGATTCACAATCTCCAGGGCATTGTGATTCTTCTGATGGGGCTCTTAGTGATCTATGGACTTGATATTTTGCTTGAGAAGTTCCCCAGATTGAGCCATGAGGTCAGCTTCTCGGCCGTGGATCCAGCTGGTTTTGGATCCAAGCAGGCCTTGGCGGTCGTCAGCGTGGCCGCATTGGCGACTCACGCCGCTCTTTTTTTCGGCCCTGTTTGGCAGGCTCCTGGATCCAACCTGCCTTCTTTGTACTCGACGGTGAGCGATTCTCTTTCCATGTGGGACTCGGAGAAGGTGGAGCCTGATTTCGCGTTCCGGGGGAGTGCGCGTTTCGGCGAGGTTCTTAAACGGGAGTACTTTCTCGGTGGCGGTTCGGTTTCTGTTTTCGTGGCCGAGTCAGATTATTTACAGCGGGGCGGAAGCTCGCTTTCAGCGATTACGGCCCTCCCTGGCTCAGGCTGGACGGTACGAAAAGACGAGGTCGAAGAGCAGCCGGATGGGCGCCTTTTTGACGTTCGTTCGGTTGAAAAAGGCAAGCGACGTTTGTTGCTTTGGCACTGGGTGATCGGTTCGGAGGGGCTTTTGAAGGAAACGCTTCGCTCTCTATTGGCTCTGGATCGAAGTCCATTTGCCCGGTCCGTTCCCATTCTCAGCGTTCGTTTGGAGACGTCGATTAGGGGTCGCCGTCCAACCGGGGTGGCTAGGGCTGAGGCACGTTTGCGATCGGTCCAGGAAAAGCTGGAGCCGGCTTTGGCCCTGCTGAGGGAAAATCCAACGCCGAATTGAGGGCCCGTTCCTTGGAATTTTACACCCGAGGGGGCATTTAATTTCCTTCGGGGATACTTCCGGTCTTGATTCCGGGGTTTTTGCTTAGATCCTCGTCTATGAATTAATTGGTGAAGCGGGTGAGAGGGGTAAGAAACCTTTACTCGAACAGAGAAAACCTTTTCCGTTCACGGCTGCACGACGAAGCTCAGGCGGCGATTAGGGGGACGAGGGCTCGAAATGGCGATGGCATAGTGATTGCATATCCCTGTGACCTCGAACAGAAAGCGGTATTGCGCAAATCGTGTAAGTATCCGCTTTACAACCAGTTTTGGGTGCTTTGGCTAGACCCGAAAAAAACATGGAAAAGTCACAAAAACGAGTTTGACCTGAGCCTAGCGTTGGTGATAGGGTGCAAGAGTTGCGATTGGGATCTCGTCCCTCGCAGGGCTCCACGATGGAAATCTCAGAGGAGAAAAAAAGAATGATACGAAACCTTATAGTGCTTGGATGCACCGCCTTGCTGACGATCGGCCTTTCTTTTGGTTCGTTCGCTGGCTCCGCGCCCGACGCCGACAGTGATGGTGTTCCGGACGCGTACGACAACTGCGTAAACACGCCCAATGGTCCTCTTTTGGCCACGGGTAACTGTTCTTCGCAGGAAGACTACGATGGAAATGGTTACGGACAACCTTGCGACACCGATGTCAACAATGACGGTTCTACGGGTCTTGATGATATCGCGATCGTGATTACCGCACAGGGCAACGGCGCCGACGACATCTCCGATTTCAACTGTGACCTCGGTGTTGGCCTCGATGACTTGGCAACTGCGCTTTCGCAAATTACGTTCACGCCTGGTCCAAGTGGTCTGTCATGCGCCGCGCCAACCGCGACAAACTGCTCCGCTCAGTAGTACGTACTGCGATTGTGTAATTTGAAAGTTGATCGAACTCTGCGACACAGAGACAAGGTTCTAATTGGATAAGTACTACTTCTGTTACACACGTGGGATGAAGTGATTAGTTCACGTGTGTGAGAGTTGGATGAAAACACCTTAAAGGAGATAATTGGATGCGACTTCTGATAACAAACGTGCTTGCAGCGGCACTTCTGCTCTTCGGAGCGGCCGGAGCAAATGCATTTTCGACAAGTATGACCAACAGCTGGGGCGGCGGCGTGGCCTCGGTGGGTGACACGTTGACAGTGACAGTTTCGTTTGACACTGACGGTGGAAATGACGTCTCACTTCTTTCTGTGAGTGTTCTTTTCGACGATGCCATCATGACCTACGACGGCGGAACGTCCGCCACCTACGCGCTGTACACCGGAGGCAAGGGAGCTTCGTATCTGAAGCCGGCCACCACGAACAACACGCTTCGTGTGGGAACCAGCAACCAGATCCTCTTGGACTGGCAGAACAACATCCTTCCGGGTGGCGCAGCGGCTTCGGGCAGCTTCGCTATGAGCACTCTGAGCTTCACGGTTGCGGCTCTCGGTGACGGACAGGCTGATTTCACATTGAGCTCAACTTCGCCGGGCAACACTTTGTTCCTGGGCGACGAAAGCTATCCGACCAACAACCTGTCGGGCAGCTTTGCTGTGATCACTCCTGAGCCGACCACTGCGCTTTTGGTGGGTCTCGGTCTCATGGGTCTCGGTGTTGCAGGTCGACGCAAGGCCTAATACCACAGAGATTCTGTGTACCATCTAAGAGCCCTCTGGCATGCCATATGTCAGAGGGCTTTTTTATTTTTCGGCTGGGAAAATGAAGGCCAGGGCAAAACAGGTTCCGTTCCGGCCGTGAACCCCTAAAAGGTGTCTTTCACACGGCCAACCCTTCGGTCGAAAGGGATGTACGGCCGTCGCTTGGGGCTTTGAAGCCCTTTCTAGGGCAAGGCAGGCTCACGCATGGGTTGTTGGCTTCGATACTGATCAAGGTGCTCCTGAACCACCTGAATGATGGCCTCGGGGGCATTATTCGCATGAAGGGCCTCAAGCGCCCTTTTAGCCTGGATGATGGCTTGCGCGAAATCTCCGTTTTCAGCGTAAACGGCGGCCAGTGTGTCTAGGTAGGCGGCTTGAGGCTTTTGACTCCCTTGGGAGACGATGCGGTCCATGATAGACCGGGCCCGGGGGCCGTCTCGGAGACCGGCTTCGGGAAGAGTGGCGAGGGCCCACGCCAAGTCATTGATATTGGCTTTGTCTGAGGGGCAAGTTTCTATACCGTCCTCCAAGAGTACAAGGAGCTGGCTCCAAAGCTGCTTTTCTCGGAGAATCTCAGCCATTTTGGCTCGGCTTGGGTAATCACACGGCTCGATGGACAGGAGGTCTTGGTAGGTGGCGAGAGCCTCCTCGACTCTTCCTAAATCGCTCATTGCACGAGCGGTGAGACCGATCACATAGGCCGAATTGGGTGTGCGCTCTCGGACGGGTTTGAGAATATCGAGAGCTCTCTGCGGCCTTTTACTTCGAAGATAGCCTTGGGCTATAGCGATCTTTTCGGCCTCGTCGACCAGCACGTTGGGGTCCTCGCCATAGAGATCAAGAACGGAGAAGCCCGAGTCTGATTCTATTTTGGGAGCATGCGCGACGTACCCCAACGCGATGAGTTCGGCGGCGACTTGAGAGTCGAGTTCTCGCTGAGTCGAATCTTTCTCGGGTTCAGATGGATTCTCATCCAGCAGGGCTTTCAACTGAGCTTGCATGAAGGCCAATTGCTCGGGCTCTTGTTCGGCTCGATTTATGAGTTCACTCGGATCCTCCCTAATAAAATAGAGCTCTGGATTGGTTTTGTGGATGTATTTCCAGTCGCCCAGAGTGAGTGAGCGAAGAGTGGGGAGTCCGAAGGTGGCGGCAAAGCGGCTAGCTTCCCCATAGCCTGGTCGAGGGTCTGGGGGCGCAGCGCCTTGGAAGAGGGGGATCAATGAGCGTCCGTCGACATCTCGAACCGGCTCGATGCCCAATAGGTCGAGGACAGTGGGGAGAATATCTACAGTCCGGACCAGGGAGGGGACTCGAGTTCCTTTGGGGGCCCGTGAGGGGGCCCAAAGGATCAGGGGGACCTTCATGGTGGAGTCGTAGACGAAAAAACTATGCGTGGGCTCATTGTGCTCGTTGAGTCCTTCGCCGTGATCAGATGTCAGAATCACGATGGTCTCGTCTTCCAGTTCGAGTTCATCGAGGGCTTTTCGAAGGGCGCCGATCTGAGCGTCTAAGTAGGCGACCTCGGCATGATAAGGGCTGTCTTTGAAGCGCTTGCGGAATTCCTCTGGCGCATAGTAAGGATCATGAGCATCAAAGTAGTGAAGCCAAAGAAAGAAGGGTTCGTCTCGGTACCTCTCCATGAAGGCTACGGCCCGCTCGGTGATGTCTGAGCCAGTTCGCGTCAAGGAGTGAGCGGCACCGTGTTCTACGCCTAGCTTCTTGAGTTTGACATTTCGGCTGAGAGCATCGCGGTAGTGGTTAAAGCCTTGGGCAATTTGAGTTTCTTTTCTCAGAACCGGGGCTGCAATTTCAGTGGCTGTTCGGTAGCCGGAGTCTCTGAGGATCTCAGCGAGTGTTCTTTGAGAGTTCGATAAGATAAATCCGGCGTTGGCTCTGACTCCATGTCGATGAGGCCATAGGCCCGTAAAAATCGAGGCGTGTGCGGGCAGGGTTTCGGGGTTCGTCGTCACGGCTCGCTCAAAGACGACCCCCTCTTCGCCAAGTTGATCGATATGAGGAGATGTGCCCCTTGTCTGTCCGTAGCTTCCGAGCGCGTCTGCGCGTGTTGTGTCGAGGGTGATGAGGATTAGGTTTGGAGGCCCCTCTCTTTTTTTCGATTCAGCATTTTCAATGCTTTTTGAATCAAACTGGGGAGCCTTTGCGTCGCATCCCGATAGGCCAAGGGCTAAGCCGGAAAAGACTATCCACGTAAATTTGAGGATCTTTTTTTGTTTCACGGAAGGATGTATCCAAGGGAGCGAAGTGTCTCACGTTCTTCCTCATCCAGTTCGATGCGCTTGATTCCTCCTGTCTTTTCGTACGAGAGATCACGCCGCTCTTTTAAAGCTTGCCAGAGGTTTCGAGTCACATCTGGATAGGACGCGGATACATCGTTTTTTTCATTGGGGTCAGCGGAGAGGTCGTAAAGAGAGGGTGATTCGTCACCCTGTCGAAAAATCAGTTTGTAGTCATTTTTTCTTACTGAGAAATAGAGCGGAGCGTCCGACCCCATGACTTCGGCGAGTTCAATTCCCCCGGACGCTTCTCCGTACTGGAGCCTGGTTTCAAAAACGCCGTCAACCGATTCGATTTCTTTGATCAGTGGTCCCAGGCTGTAGCCGCTCATGCCGGGGTCGGGCGGCAGGTCAGCCCAATCGAGGACCGTGGGGGGGATGTCGATGATGGACACGGGGGTCTCGATCGAGATTCCTTGCGGGAGTCCCATCCCTCGCATGATGAGAGGAATGCGAAGACTTTCCTGATAGGTGGTGAGGTGATGGAAGAGCCGCCCATGATCCATAAATTCCTCTCCATGGTCGGAAGTGATAATGACGGCACTGGTTTCCATGAGCCCCCTCTCGTCGAGGAATGAGAAGAACCGACCGAGCTCATCGTCCATTTGCCGGATTCCAGCGTCGTAGAGTTCCTCCAGGTGTTGAATGTCGACCGGATCAAGATCTGGTTTTTGCATGTCTTTGTTGATTTCGACCAGTGAGTGGCTTTCACCCAGGACGCATTTTTTCGGATCGAAGGTTTCTTGGCAACGTTTGATATAGGCGTCGGGCAAGCTCATGATTTGAAGCTGCATCTCTTCACCGTCGATTTTCCCATCGTAGGGTTGGACGAACATCTTTTCGTATCGTCCAAGAGAGGTGTAGTCGCTATGCACATCGTAATAGTGCATGAAGACAAAGAGGGGTGCGTCTCTATCCTTATCAATCCATTCCATGGCTTGATTTGTAATTTGCTCGTTGGGTAACCTTCGGCTGACATCATCGGGGATGAAAAGGAATTTTCCGAAACCCCGTTTGAGTTCAAATTTTGGATTTCCGATCCACATACTATTCACGGCGGCGGCCGTATCCCAGCCAGCCTGTTTAAGAATTTCAGCCAAGGTGGGAACGTGTTTAGGAAGAGCGTGAGAAGAAATGATCACCTCATGCTCTAGCGGGTTTCGTCCAGTGAAAAGTGAGGCATGGGCGGGCAGGGTCCATGGGGCGACAGAGCTCGCGTCGGTGAAGCTCACTCCCTCGGAGGCAAAGACGTCGATTCGAGGCGAAGTGAATCGGCTGTGTCCATAGAGACTCAAGTGATCAGCTCTAAGCGTATCGATGGAAATAAGGATGATTAGATTAGGGACATCTGAGGGCAGTGCTTCCTGATTGGGTTCGACGCTGGGTGATTCGTGACACGCTAGGCCGAAAAAAAGTACGAGTAGAAGGTGTTTTATCTTTTTCTTGAACTCTTCGATGCTCGAATTTTTCATACGAATTTTGAGTGAGTCATACATATGGGCTCAACGGATGTAGCCGAGAGCACGGAGTTGCTCAAGATCTTTAGAGTCTAGATTCACTTTGTCCTTCTCGGATGGGTTGAAGTTTGAATCCGAGTGGCGATGCATCATTTCTTTTAGGAGTTGGGAAGCGACTTCAGGATGTTCTTTAGAGATGTCCCTCGTCTCGCCTGGGTCCTCGGTTAGATCATAGAGCCATGAACGCTCTTTTTTAGAGTCATGAATAAGCTTATAGCGACCCCTTCGAACTGATCGGTAAATTGGATAAATGTTGTCCATCATTAACGCATAAGAGAGTCCGCCGGCCGCTTCTCCGTAGAGAAATCGATTTTGGAATAGGCTGGAGGGTTCTCCCGTCATGAGGGGCATAAGATCTAAGCCATCGATATCCTCGTCTACCGGGAGACCCGCGATGGATAAAATAGTGGGTGCAATATCGACTAGAGAGACGGGCGTATCAATTCGAAGTTTTTCAGGAATGGCTCGGCCACGGAAGATCATGGGGACATGAAGAATTTCCTGATAGACAGTGAGAAAGTGATCCATTCGTCCATGGTCCATGAACTCTTCGCCGTGATCGGAAGTAATCACCACGAGTCCGTTTTGGTCCAAGCCCTCTTCTTCAATCACTGAGAAAAGGCGTCCCAATTCGGTGTCAAGTTGTCGGATGCCTGCGTCATAGAGTTGCTCCAGATGCTGGACGTCCTGGTCTTCGAGTTCGAGTTTTTCGACACTGCTATTGACGGCTAGGTAATTTTCGAGAGTGCCAATTCTACACTTTGAAGGGTCGTATTCAGCATGGCACATTTCAAGGAAGTCATCTTCGAAGGTCGTCGTTGCTAATTGCCATGCGGTGCCATCAACAGGGCCTTCGTAGGGCGTGACGAAAAGACTTTCGTATTCAGGCAGGGATGCATAGTCCGCGTGTACGTCGTAATAATGGACGAAGAGAAAGAGCGGTTGGGTGCCACGACCTTGAATCCAGGAGATCGCTTGGTCTGTGATCCAAGTATTCGGTGCTCGACGGTCCATTGTGTCTTCGACGAAGAGGTATTCTTCAAAGTCTCGGGTCAGTCTAAACGGTTCTCTTTTTAGCCAACTGGAGTTCACGACCGCGGCGGTTTGATAACCGTTTTGTTTGAGCGTCAGGGCCAAGGATCCGACATCTTCGGGAAGGGCGGAGTCAAATCGCATCACTCGGTGTTCAACTGGATAGAGTCCAGTCAGCATCGAGGCGTGTGCGGGCAGTGTCCAGGGGGAGGTTGAACTCGCATCCGTAAAAACGGTTCCCCCATCTGCAAATTGATCGAGGGTCGGCGACGTAAATCTCTTTGCGCCATACATTCCCAAATGATCGGCCCTGAGGGTGTCCAGAGAAATAACTACCACAAGGCTCGGGGGAGCCGCTGTTTTTTCGGCGGCTGTAGAGGCCGACACGGGCGGCTTCGGCATGGGGTTCTTGCCTGTTTCGGGAGAACACCCGTAGAGCACGCCCAGGGCAAGGATCCAGGCTATTTTAAAGGCACCCAACGGCCGCTTGGGCTTCATCATCTTGCGACTATACCCGTCTAGGCTCCGCTCGTCAGAGTCCCGCCCATTGTCCCCCGGGGGCAATTCGCTCAACTGGGTTGACCCCTCTAGGCAATCAGTCATAGACTCCGAGTTCGGAACCTACTTTTTAATCAAACCTACAGGGTTGAGTTTTCTTGGGCTGAGTGGTGCCTCGAAAGTCAATGAGTGGGCCATCAGGGGAGTATTAGGACGCATGATGTCGAATTTGAGCCGCTTGGTGTTGATCGTAGCCGTGGGAGGTCTTATCGCTCTTGGGTCTTTGGGCTGCGGGGGTACAGATGATTCTGCTGCACCACCTACAGACAGCACCGCAGGCACGACCTCGGCTGAACGCGTCATACAGGAGACGCCCACCATCACCTCTGAAATGCCCAGTGCAAGCGGAGAAAATCGCCTGGGCGTGGGTGAGGAGTTGAAGAATAAGATCGCGATTCCGGATTATTACCCTGAGGATGGGCCCGTCTACCCCGGCACTTTGCCGAGTTATGTTCGGGTGATGGGCAGTAAGGTGGCCTTGGCCTTTGGATTGTCAGACTCGCCCGATAAGGCAGAGAGCATCGTTATGGCGGATCTAAAAGGGAAGGGTTGGACGCTGACCCCTCCAATGGAACTGCCTACTGGAACAGTGATTAATGGAACGAAGGCGGGACGAGAAGTGACGGTCCTGATCTCGACGGTGCCCGAAGATTCTGGGGGCGAGACGACGATGATGATGGTTTCAGTCCAACGGTAGTTGTTTGTTTTGGATTGACGCGTTGTACAAATTTCGCTTTCAGCGAGAAGCGCTCTTTTTTGGCCTTGCCCTTGCCCTAGCGCTTCTGTTGGCGTGCGGGAAAGAGCCGGCCAGTGATTTTTCTGAGAGTCTGGAAAATTCAAGCTCCGAGGCAGGAATAAGAACGGTCGTTCTGATTTCCTTGGACACTCTCAGGGCCGATCATTTGGGTTCCTACGGGTATGAGTCTTTTACCTCGCCTCGCTTGGACGAATTTGCGATGGGAGGCGTTCTCTTTGAAGACGTCAGCTCAACAGCCCCCTGGACGCTTCCTGCCCACGCATCCATTTTGACGGGCTTAAGCCCGTGGAGACACGGCGTGGTGAGTTCAAAGGCTGGCCTGTCTGCCGAAATTGAAACATTGGCCGATTGGTTTAACGAGGCCGGTTGGAAAACATCCACGATCGTGAACACTTTGTGGCTTAGCCGAGAGACGTACGGGCTGACCCAAGAGTTCACGGATTATCTGGCGGTGAAGAGGTCGAATTATAAACAGATTGGACCTTCCTCAGATATTACAGACGAAGCGATTGCCCAGCTCCAGAAGCAGGGAGGCGCTTCACTTTTTCTGTTTATTCATTACTACGATATTCATGCGGATTATGCTGCGTTGCCCGCTTATGAGAGACTCTTAGTTGAGCCCTATGAGGGTGAAGCTGATGGTTCGGCTTGGCAGTTGATGCGGGCCAACTTCGCTCCGGCTCATATTGCGGCCTGTGTAGAAAATTTTGATTCAGGTCAGTGTGAGTTCGGAAGTCAGGATATCCCTCGCCGTATTGATTCAAATATGGAGGCGGTGGTCTTTGACGAAGACGACATCGCTCATATTACGCAACGGTACAACGCGGGTATTCGTCAAACGGACGCGGAGTTGGGCAGACTGCTGAGTTTTATAGAAGACTACGAAGGGGCTGAGGAAACTCTCGTTTTGATTACCTCTGATCATGGAGAGGAATTCATGGAGCATGGGAGAGTCGATCACTTTTTGACGATGTATCAAGAGACGCTTCGAGTGCCTCTGCTTTTGCGAGGCCCGGGTGTTCCGGTGGCTGAGCGCTTTAATGTGCCCGTTTCTTTGATTGATATTGCCCCGACGTTGCTCAGTCTCACCGCATTGCCGATTCCAGAGGATTTAGAGGGCTTTGATCTATCGACCCTTTGGCGGGGTGAATCGGAATTGAATTGGGAAGCACGCCCTCTTTATGGCGAAGCCAGCGGGGGCCTTGAGTACGAGCGCTGGACTCCGGGGCTTATCCGGTGTATCGGTCGGTCCGGATGGGAGACCTTAAGCTAATCGAACGACAGATGGGCGATGAGGATGCGACCTATGAACTTTTTGATCTCCGGACCGACCCCAAAGAAAAAATTGATCTTTCGAATATTCGTTCGGCGCAAGTGGATCGGATGAAGGGTTTGCTTCAAGATCGGGCCAGTTACGCTGGGAACACTCCATCGGGGTCGAAGGTAGAGATGACGCCTGAGGAGATTGAAGAATTGAGGTCGCTTGGGTATGTCCCTTGAGTTGGGTAAAGGGGTAGGTGGAGTTGGGCTTATGGAAGCGTACGATCGTAAGTAAACTCGACAGACAGCTAAAGCGCCAAATTTAAGAAGGCCTCTTCCCAGAGATGGGAAGAGGCCTTCTTTTGATTCACTTCACATTCACGCGGTGACGTGAAGATCTGTATTCTTAACTCTTACGGGATCGCATTCGGATTCCAGCGAGTGTCAAGAGCGCGGCGATAGAGAGACTGGCCGAAGTGGGCTCTGGCACCGTCAGCGTAAAGTCGCCTATAAGATTATTTGTCGCTGAGCTCCCGTCTCCCAAGAACAGAACATTTCCCGGGGAGCTATTACTGAGCGTGAAGCTTGCCGTACCTTCTAGGCGGGCCTGGAAAGGCAAAGCGGCCATCTGGAAAGCCCCGGCTGCCGCGGCTCCACCTGGAAGTACATTGTTCTGCCAATCTTGGAGAGTTTGATCGACTGTTCCGACTCGAATGGTGTTATTTGTAAGCGCAGGCTTAAGGTAGCTGGCGCCCTTGCCTCCGGTGTAAAGGGCATAGGTGGCAGATTCCGCGCTAGATTGGATGAAGCGTACGATGTCCGAGTCAAAGAGTACGCTGACCGAGAGAAGGGACACGTCCCCTACACCATCCGTATCGAAATCAACAAAGACGTCAAAGACTTGGCCCACATCGACGGTGTCTCCGGGGTTAATCCCTGTCTCCGGCTCTATCGAGGTGGTGAAAGCACTTGCCGTAACAGCTGAGAGCAGCATGCTCAGTGCGGTGAAGCTGGAAATAAGTAGATATCGCATAACCTTTGGTTCTCCTTATAAATCTCGAGAGCCTGGCCTCGAGTTCACTCTTTAAATTTAGCTGTTTGATCTTTCGAACGTGATCAAGATCCCCGTATCTGACCCGTTTTAAATCTTGGTACTCGGTCTCCTTCAGCGACCCGTTTATTTCTTCGTGCTCAAGTGGGCCGCCACGTCGTCCATCCCAATCACTCCGTCTGCATCGTAATCGCAGTTGGTGAGACTGGATTGTTCGACGGGAGTGTTGAGGGCCGAAAGCAGAGTGTCTTGATCGAGATCATCAATCTTTCCGCTCCCATCACAGTCTCCCTCTACGGCCCATGCGGCTGTAGAGATGAGGAGAAGTAGCACCAGAAAAAATGTGCCCGCTATTCGTAACCCCTTCACTGCATGCCCTTTCCGTTCATCCTAAATCAATGAACAATATATCGTAGGCGAACGCAGCCGGCATTACTCATCAAATGGGATGGTGCGATTTGGTGACCGGGTCGAGGGTGTAGCGATAATAACCCGATTTTGATGCGAGAAAATAAGGGGGATGATTCGAAGGAGGGAGAGAGCCCCAGGGAGGATTTACCCCACGGGACTTTATGGAAGGGGCTTATCGATCCACGGTGACGGCCGCAATCACCGCCTCTTGGACTTGGGGGTTTGCGTGTGACTTCAGGGCCAAGATTCTCGGAATGGTGGTCGGGTCACCTAAAGTTTTGAGGGATTCTATCGCCGCGACGACAATCTCGGGCTGCTCATATTGCAGTGCGACCAGCAGCGGGGGAACGGCCAATGCGGGTTCGAAGACGGCCAGTTGCCGGGCCGCCCACACTCGAATCGGGATCGCGAGTTCTGTCTTTTGCAGGGCTTGGATGACAACTTCGAGTTTTTCACCTTCATCACTGTCCGAGTTTTCAAGTTTCTCTCTTGAGATGATTGGCAGAGCTTGGTTTGTGGGCTCGGGAGTGAAGCTTCCTATTTCGCTGGATTCTGTTTCGATGACGAGTTCTTCTTGGGGAGAGGCCTCGCCTGAAGCGGATTCGATTTCTCTCCATGCATTGTCTTCGTGGGTTTTACGAAGCCATGAACGGCCGGTGGCCCTGTCTACCCGAAGCAGTCGATCGGGTTCAATGTTTAATCGATCCACCAAGCTGAAAAGCCCATACCGCCCATTAACTCCTCGTTGTCCGGAAGGATCCGGGGCATCTCCAAGCGGGTTCCATCCTCCGTCTCCGCTTTCTGAGGTCATCCAGACTCGGCCATCAAAGCTGTCTAGACGGAGTAGAACTTTTTTACCTCGGACGAAGTTGAAGCGTTGGTTATCCGAACCGCTGTGGAGGCCGCCTTCTTTCTGAGATGAATCAGGCGTACAGGCCAACATCAAAAGAAGAGCCAGAATAGAGACGATCCAGACTTGGAAAATACGTTTGTTCCTCATGGGGTGATTCATCATAAATTTCGACCCTCCCAATATCTATACGATCTTCGTTAATTAGAGACTCGCGTAAGGTAAAAAGTGAATGACTCTCCGCCGAGGTTTGCAGAATGGGCGATCCATCCATCTTTTCCCACGGGAGCAGGCTCTGAGCGGTCGCTCCATTGAAGGCTGTCCGTAAGAGTCTGCTCGCTGACGTACTCGTAGAATTGTTCAACGGCCTCGCGCCATTCATTCTCGAGAGGCAAATATATCTGAATTCGGTCTGCCACGTCGAAATCGCTGTCCTTACGAGCCTGCTGGATAATTCGAACAACATCTCGCGCCTTGCCCTCAGCCTCAAGCTCCGGAGTGAGGGTGAGGTCGAGAACCACTATGGCATCATTTTTTGGAAGAGCCTGACACGCGACGCCTTCTCGAGGCTGGAGAGTTAAAAGATACTCCTCTTCGTTAAGCTCAAACTCTCCCACTCGGACTTTCCCAGAGTCAAGTCGATTCCAATCGCCTGTCTTTGATGCCTTGACGACTTTTTTCATATCGGGCCCGAACCGAGGACCGATGAGCTTCGAGTTGACCTTGAGCCCGAAGTTCGCGTACGTGTCGATTTCTTGGGTCAGGGTAACGGCTTTGACGTTGACTTCATCTGCGATGAGATCAGTGTACGGGCGAAGTCGCTCAAGGTCTGGGCCCGCAATGGTGAGCTCGGCTAGGGGTTGTCGAACACGTGCATTTTGAGATGACCGGAGTGCGAGTGCTGCGCTGCAAACTTCCCTCACCCGATCCATTTCGAAAACGAGGTCTGAGTTTTCAGCCGCACCTATTTCGTTGGGCCAATCCTGCAGGTGAACACTTTCTTGCGCGGTGAGGCCCCGGTAGATCTCATCGGTGATGAGAGGGAGGAGTGGACTAGCTACTTTGCAAAGAATGGTCAGCGCCGTGTAAAGCGTATCGTAAGCCTGCTGTTTATCTTCATCGAGTTGGCTCTTCCAGAAGCGCGGCCGGCTTCTTCGGATGTACCAATTATTCAGGGCATCGATGTGCTGCGTGATTCTCTGGCAAGCGGAAGCCAAGTCGTAGACATCAAAATCCGAGGCTAGTCCGTCGACGAGTTCATGGGTTTTAGCAAGAATGTATCGATCCAAGAGATGAGGAGAATCGGTTCGTAGGGAAGCTTTAATCCCGTCGGTGTTTGCGTAGAGACTGAAGAAGTACCATGCGTTCCAGATGGGGTTGATAACAAGTCGAACGGCTTCAGCGATGGCTTTGCCATCCTCGTCGATTTTGAGATCGCCACCACGAACAACGGGCGATGAAACCAGAAACCAGCGCAGGGCGTCCGAGCCTATCGTTTCGAAGACTTTTTCGGGGTCAGGGTAATTCCGGAGACGTTTGCTTAGCTTCTTTCCGTCTCCCGCTAGAACCACTCCATGACAGAGGCAATTCTTGAACGGAGGACGGTCGAAAAGGGCTGTAGACATGACGACCATCAAGTAGAACCATCCCCGAGTTTGGGATTGATATTCAGTTATGAAATCCGCCGGAAAATGTTTTTCGAACCAGTCTTTATTCTCAAATGGATAATGAACTTGAGCAAAAGGCATAGAGCCGGATTCAAACCAACAATCCAAGACCTCAGAAACGCGCCGCATCGTGGATTGGCCGGTGGGGTCATCTGGATTGGGACGAGTCAGCTCATCGATATAAGGTCGGTGCAGGTCGGTAGGACGAACTCCAAAATCGCGCTCGATTTCATCTAGGCTTCCGTATACGTCGGTACGCGGGTAATTGGGGTCATCGCTTTTCCAAACCGGAATGGGTGTACCCCAAAAACGATTTCGTGATATGGCCCAATCACGGGCACCCTCTAACCACTTCCCAAAAAGACCGTCTTTGACGGATGCCGGGATCCAATTGATCTCTTGATTGAGTTCAACCATGCGATCTCGAATCGCAACCACGTCGACATACCAGGAGTCCAGGGCTTTGTAGATCAGCGGAGTATCTGTTCGCCAGCAATGGGGATAGTTGTGGACGTAGCTTTCCTCGCGCACGATTTTGTCAGCCGATCGCAGGGCTCGGATAATCGGCGTATTGGCGTCGAAGACCTGTAAACCTTCCCAGTCAGGGACCTGGGCGGTGAAGCATCCGGCATCATCCACTGGGCAGACCACAGGGATGTTGGCTTCAAGGCAGGCTGCCATATCGTCTTCGCCAAAGCCTGGAGCCATATGAACGATTCCGGTTCCTTCGTCGGTGTTGACGAATTCAGCTGAGAGGACCTTAAAAGCTCCTTCAGTGTCTTCGAAAAAGGGAAAGAGTGGCTTGTAGTGTCGCCCGACAAGATCGCGTCCGGTCAAGGTGCCGATAGGCTTAGCTTCCGCTAATTCTTTTTCGAGTTTCCCGACGGTCTCCGCTCCAAGGATAACCCTTCGATCGTTCCATTCGAAAATTTGATATTCGATATCAGCGCCGACGGCGAGCGCCAGATTAGAGGGCAGTGTCCAGGGCGTTGTCGTCCATGCGAGGAGGTCAATGGGTGCTTCGTCGCCCTCCGTATGGATCAATTCAAAGCGCACCGTAACCGCTGGGTCTTGTCTTTCGCGATAGGCATCATCAAGGCGTGTCTCATGAAGCGAAAGAGGTGTCTCAGCCGCCCATGAGTAAGGCATTACTTTGTAGCCTTCATAGAGCAGACCTTTTTCATGGAGCTGCTTGACGGCCCAAATCAAACTTTCCATGTAGGGAAGATCGAGCGTTTTGTAGTCGTTTTCCATGTCGACCCAGCGCGCCGCGCGCTCGACATAGCGCTCCCACTCCTCGGTGTACTTCATGACTGAAGTGCGGCAGTGTTGATTAAATCGCTCGATTCCGAACTCCATGATTGCACTTCGGCCGGAAACGTTCAGTTCTTTCTCCGCCTCCATTTCTGCGGGAAGTCCGTGGCAATCCCACCCCCAGCGTCTTTCGACACGTCGACCACGCAGAGTTTGATAGCGGGGCACAATGTCTTTGATGTAGCTCGTAATCAGGTGGCCGTAGTGAGGCAGCCCATTGGCGAAGGGCGGGCCATCGTAGAAAATGAATTCGTTTTTTCCGGCCTCACCGAGTTCTCTTTGTTCGATGGATCGTTCAAACGTATTTTCGTTCTTCCAACGATCGAGCACACCTCTTTCGATCTCTGGGAAATCGGGCTGAGGGTCGACTTTTGGGTAGGAATCGGTTTTGTCCGTCAAAGTATGAAGTTCCAGCGGTTTCAGGAGGCCAGTCTGGGCTCGGAAAAGCCGGCCCCGGGGGTTCCTTGATGAAGGAGCGAGGATAGCGGCGTGGCCGCGTTTCGTCCCCTTGCAGGAGACAGACTCTGTGTTCCAAGGGGTTTGTTGTGATTCTCGACGTTGAAAGGGTTAGGCGTCTGGATCTACTTGTCTGGAAGAATCGAGGACGGCCATGATAATGGAGGAGGGAAAGCCGGCTCGAGCCATGGCGGCCAGGTCTTTCTGTCGATACTCGTCCCTCTTTTCAGGAGGTCGCCGGTGAGGTCCAAGGCGCCTCCTTCTGGCGTAAATCTGCGCGGTCTCAAGCTCTGTGTCGCTTTCTTTGAGCTCACGCAGCAAATCTCCGCAGATATCCTGGGGGACACCCTTTTTAATCAGTTCGCTCTGGACGCGACGGAGGGAGCCTCCTCGATTGCGGATTCGTCGGACGAGGGCTCGCCCGTAGGCGGTGTCATCGACGAGTCCTAACTCGATGCATTGATTGACGACGGATTCGATGAGGCCGTCGGCCTCTCGGGCGTGGCCTCCGTGGTGGGCCGCACTCCGCCAAGCTCTGCGCTCTAAGACGGCCCTCAGGCCCGCCACGCTTGCTGAATAGCGATCCAGGTGGCGAGCGGCCGCTCGTTGGAAGTCATTCTGACTAATGGGTGGAGGTGCCTTCTTACGCTTCCTTTTCCCACGCGGGCTCGGGGCGTCTACATTCTCGTAGGTTCTTTCATTCATCGGCTCTCCCGAGCGAATCGAGGTTTGGAGTGGTTCCCAGTAAGATGCACTTTAGAAAGGTTTTCGTCCATGCCTGAGTTGCCCGAGGTTGAGGTGACCCGTCGGTGTTTAACGCCGGTTCTTGTAGGTCGAACCATCGCGTCCGTAAAAACGACGGCCCCCAGCTATGTTTTTGTGACGGCCCCCCTTGGGTTGCGTAAAGGCTTAATGGGCCGCCGTGTTCTACGCATCGATCGTCTAGGCAAGTATCTCTTGCTTCGACTTGATGACGAAAAGACATTTGTGATTCATCTCGGGATGACGGGCCAGCTTTTTTCCTCGTCGGTCACAAGTCCTCGGCTTCTTTCGTCAACGGCCCGGGCAACGCTTCCCCCAGAGGATCAGACGCGTTTTGAGCCCGACTCCCACACCCATGTGATCCTTGGCTTCGAGGACTCTGGCTCTGATATTTATTTTCGAGATGTTCGAAAATTCGGAAAACTCTTCCTTCTTCCGAAAGGGGGAATCCACGCTCGATTGGAGAGACTTGGGATCGATGCCCTAAAGGTGACCGGTCCTCACTTGTACAAGGCCAGTCGTAAACGAAAGGTAGCGATTAAGGCTTTACTCCTCGATCAAGCGGTCGTGTCCGGTATCGGAAATATTTATGCCGATGAGGCGCTTTTTCTTGCAGGTGTCCGTCCGGGTCGTGGATCTTCACGTTTGACTCGTGCGGAGTCCGAACGACTTTCTGAGGCCGTTTTGAGCGTACTTCATCGCTCCATCGAGACGGGGGGCTCAAGTATTAGCGATTATGTAGCCCCGAATGGTCAGGATGGAGCCTATCAAGATGAGCGTCACGTATATGCTCGAAAGGGTGAGCCGTGTAAGGTGTGCGGGGCTGTCATTGTGCGACGGGTAGTGGCTCAGCGCAGTGCTCATTATTGTCCGACCTGTCAAAGTTAAAGATTAGGGATCTATGAGTTTTTTGACGAGGAGCGAATTGAAGTGCTGAGTCTAGCCGAGATGCAAAGAGTCTCTCAATTGATTCATAATCGCTTCGCGGGTCATCGATTGGAGAAGTGTGTTCAACCCGATGGTGAGCAAGTTGTTCTATCACTTTACGGACGAGATGATGGGGACGCAGACCACAAGAGCAAAAAGTGTTTTTTGCTTTTGTCGTGTCGCCCTGAATCCGCGCGAGTTTCAACAGTTGAGCGTCTGCCGAAGGCGCCTCAGAATCCACCGGCATTTGTCAGCTGGATTCGAGCTCATTTAAAGGGAGCGAGACTTATTTCGTCTTCCTTGATGGAAGAAGATCGTTTGCTGGCTCTTCGCTTTCAGGGGCGCGAGGGTGAATTTACGTTTATTTTGGCCTTGTTGGGTACGCGCAGCAATCTTTACATCACCGATTCAGAAGGCCGGATTCTCGTGCTGTTGAGACCTGCTGGGGATACGCGTCCAGAACTTGAGAGAGGAAGCCTTTTTGTTCCTCCAGGCAGTGGAATTCCGCGCCTGGGGGTTGATCGGTTCGCGGATTACGAAGATCGAGAGGTGCTTCACGCGATTGAGGAGCATTATGCCGCCGAAGAATCCTCGAGTCAGGAGAGCGCTCTTGTGCGCGAAATCCGTCAAGTGCTGAAAAGAGAGCGAAAGAATGCGGCTCGACGACTTGAGAAAATAGAAGCTGAGCTTGCGGAAGCAGACCGAGCTCCTGAGTTACAAAGACACGGCGAGCTCCTTAAGAGTTCTCTTCAGTTAGTGAAGCCGGGCGATAGTGAGGTGAGCGTGAGGGACTACGCAACGGGTGAAGACGTTGTGATTCCATTGGATCCGAAACTCGACGCTCGATCGAATCTAGAAGCGGTCTTTAAGAAGTATAAAAAATTCTTAAGGCGACTTACGAATGCGGGTGGTCAGGTGGATGCCGCGCGCGAGATGGTAGAGAATCTAAGTCATTTAGAGTCTGAACTTGATTCGCTAACGAATCAAAATTCAGATGCGCACTCTGCAGCCATCGAGACATTGGCGGAGCGACCAGACCTGGCCCGTCTGTTGAACCGACGACGAGCCGCGACGCCCGGGAAAAAGAAATCGCCTGCTCCGGAGGTCGAAGTGCCCAAACGCTTTCGCAGCTTTGCGCGCCGACTGCATCCTCGGCGCTACTTGAGTCGAGATGGGCTTGAGATATGGGTCGGGCGCAGTGATCAAGGGAATGACATTCTTTCGACTCGAATTGCGCGAGGTTCCGATCTCTTTTTCCACCTTGACGGGGCACCGGGCAGCCATGTTGTCCTGTGTACAGAGGGACGATCAGACCCACCCCAGGAGTCTTTAATTGATGCTTGTGAGTTGGCTGTTCATTTCTCGAAACAGAAAAATGCCGGACGAGCTGATGTGCACGTCGTGCCCATAAAGCAGGTAAAAAAACCGAAAGGAGCCAAGCCGGGCTTAGTCTGGGTGACGGGAGGCCGCTCGCTTCACTTGCGACGGGAAGAGAATCGCTTGGCTCGTTTGCTTGACTCTCGCATAGACACTTAAGCTTCAATCTCTTCCCATGGACGATTCTCCATGGGAAGAGATGCTTATAGACGTGATCGTAGGCTTATGAGGGCGGGTAAGACGACTAGGTTTGAAAGTACTGTGAGAATCATTCCGATCGAAAGGACGATGCCAAGGCTGGCGACTCCTCTGTGAGAGGATAGGGCGAGGGTGCCAAAGCTAATGACGGTGGTAATTGCGCTGTAGAAAACGGCCCGCGCCGTTGTGGTGTCCATAAGGTTCCCCCCGCTCTCAGCCAAAGCTTCGGCTCGATGTACGAGGTGTACGCCACTGTCGACTCCGATGCCCAGCATGAGTGGGATGACGATGACGTTCGCGAAGTTGAATGGGATCCCAAGTAGAGTCATCGCGGTTACGGTAAGGACCGAACTGAGTAAGAGCGGGGCCATGACGAGAAAGACGGGTCCGATTCTTCTCCATAGTGCAAGTAAGATGAGTGAGATGATCGCGACTGCAGAAAGCAGAGCCTGTTCGAAAGAGCCTCGAGTGGCCCGTCCGAAGCCGACAAGATTCATGGCCACGCCAGCGGCGCGTGGATCGACGGTCTGAACATCGTCGGTGAATCGAATGAAGGCCGATTCGTTGCTGAGGTCGTCAACCGGGAATACTTGAACGCGTACATGCCCATGGGGAGAAACCATCCTTTCCTTTAGTTCAGCAGGAAGCATCTCAAGAGTAATCGCTTCGGTCTCTATGGCTCCTCGCAGTCTTGTCATTTGATTCGGAAGACCTGAAAGCAGGAGCTCCTCGAGGCGCTCGATGGCTCTCTGAGGCTCTGACTCTTGATCGATTCGCCTCAGGAAAACGTTGAGCTCATCACGAAGAAATCGCACGCTCGTGCGTAGATCCGAGCCCTCTTGATCGAGCCAGGGTTGAGAGAGGTAGTCTCGAAGATTTCTCAGGGCTGCGATTTGCTGTGGGAAGCTCATTTGCGCACGGGCTTGTGCGGTCGCGGGAGGAGCATCCATCAGGTACCCGAGGTCTGAAAGGATCTCAAGTTTTTCAGTTTGGTTCTCGGGCACGTAGTCTTGAAGAGTAAGGGTGTGGGAGACACTCTCAAGCGCCTTCATTTGATCAGCTAACTCTTCTGCTTTTCCCATGTCTTCAGCCACAGAGTTGACGAACCAAGGTGAAAGAGAGCCCGACTCAGATAGAAGATCATTAAAGGTTTGAACAGATTCGGTGGTTGGATCACGCATATCGACCACGTTAACGTCGAATTTCGCCTTAGGAATTTGAGAGACTCCGATCAGGAGGAAAGTAGCTGCGAGGGTTACGATCACTCCTGGATAATTTTCTAATGTACGCCACCAAGTCGACTGGAAGTGAACTTCACGTGTGAGTTCGACCTCGGGATTGATCTGTAACCAACGTGTGAGCAACGCTGGCATAAGGGTGAGTGTCAGAATGAGGATGATGAACATTCCGCCGCCCGCAATAAGGCCGAGTTCGGCAACGCCTAGGTAGTCGGTGGGAACGAAGACGAAAAATCCAATGGCTGTGGTCACGGTGCAGATGAGCAGTGATCCACCCACTTGATGGGTGGCGCCAGCGAGAGCCTCTTGATTGTTTTTTACCTTTCGCATTTGGTCCGCGTAGGCCATTCCAAGATGAATCCCGAAGTCTACGCCTAGCCCAATAAAGAGAATGGCGAAGGAGGCGCTGACGAGGCTTAAGTGTCCCACGGCGGCGGCCGCATAAGCGGCACTCCAGATTAGGCCCGTGAGAAGAGTCGCGACGGCTGCGACGACGAGCTTGATAGACCGAAGAGCTTTTAAAAGAATCGCGACAACGAAGAAAAAGCAGACGACCCCCCCCCAAGCCAAGGTCCCAGCCTAAGCCAATCATTTCTTCATAGTTCAGGGCCGGGTTTCCAGTGACGCGGACGCGAACGCCTTTGTCTGGAGTGAGTTCAAGTTGACGGGCATAGGATCGAATTCGCTCAAGGATTTCTCCGCCTGCGAGAAAACTTTCAAAGTTGAGCACCGGGTGGACGACGATCAATTGGCGACTTGAAGCATCAAGGGCGGATCCTTGAAGTAATAATTTTTCCCAGGACAGAGCCAGTGGAAATTCGGTGTAGACAGAAACTGTGGCTTCGCCCACGGAGTCGAGGATCGCAGCCCACTCTTCAGGATCGATGGCTGCGTTTCCATTCCCATTGCGAGCTTGGTCGAGACCGGCTTCCACCAAGGAAGTAAGGTGTACGATACTCGGGTCGGCTTCAAGCGAAGCTAGAAGGGGTTGGAGTCGAATGATTTGATCCGCGAAGATTTCAAGATCATCGGGACTTCGGTAGAGCATTCCGTGTTTTTCGAAGAAGTCACCCCCACCGGGGAGGTATGCTTTTTCAACATAGGCAGAGTCCTTTTGGAGAACCTCGAGTAGGCGATTGGCTGACTGGCGGGCAACTTCAGGGGTTTCTCCATCGATGACCACCATTAAGGCATTATCGAGATTGGGGAAAATCTCGGCAAAAGCATCGTGGTTTTTACGACTTGGGAGGTCATCGGAAACCAGTCGAACATTATCCGAATTAATGCCTAAAAAAAGAAGCGCATATACGGCCGCTAATAACGTGATTGTGAGACAGGCAGCAATCACGAAACCTGATTTTCGTCGAGAGAAGTCGACCCATTGCGCAAGTCGATGGGCCATTCGCGCCTCGATGTTTGTGCTCACGGACTTGTGCTTTCTACGGGCGTGACCGAATCCTGTCCCTCAAGATATCTGAGAGCCCGGAGGCGTTCGACCATTCCTTCTTCATTTCCCGAGGCGCCAACATTCAAGTGCTCGATGGCGAGGTGGTCGTAGCTCTGAATTTGAGAAATATTTTCCGTACCCAAAAAAACACCCGGACTTTTTTCCATATCGTTTCCAACGGGCAGGCCTAGCCAAGCGACCACCTGAGGCATGAGACTAAGAACACGGCCCGGAGGCTTCGTTTCTTTCTGGACGAAGCGCCGGCTAAAGCTTAGTGCGACGGTGAGCGCAAGTGGCAATAGGATCTTCATTGGATGGCGAGCACTCCCGGTTTACGATTGTTGGCTGTACGATTGGGCTGATTCAGAGAGGGGTGTCTCGATCCTCAAGGTTTTTTTGAGCGATGACTCTTTGATTGCTTGTTTCTCCACCGAACCAGATTCGCATTGTATCGATCAAAACGGCAATGGCCAAAAGAAAAGGATTTTGATACGAGAAGAAACTCCAGATCCATTTAGGCCAACCGCGACCTTTGAAAAAATTATGATGAGAGATGATCCAAGCCGAAGTGCTGATGAGGTACTCGCCATGGATAACCTTGAGGCCTTTTTGACTCAGCATTTCATTGAGGTGGAATTGCGTAAAGAGGTTCCAGTGACGGGGAAAATGGTAATGGCCCCACCATTGGCCAGAGAAGAGGCGGTAGTCAAGGCCTCCTAGGTTTGGCGTTTCTATAATGAGGATGCCCCCGGGCTTGAGGAGGCGGTGCACTTTTTCACAAGTGTGTGCTGGATCTTCTACGTGCTCGATGGACTGGAGCATAATGATGGCATCGTATTTCGAGGCTTGGGATTCCTCATTTGCAAAGTCTTCGATACGCGTTGAGTGCGCCTCGAATCCATTTTTTTGACAAAGAGAGACCGCTTTGGAATCTAATTCGAGCCCCACTAGTTCCCATTCAGGATATCCGAACTCTCTCAATAATTTCAGAAGTCGACCGTCGCCGCAGCCCACGTCGAGAACCTTACGGGGCCCCTCTCCGATGTATTCTTTGTAGAGCCCGACTTTTCGACTCTCCCATGTCTTTTGAAGCCGAGCGACAAGCGGTCGGGTAGGTCCCGTGAAAGAGTAGTAATTACTTGGATATATTTTTTCAAGTTCTGAAATGGATGGACGTGGATTGAGATATTGATGGCCGCATTTTCGACATGAGACAAAGAAGAATGTTTGATCCGTCGTGTCGTACTCATAGTCTGTACCGCTCGCGCACGCGTCAGAGTCATCGCTGTTACAAAGAACACACGATGTGGTGACGAGATCAAGGCTCCTACTTTCAGGCACCATTTCGGGGCTCTGATTGGTTTTGAGGTGACGTGACGGAGTCTAGATGATGTCGACTAGAAAAAAGGTGGTGCTCGATAGGCACATGATGTTCATTGAGGTATTCGCGTTTTTCTTGGAAGCGCGCAATGTATTGATGCCAGGGAACTTTTGGCCAGAGGTGATGGATCGCATGGTAGTTGTGGCAGAGTACTAAGGGTGTAAACCACTTAACATCTATGATGCGTGTTCCGAGGAAACGGTCGGGGGGCAATCCAGTATGGGGAAGGTAATTGATATACCAGTCCATAAATAATTTCCCGATGATGAGAGGAAGTATCCAGAGGCAGAGAAGGTCTAAAAAGAAGCTTTGCCAAATGGACACGCCGAATATCAGAGCAACGAGTATGAGGATCGCTGTATCCGAAATGCGCATGTTCTGATTTCGGGGGTCTTCGGCGAGCACTTTTTTAGCGTACGCAATGGCTCGAAGGTAGCGAAAGGGCAGCTGCCAGAAGGGTCCAGCAGCGTAAATTTGATTGGGGTCTTTTGAGGATTGATTCAGATATTTGTGATGATCGAGATGAATGAATTTCTGCATGAAATAGGGCGTCAGGTAGGGAAACATCCCGAGTACGCCGACGGTATTGTTGACCCAGCGTCGATTTGAGACGGTCCCATGGACAGCCTCATGCCAGAGGGTGAACGCCAAGTGGATCGGGATCACACCTAAAATAACATGCAGCCAAAGGGGAAGAGCAAGACTCCAATACAGTCCGAAGTTCCCAAGGAAGAGCCCCCACTGAAGAGCGAGGAGCCCTAGAGTGCGCGAGTCGATTTTAAGCTCTGCTTCGGCCATTCGACCTCTTTTCCTGGCGCGGGCCGTATGGACCGGTCTTGGGATGCGATAATCTTAGGATAGCGCAGAGATGCGCGTCAATTTTCAAAGTTTCGCCGGTCCGTGATGGGCAATAGGATAGCTGTTCGAGGAAGGCGGTTATCCCCAGAGGAGGAAACTGGGACCTTATGGGAATTCGTAGCGCACTGATGCCGATGCTCGTTCTCCTGTTGACGGGACTCGTTCAATGGCCTTTTTTTGATCTGTGGTTCAGTTTCATGGACGAGGGCCACATGCTGCAATTTGCAGACATGGCGAACCAGGGCGGCGAATTCTATCGAGACGCCACCTTTTACCCTTTGCCGGGTGCCTTCCATTTTCTGAGTCTGATTTTTGATCTTTGGGGCCCATCCATTCTCGTTTCGCGATGGGTCGTTCTTTTGCAATTTGCGGTTTTTGCTTCGCTCTTTTTTGTCGTTTTGAGGCGAGTCACAGGATCTCAGAGCTGGGCCTGGCTAGGGGTTTTGGCACTCTGGGCTTATCGAATATGGTGCTTTCCACATTGGCAGATGTACAGCTATTCGACGACGAGCCTTTTGGTTTTTCTGGCTTGCGGTTGGGTTCTTCTCATTTATTTCCAGAAACAAGACCGATGGATACTCGGTGTGTCTGGTTTTCTTTACGGACTGGGCGTTCTTTGTAAGCAGGACTACGGTGCTGCGGTGGGACTCGCAATCGCGCTCACATTATTTCTCTTTTTTGTGACTGAGCGCCAGGCCAGTCGTCCTCGTGGTTGGGACATAGCCCTGACCTTTCTCGTCCCCGCAGCAGCGGTCGGAGCTGCGACAGGTTTCTACTACTGGCAGGCAGGTCTTTTGGAAGATCTCTTACGCTTTACTGTTTTTAATCACTTCCAGGGGATGGGTGCATATGAATACACTGAGTTCCCTGACCTGTTTCCTCTATGGGGACAAGATCCGGGCTATCGAACGGACTATTCAATCCTCACCCACATACCGGCGATCATTTATACGACGGATTGGAATGTAACGCGATCTCATTTTCTATTTACTGACACTCCTCTTTATGACGGATTAATGAAGCTCTTCTTCTATGGGCCTCTGGTTCTTCTTGTGGGTTCCGGGGTTAAGCTTTGGGTCCGTAGAGAACGCCTTCATGACATCGAAGGGTCCGATGGTCGTCAGAAAAGTTTGTCTGAGTTTCTGATTTTTGCCATGGCCGGTGGTTTGATCCTTCTCGTTTGGTTGAACAAACCGCAGGATTATGTGCATCTGGCTGTTCTCTATTGGCCGCTTGTTGCTCTTTCTGTTTTTCATGCCCATGATGTTTTATCGGGTCATAGGCGTCGCAAGTGGATTGCTCTCGCGATTTTTATCATTCCCATGTTGACGTTTGCGGGATATTCGGGCCGCTTGCTGCAAAAATTTCATGAGCAGTACGACATTTTTTTAGAGATGGAACGTGCACGTATTTACGTTTCATCTGAAGAAGCGGTTATGCTTGACCAGGTCGTCAAATATATTCATGAAAACAGCGAAGCGGACGAAGCCGTAGCGATTCTTCCTTACTTTCCGATGGCTCACTTTTTGGCTAACCGATTGGGGCCTCATCGCTCGGCCTATATCGTGTGGCCGTTTCCCGAGATACCCAATCGTGATGAAGCGATCGTGGAGTCGATGGAAGCTCTTGAAACGGATTTGGTTATTTATAACTTCACGCAGTTTTATAGCTTCGATCCAGTTTGGGAGCATGCGCCTGTTTTGTTTGAATATTTAGTGGATAACTTTACGATCCATCGAGTTTTTAATACAGAGAACTGGGTGCGTCCCCCCGTTGCTTTAGGCCGAGAAGTCCTCGAAGTCGATAGTCCTGTCGCTCAAATTTTGTCTGTCAATCAAGAGGGGGCGTCACTCTGGGTTGAGCAAAAAAGCGCACCACCTCGTTTCGTCTCCCCTGATGTTCGGGAAGTGTATTTGAAGGAGATGCTCTGGCCTTTTCGCCGGGTCATTGCATTGCGACCGTCCTCAGGAGGCCGAGAGAGCGTCTTCTCTGTTCCTCTTCATGTGCCGAAAGGAGGGGCGCACTTGAAGACAGCGTTCGCGGTGCATCCCCAGTGGTGGTCTGAACTTTCATCCACTTGGGTGGAATTTGGTCTGAGGCTACGTGTCGGGGATGAGGTCATTCCGCTTCATCGTCAGCGACTCGAACCCTCAAGATTCTTTCAAGACCGAGCCTGGTTCGAACTGGACATTGATCTCGGAGAGTGGGCGGGTCAGGATGTGAGGGTCGAATTTCTGAACAGCGCAGGATCCCCTCGGGGTGAATCGCTTTGGATGGCGGGGTGGGAGCAGCCCGAAGTCACGGTTTCGCTTCAGGGCGATGGAGACTCTGCGAATTTGGGACTCGGTGAGGATTGGACTGAGGGGTCGTCAGAAAACTAAGTCTTCGGGTTTGGTCTTCTATTTCAGGGTGTGGCAGACTGAACGAGTCGTGCCTCATGAGAAGTCGCCTCGCTGTCTGGTCTGTGCCTCCCAAGAGGTTGATCTTCGCTATGCGATTACCCGCTTCGAGGTTTTGTCTTGCCAGGCCTGTAGCCAGATCTTTTTAGACCCTCTCCTTGAGCCCGATGAAGTTCGAGAACTCTTTTCTTCTCTATACACAGTCGGAGAAGGTTCAGTTCCAGAGCTGAAGGATTATTACAGCTACTGCTTTGACGATACGCCGGAGAATCCTCTGGTTCAGCAATATGAAGTTTGGCTCGACCAAGTGGAGGCCGTGAAGGCACCGGGTCGGGTTCTCGATGTCGGCTGTGGAACGGGCCTTTTTTTGGCCGTTGCTCAGAGGCGTGGGTGGGAACCTTATGGGATCGATGAGAGCCATGAAGCGACTGAGCATGCTCGAAATCATTTTGACCTAGATCCCTGGGTGGGTGAATTTGAGACATTTGTTTCAAGCGATCTGACTTTTGATTTGGTGACGGGCTGGGATGTCATTGAGCACAGCCGAGATCCTGTGGGCCTCATGCAGAATGTTCGTTCGCGTCTTGCTCCAGAAGGGGTTGTTGCGATTTCAACGCCAAACCAAGAAAGCATATTGGATTTGATAGGTGGCTTGATTTACAGACTGAGTGGGGAGCGAATCACTAAGCCGCTTGAAAAATTTTATATCGATCAACATTTTCTTTATTTCACCTCTTCGACTTTGCGGCAATGCTTAGTTAGAGCAGGTCTTGAGGTTTTTTCGGAGAAACAAGAAAAGACCGACCTTCGACGCCTAACGCTCTCCCCCGCGTCCCGCGTCCTTCTAGAATCAATGTTTATCGCTGCTCGAATTTTACATCGTGAAAACCGATTGTTTGCACTGGCTCGATCCATTTAGCTGAGACTTCTCCCGCATGGTTGAGCGAAGGGAGATAACGTGTTGTAGTTTTACGGTCTTCGAGATCAAGCCAAAAGTGCCTTTACGATAGGTTGATAAAATCAATGGCCACCGGTGACGATATTCTTATTGTGCTGCCGACCTATAACGAGGTGGACAATGTATGCGACTTAATTCGCCTGATCCTGAAGGTGGATTCTCGTATCGAAGTGCTTGTCGTTGATGATTCAAGTCCTGATGGAACTGCGGCTGCGGTTGAAGAATTGAAGACCGATGAGCCTCGGGTTCACTTGCTTGTCCGTCCCGGGAAATTGGGCCTGGGGACGGCCTATTTAGCAGGTTTTCGCTTTGGGTTGGATAAGGGTTGCTCGATTGTTTTCACGATGGATTGCGACTTCAGTCACAATCCTTCTTACTTGCCTGAAATGATTGGTCGGCTCGGGGATTCCGATATGGTGGTGGGCTCTCGATATGTGCCCGGTGGTGGGATTGAGAACTGGCCATGGTACCGCTTAGTTCTTTCGCGTTTTGCCAATGTCTATGCTCGGACACTATTGCGTTTGAAAGTTCGAGACTGCACGGCCGGTTTCCGCGGGTATCGAAGGGAAGTTCTTGAAACAGTTGATCCGTTTTCTATCCGATCTTCGGGGTATTCCTTTTTAGAGGAGATGGCATGGAAAGTAACGAGGTATGGTTTTTCGATTTCGGAAGTTCCCATTGTCTTTGAGCAACGTAAAGCCGGTTCATCGAAAATTGAATCTCGCGAAATTTACCTAGCGGCTTGGACGGTCTTGAGAACTGCGTTTAAGCGCCATCCGGATCCGATTCGAAAGACAAGACAGACAAGAAAAAAAATCTAGGTTCGGTGGTTGTTCTCGGCTAGCTCATGGGGGAATGATCGACGATGACCTTGATGCATTCGGAGCTTCGTGCCAGTCGAAACGCATCTTTAAGTCTTTCGATGGGCATGCGGTGAGTAATGACGCGAGGTAGCGCCTTTCGAAGTTCTGGGTCTTCTTCAAGAAGGGACAGTGCGGCCGTAAAGTCTCCGCATCTGGAAGAGGTGAGCCGCAAATCTCGTTGCGTAACGGCCGTGAGCAGAGGGCCATCGCTTGCTTTCGCTTGGCCAATGACAATGGTTCCTCGGGCCCGAACGAGACCGGTTTCGTGATCAGGTGAGGGCCGAAGAGCCTGGTCGACGCCCGAGCTTCCATCCACTACCACAAAATCGGCAGCCGGCAGGTGAGGTCTCTCTGAACGTAGTTTTCTTTGAGCCTCTCTCGGGTCGGTTTCGTGAATACATTCCGACTGATCGCTTAGCCATTTTGGAGGAGTTGAAGTGCTTTGCCAGAGAACGAGAGCGGATTGTCCATCTTCACCTCTGAGATTTTTCCGGAGCTCACGTTGCATTGATTCAAAGCTGCAGAGCGTGATTTCATCAACAACGATTTCCGTAGTATGACGGAGCCCCGCTGCGGGCTGGCCATGAGTCGATTTGAGGTGAACTTCTCGGTGGGCAAGAAGAATGGCTTTCTCTAAACCCTCAGCGCTTCCGGTTGTATCGATGACGATTTCAGCCATGGGTTGAGAGGGTTTCTCTTCGGGTGGCTCAAGGGCTTGGTCTGCTCCTAAGCTTAGAGCGAGGTTTTGGAGATTCGCATGACGAGAGAGTCCAATGATTGTGTAATTTGTACCGTTCCGGCGTCTTTCTGCAGACAGGGCCGCAATCATGAGCAGCCCCAGGCGTCGGGTGCCGAGCACGGCGACTCGGTCTCCGGCCTTGGGAGAAATACGCTGAGCTGCATTAAGAACTGCGGCAAAGGGCTCGATTAAAATGGCGGTCGAATTATCAATTTCATCCGGAATAGGAAAGACTGCTTTTTTCGGTGCGAGCAACCAAGGTCCAAAACCCCCAGGGAGATCGTGAATCCCAATGACGAGCCTTTCTGGGCAATGGTTTGCGAGGCCGCTTGAGCAGTAGGCACAGCTTGTGGAGACGCCTCGGGCAGCATGAGACGCATTGATCTCGACCACGTGACGTTGGCCGGACGAATCAATCGCAATAAATTCATGCCCGATAATTTGCGGAAGTGCAAAGGGTAAAAACCGTCGATCTAGATCGGTTGAGCAGACGCCGCATTGGACTGTCCTCAGTAACACGTAGCCCTTACCGAGGGAGAGATGTGAACGGCCCTCGCGAGTCACTGCCCAACCGTGATCGCAGCTGCCCTCTATGGAATAGTGAGCTTTTTCCATCGAATCATCAGCATGATA
>JACLAC010005413.1_pt1 | contig 32994 bp, 19 predicted proteins | sample 8027881 | NCBI WGS metagenome assembly JACLAC01 (sample SAMN15725517, study PRJNA655200) | protist metagenome | isolation source: fluorescence activated cell sorting (FACS) single amplified genomes of... | place: Spain: Blaines Bay Microbial Observatory, Mediterranean Sea | collected 2016-01-19 | reverse complement strand
TTCGCCCGATTTACTTCCGTTTAGTGATCTGGACGGGAAGATTGTCGTTGTAATCGACATTCTGCGTGCCAGTTCGACAATCACAACCGCTTTAGCTAACGGCGCGGTTAGTATTCATCCTGTTTTGACTCCTGAGGATGCTTTTCGTGTGGCAGCTGAAGATCCCGAGGTTCTTTGCTGTGGCGAACGAAAAGGTTTGAAAGTTAAAGGCTTTGATTTAGGCAATTCTCCTAGGAAATTTACGCCTGAATTGGTTTCAGGAAAACAAATTGTGATAACCACGACAAACGGTACTCGAACCATTAATGCTTGTGTGTCGGCCCAAAATTTATTGGTAGGCTCATTTCTCAATTTGTCTTCAATAGTAGACTTTCTGCACAAAGCTAAGGCCAGTGTAGTATTCGTTTGTGCTGGACGAATGGGACAATTTTGTACTGAGGACAGTACATTCGCCGGTGCTTGCTTGAATCGAATGTCTGGTTGGGAACTATCTGATTCTGCTCGAACTGCTTTATTAATTTACAAACACCATCAAAATGATTTGTTAACTATGCTGAAAGAATGTGATCACGGACGTTACTTGGAGCAAATCGGACTGACCCAAGACCTCAATTTTTGTGCTCAGGTCGATTACTATCCAATTGTACCACGCCTGCAGCAACAGTTAATCTCCATCGATTCATAAATAAAAATGCGAATATCAAGCAAGTAAAGTAAACATGTATCCTCGTATCATTGATTTTGGTGTCTTTGAGCTATTTGGGCGGTCAATTCCGGTTGCTATCAACAGTTATGGTGTTATGATTGGGCTGGGATTCCTCGCAGTTTTATACGGTCTAAACCGAGAGCTACCTCGAAAAGGGCATGGAGAGCTCTTAGCTACAGCTATTATCTATTCAGCGTTTGGGGGTGGTCTACTCGGAGCCAAACTATACTATTGGATAGAGTTTGGGCGTTTTGACTTTTTTAGTGGATTTGTATTCTACGGTGGTTTAATTGGTGGTTCAGCGGCAGTTTTAATTACTGTTATATCCTACCGCAGGCCGGTCTGGTCAGTGATTGATTCAGTTGGTTGTTTGTTATTGATAGGGTACGGTATTGGTCGGATCGGTTGTTTCTTGGCTGGAGATGGTTGTTATGGGATGCCGGGGGATACGCCTTGGTGTGTTACTTTTCCTGACCCCTTAGTACCTTCGTTTGTTGATCCTAACGGCCAAAGGTATTATGTTACTTCTAATCTACCGACAGGTCTTCCAGAAGGCGCGATCTTAACTGCCGTTCATCCAACCCCAATTTACGAAACTATTATTTCTTGTATCAGCTTCTGCTTTCTGTGGAGCATTCGGCTCAAGGTAGAACAAAAATCTGGGGTTCTATTCGGCTTGTCTATTCTAGCCATGGGAATTGAACGCTTTACTATCGAGTTTTGGCGAATAAATGAAAAATACTTTTGGGGTCAGTTTTCTGGTGCACAAGCAATTAGCTTAGCATTAATGACGATTGGTGTCTTAATTGTTATTTATCGTTGGTCAAGACCGTCTGAACTTACATCAGACCAGTGAATAATCCGCCAATCGAATTCATTGAAAAATCTATTCGAAAGGTTCAGCGTCGCTGTTATCTGAATCGATTTTCACAACGTTGTGTTTTATCAACTTTCGTCGGGTTAACAATAGCGAGCCTTCTCTTTATATTAAACCATTGGGTTTGGTTGCCTGTCTGGATACTAGCTACTTCTTTACTTACACTGAGTTGCCTAGTTTCTTTTTTAACTCTCCGTCCAGATACACCAATTAAAATTGCACAGCAAATCGATCAAAGATTAGGGTTAAAATCGAGAATTAGTTCGGCTTGGCAATACCGACTAAACACCGACACAGCCGCAATAGCACAACGCCAAGACGCGGTCGATAAACTGATTGATCCTTTGGTGTTCTTTCCATATCAGTTGCCAAAGACGATTATATTTTTATTCTTGCCTATGTCAATAATTGTGGCTTCGTTTTTCTTCCCTTATTCTTATAGTCGCCCCACTATACTAGAAAAACTAGCTATAGAATCAGCTGGAAATCAATTGAGTCAAATTGCTAATGTTTCGCTTCAAGCAGAAATCGACCAAACTCGCAAGGATATTAGTCGAGGTCGAGTGACCACTGGACAAGTGGAGGAATCTTTGGGCAAGTTACAGCAACAGGTCCAGAAACAACTGCAAATGGAAACCGATAACCGTTCATTGTCTGTCGAGAATTTAATAAATGGCCTCAATCAAACATCTGAAATGTCAGATAGTAAACTGAGGCGTATGACTCAGTCAGTTCTCAATCAGCACGACTTAGAACCTGAACTCATCAGTTTATTACAGAAATTAGATGTAACCAATCGGCAAACAGTGAGAAAAGTAATCCAAAAATTACAACAAATTCAACAGACAAACCAGTCGAAAATACAGCAGCTCATGGATATGGAAGAGAGTGTGATGCGAAGTCGGCGTGAGGTGGCATTTGCTCGTGCTGATTCGATAAATAGTCAAGGATCTAAAAAACAAGCCAACTCAAGCGGCAGTCGAGGAACTTCTGGGAAGAAGACATTGGGTCATAGTGAGGAAAGTTTGGCCTCAGACTGGGAAACAAGGCATACAGACAGGGAAAGTAACCTGAATGCTGAGCCGCGAACGATCAATCGTTTAGTCAGTAACAGACCAAAACTTCGCCAACTCGAGCCAACGAACGAGCTGACCCTACAAAGCCAAACGGGAGAATTATCTAATGAGGTAGACTCGTTCGCTGACCAATATTCGAGTGTTTACTTAGGGGAATCTGAGTCTAAAACTAGTGTTTCTTTTGAGCAATCATACCAACAAGCACAGAAGCAGTACGCATCCGCTATTGAAAAAAAACAAATCCCTCTTCGTTATCGTCAACAAATTAAAGACTATCTAACAGAACTAGCTAAACAGGATAATTAATCACGTTATTTTTCAATAGAGACCAATCGCCCACTTTGAGCTGACTGATTAGCTGCTAGCGAAACAGCTAGACTTTTAACAGCATCGGAGTATGGGCTCAGGATTTTAGAGGCATCTTGGTTTCTTACAGCCTCCACGAATACTTGGTCAATGGATGGGCTAGGCGCGGTCTGCTCTACCAAGCCATCGGTTTGCTTGACTAACAATCGGCTTGGGTTCCAATTAATGAGTTGATCTTGGTACAGAATGTCGATCACATTAGCATGAGACCAGTCACCGTTATCAAATGCCCAGTAAGTGGTCAGTGTTCCAGTTGTACCGTTAGCAAATTTAAGTGTCACCGAGTAACTATCTGGACAGTCTATTTGGTGTAAAACTCGGTTGGTTTGTATGCTAAAAACGTCAGTTACCTCACCGATTAGATAACGCATCATATCAATAGTATGCGTAGCTTGCTCAACCAATTGCCCACCAGATTTATTCATTTGACGAAGCCAAGTATTAGGATCCCCTCGACCTGTCCCACACCAGTATTTACCAACGGCAAGGCTAATAGTCTGGCCAGCTAGCAGTTGCTTGGCAAGCTGAGTTGATCCTAAGTAACGTAACTGATAACCTGCACAAGTAATTAAATTAGCACTTTCTACGGCTTCCGCCACTTGATGAGCGATTTCCAAATTTATGGCTACTGGTTTTTCAACTAAGAAGGGTAAACCTCGTTCAATGACGTCTAATTCAGGCTGGCCATGTGCAAAAACGGGCAAACTGAGGTAAATAGCATCTAGGTCTTCTCGTTCCAACATGATCCGATATTCTGTGTAAGCAGTAGCTTGATATTGTTCTCCAACTGACTTGGCTCGATCTTCCTGTAGGTCACAAACCGAGATAATACGGACACCATCCAAATTTGATAATGTACTCATATGCCCTCTAGCATTACCCCCGCAACCAATGAAGCCAATTTTTACTTCCTGCATCAATTAAACCTCCTGTTCATCTGGTACCACAACACCTTTTTTCAAAATTAGATTAGCATAGAATGCCGTTTCGCCGGTTGCAACGATGGCATATGCTGATTTGGCGCGATTGTAAAATGAAAAACGTTCAATTGGGGTTAGGTTCACCCAATCGCCTTCTGATTTTGATAAAATCTGTATAAACTGCTCCCATATGGGTGGTTTGGCCTGTTTGGAATCAACTACTTGCATTACCACTGCATGATCTTCGACGAAAGTATCAATCGGAAAAAAATTCATTACAGCAGGCAAGAGCGTGGATAAGTCCAAACCGTCGGCCCGAATGAGTCGTTGAGCGTGGCTGCTAGCAGGGAAATGAGCATCGGCTAATACAAGCTCATCCCCATGCCCCATGCTCATTAACGCATGCATCAAATCAGGTGAAACTGAATTGGGAATACCTTTTAGCATTCTAATAGCCTCCAAAGTCAACTAGTTTCAAGAATATATATCCAAGCCTTTATCTTTAAATTCTTGGCTCTTTTGTTCCATACCAACAGTAATAGCTTCTTGCTCTGCTATCCCTTGATTCTCAGCGAATCTGCGTATATCTTCCGTAATTTTCATAGAACAAAAGTGCGGACCGCACATTGAGCAGAAATGAACAGTTTTTGCCGATTCTTGTGGCAACGTCTCGTCGTGATATTCTCTTGCAGTATCGGGATCCAGACTCAGATTGAATTGATCTTCCCATCGAAATTCAAAGCGAGCCTTGGAAAGGACATTATCTCGCTCTTGTGCCCCCGGATGACCCTTGGCTAAGTCTGCTGCGTGTGCCGCAATTTTATAAGCGATGACACCATCTTTGACATCTTTTCGATTAGGCAATCCAAGATGTTCTTTTGGTGTTACGTAACACAACATAGCACACCCAAACCAACCAATCATGGCTGCACCAATCCCGCTAGTAATATGATCATAACCAGGAGCAATATCGGTAGTTAGAGGTCCAAGTGTATAGAATGGGGCCTCGTCACAGGATTCCAATTGCTTATCCATATTTTCTTTTATCATATGCATTGGAACATGTCCTGGACCTTCAATCATTACTTGACAGTCTTGATCCCAAGCGATTTTAGTCAATTCACCGAGTGTTTCCAGCTCAGCAAACTGAGCAGCATCATTGGCATCGGCGAGTGATCCTGGGCGTAAACCATCTCCCAGAGAGAAAGAGACATCATAAGTTCGCATGATTTCACAAATATCAGCAAAATGGGTATAGAGAAAGCTTTCTTTATGATGCGATAAGCACCATTTGGCCATTATGCTACCCCCCCGGGAGACAATACCACACATTCGCCTACTGGTTAGGGGGATATATTGCAAACGCACACCAGCATGAATTGTAAAGTAGTCTACACCTTGTTCTGCTTGTTCAATCAAAGTATCTCGGTAGATTTCCCAACTCAACTCTTCGGCTTTTCCTCCAACTTTCTCCAAGGCTTGGTATATGGGGACTGTACCGATGGGAACAGGAGAATTACGGATAATCCATTCTCGTGTTTCGTGAATGTTTTTACCAGTAGATAAATCCATCACTGTATCGGCTCCCCACTTGGTAGCCCAACGCATTTTTTCTACTTCCTCTTCAATCGAAGAGGCTACAGCTGAATTTCCGATATTAGCATTAATCTTGACAAGAAAATTACGACCAATGATCATCGGTTCACTTTCTGGATGATTAATGTTAGCCGGAATAATAGCTCGCCCCCTGGCAACCTCATCGCGTACAAATTCTGGTGTAATATAATCTGGGATTTTGGCTCCTAGAGGATCTCCTGGATGCTGAAAATTCGTAACATCTCGGATTTGAGGGTCATTTTCGGCTGCTTCATAAGCTTGTTCCCGTCCCAAATTTTCTCTGATAGCGATAAATTCCATTTCTGGTGTGACGATTCCACGTCTAGCGTAATGCATTTGTGTCACATTATGCCCAGATTTGGCACGTAAAGGCTCCCTACTTTTTCCTTCAAATCGCTCTAGATTTCCATCTTTTCGGTTACTTTCCATCTGTCTTTCAGTTCGATAGCCATTGTCTTGTGGCTTTGTTGTTCGACCATGGTAAGTTTCCACATCATTTCTTTTTTGAATCCAGCCCAATCGCAAAGGTTCTAATCCTTTTCGTACATCACTGGTTACCTGCTGATCTCCCCAAGGGCCACTAGTATCATAAACTCTTATTTTGGGCTTTGGTGGCTCAATAGCTGGATTCTCTCCATTAGCCGATCCATTTCCGTTTATCATGCTTTTATGGTTACTAACTGACAAACTGATCTCACGTAGCGGAACCCGGAGATCAGGGTGCTGATGTCCAGAAATGTAAACCTTCTCACTATTAGGAAAGAATGGTTTATCTGAAGATGTAATGTCTTTTTCTAATTTATCCGACATATTTGGTTCCCTCCGCCCAAGGCGGTCTTGATTGAGTTAATTTTTAGTCAAGATTCGATGCCAGCTAACTGTAAGTTAGGTTTTAGTGAGATAGGATTATTCAAAGCGTGATCAACTATATTGAGGCCATCAGATACTGATTTCACGAGTGGCTCCCCCACAGCCAATTTAGCAGTAATGGCCGCAGACAGCATGCAGCCAGTCCCATGCGTGTTAATGTCTTTTATTCGGCAAAATTCCCATTGATGCAAGTCATTTCCATCCCACAAGAAGTTGATTGGATCACCTTCTAAGTGCCCTCCCTTTAGCAAAACAGGACAACCAAACTTATCTCCCAGAGATCGAGTCGCATCAGCTTGATTTTTTCGATCAATCGTACCAGAATCTAGCAGCACTTCTGCCTCATCGATATTTGGTGTGGCTAATTGGCATTCTGGAAGTAGCTCTGACTTATAGGCCTCTATGGCTTCATTTGAAACTAACCTGTCCCCACTGGTTGAGACCATTACCGGATCAACCACAGCCCTTAATTGATTGACTCCAATCCACTTAGCGACTACGTTCACAGTTTCAGTTGACCACAGCATTCCAGTCTTAAGAGTTGAAATTGGCAATGCCCTTGTCAAAGTTTCTAGCTGCGCTTTAACAAATTCTTCTGTTACACCCGTTATTGCCGAAACCTCGTCGAAATTTTGTGCGGTTAAAGCTGTGACCACAGTGAGCCCATAGACGCCCTGAGCCGAAAACATCCTCAGGTCTGCTTGAATTCCAGCACCACCGCTAGGATCCGAGCCTGCAATTGTCAATGCCACCTTTCGATTCGACTTTTTGATAATTAGATCATCCTTGCCAGATAGCAGCTGGCGCAATTATGGCATCAACCATTCCGTGCAAAATCTTTTTATCTTCAGGACAGACGACAGCCTGAATACCAGATAAGCAAACTTCATCATTTTGAGTTACAAAATAATATGGACGAAGTAATGGCCGACCTCTCATCATAATTATTTCTTTTTTATCAAAATCGTAGTAAGGCATGCGTACCTGCTTAGCCTTATGAAATTTCTGAAGAACATGAGGACTTTTTTCAAAACTATTCAGAGCTCTTTCAATGGCTTCTTTCCAGTCTTCCGTTGGCATATCATGTCCAATTGATACACCACGCGCCCCCCAAGCTTGGTCAGAGAAACCCGATGGTTTTATGACCAATTGCCGCTGTTTTTGTGAGATGGAATTCAGCTGTTTGAAGTCTGTAATAGGTTGGTTTTGCATTGAAAGGTTAGGGATAGTTGCGTGTGGGGGAAGTGGCCGATTATCGATCACCCAAGTCTCCGGAATAGTGTTTTCTAAAATCTTAATACTTTCTTTACCTAATTCTTTTTTCCAGAAATGCTTGAGGGATGGATGATGAAACAAGGCAAACGTTAACTTTTCTTCCAGATAAGCTTTCAGGGGTGGAGTCATGGACACTTGTCTTTTCTTCGCCGAGTAAAGCATCAACTCTGACTTCGGGATGTTCTTCAAATCAAACAATTCAAAAAAGCGATAAATAACATCAATCTGTACTCGCTCCTTTTCAGCGTTGTTTGACTCATTTTCCAAAAACAATCCTGTTTGATCATCGTTAGATTCTTGAAAAATAATCTCCCTAGGATGAATTACGTGTGCAGCAAAACCCGATTTGCGCAATTGATTAGCTAGCCAGATCATTTCTTGACGATAGCTATCTGATTCATCAGATACTACAATAGCTAGTGTCGGGTCTTGGTTGTCTGACACAGTCCGAATCATTTCTGCAAAACCAAGAACCATTCCGCTTCCACCACCAATAACATCAACATCTTGGGAGGTGTACTGACTGGCCAGGCTACCGGTAAAACCGATACCACCAGGTACTGAATCTAATTCGCTAATTACCATACCATTTTCAGTAGGTAAAATATCTGGCCGAATCACCGATGGGACGAAACTTTTGAAACGACGCATCCGACCGTATTCAACTACGCTTGCTGGTTTGCCACGATCTAAATATTCTGCGACCCAATCAGGTTGTATCCCACGCACACTTTGGGAATAAAGCAGGTTACAGGCTTTATAAAATTTCAGTAGATGGGTACCTAACCCATTAAGCCAAGCATAATCATCAGCAGAAATAAAAAATGGGGTCGGCGAAATTCGCCAAGGAGCATTACTTTCGCTGTGGATATGTCTTTGCTGACTGCTGTAAAGTCCACTGGCTGGAAGGCCAGCGTTAATCTGCAAGCACTGATTTTTCCAATTCTCGCTTTTGTCCAAAAGAAATTCCTTCTCGCGTTTGATTATTATTGCCTACTCAAGTCGCTAATCCTAGAATTCTACCTGTTTAACGAACATAATGGTCGGTAATGATTTTATTTTTTCTACTACATGACGCGGAACTTTGCTATCCACGTTAATTAACATTAAAGCATGATCTTCTTCATCCTTCCGGCCTACAGCCATATCGGCAATATTAATCCCGTAATCACCCAGCATAGTACCAATCATACCAATCATACCAGGTTGATCTCGGTTATAGATGACGATCATGTGCCCTTCTGGCTCAGCATGCAAGTGAATATCATCAATACTCACCAATCGGATATCATCTGAAGTCAGGACTGTACCTTCAATTATTCGCTCACCTTGGTTTGTGACCACTGTCACCGCCAAAGAGTTAGTAAACTGATTAGGGGTACTGTGCTTGGTTTCAGAAATACTAATACCTCGTTGCTTAATTTCCAAGGGAGCACTAACGTAATTAACGTTGCCTTGCAGGATTGGCCTTAGAAGGCCAGCCTGTACAGCCACACTAACTAAAGTTACGTCCTGATTAAAAATCTCACCATTGTAGCGAATCCGAATCCCTGAAATTTGCCCTTCCACAATTTGTGATTGAAAACTTCCGATCCTTTCCGCAAGCCTCAGATATGGTTGCAAAACATCGAACTTTTCCATATTTGGTTGGTTAACTGCATTTTCGATCGGTAACTGATGAAGTGAATCTATCACTTTCTGTGCTACTTCAATAGCCACCATATTCTGGGCTTCCGTGGTAGAAGCTCCCAAGTGCGGAGTTGCTAGAAAATTATCTAACCCCATCAGCCGATGATCCGCCGGTGGCTCATGCTCAAACACATCTAGTGCCGCACCAGCGATTTGTTGGTCTTTCAATGCTATATAGAGTGCAGATTCATCAATAATACCGCCTCTAGCACAATTAACCAGTCGGCAATTTGGTTTCATCAAAGCAAATTCATCGGTACTGATACTATGGTGAGTTTCGGGTGTCAGTGGAACATGAATCGAAATATAGTCGGCAGTTTGAATGAGAGTGTTTCGATCGACTAACTTGACACCTAATCGGTCTGCAGCTTGAACCGAAATGTAAGGGTCGTAGGCTAATAATTTCATGTCGAACGCTTGCAATCGACGAATTACTTCCGAACCGATTCGTCCAACACCTATTACACCAAAGGTCTTTCCATACAACTCACTACCCATGAATTTACCACGGGACCATTCCTGATTCCGCAGGGAAACACCTGCCGTTAGGATGTGCCGCGACAAAGAGAGCATCAAAGCAATAGTATGTTCAGCGGCTGCTACAGTGTTGCCAGCTGGCGTGTTAAAAACTAGGATACCTTTTTGGGTTGCCGAAGAAACATCGATATTGTCTACACCCACCCCAGCTCGCCCGATGACTTTCAGATTGTTTGCGGCTTCGATAACAGCTTTGGTAACTTGGGTTCTACTTCTGATTATTAAGGCATCGTAATCACCAATCAGAGTGATTAATTCGTCAGGACTTAGCCCAGGTCTCAAATCGGTGGTTATGTTAGGCTGATTGCAAAGCAGATCCAGACCGGACTGAGAAAGTGAATCGCTGACCAATACTTTCATCTTTGTCCCTTTATTGAACTTTCTAATGCTATTGAGGACAGGTGGAGAAAAAATAATTCTATCACTGATCCATACTAAATTCAAGCATCTTTGCTTGCTTACATTTCAACAATACCTGCCAATAATTCAATTTTTCGCTAGACATATATTCTCTTAAAACACGATTGAATTTCACAATTAAAAAATACTATTTTCGTCTTGGCAGGTCATTTTTTTATTGATCTGTATACTGGTATGGATTTTGAACTAGATTGAGCTATAGAATTTTCAGCTTTCTATTTGCAAGAATGAAAAAAATTACAAATTGTTGTGTGCAATATTAAATTTTCTCACACAAATAAAAGAAAAATTACGACTCAGAGGCCGAGGTAAGCCAGTATTCAAAACTGGAGCCTATTGGAAATATCTTACGATAAAAAACGGTTAGATGCATAGGAGCCAGCATCACAAACTAAGGATCATATTATCAAATTAAGGAGAGTGTCTAAATGGAATAGCAGGTGTAAAATGATCCCAAATGATAAGATGTGTGCTGTCTCAAATATACCAAATTATCACGTCAAGTATATTTGATTTCATGCAATCCGAAATCAAAACAGGGGAGAATCAATATTTATTTCTGCATCGATAGAAAACCACTCACATACCAGTTCGAAATAAGTGGATTTTGTCAAGTGAAAGATACGACTTAGAGTTTACAGCTTTCTACATGTTCCATTGGGAACAACTAATATAGACTTTGTTTTATACCCAAGAATTAATAAATTAGCATTTATACATTTACGGTCTTCTTAAAATCATGCTTTAAACCGATAACCAACGCCATGAACGGTTTGTATATGATCGCCACAGGTGCCTAATTTTCTACGTAATCGACTCATGTGAGTGTCCACGGTACGATCAACACCGTAGTAATCTTGCCCCCAAACTTGGTCCATCAGAATATTACGAGTGAAAACACGGCCCGGTGATTTAGCTAACATCACCAGTAGATCAAATTCGGTGGCGGTTAGCTCAACCTCTGGATTGGAATCATCATCAGACAAACACTTAACTTTTCGCCTTTCAATATCAATGTGGACATCATGAACCTTGAACCAGTTACCCTCAACTTGGGATAAATCTTTTGGGATATGGTTTCGTCTCAATACTGCTTGTACTCTAAGGATTACTTCTCGAATACTGAATGGTTTAGCGATATAATCGTCAGCACCTAATTCAAGGCCGACGATTCGATCAATTTCTTCAGCTTTGGCGGTTAGCATAATGATAGGAATATTTTTGGTGCGGTTATTGCGATAAACTGATCGATATACCTCTAACCCATCAATTTTGGGAAGCATCAAGTCCAACAAAATGAGGTCAGGTGTTTGTTTTGATATGAAATCGATAGCAGCTTCTCCATCATGGACAGCTGCCACTGTAAAATTCGCCCGTTCTAATGGCACCTTTAGCATATTGACTATTTCAATATCATCTTCAACTAGCAAAATTTTTGGGTTCATAACCTTTCTGTTTGTATAAATAAAAGCACGTAAAAATGGGTCAGTTAGATTGTACTTGGAAAATCACAGGTAAAATCAGACTGAGCTCATTGTTGTTATAATCATCGGGCAATTTTGAAAAAGGCGCGGCCGACTGAACTACAGCCAACGCCAGCTGATCTAAGGTTTTAGAGCCAGAGCTTTGGTCGACTGTTAGCAAAACCAGACTTCCCTTTTGGTCAATCACGAATTGCACGTCTATAATTCCTCCCTTAGTAACATTAGCACTCCGGGCAAATCTCTGAGCACGTTTAATTTTTTCACTAACTTTCTTTATGTAAGCGTCTATGGATTCAGATGAGTTACTAAAATCTACAGCTCCCATCGTTATTGAATCTGGTTCAAAGTTGGAGATACTGGAATCTAAAACCCCCATATCCATCGACGTCATCATAGTTAAGGAAGTCGATTGGCTGTTCGCGGTAACTGGAACTGATGTCGCAACTCTTACTGGTTGGAAATCACTCATTAAACTTTTCATCGAATCGCCCAATGAACTTGCAGATAACCCACCAGAAGGAAGTTGTGATGGAGGTAGAGTAAAACCCGAATTATTACTGACTGGCAGATTAACCGCTGTTGTCAGAGGTTTCTGAGTTTTGATGGCAGTGGGCTTTGTCATCCTCGGCTGTTTCAACTGTCGCATCTGGGCCCTAGGTTTTGTTAATCTTCTCATACCTGGGGGGCGTGTGTGGGTAATAGATGCGAAATTTTCCTGCCTCTGCTCGACGACTTCTTTTATAGCATAAAAGGTGATGTAAACAGCCAATAATACGTGGAGTAAGATGGAGATGGTAAAAGCTGTACTGTTCTTTTTTGTAGCTGATTTTTTTTGATACATTTGATTGTCGTGCATTTATCCCATGTCAATAGCAAAAGGATAATTAACTAAAAAGAAAGAATTGAACAAAAGAAAATACGACACATGACTAATCTTTATAACTAAGTAATTTATATTCGCCAGATTTTTCGATGACAGACCCAAGAATGTCAAGTCTAAGTACCTGTCCTCTATCATCTTTTACTGACAATATTGTTCCTCGTAATAACCTAAACCCTTCGTATGGTATTGGCTCTTGTTCAAAATCAAGGGACACGAACTCTAGCTTTTGGTTTTGGAATTGTTTAGCCCATTTTTGTACTCCAACTATACACTTTTTATTTAGGTTATCCCAAACAAATTCCTGCGGAAAATGCGTTTCAGGAAAGGCCGGTAGAACCCAGCCAAGATATTCAGTCTTGGAGACTCGATGTTTATGCAGATCTTCTGTCTGATATCTCAGATTCTCATTAACATTGTTTTCTGAATGATTCGAAATTGACTTAACGATAGCCTGTCCTAAGTCAGATGTGGAACGATGAGCATGAGACCAATTTCGCTTATCACCACAACCAATAAAACAAAGAAAGCCAAAAAAAACCGGAACTAGCAAAAAAATCTGCCAGTTCCGTTTTTTTGTAAGGAGAAAGGCAGTACTGAAATACTGCCTATATAACAAAAACCTATTAGTTTTGTGCAAAGTTAGTCCAACCTGCGATCCAATTATCTCCTGCTCCCATGGCTCCGACAAAATTGGTCTTATCAAAGAACCCATCAGAAGGTGGAGTGGCGGCACCAGTTAGAGCCGGTGATCCGGCGGCAGGGGTGAAACTTGGCGCCGTTAAATCGTACGGTGCACCCAATTCAGGATCAACTACTCGATTACTATTAGCTGCATCAAGTGCCATATTTTTCTCAAAATCGCTATGGAATTGCTTTTCAGCACCTTCAGACGTATTACCGAAAAAGATACAGTTTTGTATAATGGTTTTACCTTCTGCAGCCATTCGTTGAGATACATCTCCGTCAATCCTGAGACCAGTTTTACGAAAACCCATTGCAATTATATTTTTGTATGTTCCCGCGGCGCCTTCCCGAACTAGCATGCCAATATCACTTTCTTTACCTTTGGGATCACCAACCAAGGTTACATTGTAAATCTGAGCATCTGATCGAGGCGTAGCTTCATTATTCTTGCTATTGTTATCAATTTCAAATCCTTGGTCAGCATCGTCTCCTCTCTGCTGAGCAATCCAATACTGGCCTTTACCAGTCCAGCCATAAGTCCAGTCAAAAGAATCATCCCGAATTCCACTACATACGAGGTGCTTGGCGTTAACCGTCCCACCGAAGAATTCAATACCATCATCTTGATTGAAATGTACTTGAACATAGTCCACGACGGTGCCAGATCCAACACCTTGGAAAGCAATTCCATTCAACTCATTATCCGGACTGAATTCAATACCTGCAAATTCGATTCTGACGTATTTCAGAGTACCACTGCTATCAGCTGGATTTGTTCCACCGTAAGATCCGGTATCCCCTTCGCCAAACGCTTCTGCCCCAACATTAATAGGTGCTGAACCGTTAACAATTAGTCCACCCCACTGTCCACGAGCACGTGAGCCTGGTGCTTGGTCACATGTCATTATAATTGGCTTAGAAGCTGTACCATTAGCTTCTATTTTTCCACCCTTGGAGATGATAAGCGTACCATTACTAGCACCTTCACCATAGATAGTGGTTCCGGCTTCAATATCGAGAGTGGCACCCAGTTCGACGAATACACCGCCGCGTAAGAGATACTTATAATTGGCTGTTAGCTTTGTATCTTCTGTAATTTTCCCACTAAGGACAACGACATCACCTAATGCACCGACAGATGTTAAATCACCAGCCAATTCATCATTATCCTCATCATCATCCTCCGAACAGCCCATAAAAACGACTGTTACTACCATTAACATGACAAATAAAATGCGTAGATCGTGAAACTTCATGAAAACATTCCTCTTCTATTTTTTCTAATTTATTTAATTACTAAAGTGAATAACCAAGGCTGATAGAAAATGAGCGGCCTAAGTTATAAATTAGGTAGTTTTCGCCACCTTGGCTATAAATGACATCTCGATTGAGCAGGTTCTTGGCAGAGAACCCAATTTTAATGTTAGAACCTAGCCTCCGGCTAAATGATAGATCTAACTGTGATTTTGGCATCTCGTAAACATCCGGAATGCCGTTATTACCGACTTCTGATATTCTTTCTCCCGATTGATGAAAAGTTAGCATAGAAGTGATTCCACTATTTTCGCTATCATAAGCCAATGTTAAGTTGATTACGTATGGCGATTGGCCTTGCAGCGCTCGCTCTGAACTGGTCTGCGAACCACGGTCGGGTAATTTAACTTTCGAGTTTATCCATGCCAAATTAGAGTTAATTGAATAATTTTTCAATGCAGGATGAATGAAAGAGAAATTACGTCGAAACTCACACTCTATTCCGTAGTTATTGGCACGTTCAGCATTGGCATATGTGATGCGCACTTCTGCAGCTGGTACTACGATTTGTTCAATTGGATTCGTAAATTGCTTGTAGAAAGTACTAACAGAGACTACACCACCTGACTGTGGGAAAAATTCCCAACGAAGGTCATAATTATCCACGGTTGTTTGTTTCAGGTCTGGGTCCCCTAGCTCTGTCCTTCCTCCAACAAAATCGGTAAATTCGAAGGGAGCCATTTCCCTCAGGTCTGGACGGGTTAAAGTTCGTGACACAGCGGTCCGTAAATTGGCTTGATCTGTGAGTTGGTATATTAGGTTGATGCCGGGTAGAAAGTCGGCTTTGTCAATCTCTGCCACAATGGGAACCAACTCAGCAGCAAAGGGATCGAAGGTTGTCACACTTTGGCGAGAATCCTCCATTCTGATACCAGTAGAAAGTTGAATTTTTTTACTGATGGGCAAGCTGAGCATAGTATAAGCAGATCCAACTCTGTGGGCAGCGGTATAATTATCAGTTGCCAGTGTCGATTCACGGAGCTCAAAAATTCGCGGCGCAATATTCTCTTTGGCAAACAACTTTTCACCCGGCCAAGTTAAGTCAATACCGCGATCGTCGATACCGTCCGCCGGTAGAAATCGAAAACGTCGAGCATCAAAGTCACGATTCCGATCTCGATATAGTCCGCCCACTTTTAACTCTATCTCTGAATTAAACCACCATCTCCAATCAACCCGGCCACTGATTTCTACGTCTTCTAAATCGAAGAAAAAATGACAACCACTCTGCGTAATATCTCTAAAATACCAAAGATCAAGGTCCCCCCTTTCGTAAACCATTTCTCGGGTATCTGGCTGATCCCTTTTGGCGCGAGATAGAGCTAGACGCCATGTTAGTTGGGATCTTTGTTTTATTTCTGTGTCTGAGGCTCCAAGATTTAATTGTCCAAATTTGTGGTTTCCTGATAATTGACTAGAGACCAGTTGGCGTTCAACGAACATCAGCCTAGCACTCTTCATATCGGTAGCCCGATCCATGTTATACCCTTCCCATGTTCGTGCTTGATTATCTCCATTGTGACTGAAGATGGTTTTTAGACTAGTTATATGACTTTCATTGAAGCGTAAACTTGCATTCAAGACACCACCCCACATGACATCATTAGTACTCCGTTCAACTTTGTACTCAGTGTAAGGCGCCAATAACGCGCTTCCTTGCTGATCAATACCCTTAAGAGTAAAGGTGTTACGGACTTCTTGGCGATTATTGTAGCTATTGGAATATGAAAGGATGGCTAGATATCCAATTTGTTTGCCCCAGACAGTAGATGTGTCACCATAGGTGAACTTGTATCCCTGATTGGCTGGCGCAACCGATTGGTATGGTGTCCATTCGTTATTGAATGTCTTTCCCAAAACGGCAATGTCGGCAGCACTAAATCCCTGTTTAGAGAATAGGCCTCTTTCTCTAATTGGAATTTGACTAGCATACTTGCTAACTAATCTTGGGATTTCACGACTACCATCGTCAAATCCCAGAAAATCGAATTTGCCTCCATCATATCTAAGGGTATCTTTCCCAGTTACACCGCTATTTAGACCGGTTGAAGCCGAAAATGATAATGTTCGTTTGTCAGGAAAATCTTTTGTATGAACCTGTACCGATCCTCCGGCAAAACTACCCGGCTGATCAGGGGAAAATGTCTTCATCACTTGTAGGCTCTGAATTAGGTTGGCGGGAAAAATGTCCATTGGTACCACTCGTCTTGTAGGTTCCGGACTTGGTACTTCTACCTCATTCAGCAGCGTATTACTGTAACGCTCGCCTAGGCCTCTAACGTAAACATATTTACCACCCACAACACTAATACCTGTAACCCTCTTTAGCGCATCTCCAGCATCTGAAACCGGCATCTTACTCATTAACTCAGTACTGATATTATCCTCGAATACCTTACTTTTTTGCCGTTGCTTCAGTAACCCGATTTCGGTAGCCCTACTAGGCCGTAGATATAGGCGAATTGGACTCATTCGAATAGATTTATACCTCTCGGGTACATTTGAAATGCCAGTAATAACTTCTTTTTTTTGTGCAACTAATCTTGAATTAAATCCAAAACCAATTAGGCTAAAAAAAGCCAGCATAGAAACTAATTGGTAAGAAAAAGGACGTAGTGAGATAGCTGTTATAGTCGACTTCATCCAAAGGTATATTTGATCTTTTCTCCGCTGATAATAATTGAGAAGCGAAATAATACCTGCTGACTGTTACGCCTTTTTGCCATTCATATGTAGCTTGTTACGAAGTCTTGTCACTGGCGAGTAGTCAACTGTCAAAATCTAACTAAGAATCGACCGAAAAGTTGAAGTAACTACTTTTTTCACTTTTTCCCTCTAACTGGGCGAATATTATCTTTTTCATGTCGCCTAAATATTACAAAATTATAGATTGTTCATAACATATAACTCGAGATAATAATTGATATAAAAAACTAAGGTGAGTTTGTTAAGTGATTGGATCATTAACTCATTATTATGCTAAGTAATACGAATTTCACTATTTATAGGAATTGAACTCATCTCTTGTGAAGTCTAATTTATGAGTCAATGGTATAATAGTTTTCAAACTGAGGATGGTCTGTTTAAGATAATCACTCAGTTGTTAGTTTTATTTTTTGGAGGATTCTTATGATTCGAATTGCAAAGTTAAGTATGGCACACGTCCATGCTAGAGGTTATGTTAATCAGGTTCGAGATAATGCTGAAACCGAACTGGTTGCTATTTGGGATGAGGAGGAGTACGGTGGGAAACAAGCTGCCGAAGACTACGATGTTCCCTATTACGATGATTTAGATCAAATTTTAGGCCGAGATGATATCGATGCAGTGGTTGTTGATGCTATTACCTCCGATCACCCAAAAGTGATGGTGGCAGCTGCTGAAGCCGGCAAGCATATCTTTACTGAAAAAGCATTAGCTATTGACGTGGAGGGTTGTGACCAAATAATCGATGCAGTAGAAAAAGCTGGTGTTAAATTTATGATCTCTATGCCCCAACGATGCGATGAAGGGATCCAATTGGTCAAAAAAGTGGTCGATGACGGTTTGCTCGGTGATATTACCTTTGGTCGCTTTCGTATTGCTCATAGCGCAGGTCTTGACAAGTGGTTTAGTGGCTCAAGTGCCTGGTTTGCAGATGCAGATCGCGCGGGCGGCGGTGCTTTATTCGATTTGGGTTGTCATCCTGTTTACCGTATGCGTTGGTTACTTGGTACCCCCAAACGCACGATGTCTTTGATGAACAACTTTTCTGAAAGTTACCCTATTGACGATAACAGTATTTCAATCGTTGAATTTGAGAACAAAGCTCTCGGTATTGTTGACTGTTCTTGGGTTCATCGATCCGGACCCAATATGACAGAAATATATGGTACTGAAGGGTCAATTGCTATAGGACATGGAGAATTACATTTCGAAAGCCGAAAATTAGATGATGAAGCTCGTCAAGCTTACTTAGCTGATAGTCCACCAGCGCTGGCGTCCCCTATGCAACAGTGGATTGATGACATTTTGCGTGACAAACCGATGTCAATTACCATTCAAGACGGTCGTGATCTGACCGAATTAATGCAAGGATTTTACATGTCTAACGAGCAGGGAAAATCAATTAATTTTCCACTCTAGTAACATTTTCTATACACATTAGAGTCTCTCATCTTGTCTCTGATAGTATTTCAATAATATCTTATCAAATAGTAAGATGTTGTTTGCTCATTTGTCTTGAAAAGTAATTTCGGTATATTGGATGCAAACTGATTAACATTTGGTCTTGGTTTAGCAGAATCAGGAGATTAGTTAGTGGGAAAGATGAATCTGGTGAAGATCAGTGATTCTGTTGGCAAGATAAAGTAACGGGGTTGGAAAACCGTTAGGGAACCTGCCAACCCTACACCTAAAGTGTTTGCATCCAATTATCCTAACGGAAATTGATAAACTTTGCTTCCGTATTGCAAAAACTTTGATGACTCATTACAGAAGATCACCCTAAAAACAGATTTAAGCAAATTAATTAGCGTCGTTTAAACCGTGTTTCTAATTCTCTTTGAGTAATTTGAATAATTATGGGACGTGCATGTGGACAATTGAATGGGTGCTTTGCCTGCGATAGTTCTTTGACTAAATGGATCATTTCTTCCATCTGAAGTCGGTCCCCAGCTTTTATAGCTGATTTGCACGACAGCATAGTCATTACTTGATCATGTACATCCAACACTTCAACACCACCATTAGCTGAATCGGATAAATGGTCGATTAAGTCTGTTACAGTTGTAGATACTATACTATTCGGTATCATTGAGGGGATACTCCTCACTATTAGCGTTTGCCCACCGAATTTCTCAATCTCAAATCCCAGTTGATCAAACAGGTCTTTTTCTTGATCGAATACACTGAGCTGAGGTGGTGTTAGTTCGATTGTAATTGGTAATAAAAGCCCTTGGCTTGGTACTCCGTCGTCTCGAATTTGGTTAACCAGCCTTTCATAAAGAACCCGTTCAGAAGCAACATGCTGGTCAATTAGAAGTAATTGATCTTTTGCCTCGGCTAGGATGTAAGTATTGAATAGGTTAGCTTTCAGCTGCAATTCTTGATAATCAAGTAGTTCCAAGGTTGCTTCTGGATTGATATCTATATCTGGTGGCTGAATATTTGTCTTGACATCTATTATCTGCTGGCTGTTTTCCGAAACTTTTATCTCAGGTGGTGATTCTGTATGAGAAGGAGGAGTAAAGGACGAGGGGGTTGGCAACCTGGATACTGATGAGCCAAAACCAAGAGAAGAAGGCTCAGTTGTAATTGGTCTAGATGACTTAATTGATGAAGAACGAAAATTTCTTTCTCCTACTTTTCCAAATTGCGCTGGGCGTTCAAATGTATCATTTTCTGTCGTGTCAACTTCTGTTGAGTCAACAACGGGTATGAACTTTGTTTGGTATATACCTTTGTTGAGTAGTTTGACCATCTGGGAATATACAGATCGCTCATCGCGAAATCGAACCTCGATCTTAGCAGGATGAACATTGACGTCCACTTCTTCTGTATCCATAGTCAAGAAAATAAAGGCTACTGCATGACGACCTTTGGGCATGGTTTGGCGAGTGGCTTCAGTCAGTGCACCACTCAAGATTTTGCTTCGTATTGGCCGCCGATTAAGAAAAAACAGCTGCCAGTTCCGATTCGACTTATTAACATTGGGCTTGCCCAGCCAGCAATGTAAGTGAAAGTTAGGCAACTCAGCCTCGATCTCAACTAAATTCTCAGTCATTTCTTTACCGTATAACAATCGAATCCTTTGTGTCAGATCTTCACATGGCCGCACATCGATAACTTTCTTCTGATTGTGTTGGAGTAAGAAGCTAATATCTGGGTGAGCTAAAGCAGCCCAACTTACTTGTTTAGTAATATGACTCATCTCCGTCATTTCAGTCTTGAGAAATTTGAGACGTGCCGGCACATTATAAAATAGATTGTTAATTGAAATCTGTGTGCCGGGCGAGCAACCACTTTCTTGAACTTTCTGAAAAATACCACCCTCAACTAGAATTTCGGTGCCAGCCAGCGCCTGATGTAATCGCGTCTGTAATTCTAATTCGCATACCGAAGCAATAGAAGGTAGAGCTTCTCCCCGAAAACCAAACGTTTGTAATTTTTGTAAATCGTCAATTTCAGACAGTTTGCTGGTGGCGTGTCGCTCGACAGCCAGTGTGGCATCTTCTTTAGACATCCCGTGACCGTTATCTGAAACACGAATTAGCCGTTTCCCTCCAGCCTGAATATCAATTTGAATACTGCTACTCTCAGCGTCGATAGCATTTTCGACCAATTCTTTAACAACCGATGCAGGTCGCTCGACGACCTCACCGGCAGCGATTTTATTCGAAATCTCTGGTGGCAAAATATGGACAGGCATTTGTTTACTCTACGATTAGTTTTGCGACGAACTTCTAAGAGATCGATCTTTATAAAGTTTATAGGCCAGACTTTCAGTCAAGGCTTCCCAACTAGCTTGAATAATATTTTCAGACACTCCGACAGTACCCCACCAGTCTGTACCATCACTAGCCTCCAATAGCACTCTTACCTTAGCTCCAGTACCAGCCTTAGTATCTAAAACACGAACTTTGTAATTAGTCAGCCGGACATTCTTCAGTGTAGGATAAAATTTTTCTAACGCCTTTCTGAGAGCGTTATCCATGGCGTTGACAGGACCATCTCCATCAGCTGCTGTATGTGCAGTTTCACCACTTGGTCCAGTAACTTTGATTGTAGCTTCTGCTTTCATATCAATCGTACTTGCCCCTTCAACAATAACTCGAAAACCAACCAACTGGAAATATGGATGATAATGGCCAAAAATTTCTCCCGTCATAAGTTCAAATGAGGCTTCTGCCACCTCGTATTGGTAACCTTGTCGTTCTGCTTCTTTCATTCTCTCAAATAAGGCTATTATTTCAGGTGAGTTCTTGTCCCGATCAGGATATTCTTTCTCAATTTTTTTCAGGATTGTGCCACGGCCAGCTTGTTCAGAAACCAAAATTCGTTGTTCATTACCGACCTTTTCTGGATCAATATGTTCATAAGTCAGACGGTTCTTTCGAATGGCGTCGGTATGAAGCCCACCCTTATGAGCGAAAGCAGATCGCCCCACATAAGCCTGTCGGTCATCGTGAGGTAGGTTCGCCAATTCACTAACCAAGCGAGATGTTTGTGTTAGTAATTGCAACTGTTTGTCCGAAATACAATCCAAACCAAGTTTAAGCTTCAGAGTAGGAATGATCCCAGATAAATTAGCATTTCCGCATCTTTCACCAAAACCATTGAACGTTCCTTGAACGTGGGTGACACCGGCCTGTACTGCTAATACAGAGTTCGCCACACCAACACCGGTATCGTTATGAGCATGAATACCAACCGGCAGATCAATTTTGTCTTTTACTTGTTTAACTCCGTCCTGAACCTCTAGTGGTAATCGGCCACCATTGGTGTCACATAAAACGAGGCACTTGGCGCCACCATCGGCAGCAGCTTGTAATGAATCTAGAGCGTAAGCCGAATCATCGTTAAATCCATCAAAAAAATGCTCAGCATCATATATGACTGAACGACCATTACTGACCAAAAACTCTACTGATTCCCGGATGATGGCTAAATTTTGTTCCGGGCTAACACGAAGCACATCGAGTGCATGCAGCTTCCAAGTTTTACCGAAAATAGTCACGGTTTTAGACCCCGTATCGAGCAAAGCCTTAAGGTTTGGATCATCTTCTGGTTGATATTTAGGATAGTAAGTACTACCAAACGGTACAATCTCTGATGTCTTTAATTCTAGCTCTTGAGCTTTTTTAAAAAAGTCGACGTCTTTAGGATTTGAACCTGGATATCCTCCTTCGATATAGTGAATACCAAGTTGGTCTAAGGCTTTAATAATTAGTAATTTATCTTCAACGGAGAATACTACACCTTCTCCTTGACTCCCATCCCGTAAAGTTGTGTCATAGAGATGGATCATTTATACACCCGCTCAGCTTTATACATTTCAAAATTCATTTTTCTCGACCACAACCAGCGTTTTTTTCTCAATATTCTACAAGGATACCTATTACTACTAACAAAGCACCAGCAAAACTATAGAATTAAACAATACCTATTTCCACCGGTATAACTAGTTAGTTGAAATATCAATCTTTCTTCATACTGAGATGTATACCTGCACGTAGAATTATCAGTATGGGTTGAAATGGGATGAGGCTATTTATGGATAGATTGGGAACAGGAGTGAAAAATGAAGTATCGGTTTCAGCTAATAAGACATAGGCATGAGAAATAGTAATCAAGCAAACGCAGGGCGACACACCAAATTCAATTAATGATTGATAATTGAACATTGTTCGTATCATCAATCGGTGAAGTCCATCTTATCATTTGATATTGAAAAAATTGAATCGTACGAAGACTAATGTTAAGTATTAGCTCTGTACATCAAATCTCGATGTCAATGAAATTAGAGTTCGATGGCGCTAAGGGGCAACTTGCCTCCTAGGCCCTAATCGTAATCTTTCTGATCAACTGAAATAATATAACCCAATATTCCAGTGGAGACAGCTTATTAAAACTAATGAGACATGTTTTTATATCTATGAGTTACGTTGACTCAGAAATTGCTCAACAGTAGGAAGATCAGGTAACCCTGTTCGCCCGCCCAAATGCATACAGTTCAAAGCTGCAACAGCCGAGGCAAACTGAACAATTCGTTCTAAAGACCATTCCTGTAAAAGTCCATAAATGAAGCCAGCATGGAAAGCATCCCCCGCACCAGTGGTATCAACAACTTCAACAGAAAAAGATGGCCAATGAAATTTTTGTCCACCTTGTTGGGCAATGACACCTTCTTCACCCATTGTGACAGCGCAGGTTTTGATGCCGTAGCTGGCTAGTTGATCAAGTGCAATTTCGGGGGACACGTTCGGCATCCATCGTTTCACAAAAACATTAGAAACTATTGCGACGTCAACCAATGGCAAAAAAGCATCTAGTAATTCACTATACCAAGTACCATCAAAAACGACCAAGGTTCCAGAATTTTGTGCTATTTGAGCGGCCCGGATCGTATGTGGCTCAGCGTTGTCTAGGTGTAAAATCTGTGTGTTTGAAATGACGGACCGATCAATTTCTGCCTCGTCAATTTCTTCGTAGTTTCCAGGTCTGGAAGTAAAACAGCGTTCTCCCGTCTGTTCATCAACTAAAACCATAGCAATTCTAGAGGAGGCATTATCTTGCATACCTAGATGACTAACATCAACCTTAGCTTCAATGAAAGATTGACGAATGAACTGCCCCTCAGAATCATTACCAACTCGACCGATATAAGCTACTGGGATACCTAGTTTAGCTAGTCCAACTAGGGCTGTTGCTACTGGCCCTCCTCCCTGACGAAGAAACTCACTAGCTTGTAGTTGTTTGCCGAAAGAGGGAAGTTCAGGTACGATCAGTAGATAATCGACAGTAGTCATACCAATACCAACGACTGAGAAAGGAACAGCAGGTTTGATCTCAGTAATTTTAGCGTTTGGAGATAGTTTCATCGAAGTTGAGAAGCATACTAGCAACAACACAGGTTGCGGCTGTTGATACTGGCGGTAGAGACAGATCTTTAGATTGATTCCCAGTGGACAAAAAGTCGATCGCTGATTTTTTGTCTGCTTGAAATATGGCTTTTTGTTGGAAGTAAAGATTTGTGATAATTTGTAATTCATCGTTTGTCGGGATTCGACCAGTGCAAAGACGGAAACCGAATTTTAACTGATCCGACAATCTCGCACCATAGTTAAGCATTCGCTGGGCTAAGAAACGTGCTGCTTCAACAAATTGTGTATCATTCAGTAAAACCAGGGCTTGAGTGGGTGTGTTAGTCAACTGGCGTTGTGCGACACAAACATCCCTTTTGGCTGCATCAAAAATCATCATTGAAGGGGGGGGTGAAGTTCGCTTCCAATAAGTATATAGACTCCGTCGATACAACCCATCATCTTTATCAGTTTCATAAGTACGACCGGATTTTTCCTTCCACAATCCATCCGGTTGATAAGGTTTTACACTAGGGCCACCGATTTTATTAACCAATAGGCCACTAACCGATAATGCATTGTCTCGAATCATTTCCGCTGATAATCGATGTCGAGGGCCACGACTTAACCGGAGATTATCGGGATCTGTAGGATTGTCTGATTCTTTAGGCACTGAAGATTGTTGGTAAGTAGATGACATAACTATTTTTTTTATCATGCCTTTCTGGTCCCAATTGTTATGAATAAAATCGTTTGCCATCCAGTCCAATAGTCTTGGAAAGTCTGGTCTTTGTCCCTGTATTCCAAAATCTTCAGGCGTTCGAACTAATCCTTGCCCAAAGAGTATTTGCCAGTACCGATTGACAGCAACTCTGGCAGTGAGAGGGTTCTGAGGATTAGTCAACCACTGAGCTAAACCGAGTCGATTACGGGGGAGTTCAGCTGGAAAAGGTAGAATAGATTTTGGAGTATCTGGACGAACCAATTCTGTTGGGGCATCATACAAGCCTCGCTTGAGAATATAGCTAGATCGTCTTTCGTCTAACTCCCTCATGGTCATAATTTCGGTGATTCCATCGATCATTTGGTTATAAGATCGGCGTTTAGCTCTGAGCCCTGCTAGGGCCTGCTGGTATTTCTGGCTGTGACTGACAAGATAATATTCGAGTAAGTCAGTCTCAGCTGGAATACTCCGCAAACCATACAAGTGCTGGATTTCCAATTTTGATAACTCACGGTTAAAGACCTTAAAGTCATCAACTAATCCACCTTTGAAGCCACGATCTCTAAAACGCTGACCGACAGTTAAGTGTACATCCCCTCCACCAGTAATATTTTTATATAAATTATCTCGAACAATACCAGTGTCGACTAATTGCCCATTTAGGTAAATGTGGAGGCCACTAGCTCGACTTGATCCGTCATAGCTAACTACAACTTGCAGCCATTCTTGGGTTGGTACTTTTTCTTCAGTACGAATTCGGATTGCATTACCAGGCCAAAAGTGAATTAGAGAAGCGCTTAACCTGCCACCTTCTATCAGTAATTGGTAGCCTCGACTACCGGCGTCAGTCCAAGACCGTGATCTGTGAAAAACTACGGCTCTCTCCATGACTTTCGGGGTCTGAAGCCAAAGTGAGATAGTAAAAGGGTCAGATCTTCGAAAATCGCCTACGTCTTCAAAAACTAGGCTATTTTCTCCGCTCATTTTGAGGCCAAGGCCAATTTTACCTTCTACTGAAATCGGTTGATCATATAACTTGGCTGGTTTTTCTATATTAGCGATATTACTGGCTTGATTGTCAGTGATTTGGTCAAAAGTATAATAGCCAATCAAACCCAAAGGCATAATTTCTTTTTGTGTCTGATAAGCTTGTTTCCAAGCCTCAAAATTATTTCGTTCTGATAGCCGAGTACTATCAATCAGTTTTTCTGATTCCTTTACAGCTTGGTTCAGTCTTGTTAAGTGGGTTTCCTGTTCAGAGTCGGTTAGCAATAGGGTGGGTGTCGGTATAGATTGGGTAAAGTGGGAATAAAGGCCTGATTCATCAATATTATTAAAGAAGGCGAATAAGCTATAATAGTCTTTTTGGCTAATCGGATCATATTTGTGGTCGTGGCATCTGGCACATTCAATTGTTAAACCAAGAAAAGCTGTGCCTAACGTGTGAGTCCTATCAGCGACATATTCAACTCGGAATTCTTCTTCTACGCTACCACCTTCGTTAGTTTGACGATGGTGACGATTAAACGCTGTAGCTAGTTTTTGTGTTGCTGTAGCGTTAGGTAATAAATCACCAGCTAATTGCCAAGTTAGAAACTGATCATAGGATAGGTTTTCATTGTAAGCTTGAATAACCCAATCTCTCCATGGCCACATGGATCGGTAAACATCGCTTTGGTATCCATAAGTGTCAGCATACCTTGCCAAGTCTAACCACTTGGATGCCATTCGTTCCCCGAACCTTGGTGAAGCAAGCAAACGATCAACAAGTCTTTCGTAATCGTTTGGTCTGTCATCGGCCAAAAATTGGTCAATTTCTGCTACAGTTGGTGGCAATCCGGTTAAGTCAAAGCTAAGTCGACGAATTATACGTTCTTTACTCGCCGGTTGATTAGGAGCAATTCGATTTTCTTTCAGCTGGTTCAATACAAAATGGTCAATTGGGTTTGCACACCAACTGTCTTCCTCTACAGATGGGATTCGGACAGGCTCAAGTGGAGTAAAGGACCAGTGTTTTTTGTAATCAGCGCCTTCATCGATCCACTTTCGAATAACGTCGATCTCGTCAGCTGACAGTTCTAATTTAGATGATGGGTGAGGCATTATCAATTGGGGATCGTCCGAGATAATGCGACGGTAAAGTTCACTATCGCTAGATCGATGAGGAATAGTGACGGTCGCTAGACCATTAGCTGTGTCAAGACGAAGATTAGCTTGGCGTGATTGAACGTCGGGTCCATGGCAGGAAAAGCAACGGTCAGATAAAAGAGGGCGAATTTGACGGTCAAAATCAATTTTTGTAGTCTGAGCAGACAATGCTCGAGTCAATAATAGACAGTAAAAGCCAAGCACACTGAACAACCGCCAATTCCTACTCATAATCAAGCCTTCACGTTTCATCTACTCAAAAGAAACTGGTTTTCCAATTTCTGCGCTATGTAACAGACCTTCCATCATTTTCTGGACAACTAGACCGTGTTGCAAAGGTGCCTCACAGGCTACACCATCCAAAATACAATTAATGAAATGGTCAGCAATTCGATCCCAAGAACCCATTCGCTCAGTTGGTTGCAACTGTATATCTTCTTCTTGGTTATCATCACAACGGTATGCCATCAGAGGGTGTAATTTAGCACCGGCTTCTGTACCAAACAGTTCCATTTGAAATTCGCCCGGTTGGTGTGAAGCCCAGAAACTCTCGATCTGTAGACCCAGGCCATTCTCAAACGTAATAAATCCACCTGCGTAATCATCCGCTTCAAACTGCTGAAAAACATCTTCGGTGTATTCTCTTCCGAAACCATAACCGCGACCGTGAGGACCAAACTTTGCACCAGCGGTACCGATAACATGTACAGGCTTAGGTGTTCCTAAAACCCACCAAACAGCATCCAAAGCATGAACACCCATATCCCGAAAAGCACCGCCTCCTTTTTTAATGAATCCCAAATTCCAGGCAGGAATACCGTTACGACGGACACTACGAGAACGAGCGTAGTAGAGCTCACCAAAATAACCATCTCTGGCTAAATGGCCTAAGTGGCGACAACCGTCATCGAATCGAGTCGATAAAGACATCATGTTAACCACTCCAGCTTCGTTAGCGGCTGCGACCATTTCCTCAGCTGCTGATTCCGAATCTGCTAATGGCTTAGTAATCATCACATGCTTACCGTTTTTGACCACTTCTAATCCGATTGGTACGTGCCACTGGTTAGGTGTACCGACAAATACAGCATCAATATCTGGGTCTTGACACATTTCTTTGTAATCAGTGTAGTATCTGACCGAATCCGGAAGATCTTTGGCAAAATCTTCCATTCTGGACTGATCAAGGTCACAGAGAGCTACGACTTTCCCGCGTTCGTTATTAGCCAAAGCTACGCCGTTAGGGCGACCAATTCCCATCCCGACGACGGCTATATTAACGCAATTTTTCGACATAACATTTTCCTCTTCTATTTTTCTTATGTTTTTATAAATACAAATATCCTGTCAGTACCCGGTCAACAAATTTGCGCCTAATAGGTGAATCAGACTCAACCAAATCAATTTATCTGACAGCGAATTAGATTGTAAAACAGGTGGACGATTCGGTCAATCAAATCCTTTTTTACTTTTAACAAATAGTAGTTTGCGCTCTGATTTTTACCAAAGACTTCAGTTTGACTGATTGGATGAGTTCAATCTTAGTCTGACTCAGTAGTATTATAAATATACATTCGCTGGTAGCAAAAGAACTCTAGATTTTAAGTAGAACGTCGACGAGGCAAATAGTTTTTCTCCCTAGCGGGGCAAACAGTAGATCAGATGGGAAATAACTTTCTCTCCACGTCGATGCATATAGACTGATTTTCAAGAATGGGACAACTTGAATTTAAAAATTAACATGAACCGATATCTCCCGTTTCCCATAATGTTCTTACAAACCATACATTCATTTTATTTTGACAAAAGTGCAAATTATCAAAATAATCAGGTTTTAAACAATTATGTGATTCAGATTATCATGGGACTCGATTATGTACAAAGTTCATGCCCCAATAATGTGGGCAGTACGCTTGCCTGAGAATTTTAGTCAGCAGATTTTAAATAAGAAATTGCGGGGTAGCGAGTTTTTCATCAATTGCTACTTGATGATCATCATCTTGCGGGGGGTGGTGATTGGGAGAAATGATAGATCCTTCGAATTACCAATTGACTGTAGCTGATAAAAATACACACCACTAGCAACAGGGTAACCTTTCTGATCCCGGCCGTCCCAATATGAAGCGCGGTCCGAGCTCAAATAGGAACCCGCAGGTAATTCACCCAATTTCAATAATCGAACAAGATCACCGTTCGAATTGTAAATGGCAACCTGAACCGATTGAGTACTTGTAAGTTGAAAAGGTATCCAGGTTTCAGGGTTGAAAGGATTAGGGTAATTTTGAAAAACTTTTGTTTGTTGTTTCAACTTGGCCGTTAATTGATTAATTAGTTGATTCACAATAGATCGCGTTGATTCTGATCCTGCAACGGATAGTGTAGTGAGCTGATTATTGATAGCTACTAGTTGCATTAAGGTGGACTCCCTCAAAAATCTATTTTGGGATTCACTCTTCATCAGGATCGAAATCTGCTGTCCCAATGTTAAATGGCTGGGAGCAGTTAAGGTCCCACCAAATTCTTGACCAAAATGAGACCCAATCAAAACGATATCGAAAATGTTAACTGTTTGGTCGCCGTTGACATCACCCAAAAGATTAGAGCCTGTTAAACTAAATTGATTAGCGGCAATCACCAAATCAAAAATATTGACTTGCCCATCCTTATTGACGTCCCAATCTGGAAGAGTAAAACCAATATGAATATTTGCATCCACTAAGTTAACATCAATAGATCGAGCTTGTGCATCGGAGAAAATAGTTTTTTGAAAGGTTACAGCAGTCTTACCGCTCCGCTTAGCCCGAAACTGAACTTTAGCCAATGTACCGGCCCCACTCATTCCATTGGTACCTAGTCTGCTGACTGCTATAGAGACGCGACCGATTTTCTCACCGGTGTCTACTGCCTCTGGAGACTTAGTCGGAACAAAAGTATCAGCATTAAGGCGTTTAAGAAATTCTCCTTCTGAAACACTTAATACTTCTAATACTTCAGGGTCATGTGTCAAGGTGGCCTCAAACCCTAGCAACCCCGCGACGTTTTGCACTTGCACCAGCAAATCGAAAACACTACCTTGCTCGATTTTGGCTTCACAATCAATCTCCGTGCACAAATTTAGCAAGACTGTTGGTTTGTCAGGGGATACTCGCAAACGACGATGGATTTCAATTGGTGGTAAATCGGTATAGCTTTGACCAAGTTGATCAACAGCATAAGCAAAAATAAGATATCGCCCAGATTCTCGGAATTGAGCATGCATCTTAGAATAAGCCTGTTCGGATTGATTAGGGATTAATTCTACGGACGCAAATTTTAATTGTTCCCAGTTATCCAAATCTTTCTTGATTTCAAATGATGGAGGCACAATAGTAGCCCAGACCTCAGCAATTTCAGGCTGGCCAATCGATGGCTTGTTTACTGTAACACGAATCTGGATCGATTGCTGATCAGCGGTTAATACTTGAGATTCAGTAGCCCAACGTAGTGGATTATTAGCAATTGATTGTAGTTCGGTATCAGCTGGCACTAAAATCTGACCAGCTTGTTCCAAATCTTTAGCTTGATTGGGGATTCCATTTCCATTAGCATCGATTTGTGGAAGTTGGTGTCGATGGATCTGGCTATTTCGGAGAAAGCGTTCAGCTTCAATAAAAGCTTTTCCTACAGATTGGTTTCTCAGTATTTGGTCGAAAAAGACAGTCGAAAAGGACGCACCATTCGGCTGGATTCGATTTTGTCGATCTGGATGTGTGCTGGTTACTATTACCCGATTGAGTGCTGATAAAGCTGGCTTTCCATTGGTTCGTTGTGTAACAAAATTACCACTATAGCTTCCCTCGACAAAAACTAACGTATTTGTTTCTTCTGGGACAACCGATAATAGCTCAGCTAATTTATCAGGCGTAACTTCCGTTTGGTCAGAAAGTAAAAACGCTGGTTCCAAATTTGGTGATATAAGATAAATGAGAAGAGGGGACTGTTCCCCAACTTTAGGTGCAGCCCACTCTACAATCGATTGCTTTAAGTATTCACTAGTAGCAGGATGATCAGTTGAGGTGGGAGTCAAGAATCGAATATCATTATCTGGATCTAGACGCCGTTTGGCTAAGGTCTCAAGAACTGATTTTGTGATTTTTTCCAAGAATTGGGGGCCTGACCCATCGCCACCTAGTACTAAAATGGCCTTGCCTCGATCCAAAGTAGTAATGAATATGGTCGACTGGCTAGAGCTGAGATAAGCTTCGCTACCCAAGTAATTGGCCTCTATTAACCAGCCACCCGGTCGGTCAAATGTATAATCAAATGAGAATATTCCCGCTCGGTCAGTTAATACTGTACTACTTTGTTGAACCGAACCATCCGGTGGAGTCAACTGTAGTTCGATTGGTAAATTGGCAATGCTGGGGCTAACTTGTCCTCTAATAGGGCGTATTCCACCCAAACGTACAGATGTTTCTCCCAAAAAAGAGATGGTCGTCGGTACGCCCTTGATATTGACCGACACGCGTTCCGTTTTGTTTACTAATTCGCCTAACTTAAAAGTAACCTGTGCATCCGCCGTTTGGTCAGTAGTCTTTACAGTGTAAGCCGCCGTGTATATGCCTTGGCTCATTTCGCTCAATGGCAGATTGTTGACTGAGTCCAATCCATTCACCGAAACCCTAGCTTGGCCTTCGGGTGTTCCAACTAACTGGAAAATTAGTTTCTCGCCTGTCATTACCGCCTTGGGTGAAACGGCTACTGAATGAATCAGCATACTGTTAGGGTCAGGCAAGTTTAACGTTAGGGTGTTGCTAGCCTGAACTGTACCGTCGATCAATACACTAATGACAACATCTCCTGGTTTTTGGTCAACTGTGTAGGTTGTCATCCAAACCTGATTTTTAGCGTCTAACACGGCAGAGGACAATTTTCCTCCTCCTGTCACTTTCAAAATCGGTGGTCGATCGGTGATCCGGTTACCGTTAGGGTCAACAGTTGTCACTGTAACACTAGCCGTAGAGTGGCCATCAGCAGGTAGTATCTTGGGGGTGATTTCGACAACTGTCTTAGCTAGAAAAGTAGCGACGAAATCTATCTCGGTGGTTGCTACTAGTGGCATTCCATCGGCCTTGGCTGTCAGTATTTTGCGTTCGGCTTTAGTCGAAGAGACAAATGCGATTGCATTTCCCTTGACATCAGTTGAGGTGAGAGACTGTTCAATCTGATTTTCAGACCCACTAGCAGTCACAGTTACGGTCGCGCCTTGAACTGGATTCCCGTACTGATCCAAAACAGTTATGGTGACTGAGCTCTTGGATTCTCCATCAGCTAAGGTAGGTGTTTCTGCCGCAAGAGAAGAACGAGTTTGGTGGGCTGGCCCATGTACAAACGTTAATACTGGTCGACTCTTGAGTTCGATATTACTGTTAGGTTCTACAATCGTTAAGGTTTTGATTTCAGCTTTTTTACTACTTAAAAAGGCTGAAATACGTCCTTCAGTGTCGCTAGGAGCAGAAACTACCAATTGATCAATATTTTCATTCATCGATATACTTTCATTGATCAGGATACCAATCTTTTTACCAACCACTGGATTGTTGTAGAAGTCAATCAATCGAGCTGAAATCTCAGCTCTGTCTTTACCATCAGCAACTATCGCATTCTTAGTTGCTTGAACGGTAGATAGATCTGGGTCTGGAGGCCCTGCTACAAAACTAACAACCACTGGGTTTAATGTGGTTTCACCAAGTTTAACAGTTACATTTTTTTCTTCTGCGGTAGTCGTGCTAATTTGAATAATTGCTTTACCACTAACATTAGTTGGGACAATAGGATAAATGTTCGTGTCAGTACCATTGG
>JACLAC010000145.1_pt1 | contig 33000 bp, 24 predicted proteins | sample 8027881 | NCBI WGS metagenome assembly JACLAC01 (sample SAMN15725517, study PRJNA655200) | protist metagenome | isolation source: fluorescence activated cell sorting (FACS) single amplified genomes of... | place: Spain: Blaines Bay Microbial Observatory, Mediterranean Sea | collected 2016-01-19 | reverse complement strand
TTTCGTATGCGAGGTACTGGTTGGCGAATAGGGTATCTCCACCGAGTGGTGGTACCTCCAGAGCGTGCAGGATGGCGCCCATCGGCGGCGCTTCGAGGCAGGTTGTGTCGGTATGCCACTCCGCGCCGATGATGCCGCCATCTCCAGGTTCCTTGATGATATTGATGACTTCGGGGTATGGCCCACGGGCGACGAGATTCGGGTGGATCACGAGGTCGCCAAATTGCTCCCCCAGTCGCTTGAGCGCGCTGGCGTCGAGGTGCTGGCCGCGGAAGCGGATGACCAGATGGTCCAGCAATGCCCTGCGTATGTCAGCCACGGTGGCCTCGTCCAGAGATGCACTGAGATCGATGCCATCTATATCTGCACCCAACGCGCTTGCGATGGGAGTGACTTTCAATGTTGTGTGCACAGCGGTAGAGACTTGCGCTGCGGGCGTGGATGATTGCGTCATGATGTGGCGCCGTCGTTGGTATTGGCGTGTTCTAAACACTTCAAAAATAGCATTTTTGTCGCCTGAGTGTTGCCATGAATGTATGAATGTTTGGCTTGGGTCTAAAATGCTTGGCATTCCAGGTGAAGCTGTATATATTCCCAGATACTGTGACTTAACCACCTTGCCTCTATGTTCACGCTAACCGCTCGCCAACAACAGATCCTGGAGCTGATCCAGGAATTCATTGACTCTGAAGGGATGCCACCGACTCGTGCTGAGATTGCGGATACGCTCGGTTTCAGGTCACCCAATGCGGCTGAAGATCATCTGAAAGCATTGGAACGTAAAGGGGCGATTGAGATGATTCCGGGTACCTCGCGCGGTATTCGCATGATCGCTGAGGTCAAGCCAAAGTCTGGTTTGCCCGTTGTAGGTCGTGTTGCAGCAGGTAATCCGATACTGGCTGAAGAGCACATAGAGCGGCACTGCAAGCTGGATGCGAAGCTGTTCCAGCCACGCGCGCACTACTTGCTGAAAGTACGCGGTATGAGCATGCGTGATGTGGGCATCATGAATGGCGATCTATTGGCTGTACATCGCACAAGCCAGGTCAGCAGCGGGCAGATTGTTGTTGCACGTGTTGATGATGAGGTGACGGTCAAACGCTACCGTCGCCGCGGTAATGTTGTACGTCTGATGCCAGAAAACGACGACTTCGAACCCATCGTGGTTGACTTGCGCCAGCAAGAGCTTGTCATCGAAGGCCTGGCGGTCGGCGTCATCCGCGATAAGGTCTAGCGTTCTCCGAGGCGCGGTAGGTCGTGACGTTCAACGACAGTGGCTGCCGCAATTGAACAACTGTTACGTCACCCGTCCATCTGGCGGGCTGGCGCGGATCCACGGCTAGAAACCGGCTATATAGCAACCGGCTGGGATGAGTTGGACTGTGCTCTGCCTGGTGGTGGATGGCCACGTGGTGCCATCACAGAAATCCTGCTCGAGCAACACGGTATTGGTGAACTCAGCTTGTTGTTGCCGGCACTTAGCCAGCTGACGCAACAAGCTTTGTGGACGGCCTGGGTCGCTCCGCCGTTGATCCCTTATGCGCCTGCATTACATGCGCGCGGGTGTGATCTGTCGAAGGTTGTCACGGTTAAACCCAAAGATGATGCGCAAGCCTTATGGGCCGCTGAACAGTTGTTACACACGCAGGCGACTGGCGCGGTGTTGTTGTGGACACAAAACGCGGATGAACGTCGCTTGCGACGCCTGCAACTGGCAGCTGAAACTGGAACCACACTCGCGGTCATATTCAGACCTGCACAACAAGCACGTCGCAGTTCGCCTGCGGCATTACGTTTAATGTTGAACGTGTCCAGCAGCACGGGTCAGTTGAACGTTGAGGTGTTGAAGTGTCGCGGCAGGTTGCCTACCCGGTTGTTGCGTGCGGGATAACTCCGCGACCAAGAGACACAACTTGTCATGACCAGGCAACGCTTATGGACCGGCTTCTATTTTCCACGCTTTCCGCTCGAAACGCTCACCCGCGCCAGCGATGAACATGTCTGTGACATCGTCGTAAACGATTCAAGTACTGCGCCACGCGTCGTTGCTTTGACTGCCGAAGTGGCAGACTTGGGCGTACACGAAGGTATGTTGTTGAGCGGCGCTTTAGCGATCGAGCCGCAACTTGTCACACGCTTGCGTCAACCAGACAGCGAGCGGGACACATTACGTGAACTGGCGGCGTGGGCTTCGCAATACACTTCGCTGGTGTGCCCGGTGTCTGGCGAGCACGTTGGTCTGTTGTTGGAGATTGGCGAGAGCCTGCGTCTGTTTGGAAAGACCAGCAAGCTGCTGTCCCGAATTCACGCCGGCATCGACGAGCTGGGTTTTACAGGCATTGCCGCGGTTGCCCCAACGCCCACTGCGGCCTGGCTGTTAGCACGCTCGGGGCGCTCCAGCGTTGTCACGCGTGTTGCTGATCTTCCGGATGCGCTGGGTACATTACCGCTCAGCTGTCTTGACCTGGAACCACGCGCATTACAGTCCCTGGCTGACGTGGGTGTTCAGCAGTTACAGCAATGCTGGCATCTGCCGCGCGCGGAGACCGCGCGCCGGATAGGGCCCGAGCTGTACGATATTCTCGATCGGGCGCTGGCCAGGCGCCCGGACGTGCGCAAACCGTATCGGGTGCCGGAGCGTCTGCGACACAAGCTGAACTTGCCCGCGCCCGTAGTTGGCGTAGAGGCGTTGTTGTTCGCGTTGGGGAGGCTGTTGCGTCAGCTTGAGGGGGTGTTACTCGCGCGCGGTAACGCAGTGCAGGTATTGGAACTGGAGTTGGGATTAAGCGGCAGTGCATCCGGCGCCGTGGCGATCGAACTGATAGCCCCCAGTCGCGATGTTAAACACCTGCTGGGATTGTTGCGTCACCGCTTGGAGGCGATGCGCCTGGACGAGCCAGTAGAGCAACTTACACTGGAAGCGACACAGTGCGTGAGTCTGGCGCCACGCAACCTCGATCTGTTTGACCAACGTGTCGCCCACGAGGACGAATGGCTCGCGACACTGGAGCGTTTGCACGCACGACTGGGGGTAGAGAGCGTGCAAGGGATCGCGCTGGGTGATGAACATCGGCCGGAACACGCGTGGCGTCCGGTGACGCCACGGCAAGGGGTCAGACACGAAACGACCCGCGTAGCTGAAGTGGGTGCACACCGACCTTTGTGGTTACTGGCGGAACCGCGCAGCTTGAAAACGCGCGACGGCGTACCGGTATATGGTGGCTTATTGCAGATCGAGACCAGCGCCGAACGTATAGAAGGCGGCTGGTGGGAAGGATACGACGACAGCCGCGACTATCATGTGGCTACCAGTACGGCTGGTGCCCGCTATTGGATCTTTCACGACCGCCGCGCGCGCGCCTGGTACTTACATGGCGTGTTTGGTTAGGGCCAATGGCCCGGCCGTCGCGTCCTCGCCAGAACTGCACAATTGAGCCACGCCACAAACGGCGCCAATCCAATCTCACGAACCCGATCTACTCGGGCCCTTAATGCGCAAACGAGCGTAAGACCTGGCCTGGACGAGCATCCGATCGCAATACACCACTTTCATCCGCAACCCGCACACCATTGACCCAGATACCGTGCAAGCCATTGCTGTTGCGCACCAGTCTTGAGGCACCTGCTGGCAGATCGAACACGCGTTCTTTTTTGCCGCGTCCGACTGTTGCCGGATCAAACATGATGAGGTCCGCGTGATAACCCACCCGCAGTTCGCCGCGACGCTCGATACCGTAAGACTTCGCCTGCTTGCTGGTGAGCTCGTAGACGGCTTCTTCCAATGTGAAGTCGCCGCGCTCGCGCACCCAGTGTCCCAAGAGATGCAAGCCGAAGTCCGCGTCACAGAATAAAAACAGATGTGCGCCAGCATCCGCGAGGCCAATGGTGCTATGCGGGCTCTTCAGCAGCTTGACGACTTCGTCTTCGTCCGCATTCAGGATCTGTGCATTAAACATCGTTGCGAAGTCTTCGCTCTCGCCGAAGTCCAGCAACCAGTCCAACGGATCTTTCCCGTCCGCCGCCGCTAGTGCGCCAACCGTCTGCCCCTCCAATGCTTTGTTCTCCGACCGTGCGACCTCAAGGATCTCAAGCTTGTCCCATTGGTCCGTAAAGCGGTTCAGTGCGGCCGGGTCCAGCAGTTCTGCCCGCATGGCGTCGCGAAAAGCACGGTCCCGGTAGAACTTGCGTAACGCGGGGACATCATCATAGAGAGCAATCGCCGGGCGCCAGGCGGAAATCGCCTCAAACAGGTACGCGCCGCGCAGCGTGAAATCCATGCTGATGGCTGTGCAAGCCACTTGCGCCATCATCTGGCGACCGCGGTTTACGGCCTGCTCAATCGCAAGCATGTCACCAAACGCCCGTTCGGGTTTGGAGTGATCGTATTGGATGGCTGCGACAGCCACGGGTCTGCCGCAGTCCGCCGCGATCTGTTCGAGCTTGTCGATGGGCGACGGGCGGCCTTTCGTCAACATGAAGCAGCCAGCGCCTTCTTCGCCCAATGTGTTGACCAACGCGGACATTTCCGCATCGTCAGCAAAACGCGAAGGCATTGGCGTGCCACCCCAGCCGTTGTGCCCCTCGAAAGTCGAAGTTGCGAACCCGATCGCACCCTCTCTGAGCGCGTCTTTCAGCACGCTTTTCATCTGCTTGACTTCACCGTCCGTGGCGCTGCGTTTGACGGCGTCGTCACCCATGACCCAGGTGCGAATCGAAGAGTGTCCGCAGTAAACCGCGACGTTGGGTACAACCCCTGCATCGCTCACCATATTGACGTAGTCGTTGAAGGTTTCGTAATCGCTGCGTGTGCCTTCCAGCAATGCGTCCAGCGACATCCCTTCTACCTGGGTCAGATTCTTGAGCGTCTGCTCGCGATCAGACGGTCTGCAAGGTGTGATAGTGAAACCGCAGTTGCCCATCAACAAAGTGGTGATGCCAAGTCCAAGCGACGGGCTGGCGTAAGGATCCCATGTGATCTGGGCATCATAGTGCGTATGGTTATCGATGATGCCGGGTGCGATGACCTGGCCGCCGGCATCGATATCCTCCAGCGCCGGCCCGACGCGTTCGCCCACTTCGGCGATGAGGCCGTCCCTGACGGCAATTTCCCCGACAAAACTGCGGTTACCGCTACCGTCACAGATACGGGCGTTACGTATGGCAAGGTCGTGCATTAACAAGATTCTCGAATCGTGGAAGGCAAGTGTTGGCGTGGCCAAGCGAGATCAGTTTTGGACGCCTGCGCGCTATTTCCTCGTCGATCGCGAACGTAGCATGCGCCCTTAACGTTAAGAAAGAACTCCAGCGATATGGCTACTGGAACAGATGGCGGTCAGCCGGACCGCGCAACCGGAGCGAGCGCCAGTCGCGCGAGCGGGCGCAGGCGAGGCGGTGGGCGTGCCGGCAACACGCGCCGCGGTCGCGTGGAGGCGGTGGGGCAGTTGCCTTGGGGCCAACCCATCAACACGGATAAGCCGACTGAACCCTTGCACGAAGAGGGTGTGCAGGCGATTCATGAAGGCGCCATGCGTATCCTGGAAGAAATTGGCATCGAATTTCTGAACGAAGAGGCGAAGTCTTATCTTCGGTCTGCCGGTTGCGATGTCGGCAGTGACTCCGACAACGTGCGTATGGACCGCGCAATTGTGATGGAGCAGGTCGCGAAGGCACCAGAGTCTTTTGCTATCACTCCACGCGACCCGGCCCGCACCGTGCAGATTGGTGGCGGGCATATGGCCTTTATCAACGTATCCAGCCCACCTAACTGTTCGGATCTGGACCGCGGCCGACGGGTAGGCGACCGAAGCAGTTATCAGGAGCTCATCAAACTTTCACACTACTTCAATTGCATTCATATGCTTGGCGGTTATCCGGTAGAGCCCGTCGACATCCATGCCTCGGTACGGCATCTCGACTGTCTATACGACAAGCTGACACTTTCGGACAAGCCAGTCCATGGTTACGCACTTGGCAAAGAGCGCATCGAAGACGTCATGGAAATGGTGCGAATTGCCGGCGGCCTTAGCGAATCGGAGTTTGCCGCCGCGCCGCGCATGTTTACGAACATCAACTCATCATCGCCGCTCAAACACGACTACCCGATGCTGGACGGAGCCATGCGTCTGGCGCGTAAAGGGCAGCCGGTCATCGTCACGCCGTTTACGCTGTCTGGCGCAATGGCACCGGTGACATTGCCGGGTGCCGTCATGCAGCAGACTGCGGAAGCGCTGGCAGGTATCGTGTTGCTGCAGATTGTCAATCCGGGCACCCCGGTTGTGTATGGGTGCTTCACATCCAATGTCGACATGAGAACTGGGGCACCGGCATTTGGCACACCTGAGTTCATACGGGCCACTCAGATGTCCGGCCAGATGGCACGCTTTTATGGATTGCCGCTGCGCTCATCCAACGCGTGTGCAGCCAATACCCCGGACTCGCAGTCCGCCTGGGAGAGTGCGTTTTCTCTATGGGCGTGTGTGTCATCCCGTACCAACATCGTCTACCACGCGGCGGGGTGGCTGGAAGGCGGGTTGTGCGCCAGTTACGAAAAATATGTGATGGACTGCGAAACGCTACAGCAGATGTCGGCGTACATGCGGGGCGTGCAGGTCAACGCCGACGAGCTGGGGTTTGACGCGATTAAGGAGGTCGGCCCAAACGGGCACTTTTTTGGCACCGACCACACCCAGGCACGCTATGAGACCGCGTTCTACGGTCCGTTCATCAGCGACTGGAACAACTTCGAGACCTGGGAGGAGCGTGGTGCAAAATCGACCCCGGAGCGTGCCAATCAGATCTGGAAAGACATCCTCGCTAACTTCGAGGCACCACCCATGGACGAAGCCATTCGTGACGAACTGGTGGAGTTTGTGGCCCGGCGCAAGAAGGCGGGCGGCGCGCCAACCGATTTCTAGGCCATGGCGTCTTGCGGCAGGCGCGATCGATTGCTGCTAGAGCGGCCGGGTAATGTCCCCGCCGCTCTCTCCCGACTCATCCAGTCCTTCCTGCTGGTCCTGCAATACCTGCACGGCGATCCCAGTCGCGACAGGCGATGCGCGCGCGCTCAACGGCACAAACTGGCCCTGTTCTTCCAGTGGCACCGCGGCGCGGCGAGTCATACGGAAGATCGCAAATCCGCCAACGGCAAGCTGACCTATACCGACCGTGTAGAACAAAGCTTGGTTGCCAAACTGGTCCATCATCAGCGCGGCGAGCGTCGGCCCCATGGCGAGGCCGATGCTGCCAACCAGCACCAGCGTTGAACTGGCCGCAACCATCTGTGCGGGATCCAGGTGATCGTTGGTGTGGGCGATACACAGCGAATATTGCGGTAGTGATAACCCACCAAACACGGCGATGGCGACCATCAACGCCAGCAAGGAGTCGCCAGCGAGCGTGTGCATGCTGATCCCCACAATGCCGGCAAGCACCGCGGTGGCTGCCAACACCGTCCGCCTGTCCAGGTGATCGGAAAGCCGCCCTACAGGCCACTGCAATAGCAGGCCACCCACTAGCGGCGCCGTGGCGAACCAGGCTGTTTCCGCCAGAGTGAAGCCGGCGCTCTGCGCATAGACCGCCGTCAGCGTCAGCAACGCGCCGTTGGCGATGCCCTGGCCTGCCATGCCAACCACGCCTAAAGGCGATACTTCATAGAGCTGTCTGATGCTGACCGTGGTGGGCATATCAAACTCAGGCGCCGGTGTCGCTGTCAGCGCGATAGGCACGACAGCAAACGACACCAGCACCGACGAAACAACAAATAGCTCGAAGCTCGCGGGATTGCCGACATTGATCAACAACTGCCCGCAGATCATGCCGCCAAGCGTCACTATCATATACATGGACAGCAGTGCGCCGCGGGTCTCGTTGGTCGCCCGGTCATTCAGCCAGCTCTCGGCAATCACGTACAAGCCGGCAAAGCAGAAACCGGTTCCGATGCGGACGAGGCCCCAGGTCACGGGGGACACGAACAGCGCATGCAGCAGCACTGCTGCAGACGCCATGGAAGCCATGGCGGCGAAAACCCTGACATGACCGACCGTGCGCACCACGCGCGGGGTTGCGGTAGAGCCCAGCATGAAACCAATGAAGTAACATGTCATGACTAGGCCGGTGGCCGTCGTGTCAAATGACTCCACAGACGCGCGAACACCCAACAACGTCCCTTGCAGGCCGTTTCCTAACATGATGAGTGCAACACCCAGAAGCAGCGCCCAGGTGCTGGTAAGTGCGGCTAACATTGGCGGGTCCTTCAAACACCTGGAAGTTGCGGGTAGCGACCCCGTCGATGAACAATCAGGTCGCGGATAGCGGCCCGGTTGATGAATACGCATCACGCACCTGATGGGTGTGATGCCTGCAACGGCGCTCGTGGTGTGAGGCTCCATTGCAGGTCCCGCGCAGACCGGATACGGCTGCGCGGGCGCCCTTTTAACACGCGTTTTCGGGTGGGCAAAGCGAAACTTTGAGCGCACACTGAACGCGTCGCGTTGGCCTACGTTGGGTGTCGGAATGAGACAAACCGCAGCCATGCCAGCCAACGAGCGCGTGGGGGCGTATCCCGTTATGCTGTCGGGCAGCGGGATACAAGAATTAACAACGAAACAGGGCCGTCGCTTCGGTGTTTGCGTCTCTACCCATGTATGACTTACCGGCGTTGCGCGCGCATACCGACGCGTGGTGGCTGGCCATTGTCGATGCATTGCGGCGCCAGGGGTTGGTACCGGAGACGAGCAAGAGGACAGCGACGGCAGAGTGGCCAATACTGGATCGCGCCTGCGACAACTACGATGTCTGGCGTGCACCGAGCCTCCTGTTGAGTCAGACCTGCGGCTATCCTCTCAAGTACCAGCTTCAGGATGACGCACAACTGGTTGCGGTGCCTGAATATGATGTGCCGGGCTGTGATGGTCCACGCTATTCCAGTGTGGTGGTAGTGCGGGACGATGATCCCGCGCGGGCCATCGAGGATCTGCGCGGCTACCGTTGTGCGTATAACGCTACTCATTCGCAGTCCGGCTATAACGCTTTGCGACATCTGCTCGCGCCCTTGGCGTCCGGCGAACCGTTTTTCTCCACAATGCTCACTACCGGCGCGCATCGCGGCAGTATGGTGGCGGTGCGAGACCGTGAGGCAGACGTCTGTGCGGTGGACTGTGTTACCTGGGCGCTGTCACAAGATGTGGACAACTGCTGCGATGGTTTGCGGATCGTGGCGCGTACGGCGAGCGCTCCCGCCTTACCTTATATTACGCACCGTCTACGGTCGAACGTAGACGTTGCGGCCTTGCAGGATGCGCTCATGGACGCGTTACAGCAGATCCCTGGGGTGACGCGAAGCGCGTTGCGACTGCGAGGCTTTTCCGTTTTGTCGTCAAAGGACTATGACGTCATCTGTGAGATGCAGGATGCAGCTATCGAATTGGGTTTCCCGGAGCTACAGTGATTTCTGACGGTAACGTTTATGTATTGTTCTTTTGAATCCGCCGAGCAGCTGGCACGTGACGCTGCCGCGTTGGCAACCGATGACAACCACCTGCTGGTCATATTTCTGGCCCGCGCTCACGCAGACGCGTTAGAGGATATTGTCGCCGCGCTGAATGCGCGAGGTCAGCAGTTTGTAGGTGGAGTTTTCCCCGGGCTCATCGATGGGCCAGAGCGTCGCGATGAAGGATTCATCGTGCATGCTTTCAGATGCTTGGCAGCACCTGTTGTCGCGCGTTTGAATGATGGTGTCGGTTGGTTGAGCAAGCCTCCGCCCGCGGAGGGCGCAGATACATCGCCCACCCTGATGTGTCTGGTCGATTTCCTGAGCAGCAATACCACGCAATTGCTAGAAGACCTGTTCGAGCGTTATGGCAATGATGTCAATTATTTTGGCGCGGGCTGTGGGCACGCCACGCGCGAGCCGCAACCGGTTGTATTCTCGCAGGACGGCGTATTTGGAAACGCGGCAGTCGTTGTGTTGCTCGAGCACCACGGCAATGTCACGGTGCGCCACGGGTGGAACCGTAAAGATGGCCCGTTTGTAGCGACCCGCGCGGAAGGTAACGTCGTCCTTGAGTTGGACTGGGAGCCTGCCGTGGATGTCTACCGACGCGCATTGGGTGAGAGTCTGCCAGCGGAAGTTGATACGCCAGAAGCGCTGGGCGCGGCCAAACGATTCCCCTTCGGTATCTCCAAGGAGGGTGCCGAAGACGTTGTACGCGACCCGTTGTTCTTTACTGAGGATGGCAAGGGTCTCACCTGTTTGTCCGCGATACCGGAGAACTGCGTATTGCACATCTTGACTGCCGCGCCGGAAGACCTCATGGACGCCGTCGCCCAGGCAGCAGGGGACCTGCGTGAAAGCAATAGCGGTGATGCCAGACACTGCCTGGTGTTCGACTGCTTCTCGCGCGTCACCTTGCTCGCCGATGATTTTAACGCTGAGCTTGCCAAGGTGACCGAGCAGGTGGCACCGCTTGCTGGTGGCGTCGCGCCGCAAGGCGCGCTGGCGCTCGGCGAGATCGCCTCCGACGGTGAACGATTACCAGAGTTCCACAACAAGACCATGGCGGTAGCGTTGTTGCATGGCTGACGCGCGGGCACGCAACTTCGAGGATCTCATGTTCCTCTATGAGTTGGCGCAGTCCGTGGGCCAAGACCTCGACCCGGTCAATAACTGCAAAACGTTTGCGTCCATCCTGCTTGCGCGTCGGAATCTCTCTTACTGCGGTTTCTGGATTCGCGACGAACTCATGACCGGCGAAGAGTCAACGGCGGCGCGTCTGTATTTTGCGAAACCCAAGCGCCGTGCGCTGTGCGTAGCGGTTGAAGACACAGCCACGACATTTCCGAACCTGCCGCAGTCTGACATTGCTGACAACGACGATGACCGATTTGAAGCCGCAACCGAGGGTGAGGTGGCGGCCACATTACCGCTTGGCAAGATCGGTTGGATACGCCTTCGCTCGAAACGCCCGAAGCCACTGCCACGACGGGATCTGATGCAACTGGTGCAGGCCGCACGCAAACTTGGCAGTGTCCTGGAAGGGGCGTTTGCGCATCAGGGATTGTTGCGTGAGCGCGAGCAACGTAACGCGTTGGAAGCACAGTTGCGTCAGGCACAGAAAATGGAGGCGATCGGGAGACTTGCAGGTGGTATTGCGCACGACTTCAACAACATTCTGACCAGCATTCTTGGCTTTGCGGAGCTGGGATTGATGAAATTGGGCAGTGCGAGAAACCCGGAACTTGAAAGTTTTCTGTTCGAGATCAAAACCGCGGGGGTGCGCGGCCGCGATGTCGTGGCGAAGTTGCTCACCTACGCAAGCGGCAATTCCAGTTCGCGTGACGCGATCGATATATCGACCCCGGTGCTGGAGACTGTGCGTTTGTTGCAACCAACACTCGGGGCTAGCGTCAAGATGCGCGCGCATGCTAACGATGGTGTACCGCCTGTATTTGCGAACGACGACGAGATTGCGCAGATCTGCATGAATCTGTGTATCAATGCGCACGATGCCATCGAAAAGCACGGAAATATCGATATTTTCATCGAACATGTCTGGCAGCCTGACTTCAGCTGCGCGTCCTGTCTGAGCGATGTTCGGGCACAGCATTGGGTGAAACTGGCCGTTCGTGACGACGCCGGCGGTATCGATCCGGATACCCGCGCGCACATGTTTGACCCGTTCTACACGACCAAGGGGCCGGGCGGCTCCGGGCTCGGCCTGTCGACGGTGCACGGCCTGGTGCATCAACACGGAGGCCACTTGCGCGTGGATACGCAACTCGGGAAAGGTTCCGAATTCAGCGTGCTCCTGCCGGTGCACGCAATGTGATGATCCTCACAATTGCTGTGCCGTAATTCCTGCTACATTATCGCTCTCGTGTAGCGAACACACGCGACACTCAAAAGCTAACAAATCAGCCACGGTGGCTGCCAACCGAGCAGTCATTTAGTTCTTCAAGGAGAAATCCATGCCGACCGCACACGAACCGCCGACGATCGAACAATTCATGGAAGGTGTTGTTCGCCGCAACCCCGGGGAGACGGAATTTCACCAAGCGGTACAAGAGGTTGCGGAGAGCGTTTTTCCGTATATCGCGGACAAGCCGAAATATCACGAGTGGGAAATCCTTCGTCGTATTGCCGAGCCTGACCGGGTGGTGATGTTCCGCGTCTGCTGGGAAGACGACACGGGCAATATCCGGGTCAACCGTGGCTACCGCGTGCAGAACAACAATGCGATTGGTCCTTACAAGGGCGGCATTCGCTTCCATCCGACCGTCAGTCTTTCGGTACTTAAATTCCTTGGCTTCGAGCAGACGTTCAAAAACAGTCTGACCGGGCTGCCGATGGGCGGCGGTAAAGGTGGCGCTGACTTCAACCCCAAAGGTAAGTCTGACAACGAAGTCATGAACTTCTGTCAGTCGTTCATGACCGAGCTGTATCGCCACGTCGGCGAAGATACCGACGTGCCTGCGGGCGATATTGGCGTTGGCGCACGCGAAATTGGCTATATGTTCGGTCAGTACAAACGCATCACAAACAAGTTTGTAGGCGTCTTGACTGGTAAGGGGATGGAGTACGGCGGTAGCCCGATTCGTACGGAAGCGACTGGGTACGGCACTGTTTATATGATGCAGGATATGTTGACGACAAAGGGGCAGTCCTTTGAAGGAAAGAACGTCAACATTTCCGGGTCCGGCAACGTGGCAACCTACGCGGCCGAGAAAGTGCTGCAACTGGGTGGTAGCGTACACACCTTGTCTGACTCAGGCGGTTTTGTGCACGCCAAAGATGGCATCTCGCAAGAGCAGCTTGAATGGGTGATGAATCTGAAGACGGTCAAACGTGGCCGCATCAGTGAAGCGGCCGCCGAATTTGGTTGGGAATACGTGGATGGCAAACGCCCGTGGATCGTGCCATGTGATATCGCATTGCCCTGCGCTACGCAAAACGAATTGACCGAAGACGAGGCCAAATTGCTGATCAGCAATGGCTGTATGGGTGTCGCGGAAGGCGCAAACATGCCGACCACTATTGAAGGCGTTCACGCTTTCCAGAAAGCACGTCTGTTGTTTGCGCCAGCGAAAGCGGCTAATGCAGGCGGCGTTGCGGTTTCCGGTCTGGAAATGAGCCAGAACAGCGCGCGTATCACCTGGAAAGAAGAAGAGCTGCAACAACTGCTGCGCGATATCATGCAGGGCATCCACGACCAGTGCGTAGAATACGGCCGCGTGGACGACGACTACGTCGACTATGTGAACGGTGCCAACATCGCAGGATTCGTGAAAGTGGCAGACGCCATGATCGCCTACGGTGTCGTGTAGCCTGATACGCTTCGCGCGGCCCGATTGGTCCGCGCCGTCAGAAACGCCCTGCTTGTCGGGGCGTTTTTTTTGCTCCACGCTTTACGCCAGAGTCTTCTTCACAGCGGAGCGCGTGAATGCCTGACACAGTCTGGACGGCGCCCAACATCGCCACCATGTCTCCTGAGGTAGCTACGCCTTACGGGGCCATTTCCGATGGGGCTATTGTGGTTCGCGACGGGCGTATCGCCTGGATTGGCCCGGAAAGTGAGTTGCCCCCCGAATGGGCGGCGGTGCTGAAGACCCCGGCAAATGGCCGCTGGCTGACCCCCGGGCTGATTGATTGCCACACACATATCGTTTATGGCGGCAATCGCGCCCGCGAATTTGAAATGCGTCTCGAAGGCGCGACCTATGAGGAGATCGCGCGTGCCGGTGGCGGCATTGTTTCCACGGTAGCGGCCACACGCAGCACGAGTGCGGAAGTTTTGGTCGAAAGTGCACAAGCGCGGGTCGCCGGGCTGCTGTCCGAAGGTGTGACCGGTATCGAGATCAAGTCTGGTTACGGATTGAATACGGCGACTGAAATCAAAATGCTTGAGGTTGCCAGTGCTATTGGCGAACGATGTCCCGTCGATATCAGTCGTTCGTTCCTCGGCGCGCACGCATTGCCGGCAGAGTATGCCGGCAATGCAGATGGCTATGTTGCGGCTGTCTGTGAGGAGATGTTGCCGGCGGCGCACGCGCTCGGACTGGTGGATGCCGTGGATGGCTTTTGTGAATCGATTGCGTTTGACAACGCGCAGATGCGGCGCGTGTTCGAAGCGGCCGCCGCGCTGAACCTTCCGGTCAAACTACACGCCGAGCAGTTGTCGGATCTGTCCGGCGCTGCGCTCGTCGCGGAGTTTGGCGGCCTGTCCGCGGATCACCTCGAATACCTGTCGGACGCCGGCGTGCGTGCTCTGGCAGCAAGTGGCACGGTTGCCGTGTTGTTGCCGGGCGCCTTCTATTGCCTGCGCGAGACAAAGTTGCCACCCATTAATGCGTTACGCGAACACGGTGTTCCGATCGCCATTGCGACTGACAGCAATCCGGGCAGCTCGCCGGTTGGTTCACTGCTGTTGATGTTGAGCATGGCCTGTACTTTGTTCCAGTTAACGCCCGAGGAGGCGTTGCGCGGCGTGACGAGTCACGCCGCGCAGGCGTTGGGCTGGCAAGACCGCGCCGGCACGCTGGAAGCGGGCAAAGACGCGACCTTTGTCGCGTGGGATATCGAGACTCCGGCTGAGTTGGCTTACCGGGTTGGTCACAATCCCTGCGTTCAGGTCGTCCGGCGCGGCCGTCTTTCGACCTGAGCCCTCGGTCGCTCCATGGCCAACCCAAGCGCGCCCGACGGTCCTCCGGAAGAGAAGAATTTCTACGCCCCACCAGAAGCGTGCATGCTCGACGTTATGCGTTGTGTGGCGCGTGTCGCGCACGCCATCGCCGTTAGTTTGCTGTGTGGATCGGGCTCAAGGTTGCAGCAGGCATCGCCAGCGCTTTGGTATCTGTGGGGTGCCTGCTCGCCACCGTGGTTCTGTAGGTGCTGTGCACCCGACTGCAACCCGCCGATCTCACGGTCAAACGCCTGCGGCGACGCATCATGAACGCGGATGTTAATCTGCAGTTGTCGAGTGCTGAGCTTTTGCAGGCCGGTTTGGGGAACGCGCGTAGAGGTTTCGCGATGGGCGACGAAGATGTTGTCGGAAACGTCCCCAGACTGGAGCTGCGCGATGTAGCGCATGGCGTCAGCCGCGGTGATACCTCGGAAGCGGACTCCGCCCAGTGTGATGACGAGGTTGGTGACCTCGCGCGCGATTTAGAGCGAATGCTTAAAAACGTGGAAGTGAGCGTGCGTCGCTTACGTAGCAACCGGCGCGCCGGTCATGCGTGAAATGTGGGATGGCTCCCTGATTCACCGGCTGGACGAAATACGGGTCGATGCATCGCAGCCGCTCTCTACCACCGTCAACGAGGTCGTTCTGCAACTGCGCCGGTTTGGTTTTGCGCTGTTGCGCGGCCTTGCTCGGGACAATGCGGATGCGCCTCAAAAGCTCACCAGTCTGGGCGCCGCCCTGGGTCGCATCGTGGCGCAGTCACCTCGCGGTGAACTGCTCGAGGACGTCCGTGACTTTTCCGATGTCGAGGCACGCGACGACCGCGGTTACCGGAGCCGTGGCGAACTGGCGCCGCACTCTGATCCATCCACCGTCATCGGGCTGCATTGTCTGCAGCCCGCGAAGTCGGGTGGGGAAACCAGCATTGTGAATGTAGACGCCATCTATGCGCGTCTGCAGGCGGACTCACCTGACCTCGCGGCATGCTTGTTTGGCGATTTCCCGATGTGGGAAGTGGCGGGACAACATGGTATCGCCGAGGCGCGGCCAGCGGCCTCCGGCAGGCCGGTCCTGGCCATGCGCGATGGTGTGTTGAGTTGCGTCATATACAGGCCATTCATCGAACGGGCCGCGGCGGCGGCTGGTGCGCCTTTGCATGCCCGACAAGTTGCCGCCCTGGACGCGTTTGAGCGGGCCAGCAAAGCGCCGGATCTGACGCTACGATTCCATCTGCGCCGTGGTGACACGATGTTGCTGAATAACCGCGCGGTGCTACATGCACGCACCGATTACGAAGACTGGCCCGCGCCAGATCGTCGCCGGCACTTGCTGCGGGTTTGGGTCGACGCACCGCGGATCTTGCCAGTTGCACAAACGCACGCGCTCGGTGACCTGTTCGCAGAACCACTGGCGTCATGACTGATCCTCTCGTTGGTGATCCCGTTCTTGTCGGAGAGGGTTCGGCCTCTCTCGCGGACCTGGAAGCCGTCGCCCGCGCAAATGCCACGGTCAGCCTTGCATCTGCTGCGGTGTCGCGCATCGAGCGTGCGCGTGCGGTCGTCACCCAAGCCCTGGCTTCAGGCGAAGCGGTGTACGGGCTGACGACCGGGCTCGGCGAGCGCGTTTCCGAGCGCCTGCCCGAGGACGTCCTGCAACGTTATTCCATCGACACACTGCGGGCACGGGCAAATTCGGTCGGTGCGCCGTTACCCGTTGAGATCGTGCGAGGCACGATGTTTGTGCGTCTCACCGGATTGGCGGCCGGTTATGCAGGCGCCTCTTTGGAGGCCGCCAGCGCGTTGCAGGACTGGTTGAACGCTGGCCTGCATCCTCGAATTCCGGGTAGTGGCTCGATCGGCGCGAGCGACTTATGTGTCATGGCCCACCTGGGGCTGGCCTTGATGGGCGAAGGGCAGGTTGTGACCGCTGATGGGTGGCAAGCGGTAGGTGACGCACTGGCGGCACATGGCATGTCGGCGCTGACGCCATCGCCGAAAGACGGGCTTGCGCTTTGCGGCGCCTCGTCCGTGGCTGTCGCGACGGCCGGGCTCGCAACCAGTGATATCTACAAGCTCTACGCGTGCGCGCTGGACGCCTGCGCACTGTCAATGGAAGCATTTGGGGCGAACCTGTCGCCGCTTTTGCCAGACGTAGCGGCGGCGCACGCGGTGCCTGGGCAGCAGATGGCTTCAGAGAAACTCTACGGCCGATTTGCCGGCAGCGTGTTGCTGGATCGGAATAACGCCCGCCGTGTTCAGGACCCGCTCAGTTTTCGCTGTGCTGGCGTTAACTTTGGTGCACTGGAAGCCGCGCTCGACTTCATGCATCCGGTCCTTGCCGCCGAGATCAACCTGAGCGGCGACAACCCGGCCGTACTGGTCGACTCCGAGGTGATGTTGTCGACCGGCAATTTTCAGACACCACTACTGACACTTGGCAGCGAGTTGCTGACCAAAACTGTTGCCCAACAGGCTGCGTCAGCCGTCAGCCGGGCGGCCGCGTTGCTGACTGGGCGTCTGAGTGACCTGCCCCACATTCTGCGCACCGAGCATGGTGGCTCCAGTGGTTTTGCACCACTGATGAAAGTGGCAGACGCGTTGCTGGCGGAACTGCGCCATTTGAGTCAGCCGGTCAGCTACGAAGCTCGCTGGACCGCTGACGGGGTAGAGGATGAACTGACCAACTCGCACCTGTCCGCGCAAAACCTTCGCGAAGCGGTTTTACGGTGGCGTTTGCTGGTGGCTCTGGAGATGATGGTGGCAACGGAAGCGATGGAGCGCAGAAACCGTGATGCCCAGCTACCGGAGTCCAGCCGGGCCCTGATGAAAGCCGTGCGGTCCGAGGTTGAGCCCCTCGGTGCCGACCGACCACTGGGCGTTGAAATGGAGCGACTCGCCGCTACGCTTGCCGAGGCATAATTCCCAATCATCACAGGCCATCAGAACGTCGCCTGCTTGCCGACTGACACCCGAGGGGGTTGTGACAAGTTCGCGTCTGTGGCAGACAGTGCGCGGCCCTTGCGTGTGGGCTTCGTATAACTCGGAGCCTCACTAGATTTCCCACGACCCCCGGCGGAGCGTGACTACAGTGAAGATGGATGTAGATTCTTTTCGGCGTGCGCCGCATAAAGCGGTGACTCTGATCGGTATGTCCGGTGTCGGCAAGACGACACTGGCTAATGCAGTGCCGAAGACTGACTGGTTCCACTACTCGGGCGACTACCGCATCGGTACCAAGTACATGGAAGAGCCAATCCTCGACAACATCAAGAAACAGGCAATGCGGGTGGGTTTTCTGCGTGACCTGCTCCGCTCGGACAGCATCTATATCTGCAGCAACATCACCGTCCATAACCTCGCGCCGCTTTCAACCTTCATCGGTAAGGTGGGAAACCCCGACCAAGGGGGGCTTCATTTCGATGAATTCCTGCGCCGGCAGCGTTTACATCGAACCGCGGAAATTGGTGCGATGCGGGATGTCTCGGAGTTCATCGACAAAGCCCATCAAATCTACGGCTACCCTCATTTCATCAACGATGCTGGTGGCAGTATCTGCGAGCTGGACGATCCCGAGACGATCGAGTTGTTGGCGAGCCATACGTTGATGTTGTACGTGCGCGCGGATGCTTCCATGGAAGATGAGCTCGTGCGCAGAGCTATCGCTTCGCCAAAGCCGATGTACTACTCGGAGGACTTCTTCCGTGCGCGACTGAAAGAGTATATGGATACCAACGGGCTCGACGCCGCAAATCAGATAGACCCGGACGAATTTGTGGTCTGGATATTCCCGCGCCTGGTCGAACATCGCCGGCCACGCTACGAAGCGATGGCGAAAACATATGGGTACACTGTTGACGCGAACGACGCTGCGACCATTCGCGATGAGCAGGACTTTATTTCACTGGTATGTGGCGGGATCGAGGGTGCCGCCTGAAGGAGGGACTTAGATGGCGTTAATTGCACATACCGAGTTACCCAGCTTCTCGCGACTTGAGCATGAAGGCTATGACGTGGTTTCCACGGAGCGCGCCGCCACGCAGGATATTCGTGAACTGCATATCGGCATTCTGAACATGATGCCCGACGCAGCTCTGGAGGCGACCGAGCGACAGTTCCTGCGCTTGCTGGCCGCGTGCAATCGCATCGTCCAGTTTTACGTGCACCTGTTTACGATGCCAGGCATTCCGCGTGCGGGTGCGGCATTGGAGCACGTTGCAAAGTATTACGAGCCGTATTCGAGCCTGCGCGAACAGGGGCTGGACGCCCTGTTGATCACCGGCGCTAATCCAGTTGAGCCAGATATCCGCGACGAGCCATATTGGGATTCGCTAAAAGAGATCATGGACTGGGCAGATGCCAACGTGGCGTCGACGTTGTGTTCCTGTCTTGCGAGTCACGCCGCATTCAAGCAGTACCAGGGTATCGAACGTATGCCCTTGGCGACCAAACAATGGGGTGTCTACTCGCACAAAGTCATTGCGCGCACACATCCGCTGGTGCGTAACATCAATTCCCGCTTTGATGCGCCGCACTCGCGCTGGAACAACGTACCGCGTGATTCGTTGGAATCAGCCGGCATTCGCGTACTGGCGGAAAGCGAAATTGCTGGCGTGCATCTCGCCAGCAGCGCTGACGGGATCCGCTGGGTGTACTTTCAAGGCCACCCGGAATACGACGCCAACAGTCTGATGAAAGAATACAAGCGCGAAGTGATGCGTTATTCATCCGGTGTGATCGACGACTATCCACCCTATCCGGACGGCTATTTCACCGACGGCGCCAAAGCGCTTTTGAGCGCACACCGCGAGGCAGCCATGGCCGCACGCGAACGAGGTGAGACCGGGCCTGAAATCGACGAGGCCCGCCTCGAAATGGAACTCGAAAACAGCTGGACGGATACTGGCAAGGCAATCTTCAACAACTGGCTCGGCCTGGTCTATCAACTGACCCACAAAGACCGCACCAGACAATTCATGGATGGCGTTAATCCAGACGACCCAATTGGTATCGGTCGCGACGCCAAATAAGACCCTGACGCAGCACCCTTGACTCGCAACGGCATCAAGCGGTCCGGCAAGTCTCCAGCCGCTTGATTCAAATCGGTAGACAAAAGCGTTTGCTTGAAGCCCGGACTTCAAGAACGCAACTCAAACCATCCGCGACTAGCCTTGCCTGGCTCTACTTGCCTGGTTCTCCTAGTGAGTCGTCTGATTGCCCGGCATCGCGTCGACATCGGCTGTGAACAAAGCCTCGAGGTCCACGCGGTCGAATGTGTATTCGGCATTACAGAAATCGCAGCTGACTGATAGCGCGCCGCCTTGTTCGTCGGCGGTCTCCTGCAACTCCGCGAGCGCCATGGCGCGCAACATGCCGCTGACGCGTTCGCGTGAACAGCGGCAATGAAACTCAATGGGCTCTGGCGCGAACACACGTACCGGCTCCGAGTGGAAGAGACGCCGTAACAACTGCTCTGTTGGCAGGTCCAGCAGTTCCTCGTCTGTCAGCGTTTCCGCAAGTGTGATCCAGTGCTCCCAGTTGACTGCATCAAACTCTTCGGCTGGTAATGCTTGCAATAGGAAGCCGGCTGCACGTTCGCCATCAGCAGCGAGCCATAACCGCGTTGGTAGCTGCTCACTGTTCTCGAAGTACGCGTCGATTACCATCGCGAGCTTATCGCCTTCCAGAGCGACGATCCCCTGATAGCGGTCTTTGCCTGGGCCCTGATCGATCGTGATTGCCAAGTGACCTTTGCCGAGCAGGTCGGACAACTGGTCGCTTTGCAACTCTTCGCGGATGCTGGCCATCCCACGCACAGTGCGCGCGCCGGTGCTTTGCACGACCAACATGGGCACCGGGCCGTTGCCACTCATTTGCAGAGTCAGCGACCCGTCAAACTTAACGGTTGCACTCAAGAGCGCAACCGCGGCCAGGCTCTGGCCCAGTAGCGGCTTGGCGGCGTCGGGATAAGGATGTCTTGCCAACAAGGTCTGCCAGGCGTCGGTAAGATGCACGCGCACGCCTCGCACATGCGAACCGTCAAACAGGAAACGTCGCATGCTGTCGCTGTCGTGGATCACTTGAGAGGATCTCAGGTCGATTGGCCGCGTGAACATGCGACCATGAATATGGCCCGATAGTTTACGCGCTAATGCCTGTCAGTTTACGGGCTTGTAAGGGCGAACTGCTGTTCACGATCCTCGACACAAGTCCGCGGCCTCAGGCCAGGTGAATCTTGAAGCGGTCCTGGATAGCAGCCTCTTGCTCAGGCGTCAGCCGACTCGAACCCGGTGCATTAAGTATCTCTTCCTTGCGAGCAACGGCGCGCGCGAGCAGTTCGGGGCGATCTTTTTCGTACCATTCCTTGGGTGAGTCGCGGTCCGCCAGCGCCGGGTAGATGTACTCGGTCTGCAGAACACCCAACGTCTGCGCGTGGCCAAGGTAATGGCCCGGCCCGTCCAGGCAGACGCTGCGCATCGTATCCAATGACACCGTATCGTTATTGACTTCCATGCCACGAACGCATCGCAGGCACTGGCCCAACATGTCATCGCCCAGAATCAGCGACTCCAGGCAGAAACCCAGCAGGGACGCATGCATGCCAACCGACTCGTAGACCATGTTGAGGCCTGACAGCCCCGCCATGACGTTGGAGATGCCTTGTTCCCACTCAGCCTGCATGTCAGGGAGTTTGGAGTCCGCGATACCTGCCGCGGAACCGCTCGGTAGCCCGTAGAACTGGATCATCTGGCTACAACCGGCAGTCAATAATGCCTGTTCCCCAGAGCTACCTGACATGGCGCCAGTACGCAGATCGGAGACAAACGGCCACGCGCCAAACACGGCCGGATGACCTGGAGCGATGGCGTTGACGTAGACCAGTCCTGCGAGGCATTCGGCGACCGCTTGCGTGATGGTGGCCGCGATCGGTGCGGGGGCTGTTGCGCCCGCTTGCCCCGCGGACAGCAACAGGACCGGCATGCCGGCTTCGATGCAGCGTTCCATGACCACACAACTTTCGGTCGCGAACTTCATGGGCGGAACGATAAAACAGTTGGAGTTGGATACGAACGGTCGGGCGCGTCACGTGGCTTCGTCGCCGGCAATGATGTGCAGTATGTCCACACACGGTCCCACATAGTCCGGCTCGGTAAAACTGGTGCCAATGTGTTTGGTGGTGCCACGACAAGCCGCGTAGATGGTGTTGTAGTCCATCTGTTCGTTGTCGGTGATGTCCCTGGCAACCATCGGGCGCTGGAAGAAGTGGACGTTGTCCAGTTGCTCAACGATACGCGCGGCATCGTACAAATCCTGGATGGTTGAATCGCGGTACTCATGTGCGACCGGGTCGACCAGGTGCACAGCGGCTGCAGCCGTTCCAAAATGGACCCGGGATTCGGACAGCAACATATCGTGGCGCGGGTCGCGACCGTGCAGCGTGATATCTCGAGCTGCCACGGCAAGTGTGTTTTCGACCAGGGCTCGCGGGAATCGAACGCGCCCGTCCTCACCGAGCGTGGCGCCAGCTTCTGTCATGTAAGTGATGCCGGATTGGGGTGCGTCCGCCAGGCCGATCTCTTCCAGGGCGTCGAGTGCAGCCGCGTGGATGCGTTGTTCATCAGCCGCAGTCAACGGGCGGTACGTGCCGCCTGACAGTCCGGGGCGGACCGGGCGCAACTCTTCCGCCAGTGGAGCCGCGCGCAACTTTTGCCGCGCTTCCCGGCCGCCAGCGCGACGCGAACGACGTGCAGACGCTTCAGACATGGGGCCCCGAAATCTCTGGCCTCTATTGCCCCATTATCGAAGCATAGGCATTGCGAGCGATGGCGATAACCGCGACGAACTCTGTACCGTGGACGACAAGCGGCTAAAGGGGCGACAATCACAGGGTAATGCCGTCGCACGACCACGAAAGCGTTTGGTTTTACACGAGAAAGGTGTGAGAACCATCACTGATAGGACTTGTCATTGCCATGGTCGCAGCATAACCTACCCCAGACGTCTGAGAGCCTCCGAAAGCCGACATGGGCGGGGGGCGCCCATGGTTTTGATGAAGGGGGTCGTCAGAGTCGTTCGTATCGGCTGGGACGCCTGAGTTCCGGTGTCCGTAAGGGTGCGGGAACCGATACGTTGGAGGGGTTTTAAACGACCGGTTTTCGACGGGCTCACCGCGTTTTGGGAGTGCTTCGCAATTTGGTCGGGCGTGGCGTTGAAACGGCCGCGCAGCGTGCGTTGAGGGGCTCCCGGTCCTACGGGGGGAAGGATGGATGACGGTGCACGAAAGTTTGAGGACAACAAGCAGCTTTAAGCTTCGCGCCTGTCACGACGGCGACTCGCCATACAAAAAATGGAGTCGATATGCTCAGGACTAGGCTTGCCGGCTACCGGCTGGTTTCCCAACTGCTCATGGGGGCCGCGATGATGCTGGCTGGTGCAACTGCATCCGCCGCGGATCATCCACTGCCAACGGACGATAAATTCAAGCATCTCGGCGTTGCGAGTTGTGCGGGTAGTTCCTGCCACGGCTCAGCGAGTCCACTCGAAGATTCAACGGTGCTGCAAAATGAGTTTGTCACCTGGAAGCGGGAAGATGCGCACTCCAAGGCGTATGACATTCTGCTGGGCAAACAGTCAAAGCGCATCGCGCGGAATCTGGGTTTGGATCAACCCGCGCACGAACATCCAGACTGTCTGATATGCCACTCCGACTACGTCAAGGACGCTTCCCGTAAAGGAAAGCGTTACAAGAAAGAAGACGGAGTCGGCTGTGAGTCCTGCCACGGCGGCGCCGAGCGCTGGCTGGGGCTGCATGTCTCCGGCGCTACCCACGAAGAGAACGTGAAGGCGGGCCTGTACCCGACAGAAGACCCGGCAGCTCGCGCAAAGCTGTGCTTGTCGTGTCACCTCGGCAACAAGGACCGCGTAATCACACACCGCATTATGGGGGCTGGCCACCCGCGTCTGTCGTTTGAACTGGATACATTCACGATTATCGAACCGGCCCACTTCAACGTCGATGACGACTACAAGAAACGTAAAGGTGTGCACACCGCGGCTCGCACCTGGGCTGTGGGGCAAATCGCCGCGGCGGTGACGTTCCTGGATGCGCTGGTCAGCACGCCTCATAAGGGTCTGTTCCCAGAGCTGGTGTTCTTCGACTGTCATGCATGCCACCACCCGATGTCTTACGGCGACCTCGAAAAACATTCGGGCCGTGCATGGCAGCCGCGTTCGACCAGTGGGCTCGGCCCGGGTGTTGTGCGTCTGAATGATTCCAATCTGCTGATGCTGTCTGCGATTGCACAAGGTGTGTCGAAAGACATGAGCAAGCAGATTCGCAAAGCCGTGCGTGCAACGCATCGCGCCACCGGCAGTGGCTGGAATGCCACCAAAAAAGCAGCGCAACGTCTGCGCGCGCTGGTCATCGAGCTGAACGGGCGCCTGCCGGCCGACCTGGATGCTGCGGCCATGCAAGCGATGTTGAGCGGGGTCATGAGGGATGGAATCCGCGGTCAGCACCGCGACTACGCTGCCGCGGAGCAGGGGTTCCTGGCACTGGATTCGCTGCTGAGCACACTTGAAGTCGATGGCGCCATCACCGGCTCGCAGAGTGACCGCATGCGCGCGGCGATGGACAAGCTGTACATGACGTTGCGTACGCACGAAAAAGGTTACCGTCCCAGCAAAGATGGCTATCGGCCATCCGAGGACGACAAAGACGTCTACAAAGCGGGTAATTACGTTGCGGCCATGAAGCAATTGGCTGCGGTGTTCTCGCGCTAGATGCGCGGCGGCGGCTACTGGATCAACTGGTAGCCGTTGAACTTGGTTGGCTGACGGATCGGTGACGCGCTACATGCCCAAAGGATTGGGATGTGACATCGCCGAGCCGCCTGCAAAGGGGAACTGATGGCCGAGAACCACTTTAAGATTGCGGTCGTAGGCTCGGGGCCGGGGGGCAAAAGCGCCGCCGCGCAAGCGGCTGAGCTGGGTGTGTCCCACGTTCTACTCGAGTCGAGCCCTCATCTTTCCTACACCATCTTCCGGTACCAGAAGGGCAAGCACGTCATGGACGAGCCGGGCGTGCTGCCGTTGCGCGGTGGTGGTGGCCTGGAGTTCACAGCTGGGACGCGTGAAGAGATCCTGGGCAAGTGGGATGAAGGCGTTGCTGCGAAGAACACCAATGTCTGGTTCAACAATGAAGTCACGTCGATTGAGGGCGAAAAGGGTAACTTCACGCTAAAGACATCGGCGGGCAAGACACTGACCGCCGAGTACGTAGTCCTGGGCATCGGTGTGCAGGGCAACCTGCGTAAGCTCGGCGTCGAAGGTCAGGAAGCACCCTGGGTCCAGTATCAACTGGACGACCCGGAAGAGTACGAGGACGAAACCATTGTTGTCGTCGGGGCCGGGGATGCCGCGATCGAAAACGCCGTAGCGCTCGCGCAAAACGGCAACAATGTCACGATCATCAACCGTCGTGATGAGTTCTCGCGCGCTAAACAAGGCAATCTGGACCTTATCCTCAAGTCAATTGAAGACGGGCTTCTGGACTGCATGTATGGCACGAATCCCGGCAAGGTCATCGAGGTCGACGACCCGTCATCTAACGATGGTAAGCCCGGCATCTTCGTATTGAAGACACCGGAAGGCGAGGCCGAAGTCCCTTGTCACCGCATCATCGCGCGTTTGGGTGGAACACCGCCGCGGCGCTTTGTCGAAAGCGCCGGTATCCAATTCCCGAGTGAAGACCCCGCGGCTATCCCAGCGGTCAGCAACACCTATGAGTCCAACGTGCCGGGCTTGTACATCATTGGTGCGCTGGCTGGTTATCCCCTGATCAAACAATGCATGAACCAGGGATATGAGGTCATCGAGTTTATCGAAGGCCGCAGCCCGGAGCCTGCAGACGAGCCGCTGCTCTGGGAGAAATTCCAGAAGATGCCCGGCATCCGTAGTGTGGACGAAGCGTTGCATAAGGTTACGGCCAATGTGCCGTTGCTGTCCGGGTTGACGACACTGCAGTTGCGTGAGTTCATGTTGGACAGTGATGTCGTCACGCCAGCCCCTGGCGATGCGGTCTTCAAGTTCAACGACTACACCAACACGTTTTTCTCGATCCTGGAAGGCGAGGTCAAGATTCAGATTGATCCCGAAGATCCTTCTCAGGTGATCTCGCTGCATCAAGGGCAGTTCTTTGGTGAGATGAGTCTCATCTCCGGGCGCCGCCGGACGGCGACTGTGTTGGCCGGTAACAATTGCGTGCTGATTGAGACGCCGCGGCGTTCGATGTTGAAGACGTTGCAGTCGGTGGAATCGGTCAAGCGTGCTATTGACGAGGCGTTCCTGATTCGCGCTATCCAGGCGCAGGTTGCACCAGACACACCAGCGGAAATGCTGGAAGACGTCGTGCATACCGCAACGCTCGAAACCTTCGACGCCGGTGCGGTTATCTTCAACGAAGGTGACCCTGGCGACAGCCTGCATCTGATTCGCGTTGGCTCCGTGACTGCGTCGCGTAATATCGGCGACCGCGAAGTGGTGATGTCGTACATCCCGGCCGGGCATTATGTCGGCGAGATGGCGTTGTTGAGTGACGCACCGCGCGCCGCCACCATCAAAGCCGCCGTGCGCACCGAGACCATCCGCCTGGAAGGTCATGCGTTCAAATCGCTGATGGACCGAAGTCCCGACCTGCAGCGTCAGGTGCGTGACAAGATTGAATCGCACGTGACGCGCGACATCGAGATGTCGACGCAGCCAGATACCGGCGACGTCATCAGCTTCCTGGTCAATCAGGGACTGGGCGAAGCGACTGATGTCCTGCTAATCGACGAATCATTGTGTGTGCGCTGCGACCAGTGCGAGAAAGCATGTGCCGAGACACACAGTGGCACGTCGCGACTCGACCGTGAGGCCGGCCCTACCTTTCAGTCGGTGCACGTACCGACTTCATGCCGTCACTGCGAACACCCGCACTGCATGAAAGACTGTCCCGCGGATGCTATTCATCGCGCGCAGAACGGTGAGGTCTTTATCGACGACAAGTGCATTGGCTGTGGTAACTGCCAGCGTAACTGTCCATACGGAGTCATCCAGATGGCCAAGACGTTGGACCACAAGTTCAACCTCTTCTCGTGGTTGCTGTTTGGTAAAGGACCGGCGCCGGGCCAGGGCCCGGACAAGTCCGCCGGGGGCGACGCGGCGAAGAAAGCCGTGAAGTGCGATATGTGTAAAGACTTGGCAGGTGGGCCAGCCTGCGTGCGCGCTTGTCCAACTGGCGCGGCGCTACGAGTCATGCCCGAAGAGTTCCTAGAGCTGAGTTCGGGAGGCTAAGTAGCGATGCACGAGTCATTTCTGGTCTATCGCAACTTCCGGCACTTGAAGTGGGCGTTGGCGCTGATTGTAATTTCGCTGGTGTTCTACGCCTGGCATCCGTGGCACACGTCCACTGAGCCCCCTAACGGCGGTACCTGGCTGGGTTACACCCTCGGCACTATCGGCGCTCTGATCATCTTCTGGTTAACGTGGTTTGGCGTACGCAAACGTCAGTTCAACGCGGCTTCCAGACTGCAGGGCTGGTTGTCGGCTCACGTCTATCTTGGTGCGTCATTGATCTTTGTGGCGACGCTTCATACGGGCTTTCAGTTCGGTTGGAACGTCCACACACTGGCTTACGCACTGATGTTGGCCGTCATCATCTCGGGCTTTTACGGCATCTACGCTTACGCCCGGTATCCGAATCTCATGACCCAGAATCGTGCAGGCGAATCGTTCCAGGGCATGCTGGATGAGATCGCCGAGCTGGATAACGAGGCGGTCTCGGTATCGGACCGCATCAACCCCAAGATTCACGAGATCGTGCTGCGCTCCATTGAACGCACCCAGGTGGGTGGCTCCGTGCGGGCGCAGATTTCCGGTCAGGTCAAAGAGATCGAAGCACTCGATAACATCGAGCGCGAATTGGTAGAGATGCAGACGCGCCTCATTCAGGGCGAGCCCGATTTTGACGATGATGACGCGGGCAAGACCATGATGGTCATGGCCCGGCAATTGTCGGCAGCACGCAGCGGCGACCAGGTGCGTGAAGTGCGTCACCTGCTCGACCTGCTGACGCGCAAGAAGAGTTTGGTAGAACGGGTTCGTCTCGACATTCGTTACAAGGCGATCATGGATATCTGGCTCTATTTTCACGTGCCGTTGACCTTTGCGCTATTGGCCGCATTGGTAACGCATATCGTGTCCGTGTTCATCTATTGGTAGGGATCTGATGCGCTGCCTGATTAGAAATGTAACCCGGAAAAGAAGTGGCCTCTCGCACGACGATCACCCTTTTGATCATGATCATCTGACGATCGGGCGAGCACCGTCACACGCGATCTTCCTGTCGGACCTGCGTGTCGCGCTGAATCACGCGCGTATCTCTAAAACGCCGGACGGCAAATTCCAGATTGTCGCGCAGGCGCTGTCTGGCGTGCGCGTCAACGGCGAAACGATCGACATGGCGGTGCTTAAGACCGGCGATGTCATCAATGTCGGCTCGTGCAAGATCAGCGTGGTGGCGCCACCAGAAGGCTACGAGTTCTGCGTCGAGGTTGAACAACCTCGTGCGGGACAGGACGGTGGGGAAACCCTGCAATCCCGTTCAAAGATTGGCCTCGATCAAACCAAGCTCAGCAAGCGTGGTTTGTCATGGGCAGCGTTTGTTGCGTTGTTTGTCGTGTTTTTCATCCTGCCGCTTGCGGGTTTCATGATTGAAAGCTTACGCGAGCCGCTGCGTGCGACCACCATTTTGAGTGACGCCTCCTGGGATAGCGGCAAGATCGCAAACGTGCACCAGTTCATTGGCGATGACTGCAACGCCTGTCATCAGAAAGCCTTTGTGATGGTGGAAGATGAAGCATGTGTTGCGTGCCACGTCGAAACGCTTCATCACTCGGACCAGGTGAATCATCCGGTTGCTGAGTTGAACGAGACGCGTTGCGGAACCTGTCATAAGGAGCACAACGCGCCCAGTAGCTTGACGCGTCTGAATGATTCGCTGTGTGTGGACTGTCACTCGGACATCCAGACTTTTGACCCGAATACCGAGTTGTTGAACGCCTCGCACTTCGAGGACGACCACCCGGAGTTCAAGGCGACGCTGTTCAAGCCTGATGGCAGCGGTGAAACGATTCGGGTGAGCCTGTCCGACACCAAAAATCTTGTTGAGACCAGCGGCCTCATCTTTGACCACAAGGTTCATCTGGCGGAGGCCGGCATCATCGGCGTAGGCGGCAAGCCGGAAGTCCTGACCTGCGATTCCTGCCATGCACTGGAGCCCGGCGGGCAGGGGCTGGAACCGGTCTCGATGAAAGATCACTGTCAGCGTTGCCATACGCTCGGCTTCGATGCGGCTGACCCGGCTCGCGAAGTACCACACGGCACTTACAAAGAGGTCATTGCGGTTCTTGAGGACTACTACGCCAAGGTTGCGCTGAAAGGCGGATATCAGGAGGTCAAGTGGCCTGAGAACGATGCGCGCCAACGTCCGGAAGGCGAGTTGAAGAATCCGAAACCGGCAGTGCCAGACGTCATCACAAAACGTCGTCGTCCGGGTGAAGACCTGCTCGGCGCCGAACGCAAAGAAGCGTTGCAGTGGGCAAACGAGCAGTGGCGCAACGTCGCGGAAGAGACCTTCAAATACCGCACATGCAACTATTGCCACATTGTCATCGAAGACGATGAGAGTGAAACGCCCAGTTATTCCGTGGAGCCGGTACGGGTCGCGGACCGTTGGTTCCCGAAAGGCATCTTTACGCACAGCGACCACAGCACGGCTCAGACAACGTGCGTGGACTGTCACGAGGCAGAGACCTCGGAGCAGAGTGCGGACGTTCTGTTACCAGGTATTCAAAGTTGCTTCGAATGCCATGGTGGACCGGATGAGACCAGCAAACTGGCCTCGCAATGCGTGGACTGCCATAAATTCCATATCGTGGAGGGCCAGTTCATGGGCCATCCACCGGTAGGGAAAAATGGTACATAGGCGGCGTTTTCTTGAATGAGAAAACTCCAAACTTGCAAAAAACAAGTAAGTAGAAAAACTTTCTCGAAATAAAGCGAAAAGAGCCGCTCGAGCGGCCGCCGCGTGGAAAGTTGAAGGGTCGGGGCGTGTCGGCTCTCTCACGGGAGAGACCACACGCACGGTTAAGAGGGCATGCGCAGAACAACACTGCGTACGCAAAGAAGTTGGGTGAAACCGTGCGCTTCGTAACAATGATAAGAGGCTTGGTCCTCAGTGCATTCGTGGGATTGGCGGGCTGTACCGGGGGCGGTAGCGGCGGCCTGATCGGTGGCGGCTTCCTGGGTGTGGGTACAGCCGGCGCTGACGGCGGCTGTATTGGCTTTTGCGGTGATGCGGGTGTGGCACTCACGGTTGCAGAAGTACAACAGATCGTCGCGCAAGCCGCGTTTGAGGCGAATGCGCGCGGTGCGAACTCCGCGGTTATCGCCGTGGCCGATCGGGTGGGCAATCCACTCGCAGTTTTTCAGATGGGCGTGACCGCCAACGCCACACCTGCGGGTACTGTGCAACTCAACACCGGGCTGAACCCGGTAGCACCGTTCTCCGGCGCGTCTCTGGACAATCTAACGTTCACGAACAACACGCCGGCCGGCTTCAACGCGACCGGTCTAGCCGCATTGTCGAAAGCGATCACCGCGGCTTATCTGTCTTCGGAAGGCAATGCCTTCACTACCCGCACCGCGAACCAGATTGTGCAGGAAAGCTTTAACCCGGGCGAAGGTAACCAGCCAGGTGGACCTCTCTTTGGCGTGCAATTCAGCCAGTTGGTTTGCTCTGACCTCGTCAGCATCGTCAACAATGCTGCTGCCGCGACCAAGGCTGCTGTTGGCGGCAATATCGCTCCGCGCTCTTCGCCTTTGGGCCTTGCCGCGGACCCAGGCGGGATCCCGCTCTATAAGGGGGGGGTACCGGTTGGCGGAATTGGCGTCTTGGCGGATGGTGTTTATGGCATCGACCGCAACCTGTTCGATCTGGATATCACCGGCGCCGCCGCGCTTGACGAGGCCATCGCCCTGGCCGGCACGGTTGGATTCCAAGCCCCGGCAGACCGCCGCGCGGACCGCATCACCGTTGACGGCAAGTTGTTCCGTTTTACGGACGTCGAGAACTTCAATCTCTTGACAAATGCGGCGAGCGCACCAGCGTTTGCCACGATCAACACCGCGGCGGCGGGTATCTTTGGCCGCTTGGTGAACACCGGCGTGCAAGCTAACGCTTCCGCATTCTTTGACGGCGCGACCGGCGTTGTTGCTGGGAGCGCTTTTGGCCAGGCTGCGTCCGGCGTTGAAGCCGCTGCCGCAGTTGGAGCGTTCACAGGTCAGGCGCAATTTGCCGCACGAGACGGATTTGTGCTGACTGATGGTGCCGGCACCAATCGACATCCGCCGACGGCTTTTGGTGGACTGACGGCAGCACAAGTTGCAACGTTGATGGCGAGTGCGCTTGATATCGCGAACTCTGCGCGCGCCCAGATTAGGCGGCCGGTAAACTCGCAGATGCGAGCGACAATATCGATTGTGGACGCCAACGGCGTGATTCGCGGCATCGTTCGGACGCGTGACGGGCCTGTCTTTGGTACTGACGTCTCGCTGCAGAAAGCGCGCACGGCAACGTTTTTCTCTAGCGCTGGCGCAGCGGCGGCACTAAACGGTGGCGCAACAGGCAACGGTGGTGGGGGCGCGAATATCAACGCAAATACCTTTACCCGCCGAGTGCAGTTGATTCAAGGTACCGCGGCCGTACAGGACCATACTCCGGTAGGCGCGACCGCGTTGACTGACGGCATAGCGTTCGCTGACCGCTCCGGCGGCAATCTGGCCCGCCCGTTTTTCCCGGATGGTATCCAGGGCCGACTGCCTGGTCCATTGAGTAATCCGATTGCTGCTTGGAGCCCGTTTGCTACGGGGCTGCAGCTTGACCTGGTGTTTGAGGAACTCACCCGCGTGTTGCTGGCAAACAACGCCCCAAGTGCCAACTGCAATACGCAAAATGGCATCGCAGGCTTGCAAAACGGCATTCAGATCTTCCCTGGCAGCGTCCCTTTGTACAACAACGCTGGCGCGCTTATTGGAGGCATCGGTGTCTCTGGTGACGGTATTGACCAGGACGACATGACTGCGTTCCTGGGCGCGCACAACGCTGGCGTACTCCTGGGTGGACTGGTGCAGAATGCCCCCACTGCCATACGCGCAGACAACATCTTCATTCAGCCCCGCCTGTCTCCTACAGGCGCCGCTGTAGGTGGCGCAGTTAACCTGCGCTACGTCCAGTGTCCGCAAGCCCCGTTCCTGAACAGTTCGCAGCAAGACCCCTGCAGCGGTAAATAAACATGGCACGTTTAACAAAATCACATGCCAGAGCCGTCGCCGGGATTGGTCTCGCGACGTTGCTGGGTATGTCCTTCGGAGTGGTGAATGCGACGCAATCCGGCTTGAACCAGATTGGCGTTGTCAAACCGTTCCCGAGCGCGTCCAACGACAGTAAGTCGGCTCGGAAGCCCGAGGCGTTCCGCGCGAGCACGGCATCGGCCCGCGTTGTTGGCCCCGCTTATTCCGAGGCCGTGCAAACACCGTCGGCGCCCCTTGTAGCCAAGCCGTTGCCGAGCGCCACACCGGATGCGACGCCGCTGGCTCCGTCTTATGGCACACAGGTTGCGGCCAACTCCGCGGGGCCCGCGTTGCCCTCAACGTCGATGGTGGCCAATACGGGCGCGAGCCTGCAAGACCGCCTCAAGGTCGCGCAGCTACAGCGGCGACGTCCGGGCTACCCGGAGCCGCAGCCGTACCAACTGCCCCCGCAGCCGGAACCTAACTCGCAGACAGGTCTGCAGCGTACCGAGCCGCCACCTCCACGGACCGGACCGGACGAGTTCATCCCCGTGCCAGACCGCTGGCGCCTGATTAACGATCTGGGCCTCGTCAAAGAAAAATGGTGGGACCCCTATAACCGCAACATTCTGAAAGGTGACCGTCCTTTCTATAAGGACTGGTTTTTCAGCCTGGGCCTGATTTCGGACTCAATCTTTGAGCCGCGCGAGATTCCGACGCCAGTTGGTTTGCAGGCAGGACAGGCGCCCGCGCTCGGCATCTTCGGTGATCCGGAGCAGCTGACGCTCAACCAGAACATCATCATCGCGGGCATTCTGTTCAAGGGCGATACGGTGTTCCGGCCGCCAGACTGGGAGTTCCGTTTTACGCCGGTCATCAATTACAACTACACGAAAGCACACGAAATTCGTGCATTGAACATCGATCCTGGCCGC
>JACLAC010009600.1_pt1 | contig 33019 bp, 27 predicted proteins | sample 8027881 | NCBI WGS metagenome assembly JACLAC01 (sample SAMN15725517, study PRJNA655200) | protist metagenome | isolation source: fluorescence activated cell sorting (FACS) single amplified genomes of... | place: Spain: Blaines Bay Microbial Observatory, Mediterranean Sea | collected 2016-01-19 | reverse complement strand
GGGTAAATAGCTCTTTGATAAAAGCGTCTGATTTATCAGATGTAATTACGCCCAGTTATCAAATTGTTGTCCAGAAGTTTGTCACAAGTTACCCGTTCATATGGCATTATTGTTAAATTATGGGAGGGAGCTGTGAGTATTTTGGTATAACGTGTAGGTAACTCTAAAACGGCTTTAAAGCAGACAACTACAAAGTGGAAGTTACTACCTCAACCAACACTGCCATAGTGCTAGAACTGTTTGATTGTTAAGGGCATCGACACAGTACTAGCACTAATAAAAGTTTGTTGTAGATAAAAGGACGAGTAAAAATAGAAGGAGGTGTTGTACCGCAACAGAGCAACATCACTTACCGATGCAAAAACTAGAAAATATTTCGCCTAGCAACTCATCTGAACTAAAAGCCCCTGTTATCTCTCCTAGCAAATGTTGAGTAAGGCGCAAATCTTCTGCGAGTAATTCCGCAGCGGGTTGTTCAAAGGCTAACAATAATTGCTGGTGACAACGTTCCAAAATATCAAGATGTCGTCTTCGCGCAGTAAAGCTCGTTTCCGTGTGGTTGCTCAATCCACAAAACAGTCTGATTTGTTCTGCAAGTAGATCTAAACCAAGTGCTTCTTTTGCCGATATAGCAACTGCTGCATAATTACGATCCAGTCCCAATGCAGATAGCACCTCTGGCCTTTTTTGTTTTAAGTCGATTTTATTATTGACCACGACGAGAAGCGTGTTTTTAGGTAGGGCGATTTTATATTGGGCAAGTTGCTCAGCAACGTAGTGGCGTGAAGGTTGTAAATCTACATGCTTAACATTGCAGTCTTGTAGATAAAAAATAATATCGGCACGCTCAACTTCTTGTCCTGCCCTGCGAATACCCTCTTGTTCTATCTCATCTAAAGATATTCTCAACCCGGCAGTATCAATTAGCTTTAGAGGAAGCCCATCTATCATGATGGTTTCACGAAGCATATCCCGAGTGGTTCCAGCCTGCTCACTTACAATGGCAATATCATCACCGGCGAGCTTGTTAAGCAAACTCGATTTTCCGGTATTAGGTTCACCAACAATAATTAATGACAGGCCATCACGAATAATACTGCCTTGTTTAGCTTGTTGAAATACAGCCTGTAAATGATCAGCGGTTTTAGACAGAGCAGTTTGTACGTAGGCATCTGTTTTTAAATCTATCTCTTCTTCAGGAAAATCGATGGTTGCTTCTATATAGATTCGCAACTGAGTGAGGGCCTCAAGAAGTGCATGTATTTTATTTGAAAATTCACCTGACAAAGATTGAACAGCATTGCGTGCTGCTGAAGCATTGGTGCTTTCAATAATATCGGCGATGGCTTCAGCCTGAGCTAGGTCTATTTTATTGTTCAGAAAGGCTCGTTCAGAAAATTCGCCAGGCTTGGCTAGACGTGCACCAAGAGACAATGTCCGTTGTAAAATATCATCTAAGACAAAGCGGTTGCCGTGACCTTGAAGCTCCACAACATCTTCGCCGGTAAACGAATGTGGAGCGCTGAAGTAGATGGCTATGCCTTGGTCGATGACGTTGTCAACAGCATTTTTAAAATCAGCAAATAGTGCGTGACGTGGTAATAACGTGGAGCCAGTCATTATCTCGCCAATAGCGCGAGCTTTAGGACCAGAGACACGGATAACGCCGATTCCGCCACTTCCTGCTGCGGTAGCTATAGCGGCTATCGTTTCAGTATTCATAGCGTTTAATTAAAGCCGCTTGGCTAAGATGCTTCAGCGGCTTTTTCAATTTGCCGAGTGATAACCCATTGCTGAGAAATCGACAAAATATTATTCGATACCCAATAAATTACTAGGCCGGCTGGGAACCATAAAAAGAAGAAAGTAAATATGACTGGCATCCAAGCCATAACCTTGGCTTGCATAGGGTCTGGGGGTGCGGGATTCATGCGCTGTTGGAACCACATGGTGGCACCCATAAGCAGCGGCAAAATATATAAAGGATCCATCACCGATAAATCTTTAATCCACAGCATAAACGGGGCATGTCTAAGCTCTACGCTTTCCATTAAAGCCCAATAAAGGGCAATGAAGACTGGCATTTGTATAAGGATAGGTAGACAACCACCCAAAGGGTTTATTTTTTCTTTTTGATAAAGCTCCATCATTGCTTTGGACTGGGCTTGTTTGTCGTTGGCATAACGTTCTCGCAGTGCCAAAAGCTTAGGTTGCACGCGACGCATATTGGCCATGGATCGATAACTTGCAGCCGAAAGGCGAAAGAATAATGCTTTCACAACAACGGTGAGCATAATGATTGCGACACCCCAATTATGGAAGCCGCCAAAAACATGAAAGACTTTGCCAAATGCGTGGAGATCACCTGTGGCAAACATATGCAGGAGAGCATAAAGAGGTTGGGACAGCATCCACAACCAACCATAATCGATGGTTAGATCCAGATGATTAGCTATTTCGGCTAAACGGTACTGGTTTTTCGGTCCAGCATAAAACAGCGCACCAATGTTTTTAGTTTGGCCAGCCTCAACAACAATGGGGTCGCTGTAAAGACCAATAATATTAATGCCGTTGTTGGTCTTTTTGGTGAAATAGTGTTGCAAGGTGCCGCGTTCTGGAATCCATGCACTGACAAAATAATGTTGAATCATCGCAACCCAACCGTCGGTATGGTCATTACGATACGGTTTTTTAGCTATATCTTTAAAAGTAATTTTCTCGTAGGGAGAGTCTGCGGTGGTTGTAGCTGCACCGAGGTAACTGCGCATCCCAAATCCAGCGTCCTCCGTGCCAGGGTCAGGACTCTCGTCGCGACTAATTTGTGCATAGAAGCGGGCTTGCCATGGAGCGTTAGACCGATTGTTGATAGCGTAATTTACGTCGACACTGTACTCATTGGGGTTAAATGAAAATACTTTGTTAAGCTCCACGCCACCGGTGTCTTTAAATACTAATACAACATCCAGCGGCTGTCCTGCTTCCATGGTGTACGTGTCACTGCTACTGCTGAAGAATGGCCTAGCCAATTGTGGGCTAGAATCTTTGTTAGGGATTAGGCCTGATTCTGCGGTGTAAGTACGCAAGCCGTTTTTTTCAAGTAGGCGCAGTGGCTCAGCATTTTCATCAAGAGATTCGAGGTGTTTAAGCATTGCAACCTCAACAATATCGCCACCAAGTTTATCGATGGAGACGCGTAAGGTGTCGGTGTACACAACGATAGTTCGTGCTCCGCTATGTGCGATGTTTGGTTGAGTGGTAGCAGCTGCACTATTAATAGTTAATAGCGTGTCATTGGCAGTTACGCTGGAAGCAATTGGTGCTTGCACAGGGTTTAATATATCCATTGAGTCGGGAGTGATGCTGCCAGGCGCAGTAGCCTCACCAGACAACACAGCTTGTGTGTTAGCAAACTGGGCTAGCTTAGCCGCTTCTTCACTGGCTTTATAGTCGTCAGAAAAAACAGCCCACTGCTTAAGTAGCATGATAATTAATGCGGCGATGATGGCGTAAAGAGCATACTTACTTATAGAGTGTGACATTACTTATTTAATTCCGGTGGGGTGTTGAATGACTGTGCGTTGGTAAGCTAGGCACTTCATCAATGCCTCCTGGATGGCCCGGATGACAATGACTTAGTCGTTTGATTGACAGCCAGGTTCCCTTGGTCGGGCCGTGCAAGGTAATGGCTTGCTTAGCATAATCAGAGCAGGATGGATAGAAGCGACAGCGAGGACCGAGCAGCGGGCTTAATAATAGCTGGTATGTACGAATGAGCCCTAGTAATAAACGTTCAAGCAGCGGTTTAAGGGGCGTTCGTACTAAGCTGCCATCGTTAGGCGTTTTTTTACCAGCTTTGACCATTGTTGAGAAAGCTCGTTTGTCAGTTCACTATTAACTAGCAGCCCAGCATTGGATTTGGCAATAACGATTACATCAAAGCTGTGCGTTAGCGTGTGTAGTTCAGGTAGTGTGTGCCGAAAAGTTTCCCGAATTCGTCTTTTGATGCGGTTGCGTTGTACGGCTGTTTTGATATTACGCTTGGCGATGATAATACCAAGCCTAGTATCATTCGCGGTGTTTGAGCGACTAAGAAAAGTAAAATATTTTCCGCCTTGTTTGCAATCAACGCCATCAAACACGTGTTGAACGGTTGAGGGGGTTAAGAGGCGGTTAGATTTTCGATAGACCAGCTCGCGCACAGGCAAATAGGCTCTAAGAGATTAACATCGCTTGATGCTTGATTGCTATTTTATTCCGCGTAGCGCCGATTAAAATGAAGTGCGCTTGCTGAGCAATGATTTTATTTGCCAGGATCTGCCAAGCTAGCTAACGATTACACATCTGTTGTCAACGTAATGTCGGTAATTGCAGGGTTCCGATAAGGCTCGGATCAAGCACTCAGTTTTTTGCGTCCTTTAGCTCGACGACGATTGATTAATTGACGGCCATTTTTGGTAGCCATGCGTGCACGAAAACCATGAGTGCGTTTGCGTTTGAGATTGCTGGGTTGAAATGTTCTTTTCATTTGCTTTAATCCAAGTGGAAAACTGGTGCTACAACTATCAGCTCTAGCGTTGAACCGCATAAGCGCAGCAAAAGTGATGCTGCGATCAAAATTTGAAATCGTCACTTATAGGAATTGTCACCTATAACTGTCAAATGTCGCGACGCTGCAATTGCCATCAAGTCCGTACGTTTTAGGCCGAATAAGCGCGGTAAAGCCGTACAGTGATAGCAGATTGAAACACCCTGCTAAGGGGCGCGAGATTTTACGCACTTTAGTGCCGTTGTTCAATGGCTGCAGGCTGGTTTACATGGTCTTTTTGGTGTTTTTGGAATATAACCAATTTCACGGCCAAAAGTAGATTTGGTATCCGCATATTGTAAGTTGCTATTAACTTGGCAAGAGCCAAGGTCAAAATGGTCATGTTTTCTCATTAGCAAGTTTCTTTAGCGGGTAGTCGATTGATGAAACGGTTTGTGGACAATATTGATCGCATCAGGTTGTGTAGGTTTGGGATTCGATCCGCGATAGGGCTTACGCTAGTTTGTTAGTGAGTCCCAACAGACTGGCGTAACGGGTTGCTCTAAACGAGGTTTTCTTGGCCTCGAAAGATAGTTATCCACAGATTTGGAACATGTTAATAACTACTTGTCAATTTAATGCCTATTTGAAATCGTTAATTGTATTTTCTGCGTTTTTTTTATTTAAATCGTTGAAATTAATAAGATTTAATGTTTTTTTGGTGTTGGTGTAAGGTGTTGAAAAAAGTGATAAAGGGTGTGGATAAATACATAGAAAAGCCGCTATAATCGGCGCCCTAAGTTACAGACTAAAAAACCGGAATAAGCGTGTTCTTGAATATGCCGTTGGTCTGGGTTTGTGCACCTTTAGGTCTTTTAGGCTCAATAGGCGCTGGTATGAGTTAAATCTGCCGAAAAACTTAGAATAATCAACGGTTATATTTTACCTAGAGACTGTTTGTTAGACCCTATGCAAAACCCGTCGGTTTGAAGGAGAGTTCGTTGCTGTGCGGTCTGCGCCTCTTTGTGGTGTGGGGCCAGAGGCATTATTGTTTGTTGAGCGTGTTTCAGAGGAGTAAGTGAGATTGTCCATTTCCCAATGGCGCCAAACGTGGAACCACTGTTTGGAGTTTTTAAAAGAAGAATTGCCGTCGCAACAATTTAATACTTGGATCAGGCCGCTGGTGTTGGGTGAGCCCGAGGGCGACCATCGGGCTATGCGTTTGTTGGCGCCGAATCGCTTCATTCAAGGCTGGGTGGCAGATAAGTTTTTAACAAACATCAAGGATGCGGTCCAGCGGTTCAGTGATCAGGCCGCACCCAATGTCAGTATCGGCGTAATTGAGCATCGCCGTGAAGCTGGGCTATTTGCTCCTGCCTCTCGAGAGGATGGTCCGCAAGAGTCATCGATGGCGCAGCAATCAAAGGTTGGGGTTGCTGAATCTGAGCCTGCTCGGCACGAGCATACAGCAGACATAAATGTCGACAGGGGTGCGTATGTGCAGCGGTTACCCGGGGCCGCAGCGCAAGCCCGAACGGCACTGTCAGGTCAGGCTTGGCATACCGATGCTGGCTCTTCGCTAAGCAGTGTTCTAGCTGAGCGGGGGGCACCTATGCAGTATGGGCATACGGATCACGCGCCTTCCATTAGTTTTGATACGTCGATTGGATTGCCGGAAACACAGTTGCACCGGCAGCACCCAGCCAGTTCGCTGGAGTTAGCGTATGAGCGGAGAGCTGTTGCGGCGGAGCAGACTCGTGGGCATCAGCACAATTTGATCGGGGCGTACCAGTTCGATAACTTTATCGAAGGTAAATCTAATCAGATGGCCCGTGCGGCCGCAATTCAGGTGGTAGAAAATCCGGGCGGCTCGTATAACCCGCTGTTCTTATATGGCGGGGTGGGTCTTGGTAAGACCCACCTGATGCATGCTGTAGGCAATGAGTTGAAGCGCTTAAAACCCAACGCGAAGGTGGTTTACTTGCACTCCGAACGGTTTGTTGCCGACATGGTCAAGGCGTTGCAGCTCAACGCGATTAATGACTTTAAACGGTTTTACCGGTCGGTAGATGCATTGCTGATTGATGATATTCAATTTTTTGCTAATAAAGACCGCTCCCAAGAAGAGTTTTTTCATACCTTCAATGCGTTGCTTGAGGGCGGCCAACAAATGATACTGACCTGTGATCGCTACCCTAAAGAAATGGACGGTGTTGAGGAGAGACTGAAGTCGCGCTTTAGTTGGGGTTTAACAGTCGCAATTGAGCCACCTGAACTCGAGACTCGCGCAGCTATTTTAATGAGGAAGGCTGATCAAGCCAAAATTGAACTCCCTCAAGATGCGGCCTTGTTTCTTGCGCAGCGAGTGCGCTCGAACGTGCGAGAATTAGAGGGCGCTCTAAAAAGAGTGATAGCGAGCGCACACTTCACTAAAAAACCAATTAGTGTCGAGCTGGTTAAAGAGTCGCTTAAGGATCTATTAGCCCTGCAGGATAAACAGGTCAGCATAGATAACATTCAGCGCACCACCGCAGAATATTACAAAATTAAAGTGTCTGACTTGATGTCTAAGCGGCGGAACCGATCAGTGGCTAGACCTCGTCAGGTTGCGATGGCTTTGGCGAAGGAATTAACGAATCATAGTCTTCCTGAAATTGGCGATGCATTTGGAGGGCGCGACCATACGACGGTTTTGCATGCTTGCCGAAAGGTGAAGGAGTTGCGCGATACAACCTCTGATATTCGTGAGGATTATAAGAATTTACTGAGAACACTAGCGACATGAATGCAGGGCGTGTTTAAATTACGACGTATGAATTAAGCGCGTGTTTAGCGCGTCTCGGTTGTTTTAAAACCTTCATTATTGATCATTGTTAATCGGCTATCAGCCGGCTAAAGAGGCTTGTCACACTATGAAATTTTCTGTTCAACGCGAAGCGTTATTACGGCCACTGACCATTGTCGCGGGTGCAGTTGAGCGTCGGCAAACGATGCCTATTTTGTCTAACATGCTATTTAAGCTTGAAGGTCAAAAGCTGTTGATTACCGGTACCGATCTTGAGGTGGAGTTGACTGCTCAGCTGGCAGTAGAGAATGACACGCAGACGAAGGGCGCAGTTACGATACCAGCTCGGAAAATCGTTGATATTTGTAAATCACTACCCGACGATAGCGAAATTAAAGTTAGGGCGGATGATAATAAAGTGATCGTACAGTCTGGTCGGAGTCGCTTTTCTTTGGCTTCGCTGCCGGCTGCTGATTTTCCTTCAGTGCAACGCGATAAAAGTAGCTTTTCGGTAACGGTGCCGCAAAAGGAGTTTGGAGAGTTAATCCATAAAACTGCCTTTTCGATGGCTCAGCAAGATGTTCGCTATTATTTGAACGGCATGCTTTGGGAGTTGACAGAGCAAAACTTGCGCGCGGTTGCCACTGACGGGCATCGCTTAGCGATCGCAGATGTTCATTTAACAAAGCCGTCTAGTCAGGCTCAACAGCAAATTATTGTTCCACGTAAGGGTGTGCTTGAGTTGGCCCGCTTGCTGACCGATGATGATGATTCAGCGACTATTGATTTGGAGTTTAGCGCCAACCATATTCGGGCTGCGGCCGGCGACTTGGTTTTTGTATCCAAGCTGGTAGATGGGAAGTTCCCCGATTATAAGCGGGTGTTGCCAAAAGGTGGCGACAAAAAAGTATTGGCAGATCGCCAGGAATTGAAGGCGGCGCTCAGTCGTACTGCGATATTATCGAATGAAAAGTTTCGCGGTGTGCGTTTTATGCTCGAAAGTGGAACAGTCGGCGTGCAGGCTAACAATCCGGAACAGGAAGAGGCTAGCGAGGAAATTTCCGTTGATTATCAAGGGGATAGCCTTGAAATGGGGTTCAATGTCAGCTATCTAATAGACGTGCTAGGCGTGCTTAGTGCCGACGCTATATCAATTACGTTGTCGGATTCAAATAGTAGTGCGCTCGTGCAGGATGGTGATCCTAGTAACAACGCTATGTACGTCGTCATGCCAATGAGGCTCTAGTAGTTCAACCTTACCCAGCCAATCATTTTCTTGGCGGCGCCAGTATAGGCATCGGCAAAAAGGTCCTGTCCGGTCGGTCGGGGGCGGACCGTCTATCTGAAGTGCCTGACGTCGTCTGTGGTTGCCGGCTGCGTGTTGAGTGTTTCACGTGAAACTGTCAGAGCTAAAAATCAGCCACGTTAGAAATGTTCAGGGCGCCAACTTAAAGGATTTGGCTGACGTCAACATCATCTTTGGCGAGAATGGCGCGGGTAAAACGTCGATTTTAGAATCGGTATATATACTAGGCTTGGCGCGATCATTTCGTAGTACGGGGCTTTCACCGGTTATTCAGCGTGATTCGGAGGCCTGTACGGTTTTTGGCCGTATAGTTCGGCCCGAACAAGTTGAGCTTCCTATTGGTGTGCATCGACCAAGAGGGGGAGGCTTTAAGATTAAGCTTGGGGGCGAAGCGGTGAGTAGTGTGGTTCGTCTTGCTGAAGTGCTCCCGTTGCAACTGATCAATGCTGCGTCTTACTTGTTGTTAGATGGGGGACCGAAACAGCGGCGCCAATTTCTTGATTGGGGTGTGTTTCACGTGGAACAGTCTTTTTATGATCAGTGGCGCCGCGCGCAAAAGGCTTTGAAGCAGCGCAACAGTATTCTCCGCGCGCAAGGCTCGGTCCAGCAGCTAGCCCCTTGGGACCGTGAGTTGATCGATGCTAGCGTTGCAATACATTCAGCCAGGTCGGCCTATGTGGCTGATTTTATTCCTGTTTTTAATGGAATGCTGGGCGAACTGTTGGATCTGGATGGCATAGAATTCGCTTATCGCCCCGGCTGGGACAGCACCTTTAGCTATGCCGATGTACTTAATCGCAATTTGACGCGAGATAGGGCGCGAGGCCTAACCCAAAGTGGGCCTCATAGAGCTGATTTAACTGTTTCAATCCATGGAGCTGATGCGGGCCAAATACTCTCTCGGGGTCAACAAAAGCTGGTAGTGAGTGCGTTGCGGCTTGCCCAGACGCGTTTATTAAGACAGCAGACGGGTCGGCGCTGTATTTTGCTGGTTGATGACCTGCCGGCCGAAATGGACGCAGAGCATCAGCGGAGGCTGTGTGCGCTGTTGGGCGACTTGGATATGCAGCTATTTTTAACGTGTATTTCTCCTGAGGAGTTGTCCAGCGTTGATTGGCCTGCGTCTAAGCAGAAAAAATTGTTTCACGTGAAACAGGGGTGTGTAAGCGAAGTGATATAGCGTGTTCGATATCTGCGCAGGCAGACTGACCGCCTGTCCATCTTTGCCTGTAGGATCTTTTATCATGACTCTGACAAGCGCTGTTGAGCGCCATGGCAGCCGTGTTGTCGAGAGGGGTTCTGGCTTGGGGCGCTGATCGTGAGACCCCCCTAAGGGCAGGTAGAACTACCCGATTAAAGCCTTGACTAACCGCCTGTTTCAGCCACAAAATGGAGCAATAAATCGTCCGATAAGCAACTGATTTTAAAAGCGATATAGCGATAAAAACATTAGCAACGCTCTTTTTTTGTGACAACTCAAGCCCTTTTTGATAGCAGGGGCTCACACGTCTTTTACACGGTAGCAACCTATGACTGATAGTGAGAATAACAGCGAATATGACTCGTCCAGCATCAAAGTCTTAAAGGGGCTGGATGCGGTTCGCAAGCGCCCTGGTATGTATATTGGCGATACCGATGACGGTACGGGTTTACATCACATGGTTTTCGAACTGGTTGATAATTCTATTGATGAGGCGTTAGCTGGTCATTGCTCTCAAATCACTGTAACTATTCATACCGATGAGTCAATTACGGTGTCTGATAACGGCCGAGGCATTCCTACTGATATTCATGAGGAGGGTGTTTCAGCAGCTGAAGTTATTATGACGGTGCTGCATGCCGGCGGTAAATTTGATGATAACACTTATAAGGTGTCTGGCGGTCTTCATGGCGTGGGCGTATCCGTGGTTAATGCCCTTTCTTCGCGGCTAACCCTAACTGTTAGGCGAAAAGGAAAGATTTACGAGCAGCATTATGAACACGGTGTTCCGCAGGCTCCGCTTAAGGAGATCGGTGATACGAATGAGTCTGGCACTTCGGTGCATTTTTGTCCATCTACAGAAACTTTTTCTAATATTGAATATCATTTTGAAATCCTGGCAAAGCGTTTACGCGAGTTATCATTTTTGAATTCGGGCGTAAATATTTTGTTGCAGGACGAGCGAAGCGGCAAGTCTGATACGTTTTGTTATGAGGGCGGGTTGCGAGCCTTTGTTGAGCATCTTAATCAAAACAAAACGCCTATCAATAAAGTGCTTTATTTTAGCGTTCTTAATGAAGAGATTGGCGTCGAAGTGGCGCTTCAATGGAACGATAGTTTTCAAGAAAATATATTTTGTTACACGAACAATATTCCACAACGTGATGGCGGAACTCATTTAGCCGGCTTTCGTGGCGCTATGACTCGTGGCTTAAATGCTTACATTGAAAAAGAAGGTTTGGGTAAAGGCGCAAAAATCGCTACGTCGGGAGATGATGCGCGCGAAGGGCTAACTGCAATCGTTTCAGTGAAAATACCGGATCCTAAATTTTCTTCACAAACGAAAGATAAATTAGTTTCTTCCGAGGTGAAGACCGCTGTTGAGCATTGTATGGGTGAGAATCTCGCCTCTTACTTACTGGAAAATCCACAAGACGCGAAGTTGATTGTTAATAAAATGATTGACGCGGCACGTGCGCGTGAGGCTGCTCGTAAGGCTCGTGAAATGACACGTCGTAAAGGTGCGCTCGATATTGCAGGTTTACCGGGAAAGCTAGCAGACTGCCAAGAAAAAGATCCGGCGCTTTCTGAGATTTATATTGTGGAGGGCGATTCTGCGGGTGGCTCAGCTAAGCAGGGGCGAGCGCGCAAAACTCAAGCTATATTGCCTCTAAAAGGTAAAATTTTAAATGTTGAAAAAGCGCGCTTTGATAAAATGCTTACTTCAGCTGAGGTGGGTAATCTTGTCACTGCGCTAGGTTGTGGCATAGGCGCTTCAGAATTCAACGCTGACAAATTGCGTTATCACTCGATCATTATCATGACTGATGCAGATGTCGATGGCTCGCACATACGAACGCTTCTTCTTACGTTTTTCTTCAGGCACATGCGCGAGCTGCTTGAGCGCGGCCACGTTTTTATTGCACAGCCGCCGCTTTATAAAATTGCGAAAGGTAAGCAGCATAGTTATTTAAAAGACGATAACGAGTTGGATTCATTCCTGATTCAAGTAGCGTTGGAAAAAGCAGCATTGCACATTAATGCCGAGGCGCCGCCTATTGCTGCCGAATCGCTGGGGCAAATGGTGAATGAGTATCGGGCGGCAACTGCGATGGTTGAGAGATTAGCGCAGCGCTATCCTTCCGAAGTTCTTACCTTGATGATCGATCAGCCAGAATTAAGTGAAGATGCGTTGGCTGACAAGGCCGCGGTGGAAAGTTGGTGTAATAATTTGGAGGCAAGCTTTAATTCGCTTCATAAGGCAGGACAAAAGCAGTTTGCTATTGCCATACACCATGATCGAGAAAGGCAAATCTATTTACCGAAAGCGCTTGCTACCTCGCATGGCGTCACTAAAGAAACTATATTTGGCCACGAGTTTTTCCAATCTTCTGAGTATCGTGCGATTGTCGCTATTGGCGAAAAAATCAGCGATTTGATCGAGGATGGCGGTTTTGTGCGCCGCGGTGAAAAACAAGAACCGATTGCGAGTTTTCCTGAGGCGCTCGATTGGTTGATGCATGAGGCCAAGCGCGGCTATATGATTCAGCGCTACAAGGGATTGGGCGAAATGAACCCCGATCAACTCTGGGAGACGACCATGGATCCTGACGTGCGTCGAATGCTTCGCGTGTCGATTGATGATGCTATTGCTGCTGACCTTATGTTCACCACGCTCATGGGTGATCAAGTTGAGCCTCGCAGAGCGTTTATAGAGACCAATGCATTGACGGTGGCAAATCTCGATATTTAAATAGTAGCGAGCCTGCCTGCTTACTCAAAGAAATTAGTATTTCAGCGCCTTTGCTGTTAGTGCGTACTTGCTAACCGAGCTTGTTGTCTAAGTTTTCGCGTCTGTCCCTCAACAAAGGGGCTGTCTCCTGCTCATGGTGTGCTTGAGCCAATCATTTATTTCATCGTTTTTAGCTTCTTTTGGTGACCTAATTATGTCCGCCCGCTCCGATCGCCACTGGCCAAAACTTGTGCAGGACACTATGCAGGGTTTCTTGCGGTTTAATACTACGGTCTTCAAAGCGTCGCCCGCGCTTGTGCGCTGCGCAGTTGAGCGTCGGCCACCTACCCCGCTTGAGTTACGCACGCTATTCGAATCACTCGGCACAACCTACATCAAGTTAGGGCAATTTATTGCCAGCTCACCAAGCTTTTTTCCCGCCGATTATGTCGCCGAATTTCAACATTGTCTCGATCGAACACCTAACTTACCTTTTGAGCTTATTGCGAACATTATTGAAAGCGAACTTGGCGGCGCGCTTCAACAGACCTTTCGCAGCGTAAACCCTGAGCCAATCGCCTCAGCATCAATCGCTCAAGTTCACGCAGGCATTTTGCTTGATGGCCGTGAGGTAGTGCTTAAGGTCCAGAAGCCAGCGGTTGAACAGATTATCAACACGGATTTAAATACCGCCTTTTTGGTTGCGCGCATTTTAGAAATTGTCTCCCCAGTCCTCACCAAATCTGCTATTACCGATATTATTGAAGAGCTGCATCAGTCCATGATCGATGAATGTGACTTTATTAAAGAAGCTAATAATTTAGCTACGTTCAATGCGTTTATAATCGACAATCAGATTGAGAGCGTTTTTGCGCCGCGCCCGATTCCCGCTGCTTCAACCCGAAGGCTCCTCACGATGGATCGCGTGTACGGGCAGCCGATTACCCAGCTATCCAACCGTGATTCATCGATTAAAACATTGAATCAACAGGCCTTGCTCAACGCCTTGCACGTTTGGTTCTTGTCGCTCACCCAATGCAGTTTTTTCCACGGTGATTTACACAGCGGCAATATGCTAGTGGAACCTAATGGCCGTGTCGCCTTTATTGACTTTGGCATGGTTGGACAAATTGATGCCTCCATTTGGGTTGCCGTGTTGGATCTATACCGAGGTATTAGTGAGGCCGACGTTGATGCTATTGCGGGTGCCATGGTGAGTATTGGCATGACTAAGCGTTTAGTAGACCGAGCGCTTTTAGCAAAAGATTTAGGTGCTGTGTTCGATCTTGACGTTAACCTGGCCAGCGTAAGGCTTGATAGTGAGGGCTCACTAGAGAAAAGTGCCCAGCGGCAACTTTCTGCGTTGCTTAGCGTAGCCACTCGACATGGCATTCGATTTCCTAGTGCGTTTACCTTGTTGTTAAAACAACTTTTATATTTTGATCGCTACTTAGATCTATTGGCACCAGGCACCGATCTTTTTAATGGCGACTTTTTTGATTTTGGGTCACTTGGTCTAAGTGATTTCGATCAGACCTTAGGTGACGCCCCCATACCCAAATGAACGCTTAGCTGAGGCCGCCACTCACAGTACGCCTTGCTGGAGAGTTGTCAAAGCTGTGGGCGAATGAGTAAATCAATCCGCCTATTAATTTTTCTGCCAGAAGCCGTTTCATTGTTGGCTACCGGTCGGGTTTCACCAAAACCAACAGCGTCGATAGCTCCAAAGAAGCCTTCAACGACATTAGCATTGAGATAGGCTTTTACGGCATCAGCGCGATCTTGCGAAAGCTGTAAGTTGATTGCGTCGCTGCCAAATGAATCGGTATGCCCTTCCAGCGTAATGGATGCCCCGGGAAATTGCTCTAATGCCTTAATCAACTGCGTTAAAAGAGCAAACTGCTGCGACTGAATAACCGCCTTACCCGACTGAAAATTTAGCCCAACCATGCGTAGCAATAGATTGCCGCCTTGTCGGTATACGCGCGCCTCTTTAAATGAAAACATCGACTCGAGCAGTGTGATTTTTCGTTTGATCTCGGCTTGTCGCATAAGCCGAGTCGATTGCAAACCTAGCTTTTCGTTTAGTCGGCGCATTTCCGCTTCCATATCTATGGCTTCTTGCTTAATTAAACTCAGTTCGGCAGAGTCGGCGCGCAGCATTAAGATGGCTTCTACCATCGCCTTGGCGGGGCCGGCCGGGCCAGCATCAAGATCTATATTCATATCGAGTGCGCCGGCAATAGCCAACAGCGGTTGTTCTGTTTTTAGGGCAAAAGCTTCTTCACTTAATTTGCCGTGGCGTACCGGCTTTAATTCATTCATTAAATAAAATGCATGGCCCGCCTCAACTTTAGCTCGACGAGCTAGCGATCGCGCTTGATCAGTATCCTATCGGTTTTGGTTGAGTTCATTTTCGGCGGCCTTTAATAAACGTGCTGCTGCAGCCAATGTTTGCGGCGCATATCGACTTACCTTTTGTTTTTCGGCATCAGCAATTAAGCGTCGTGTTTCGGTAAGATAATGCTTTTTTATGGCCTCTAGCTCTGCGGCGCGATAATCTTGCTCCGCCTGGTTCGCCCGCTTACTGGCAGATTCGATTTTACCGGCTTCATGTTTTTCAATCGCGCTATTAAAATGTTTCTCTGCATCTAGCCATGTTTCATTGGCAAAGCGAGCCGATTCAACAGCAACAGCATCTTGGCGGGCTTGGATAGTTATACTGAATCGCCTCTGTGCGGCGGTGGCGCGTACCCGAGCTAACTCCAGCTGTTTATTCGCTTTATCAAGGCTGTGGGTAATGCGCTCTATTGATCGCCCTTTGGCAAGGCTTTTTTCTGCGGCACTAAGATGTTTATTGCCTTGTGCAAAAGCCCTAGGTGCATAAAGCTCTGCACTCACGGCAATCGCGGCCGCTCGCGAAATTTCGACCTGAGAAAATAGTTGGCTGCGGACGGCCGCTGTAGCATCGGTATTGGCGATTGCGGCCTGAGTATACAAAACGCAACATGCTACCGCCGCACAGAAAGACTTCATCGAGAAAGGCTGCATTACATACACCTCAGCAAAAAAGTTAGACCATGTTATGCCAGCCCGCAACTACTTTTTTGTTGGCGCTAGTATTGAAATATCAGCAACGCCCAAAAACAGCGCACGAAGCCGAGACAGTAGCGCCAAGCGATTATTACGAAGCGCCTCGTTGTCAGCATTTACCATCACATTATCAAAAAATTCATCAACCGGGCCCTTCAACTCCGTTAACTGGAGTAATCCATCACGGTAATCGCGCTCGGCAAATAAAGGCCGGCAACTTGATTCTTTTGCTGCTACTGCTATGGCTAATGCCTTTTCAGCGCCTTCTTCAAGCAGGCCTTCATCAAAATGTACCGCGGCTGCCCTACTGACTTTGTCGATCGATTTTTCAAGAATATTGCTTACCCGCTTATTGGCTGCAGCAAGACTCTCGCTTTCAGGTTGTTGTACAAAGTGCGCAACGGCCTGAACACGCGCGTCAAAATCTAATGGATCAAACGTATCGATACCGCGCACTGACTGAAAAATTTCAGTGGCTAGTTCTCGTTCTTGATAGTAAGCGCCAAAGCGATCAAAAATATAATTGGCCACTTTAGTTACTGTGCCGGGCTTGTCTGCAATGGATGCATGCTGTTCGACTGCTAATTCAGCGAGCTGCCGAACGTCGAGCGTCAGCGCGTTTTGTAAAATGATTTGCAGTATGCCGATAGAGGCGCGACGTAGTGCAAACGGGTCCTTCGATCCGGACGGCTGTTGGCCAATACCAAATATGCCGGTCAATGTATCAAGACGGTCGGCCAGTGCAACGGCACAAGCCACGTCCCCATGAGGAACCTTGTCGTTGGCAAACTTGGGCAAGTAGTGTTGCTCAATTGCCCCAGCCACCACCTCGTCTAAGTTGGCATGCCGCGCATAATAACCACCGGCCACACCCTGCATTTTATCGAATTCTAGGACCATATCTGAGGACAGATCTGCCTTACAAAATTGTCCAGCTAAGCTGGCTTGCTCGGCATTAGCGTTAAGCAAGGACGCAATTGCCGCGGAGAGTGAAGCTATCCGTTCGGTTTTTTCGTAAACTGTGCCCAACTGCTGTTGAAAAACAATGGGCTTTAAGCGCTCACGCAAAGTTTGCAGTGATATTTTTTTATCAGTTGCAAAAAAGAAAGCGGCATCGGCAAGGCGTGGACGAATAACGCGTTCGTTACCGGCAATAATTTTTTCAGGCGCTTTGCTTTCGATATTACTAACGGTAATAAAATGCGGCAACAATTGTGCATTAGCATTTAAAATATGGAAGTATTTTTGATGTTCCGTCATTGAGTAAACAAGCGCTTCATGGGGGATAGCTAAAAACTGTGCGTCGAAATCCCCAGCCAGTGCAACAGGCCATTCTACTAATGCAGTTACTTCATCAAGCAGTGCACTTTCTATGACGGCCTGACCCCCTAAAGATTGAGCTAGTTGGCTTACTTGATCTTTTATTAACTCACGCCGCTCAAAAAAATCAGCGATGACTGAATGCTTGTGCAATGTCTCAGCGTAAATAGAGGCCGAGTTAATTGTGACTGGCCCTGAAGAGTGGAAACGGTGGCCATAACTTTCCCGCCCGGCAGCGATACCTAATACCGCGGCATCTACGATCTCATCATCTAACAACATGACTAACCATTGCGCTGGTCGGACAAACTCGGTGCGCGAAGAGCCCCACCGCATCCGTTTGGCAATGGGCAGTTGCGCTAAGGCCGATTCGACAATATTTTGTAATAGCGCGGTGGTGGCTTGACCGCGTTCAATGGTTTTGAAGCAGAGCCGATCGCCCTTGTCGGTAGCAACCGTTTCAAGCTGTTCAAAATCGACGCCATTGCTGCGCGCAAAGCCTAATGCAGCCTTGCTGGGCGCGCCTGTTTTATCGTAGGCGGCACTCACTGCTGGGCCTAGCTTTTCAATAGCTTGATCACTTTGAGAGGTTGTTAGCCCACCCACATATGCCGCAAGACGACGAGGGGTTGCAAAGCTTTTAACATCTTCAGCGTCGAAAGAGAGGCGAGCCTCAGCAAGTCCGCTTAGCAGGCCTTTGGTAAAAGCTTGTGATAGTTTTAATAAAGCTGTTGGCGGTAGCTCTTCTGTACCCAGCTCAATCAACAAATTGGCGGTCTTGGTATGGGGCGCGCTCATGTGTCGGCTCCTGTGGCCGTTGCGAGCTTGCTCATTACTTCCTCACGAAGATTCGCCGGTGCAAGCGGGAAGCCTAACGCTGCCCTCGTTGCAAGATAAGCTTCAGCGACTGCACGAGCTAGCGCACGGACACGCAAAATAAATCGCTGCCTCTCGGTCACTGAGATGGCATGCCGGGCGTCAAGCAAGTTAAAAGCATGTGAAGCCTTCATCACCATTTCATAAGCCGGGAGCGATAGCCCCGCCTCAATGAGTTGCTTGCTTTGTGCTTCGCATTCATCAAAATAATTGAACAAGAATTCAGTATTGGCATGCTCAAAGTTGTAGGTCGACATTTCGACTTCGTTTTGATGAAAGACATCACCATACGTCACATCACCCTCAGGGCCGCGAGCCCATACCAAGTCGTAAATGGAATCAACACCCTGCAAATACATTGCGATGCGCTCTAGACCATAGGTGATCTCGCCTGATACCGGGTAACATTCCAGTCCACCGACTTGTTGAAAATAAGTAAATTGAGTGACCTCCATGCCATTCAACCATACTTCCCAGCCCAGCCCCCAGGCTCCGAGCGTGGGTGATTCCCAGTTGTCTTCTACAAAGCGTATATCGTTGACCAGCGGGTCAATGCCCAATTGAGTTAAGGAGTCGAGATAGAGTTGCTGAATATTGTCTGGCGATGGCTTAAGTAGCACTTGGAACTGATAGTAATGCTGCAGACGATTCGGGTTTTCTCCATAACGACCGTCAGTAGGTCGTCGACAGGGTTGCACGTAGGCTGCATTCCATGTTTCTGGACCAATGGCGCGTAAAAATGTTGCGGGGTGGAAGGTGCCCGCGCCAACTTCAAGGTCGAGCGGCTGTAATACAACGCAGCCATAGCTGGCCCAGTATTTTTGCAGCGCTAGGATCAAGTCTTGAAAGGTTTCTGGAGCTTTGAGGGTATTTGAGTTAGATGTATTCACAGTGCTTAGTTTACGTAAACCTATTGATTAAATTGAATATTGAGACGCGCTTTATTACTGCATGACACCTAAACCATTGGGTGTACTTAGGCGACTAGCCAAAAAGACTGGCGATTATACAGTGAACTGCGCGGATTATGATGATCAATTATTTGCGCCAAAACGCCGGAGTCAACAAAACCAACAAGGTAAATACCTCTAATCGCCCTAGCAGCATTGACAGGCACAGGATCCATTTGGTGACGCTTGGCAGCGAGGCGTAATTGTAAGCGACCTCGCCCAGCCCTGGTCCAAGATTGTTAATGGTCGCGCCGACCGCAGAAAAGGCAGTAAAAAAATCAATACCGGTTGCCAATACCGCCAAAAACAAAATGAAAAACACCATCATATAAATGGCAAAAAAACTCCATACTGCGCTTACGACCCGCTCGGATACAGGCCGAGAACCGACCTTAAGTGGGATTACTGCGTTGGGGTGAATGAGGCGTAGCAGCTCGCGATAGCCTTGCTTGGCAATAAGCAGTACTCGAATTGCTTTCATGCCGCCACCGGTTGAGCCTGCACACGCGCCCATAAACGCAAGATAAAACATGTAAACCGGCACTACTGCTGGCCATGCTGTGTAATCAGTTGAGGCAAATCCAGTAGTGGTGGCCAACGATACCACTTGGAAGGCGCCGTGACTGATGACATTAAACCTGTCTGCATTCGTACCACTAGTGCTGTCCATAAGCAGTACAGATGGAGAATGCTCTGCAGTAGGTCCAGCCTGAACAGGCAGGACATTACTTCGCGCATAAAACAACATGAGCACCACACAAATAATGGAAACAAAAATCGTTGCATAAAAGAACTTTAATTCTGGGTCGCGCCAATAAAGCAGAGGGTTGCGGTCGCGAAAGACAAAATAGTGTAGGCCAAAATTGACTCCCGCTAGCAGCATGAAAACAATGCCAATCCACAGTATGGTGTTGCTATCAAAGTGCGCCATGCTGGCATCGTAAGTGCTGAAGCCTCCGATTGCTATGGTTGAAAAGCTATGGGTTAGTGCGTCGAACGGCGACATTCCCGCAAGCCAATAACAAACACCGCAGGCAACCGTCATTAGCACATAAATGGTAAATAATATTTTAGCGGTACCCGTAATGCGAGGGGTAAGCTTATTATCCTTCATTGGCCCTGGAGTTTCGGCTCGGTACAGCTGCATACCCCCAATCCCTAGCATGGGTAATATAGCGATGGCGATGACAATAATACCGATGCCACCTAACCATTGTAGTTGTTGGCGATAGTAAAGCAGAGACTTGGGCAGATACTCAAGCCCAATAATAACCGTTGCGCCCGTTGTAGTCAGCCCTGAAACAGCTTCGAATATTGCGTCGGTGGTTGACATCGCTAGCTGTTCGGAAAGCAGCAAAGGCAAAGCCCCAAATGCGCTTAGCACCAACCAAAAAAGCGAAGTAATTAAAAAGCCGTCGCGTGCGCGCAGCTGGCCAGTCGACATATGAGGCGGCAGCCACAAAGCGGCGCCAGTGGCAGCGGTGATCACGAATGAGGCTAAAAATGCAAAAAGCGTTTGCTCGCCAAAATAAAGCGCAAACGCAATTGGTATCAGCATAGTCACACTGAAAATCATTAGCAGCAGCCCAAGGAGGGCTCTAATTAGGCTAAAGTGCATGCGAGAGATTTATCCAAAAAAGCCAATGCCAACATGAAAGAGTGATTCCAGAGCAGGAATTTGATTTTTATCGGCAAGAAAAACTACTACATGATCGTTAGATTCAATAACGACATTTTTGTGTGCAACAATAACCTTCTTGCCTCGCACAATAGCTCCAAAGCGAGCGCCCTCCGGAAGACTCAATGCGTCGATGCGTCGGCCAACCACCGACGATGTGCGACTGTCGCCATGCGCAACAATCTCCAGCGCCTCTGCAGCGCCGCGTCGCAACGAATGCACCGCTGCCATGTCGCCTCTTCTAACGTGTGTTAGCAAGCTGCCAATGGTGATTTGTTGAGGTGCAAAGGCAACATCAATATCTTGACCTTGGAGCAGGTCGACATAAGCTGGGTTGGCAATCAGCGCAATGACTTTTCTGGCGCCGAGCTTCTTAGCTAGCAGCGACGACATGATGTTGGCTTCGTCATCATTAGTTAGTGCAATGAAAACATCGATAGTTTCTATATTTTCACTTAATAAGAGCTCTTTATCTGAGGCGCTGCCCTTTAATACAATAGTTTTGTCGAGCTGCTCAGCAATGAGTTCAGCGCGCTCCTCATTTTGTTCTATCAGCTTAACAGAATACTTATCCTCTACGGCCTGAGCTAAACGTAGGCCGATATTGCCGCCGCCGGCAATCATTAAGCGATTATAGGGCTGGCTTAGTTGCCCAAGCTCTTGCATAACGGGGCGTATATTTTCGGTGGCCGCAATATAAAAAACTTCATCGAGCGGTTCAATTTCGGTTTCGCGCTGAGGTTTTACCGCGCGGTTGCCGCGAAAAATAGCCGCTACCCTCGCATCGTGTTTGGGTGTCATCTTGCGAATGTCGTAGAGTGTTTCGCCAATAAATTTGTCACCAGCCTGTGCACGAATAGCCACTAGCCTCACCAGGCCGTCGGCAAAGTTTAATACCTGCAGCGCACCAGGGTAATTTAGCAGGCCAATGATGTGGTCGGTGACGAGCTGCTCAGGTGAAATCAGTACATCGACGGGTACAGCATCATTGCCGAATAGCTCCTGATGCTGCATGTAGCTCTTAGCACGGACTCGACAGATTTTGGTCGGCGTATGATAAAGTGTATGAGCAATTTGACAGGACATCATATTTAATTCGTCCGAGCCTGTTACAGCGACAAGGACATCAGCATCTTCGGCTCCAGCCGCGTGTAGTATTTCGGGGTGCGAGGCATGACCTAGCACCGTCCCTATGTCTAGCTTGTCGCGTAGTTCGCGAAGCCTGTTGGGATGGTGATCGACAATAGTGATGTCTATTTTTTCTGATGAAAGGCTTTCAGCTAATGCACCGCCGACTTGCCCTGCACCCAAAATAATTATTTTCATGGTTCTAGCAACATACCGATGATGATTTCAGCTGGCTGAGCAGCTATTTTCTGCAACTTTCACTGCGGCATTGCATGCGTCGCTGATGCCAGAGTTGAGCGGCTTATTCTTAGGCTGCTAAGTCGCTGTGCGCTTACTAATTTTGGCATAAAAAAAGCCGCCATTTTCGCCAGTATTTGGTAGTAATTGGTGTCCCGCACCTGTGTCGACACCCCAGTTAACCTTTAGAGGTTCAAGTATTGCTGAGGGTGTTTGCGCGAGAAAGTGGCTGATCATATTGGCATTTTCTTCTGGCATGATCGAACAAGTGCAATAAAGGAGCTGGCCACCCTCAGCTAGTGCTGGCCACAACCCCTGAAGTAAGCGCAGCTGTTGAGTATTAAATGAAACGAGATCAGCTGCGCGGCGCAATAATTTAATGTCGGGGTGGTGGCTGATGATGCCGCTGCCGGAGCAGGGGGCATCCAGTAATATTTTGTCTAACGGCTGCCGCTGCCACCAAGAGTCGAGATCAGCCGCATCGCCGCACCGTGTTTGCACTTGTTCGGCGATAATAGAAACATCGTTGCTGTCATTTACTCCCGCAAGGCAGCGCTCAATAGTTTGTTTAACGCGCTCAAGCCGAGTGGCGCTAGCATCCATTGCCAGCAAGTGGAGGTTTGGTGTGTGTTGCAGGAGGTGCGCGGCTTTACCGCCTGGCGCGGCACAGGCGTCCAGCACATAATCACCGGGCTGAGCATCAAGTAGCTTTGCGGCAAGCTGTGCGCCTGCGTCTTGTACGCTTGACCAAGCTTGATCGAAGTGCGGTAGTGCGGACACATCAACCGGCTTTTCGAGGATGATGCCGGTATCGGTTATTGCGCAGCAGTGACTAGCAATATCGCGCTCAATTAATTGTTGCTGGTAATCATCTCTCGAACATTGCTGCAAATTGATGCGTAAACACATGGGTGGCAGGGCATTATTGTAGTCAATGATGCTCTGCCACTGGTTGGGCCAGGCGCGCTGAATCTTCTCATATAACCAAGTGGGATGACTTTGCTGGGCGGCAGCATCCTTTATAGCGGGTAAGCCGGCCTGGGTTGTTTCTTGCTGGATATCTATGGTGCGCAAGTAGTTGCGTAACACTGCGTTGGTTAAGCCTTTGGCCCAAGGTTTTTTTAAGGTTTTACATGCGTCTACTGTGGCGTTGAGTGAAGCATGATCGGGCGTGCGTAAAAATATAATTTGGTACAGGCCCATGAGCAATAAAGCGCGTATATCCGTATCTTTTTTACCCAGCGGTTTTCGCAAAAAAGGTTTGAGGGCAGCATCTAAATAGTAGAAATGTCTGAGCGTGCCAAAACAAAGCTCTCGGTAAAGCGCAATATCACGTGAATCAAGGGTGTGTTTGTCTGACGTAGTTGCTTCATTGCGACTGTCTAGATGACAGCTGTCGAGTTCGCCAGAAAAAGATCTACCATCGCGGAGAACACTGGTGAGCGCTATTGCGGCTGCTGCCCTAACATTTTGCATAAGTTTTTTGGTCAATGTCGCTGTTTGAGAACCACAAAAATAGGATCATGGTGATACAGGGTACAACAGTTGGCACCTTGTCGTGGGTTTTGGCAGGCTTAATGCCGTGGCTTTGCTGATATTAATCAGCAAAGCACTGGCCGGGTTTAAAAAAGGTGGGCCGGCCATTGAGTAGCGCTGCAATTGACATAGGTTTAGTACCGGCTAACTGCACCTGCGTAATGGCTACTATGCCGCTACCACATTGCACAACTATAGCGTGGCTCTGGACGTCGAGAATTCGTCCTGCTCGGGGGGCATTGCTGGCTGTGTCGTCATTCAAAGCGTTGATGGGTGCATTAATATGTGCACTTAGAATCTTAATCCGCTGCTCTTCTAGCATGGCATAACAAGGCATGGCTGAGGTGAAGGCACGAATGGTTCGATCGATTAATGCAGCCGACGCTTGCCAATTAATACGCGCTTCAGATTTGTCGAGTTTTTTGGCGTAGCTGGCATGTGCCTCATCCTGCACCGTGCCGCCTACTTTACCGCTGGCCATTTTTTCAAGTGTACTCATAAGTGCAGGCCGACCTAGCTCAGTTAGCTTTTGACGCAGTGAGTCACCGGTCTCATCCTCAGTAATAGTGCACCGTGATTCTAAGAGCATGTCTCCGGTGTCTAGGCCTTCATCCATCTGCATGATGGTTACGCCCGTTTCGCTATCGCCGGCTTGGATAGCTCGTTCCACAGGTGCTGCGCCGCGCCAGTGCGGTAGCAGTGAGGCGTGCACATTAATACAACCTAAGCGTGGCGCGCTGAGAATGGCTGGGGGTAGTAATAAACCGTAGGCCGCTACGACTAAAATATCGGCTTGATAGCTTGCCAATTGTTGTTGTGCCGCGCTGTCTTTTAGTGAAAGGGGTTGTTCGACGATGAGACCTGCCGATTGAGCCAGGGCTTTGACTGGTGAAATGCTCATGCGTTTGCCACGCCCGGCGCGACGGTCCGGCTGCGTATAAACGGCTACCAGTTCGTGGGAGTCGCAATCCAGTAGAGCCTGTAAATGGGCCGCTGCAAATTCGGGCGTGCCGGCGAAAAGAATGCGCACAGGTAGCTAGTTACCTTTTAGGTGGTTGAGTGGGGACTGACTTGGCTTTGCATGCGCCGCGTTAGCGAACAACTAGTTAATAATGCTTACGCCAAGCGGCGTTCTTTTTGCAACTTTTGTTTAATACGGTTGCGCTTCAGCGTGGATATATAATCGACGAAAAGCTTGCCATTGAGGTGATCAATTTCATGCTGAATACACACAGCAAGAACGCCATCGGGTTCGAGGATAAACTTTTCGCCCTGCGTGTCGAGCGCTGCAATTTTGATAGCGCTAGGACGCTCCACTTTTTCATAGTACCCCGGTACTGATAAGCAGCCCTCTTGGTACTCCATAGTTGCGTCATTGAGTATTTTAATACGCGGATTGATAAAAACTTGCGGCTGGTTGCGATCCTCTGAGGTGTCGATTACCACCACACGTTTGTGAACGTTCACTTGCGTTGCAGCTAGCCCTATACCTTCGGCGTGATACATGGTTTCGAGCATATCAGCCACGAGTTGGCGAATAGGGTCGTCCACCTGCTCAACGGGCCGCGCGATGGTGCGCAACAGAGGGTCAGGAAATTCGAGGATGTCGAGAATAGCCATGCGTATAAATTTTAATTGAGGGCCTGCTTGAAGCTGGGCAGCCTATAAAAATGAATTGAAGAGCCTTAGCAATCAATTCTGTGATGCGTGATTAATTGTCTCGCGAATTACATCACGTTCAAATAACCGCGAGCAAAAAAACGAGTAATTACCGACATTTATGCGGAATATTTGCCGCTTGTGAGAGTGTCGCCTGCTATATTATACAGATGCTAGGGGTAACTTCGTATCAGCTGACGAAAAAATAATCTACGGTCAAGCTGCGGTATTCACGTCAAGCCAGTACAAATTGCGCGAAAGGAACTTTACGATGAAAAAAATCTGCTTTAGGTTGCTGGTATTATTGGCTTCATGGTCTGTCCCGTTAGTGCATGCACAAGTCGAATTACGGTCTGATTACCCCAGCACTTATACGGTTGTACAAGGCGATACTCTGTGGGATATATCAGGCTTATATCTCAGTAGCCCATGGTTGTGGCCGGAAATTTGGCAAGTTAATCCGCAAGTTGCCAACCCGCATCTAATCTATCCGGGCGATATCTTAACCATGATCTACATCGATGGCCGGCCTCGCTTAGTGGTTAATCGGGGCCCGATGAAGTTGTCGCCAAGTATTCGCACTTCACCGTTAGGTGCCGCCATCCCTGCTATTCCTGCTGATGTGCTTAGCAGCTTTCTATCGCGCAGCCGTGTTGTTGATCTCGCCCTGCTTGAGGCCGCTCCCTACGTTGTAGCTGGGTCAGACCACCGTTTGGTCAGTGCCGCAGGCGATACTGTTTACGGCCGCGGCGACTTTGATCAGCAAAGCCGCTTTTTTGGGATTTATCGTGAGGGCAAGACCTACTATGACCCCAAAACTGGCGAAAAATTGGGTGTGCAGGCCATAGAAATTGGTGCGGGCCAAATTAAGACTGAAAATGAGGACGTTGCTACGATTGGGCTGAATTACAGTAAAGAGGAAGTTCGCACTGGCGATCGCTTTTTGGCGCTGCCCAATGAAGATGTGCCATCGGTCTATTACCCTAAATCTCCCGAAGATGACATTAACGGCAATATTATTTCGGTTGAGTCTGGGGTGGCTAATGTTGGCCGCTACGATGTAGTGACAATTAACCGTGGTGCTCGCGAGGGTATGATGATTGGCGACGTATTAGGCATTGATCGTGCCGGTGAGACGGTGCGTGATCCGGTCAAGCGTGGCAGCGTGAAGTTACCGAGCGAGCGAGCTGGCTTGATGATGATCTTTAAGGTGTTTGATAAGGTCAGTTATGGGATCATCCTTGAAGCTGAGCGCCCTTTGTCTGTAATGGATGAAGTGACTAACCCTTAACCTGAAGTAGTTGGCTAGGCTCTTTATCAGGTTTATAATTCAGACGCAGCAGTATGGTTTAGGCTCAATGATTAGCTGATCGCCACTGTGTCAGCAGCGTAGCTTAGGCGCTTACAATTTTTTTGCGATCAAGGATGATCCGATGACCAATACACGCCCTCCCTCTTTTTTAAATTTTGCCCGTGCTCACCCCAGCCAATCTTCCACTAGCCACGATCGCTCTGCTACCTCTCGCGAGACGCTTCTTGCGCTGCTTGCGCTACAGCAAATTGATGGGCTTGGCGCGATAGGGCTGAACCACTTGTTGGCTTCTCCAGCGACCGTATCACAGTTGCTCGAAATAGGCCCGAACGTGCGCCAACTGGAGTTTTTAAGCGCGTCCGTAAGGCGTCGTTTGACCGGATTTTTACGTAGACCGCGCAGCAGTGTGTACTGGCAGATTGCCGAGCAAACTTTGGCTTGGCTCGAGACCCACGGAGGGCTGGCGCTAACCAAAGATGATTCGCGCTTTCCTCCGCTGCTACGTGAGTTGGCTGATTGTCCGCCATTGCTTTTCGTGCATGGACAAGCAGACCTTCTTATTTCAGATGGCATATCGATAGTAGGCACTCGCAAACCTTCAGTTACCGGGCGCCAATTTGCCCAACGTTTGGCTTGCAACCTTGCCGAGGCAGGCTTGGTGGTGACTAGTGGTATGGCCTTAGGTATAGACACGGCGACACATCAGGGCGCTCTAGACAGTTCCGGCCGAACCGTTGCTGTGATGGCCACAGGGCTTGATGTAATGTATCCGGCTAGCAACTTCCAGTTGTCGCAGCGAATTAAACACAGTGGTGCGCTAGTGACTGAAATGCCCCTTGGAACATCAGCCCGTCCGGGCTTGTTTCCTCGCCGCAATCGTATTGTGGCAGCATTGAGTCTTGGCGTGGTGGTGGTTGAGGCCGGCTTGCCCAGCGGTTCGTTGATCACCGCGAACTGCGCTGCAGAGCAGGGTCGGGAGGTGTTTGCGGTGCCGGGCGCGGTCAATAACAGTCAAAGTAAAGGATGCCACCAATTGATCCGTGACGGGGCGCACTTGATTGAGTCGGCTGAAGATGTTTTGGCGGTGCTGCGAGGCTTTCGCTCCTTGAGCTTACCTGCTGATGCCGCAGCTAGTTGCGGGCAGGGGCTTGGGTTGGATAGTTCAGCGCTTTCGACAGAATTACGCCGCGTATTAGCGGCCATTCAGAGCGATTCGGCTTCATTTGAAATGGTCAGTCGAAGTTGTGGTCTGCCGGCGGACCAACTCAACATGGCTTTAGTAGATTTAGAGCTATTGGGGTTTATTATTGTGGTGGGCGGCCAGTATAGTTTGAAAATATAGCCCATAATTGACCCTTAAAGATCGGGCGCAATACAGTAAAAAGCGGCGCTATGTGTCGGCATCACTTGCAAGCAGCCGCACTTTTCTGTAATTTGCCCCGCCTTGAGCTCAATACAGGGCGAGCCCATGCTAGGGCCTATAATCAGCGATCGGCCTATGTTTAAACAAGCTGGTCACACAGGCATCATCGTGTGGCGGTAACATTCGACATTTTTAATTTTGAAAGAGAACCAGTATGAGTAACACTTTTGTAGCAGTACTTATGGGGTCCGATTCTGACCTTCCCCAAATGCAGCCAGCTATTGACACCTTAAAGAAATTTGGCTTGGGCGTTGAAGTCAAGGTATCTTCTGCGCACCGCACACCAGCGGCTACGCATGCTTACGTTACTGATGCCGACCAGCGGGGTTGCGGCGTTTTTATTGCTGCTGCTGGTATGGCGGCGCATCTTGCTGGTGCCGTGGCGGCGATTACTGTTAAGCCGGTTATTGGTGTTCCTATCAATGCTTCGCTTGAGGGTCTTGACGCTTTACTGTCGACTGTGCAAATGCCGGGCGGCATTCCTGTAGCGACCGTTGCGATAGGTAAGGCGGGCGCTAAAAACGCTGCTTACTTGGCGGCACAAATTCTTGCTACAGCTGACCCCAGCTTGGCCGAGTTGGTCAAGGCTGAGCGAGCAGAGTCAGCTAAAGCAGTGCAAGCCAAAGATGCGGCCCTGCAAGCCAAACTTAACCAGAACGCGAGTTAATACCGGCCGTCTATCGCGTTGGCGGCGCGGCTTTTACGCAGGGCTATAGCTGTATGACGCATCGGCATTATTTGCATCAGTCATGGCGCCATCAGGCAGCTTTAGCTGCCCTGCAGCAAGGCAGGCTTATCGCCTATCCAACCGAAGCTGTTTGGGGCCTAGGTTGCGATCCTTGGAATGGCGATGCTGTTGAGCAGTTGCTTGCTTTAAAACACCGCAGCGTCGATAAGGGCCTGATTTTGGTAGCGGCCGATTACAGCCAGCTCGGCGATTTAGTCGACGGTCTGCCTATTGAACAGCGTCGCTTGCTGGCTCAGCAAAGCGCCCAGCCTACTACATGGTTAATTGCTCACCGCGCTCGCGTGCCCAGCTGGATTAGCGGGTCGCATAGTTCCGTTGCAGTGCGTATCTCACATCACCCCATTGTAAAAGCGTTATGTGAAGGTTTTGGTGGTATGCTGGTGTCGACCTCTGCAAACCGGGCTGGCCAATTGCCAGCCTACAATGAGCTGCGGGCCCGAGCCTATTTTGGGTCGCGCGTTGCCAGCTATGTAGCCGGCTCTACCAGTGGCATGCGCAACCCCTCGAAAATTATTGACCTTGCATCGAGGCAACGATTGCGCTGAGTGGCCTCTAATTGCGTTAAACTAGATGTCTAGCGCCTAACGTGCAACATTTTGTCAGGATTGCGTTGCTCGACACGCGTTGTCGATTTAGCTAACGCATTGTTTTTAACGATTGCCGAAGCCAGCGGGTTCATGTCCACATTCAATTCTATTAATAAGCAAGCGGTACTCGACTTCCTGCTTGATTATCAGTCACAGCTCACGGATGCTTTTACTGCACTCGATGGTAAAGCAGCTTTTCGCGAAGATGTTTGGCAGCGTGCTGAGGGTGGGGGCGGCCAAACCCGAATACTTGAAAGTGGCGCTGTCTTTGAAAAGGGCGGGGTTAACTTTTCCCACGTGCTGGGTAAAACGATGCCAGCATCGGCTACGGCCAATCGGCCTGAGCTTGCGGGTCGCGGGTTTGAGGCAATGGGTGTTTCGGTTGTGTTGCACCCCGACAATCCCCACATACCGACTTCGCACGCCAACTTGCGATTTTTTCTTGCTGAAAAGCCCGATGCCGAACCCGTTTGGTGGTTTGGTGGTGGCTTTGATTTGACGCCCTATTATGGCGACGAACAAGATTGTCGTTTGTGGCATCAATATGCTAAGCAGGCCTGTGATGCCTTCGGTTCCGATGTCTACGCTGAGTTTAAAAAATGGTGCGATGACTACTTTTTTCTTCCGCATCGTCAGGAGCAGCGAGGCATTGGCGGCTTGTTTTTTGACGACCTCAATCGTTGGAGCTTTGATCAATGCTTGGCTTTTTTGCGTGCAGTAGGCGTTGCTTATTTACAGGCCTACAAGCAGATCGTCGAGCGTAAAAAAACGCGCGCGTTTACCGCCGGACAAAAAAGGTTTCAAAGCTATCGTCGAGGCCGCTATGTTGAATTTAATTTAGTTTATGATCGTGGCACGTTATTTGGGTTACAAACAGGCGGCCGCACCGAATCAATTTTAATGTCGTTGCCGCCTCATGCTGAGTGGGTTTACCAGTACACCCCCGCCAAGGGTTCGGCCGAGGCGGCCTTATACAGTGATTTTTTACAGCCGCGCGATTGGCTGGCCACTCCAGTGAACCATCTAACCGAAAGCTAATACCTTATGCCTGATAATAATAATGTTGCTCGACCCACCGACCCTAATGAACTCACAAGCTATGCGGTTTTTGGCAATCCAATAGCGCACAGCTTATCTCCAGCTATTCATGCAGCATTTGCGCAGCAGACCCAGCAGCCTATTCGCTATGATAAAAAATGTATTGAATTACCTGCGTTCGAATCGGCAGTACATCAATTTTTTAACAGTGGCGGCGGCGGCCTTAATGTTACTGTTCCTTTTAAGCAGCGGGCATTTGCTATGGCAACTGTGCTTAGTGACGCAGCTGCCCAGGCTGGTGCGGTCAATACACTTTATTGCCAAAATGATGAACTCCATGGCGATAACACGGACGGTGCTGGCTTGTGTCGAGATTTGACTAATAACTTACATTGGCCTTTGGCCGGTAAGCGCCTGTTAGTCTTAGGTGCGGGGGGCGCAGTAAGTGGAGTGCTCGCTCCACTTATTGCCAGCTGCCCTTCGAGTCTCGTGATTGCTAATCGCACACATGCTAAGGCAGTTGTTTTACAAGAGCAGTTCGCTGCGGACGCAGAGCTAGCTTCGGTCGCGCTCTCAACTAACAACTTTGCTGAGCTTGAAGGCGATTTTGATATCGTTATCAATGGCACCAGCGCAAGCCTAGCCGGTGACCGCCCTGATATTTCAGCAGCAATAGTCAATCATGCGCGTTGTTACGATATGGTATATGGCTCAAGCCCTACACCGTTTTTACAGTGGGCGGCGCAGCAGGGTGCTCGCAGTATTGCTGATGGCCTAGGCATGCTTGTTGAGCAGGCGGCGGAGTCATTTACTTTGTGGCGCGGGGTCCGGCCCCAAGCGGCCCCCGTTATCGATCGAATTCGATCAAGCTTGTAGTTTTTTATGGTAAATATGACGTGGCGTCTCATTATTGTAATCAAGCGGTTCACCCTGCTCATGTTGCTTACCTTGCCGCCAGCTATAGCTGTGGCATCTACGCCAACGATCGAACTGCCTGCTTCTGGCTTGTCACCGCGCCAAGTTGCCGTTGTTTTTATTGAGGGAGATCTTTTAAGCGAAAAAATAGCGCAATACTATCAAGCTGCTCGTAATATACCCCTTGAAAATATCGTTAGTATTTCATTTGATCCTGAGCAGCAGGTCGTTGACCCTGGCGTCTTCGCGGTACAAAAAAAAGTTATTGATGCAAAGCTAGGCGAAAATATTCAGGCTTATGCTTTGGCATGGGCGCAGCCATATCGTGTAGGTTGTATGAGTATGTCGGCGGCTTTTACGCTTGGGTACGATGTGGCGTATTGCGCGGTAGGCTGCAAACTTACACGAACCACTGCGTATTATCATTCCGGCAGCGTAAAACCTTATACTGACTTTGGCATCCGGCCGACTATGTTATTAGCGGCTGATAGTCTAGACCAAGCTAAGGCGTTAATTGATCGTGGCGTGGCTGCCGACGATACCCAGCCACTTGGCCGAGCTTTTTTGTTAGCCACTAGTGATCAGGCCCGCTCTGTGCGCAAGCAATTTTTCTCTGAGGTTCAGCAAACGTTTGGTGACCGGTTTGATGTACAGGTTCTACAGCAGGATACGATTGAAAATAAAAGTGATGTTCTTTTTTATTTCACAGGCGCGCAGTCTGTTGAAGGCATAGACACGCTGAAATTTTTATCTGGTGCGATGGCTGATCATTTAACATCGTACGGAGGGATGTTAACCGATTCTGGACAGATGAGTGCAATGCGCTGGCTTGAAGCGGGAGCCACCGGTTCATACGGTACGGCTATTGAGCCCTGTGCCTTTGTGCAAAAGTTTCCAAATCCGCTTTTAGCGATGTGGCATTACGGTTCGGGCAGCACTTTAATGGAAGCTTACTGGAAGAGCGTGCATATGCCAGGGCAAGGTAATTTTATTGGTGAGCCGCTGGCGGCGCCTTTTAGGGGCTATAGGTTGCAGCGAGTGGGTAGAGCGCTGCGCATTCACTCGCCGGTATTACGAACCGGGCGCTATCAGATTTACACGAACGATTTTGGCATAGAGCGAATGCGCAAAGTACACGTGGTTAACGCGATGCAACCGTATATAGAGTTGTGGCCGCCGTATAGCGGACATTATCGCTTGGAGCGATTACGCTAACTAACGACTGGCAGCATTTTCATACGCAGTTACTTTAAGCCAGATAAGTTGCAACAACCCCTACGGATTAATTTTTTCGGCATCTAGGTACTCATTTTTTAATGCAACATAGTTATTAGCCGATGTTTGTAGGTTTTGAATTTCAGCGTCGGTGAGTTTGCGTGCTTGTTGGCATGGCGAGCCGATGTAAAGGTAGCCACTGCTGAGCGTCTTTCCAGGGGGCACGAGAGAATTGGCGCCCACTATCACATGGCTTTCAATGCACACTCCATCCATCACTATCGCACCGTTGCCGACTAATACGCAGCAGGCAATCGAGCAGCCATGCAGAATTGCGCCGTGACCGATGGTCACATCGTCGGCTATTAATGTTGGGTGACCATCGGGTAAGCTAGATGTTGGTCGCGAAACATGGATGATGCAGCCATCTTGTATGTTACTGCGCGCACCCACGCGAATGCGATTAACATCACCCCGTATCACGCTCTGTGGCCATATCGAACTGTCCGCCCCAATTTCCACATCGCCAATGATTGTCGCGGTCGAATCAATATACACAGTACTGCTTATTTGTGGGCTGTTGTTGCGGTATTTACGTAAGTTACTCATCGTCATCGACTACGTCTTATGGTTGGGGCGTTAGAGGCGTTGTGTTTCTGCTAAGTCATGGCTGATGCCAGTGAAGTTGAATTCAAGCGTATCAGCTAATTAGCGATCTTGCTAACATGGCTACGCGCTGATCACACGTGTCATGGT
>JACLAC010016909.1_pt1 | contig 33088 bp, 28 predicted proteins | sample 8027881 | NCBI WGS metagenome assembly JACLAC01 (sample SAMN15725517, study PRJNA655200) | protist metagenome | isolation source: fluorescence activated cell sorting (FACS) single amplified genomes of... | place: Spain: Blaines Bay Microbial Observatory, Mediterranean Sea | collected 2016-01-19 | reverse complement strand
CCATCTCAAAGCAAGCAATAGTTCTGAAAAAGTTTATGAAATCCATGGCAATCTGCATTATATGCGCATCTTTGATGCAAGCAGGCCAAATTTGCTGCCAATGCCCGATTTTGTTGAAGAACTTGACCCGAATGAGCCTCTAGATGAAGAGGTAAAATCTAAACTCTGTGATGAAGCAGGGAATCTGATGCGGCCACACATTCTTTGGTTTGATGAAATTTAAAATGAGGAACTGTATCGCAGTGAAAGTGCTTTAAAAGCTGCACAGTAGGCAGATCTTGTTCTAACAATCGGAACCACCGGTACCACTTCTCTCCCCGCTGTGATCCTCAAAACTGTTGCTCAGAATGGAGGAACGATCATTGATATCAACCCTGAAGTAACTTGGTTCTCCGATTATGCGATGATCTCTGGTGGTTACCACCTGAAAGGCCCAAGCGGTGTTTTCTTGCCAAAGCTAATGGAACTTGTCGGGTGAGCAAACATGCTCTTTCTCGCTTGCTAAAAAGCTTTTCCTTGCTAGCAAGTGCTTCCTGAATTTCAATAATGACTTTTTCAACTGTTTCAACTCTGAGGTGGCGCCAAAGAATGCTTTTCGTGATTCTTTGCCTGCGAAAGCCAAGGCCCCATGCAGCATGCTGACGTACTAGTTCTTCCTCGTCTTTTAGGCCTATTTGCAGACCAGATAGGGCTTGCGGGTGAGAACAAGCACTCAATGCGGTCACTACGTTTCTAAGTAAACCCCTTCGCTTCGTACGTTTGACCGCACTTTTTTTGAACTGATTCGAAAATTCCTCTTGCTCTAGTCGAACCCAATCCCACAATTTTCGATCTTTTAGACCTTTTCGAGCCTTCCATGTGGCATCAGTTGTCTTGGGTGCTTTACGATTCCAAGGGCAAACTTCCTGACAGATATCACAACCGAAAATCCAGTTCTGAAATTTCGATCTAAATTGCTTTGGGATTGTATTTTTTAATTCAATCGTAAGGTAGGAAATACAGCGTCGTGCATCTACTTTTCGATCGGAAACGATGGCATCCGTCGGGCAGGCTTCAATACAGCGAGTACATGATCCGCAATCTATTCCTGAAAATGGTTGATCAGGTGGAATTTTCGAGTCAATAAGGACTTCTGCCAGCAACAACCAAGAGCCAAGTTTTGCATGAATCAGGTTACTGTGCTTTCCAAACCAACCCAAACCTGCTCTCCAAGCTAGCTCTCTTTCCAAAAGTGGTCCTGTATCGACGTAGACTCTGGTCTGTTCAAAACCTGATGCCAGCTTTTCGTCCAATAGCCACTTTCTAAATTCTTCCAGACGATCTTTGAGAATCAAATGATAATCATTTCCCTGAGAATAACGACTAAACCGTCCCCGACTAGAATCCTGATATTTTTTCGTGGAGGTGTCATCATGAAGATAGTTACAAGCCACAGAAATGACTGTCTGGGCGTTTTCCAAGACTTTTTGGGAGGAAATTTTTTGGGGTGCATGTTTGTGAAGATACTGCATTTCTCCAGCAAATCCCTGCTCAAGCCACGCTGAGTAATGAGGATGAGTCAAATTTTCAGTGGTACCTGTAAAACCGACCCAATCAAAACCCAGCGACAAGCCCTTCTCACGAATCTTTTCTCGAAGCTGAATATCTGCTTCATTAAAGTTTTGTGCTTCTTTCAAATTTTTATTCATTAAACAAATGTCTGATATTTTGTTTTCTTTTGAAACGTTATTGTTTTTAGGATGCCTACCCTGGTATTTCGTAGCCAGTGGTATTTGGCTGTCTTTAAAACATATTCAGAGTCTGCCCTTAATTTCATCAGATGGAGATAGCAGTTATCCTAGGCTTAGTATAATCATAGCTGCTCGAAATGAGGCCCATACTATTGAAACTGCTTTAAAATCGGTCTTAGCCCAAAACTATCCAAATCTTGAGATCATCCTTGTAAATGATCGTTCGACTGATAAAACTGACAAAATTTTGGAAAAACTTGCAGAAAAAGATCCAAGAGTCTTGATTCATCATGTTGAAGAATTACCTCCTGGATGGCTTGGAAAAGTGCATGCTATGCAGCAAGGTTTCTTGAAGTCGACCGGTCAGTGGTTGTTATTTACGGATGCTGACGTGCATTTTCAAGAAGGATGTTTGGACCGAATCATTGACACAGCCGAAACAAGCTCAGTCGATTATCTTTGTGTAGTACCTGAAGTACAAGCACGACAAAATCTTTTGAGAGCACTATATACCGTCTCTCTCAGCGGCTTTTTCCTCACCACGAGAATCTGGGAAGTTAAAAAACAAAATGCTTTCGTGGGAGTGGGAGCTTGTGGCCTTGTCCGCCGTTCTTTATTGGAAAAGAGCCCTGGTCTTCCATGGCTCAAAATGGAAGTTGTGGACGATCTCGCAATAGCGCAACTGTTATGGCAGTCTGGAGGAAAACTTGATGTTTATTGGGGACGCGACTGCCTCGGAGTCGAGTGGTATCCAAGTATGGGGGATCTTATCAGAGGACTCGAGAAAAATTTATTTGCTGGTGCGCAATATCAATATTGGCGAGCGTTGATTGGAATAATTGGGATCTTGTTTATTGCAGTTGCACCGTGGCTTTCTATTTTTGCTGGAAATTGGTTGCTTAGCCTCACAGCTGTGGGAGCTTTTTCAGTATATTGGCTTGCTTGGATTCCTGGAAACAAGGTTCAAAGGGTTGGGTTGTTAGAGAGGCTTATCAGCCCCTTACTGCTTTTTGTTGTAGCTTGGGCTTTAGCACGCTCCACATTCATTACCTGGCGACAAAATGGTATACGTTGGCGAGAGACTTATTATTCCATTGCGAATTTGAGACGTGGACAGAGATTAAGATTCTAGTTAGAATCAGCTAATTCTTCTTTTAAGGTTGGCAGAAGAGCTATCATTGCCTCGTAACCAGCCTGAATGGCAACCTCTCTTTCTTCAAAGCTTAGGAAGTCTTTTGGCTCAAAATCTGGCCGTAGTAACCAGTCGGCTTCTTCCAACTCACTTTTGTTGCCGCTACACATTTGCAGTCGAAAAGCCTGTGTAGTGGTCCAAAATGCATTTTCACTTACAGGATAATCTCCTCCACAAAAGGTATCGATAGCAAGTACATGGCTGGCTCCAAGTGCCCTGGCAAATCGGACAGGGACTACAGAGAGCACCCCGCCATCCACCCAGATTTCTTGATCAACTTTTACTGGAACAAAAGTTCCGGGTATGCTTGATGAAGCCTGAACGGCTTCCCCTGCTTTGCCGTCAACAACTAGAAGTAATTGACTGTTCACCAGTTCTGTTACAGCAACTCCTACCTTTTTCGGAAGTTCATTCAAAAGTTTGTTTCCTAAAATGTGATTAATCCAGGAAGCTAATTTTCTCCCCTGAATCAAGCCTTTTAAACTAATCACCGGATCCACAACATCCCAGCGTTCGAGCTGGAGCATCTTCTCCTGTATATGCCGCAGAGGAAGCTCAGCAGCATATAAAACTGCAGCGATAGCACCCGCTGAGGTTCCTGTCACAATCTCAGCATCAATACCCGCCTCCACAAGTGCCTGAATCACCCCAAGATGGACAAAGCCACGTACCCCACCACCACCAAAAGCAATTCCTAGTTTTGCTGTCTGGCTATCTGGGGGAGGATAAAATTCCTGGACTTCCTCCAAGGTCTTCCCTTGGAGGAAGTCATAGCGATTTTCTTGAGCACAACCGGTCCATATTATTGAAAGACTCAAGACAAGGAGTATTTTCAGTCTCATTTAATCAATGGATGCTTGAATGTTCGAATTTATGAAACTAACTCAAACAAGATTAGCAAGGAAGGAGGATGGCGAGAAGTTTGGAGTCATAAAATCAGATTCTTTCTCCCGTTTGATTCGAAAACAAGAAGCATTTGCTAGCTTCAAATTGTACCCCAACAGCTTCATCGATGTTTATTTTGAATTCTTTAGGGCCCCTAATAGTAAGACGATCAGGACCAACATTGATGGTGGTCAAAGTCGATTCTCCTGTCAATTCATGGGCGTAGACTGTTCCCTTAAGAACTCCTTTTTGAGCAGCACATAAAATCAAATCTTCTGGACGAATTCCAAGAGTGGCTTCTTCCAGGTTTGCTTTGTGGTTGATGGAGATTGAAAAATTTGGATGTTGAAAGTTGTTTTCGTAAAGTTTTCCTTTCATTAAATTCATTGGTGGAGATCCAATAAATCCTGCGACGAAAAGATTTGCAGGATCGTTGTAAATTTCTTCAGGTGGTCCCATTTGTGAAATTATTCCATGATCCATCACTGCTACACGATCCGCAAGAGTCATTGCTTCAATTTGATCGTGTGTCACATAAACAGTTGTGATCTTCAGTTCATGCTGCAAATGCTTCAGTTCTGCACGCATTGTCACACGAAGTTTAGCATCAAGATTCGATAGCGGCTCATCCATCAGAAAAACGGTTGGAGTTCTCACGATTGCTCTTGCCAAGGCAACTCTTTGACGTTGACCACCGGAAAGTTCTCTGGGCTTACGTTTAAGTAAATGATCTAGTTGAACTTTCTCTGCTGCTTGCCGAACTTTTTCTAAATGCGAAGACTTGGGAACTTTACGTACTTTTAGTGGATAGCGAATATTTTCATAAACTGACAAATGTGGGTACAGACCATAATTTTGAAAGACCATTGCTACATCACGATCCTTGGGAAGGTCTTCATTGACTTTACGGCCACCAATAAAGACCTCTCCATGAGTTGGTTCTTCAAGGCCAGCAATCATTCTCATCGTGGTTGTTTTACCACATCCTGAGGGCCCCAATAGTACCAAAAATTCCTGATCCTCAATTAATAGGCTCAGATCTTTGACTGCTATAAATTCGTTCCAGCGCTTCGTAATACCTTTTAGGGTCACGGATGCCATCAGTTTGTCCTACCTATCTTACTGCGCCAAGGGTCATACCTTGGACAAAATGTTTCTGGATGATCATTGCCAACCCAAACATTGGCAGCATGATTAGTATGCCAGCCGCTGAAATGAGATGCCACAGGACTCCCTCCTCAGCGTGAAAGAGCGATAAGCCCACTGGCATGGTAACCGCCTTGCTGTTGGTAATGATCACAGCAAAAAGAAATTCATTCCAAGCCAAAATGAAACAGAAAATTGCCGCTGTTAAAATTCCAGGCAAAGCCATTGGCAAAACAATATTCCAAATCACCTGAAGCCGACTTGATCCATCAACTAGAGCTGCTTCTTCAGTATCCAAAGGGATGCCATCGATGAATCCTTTGATCATCCAAATAGCAAAGGGGAGGATAAGTGATAAATTGACAAGGACCAAAGCAACCCTTGTATCCAGCAAACCCAAATCTCTAAACAGCAGGAAGTAAGGGAGAACAATAACTACAGCGGGTACAAACTGAGTAGATAAAATCATCAGGAACATCGTGCGCTCGAATCGCAGCCGAAATCTTGAGAAGCTGTAAGCAGCCATTGTTGCCAATGGAATAGCAACAATAACGGTTGTTCCAGCAACTAGGACAGAGTTGAAAAATTTTTCGTGAAGATTATAAGGCGAACGGAAAATTTCTTCGAAGTTGGCAAGTGTCGGAGTGAAGAGTAGCTTGAGTTGGAAAACATCCACTTGTTGTTTGAAAGCTCCGGAGGCAATCCAATAAATTGGAACGAGGATAACAACCGCTGCGCAAAGAATTAGCGCAAATTGAAAAAGATCAGCTACTTGTTTTCTAATTGAGTTGCCCATCAGCGTTTCAGGAAAACAAGTTTCATATAAAGCCAGGTCAACCCTAGCATAGGAATCACCAAAAGATAGGATACTGCAGAGGCATAGCCCATATCATAGTATTTGAACCCGTGGAAATAGATGTAATGTGCGAGGGTCTGGGTTGCATTACCCGGCCCTCCATTGGTCAACATGTAGACCTGATCGAACATTTTCAGGGAGAAAATACTCTTTAGAATAATCCCGACTGCAAGAACGGGTACCAGAGCTGGCAATGTAACATCTACAAATACTCTCCAACTGGAAGCCCCATCAATCATCGCTGCTTCTTGTGCGTCCCGGGGAACGTTAGCCAACCCTCCTATGAATACAAGCGTCAAGTAGGGTGTCCAATGCCAAACGTCACTACCAATGATTGCAACCAGAGCAAGGGTCGGGTCTCCAAGCCAATCCACATCTGCCAAACCCGGCATTAAGGCACCAAAGAGAGCCTGAAACAATCCAAAATCCGGTTGGAGCATGAACCTCCATGAAATTCCAATCAGAGCAGGACTCATGGCGAATGGAAGAATGAGCAGAGTCCTCACCGTCAGTCGGAACTTACCCTCTGGAGCAAGCAAAAGAGCTAGCCCCAAAGCCAAACCGACTGACACAATTACTGAAGCGAACATAAAAGTAGTTGTGACCTGTACTGAGTTCCAGAGTAGGTCATCTTCTAGTGCTCGCTGGTAATTCTCCAAGAGGTAGGGCCAAGTTTCCCAACCATCTAATTCTGGTTCCCAGAGTGGCCTGGACTCACGAGCTCGACTGAGTTTCCATTCTCGAAAGCTGAGCCAGAATGATTGGAGCAGAGGCCAAAAGGACGTAACCAACACCAACACCAATGCCGGTAAAACGAATAGGTATTTAAGGTGTCGGTCTCGCATTTTAAGCCCGAATCAGTAACCAGCTCTTCGTAAAATACGTTCTGCTCGCTGGCCGGCTTCTGCCATCAATTCTTCGACATTACCACCCGTGGAGGCTTTTTGAATCGCATTTGAAAGCAAGTCTCCAATTTCAGGCCATTCAGGGATCTGAGGCATAATATCAGAATTCGCAAGACTTAGAGCTGCAGCTTGCTGAATGTTGTCATTTGCAGCATTTACCTCAGGATCTACAAGGCTCTGCTTGTGTGTAACGACATTGTTCACAATTGGCTCACCCGCGACCTCTCGTTCAATGGCATTTCTGCGATCAAGTTCGGGATTTGAGAGCCACTTCAAGAACTCCCAGCTGGCCTCCTGATTTTTTGAATGCTTTGAAATACTGAAGGGCATGCTGATCGCGTAAGTTACCGTTTCTCCTTTGTAGGATGGCATCCCTGTGAAAGCAACCTGATCCTTTGTCAATGTAGACTGATTGGGATTGTAGAATCCGCTGTAAGCCCACCACCAGACTGGTATCATTGCGGATTTACCCTGAGAAAATTGGATTCTTGCATCCTGTTCCACGTTCGAAACAGCTCCCTCACCACAGATATCGTCAGAGGTATGCATTTCGATGTAGTCTTTGGTTGCTTGTATAGCTGCTGGAGTTGTCCAGGCGGGTTTCATTTGACTATCAAAAACATCTCCCCCTGCTGCCCAGAGATAGTTCAACCAAATGAAAAGATTTTGTCTGTTTCCATCAGCCCCGTAGTAACAAGCTAGGCCTCCAATTCCCTCTTTCTCCTTGATCATTCTCCCCGCGCTAACGACCTCAGACCAAGTCTGTGGCTCACTCAATCCATGCTTATCGAACAGATCCTTGCGATAGAACATCAACTGTGGATGAGCACGCAATGGGAAACCTAGAGTTTCTCCCTTAAACATAGCACTCTTTTTAAATGCATCAGGATAGCGATCCATGCTAATGCCGTCTTGCTCTAACCATCCATCGATTGGTTGAAGCCAATAGGCATTTGCAGGCCCCCAGGAATCTAAATAGTTCACCACATCAAAATTACCATCAGCCGCTACTCCGACACTTGCCACCTTCTCCTGAAGGGAAACGAATGGGATATGAGTCCAATTAACAGAAATACCTGTCAAGCTTTCGAACTCTTCATCGCGCAACTCGTAGGCTTTGAACTGTGGAGTGACAACCGACAGAATATTTAAAGTTGTGCCAGCGTAAGGTTTTCCAGATTTAAGACCATAAGGAAGAATATTTTCTGCCGCAAACACGTTTGCAGCCATTAAGGACCCACACAAAAGGGCACAAAAGTTTTTCCACATTTTCACCTCCACAAATGTATAAGAACGAAAAAATAATGAATGCCTATGCAAACATGCACACTAGTGCCAATCTCCTTGTTGAAGGTCAAGCGATTTTTTCTATACTTGATTTTTGTTTTGATTAAGCTTTTATTCATACAATATAAATTGCATAGGTATGCAAGAACTTTAAATCCAAGTGTAGAGAATTACGATGATTCAGTACCTGAAAGAAGGGAGAAGTTCAGCAGATGCGAAGGCTGATCAATCAAAAGTTCGCCAGACTGTGGAGCAGATCCTTGCAGAGATAGAGTCTCGCGGGGACGCTGCTGTTCAGGAACTAGCTCAGAAATTTGATGGATGGACTCGTCCAAAATTCCGCCTCAGTCCGGATGAAATTCAAGCTGCTTTAGGGGAGGTACCCGAATCTACCTTGGATGATATTCGCTTTGCCCAGACACAGATACGTAATTTTGCCCAGATTCAGCGCTCAGCTTTACAAGATGTAGAAGTAGAAACGCTCCCGGGGGTGATTCTTGGCCATAAAAACCTCCCGGTGAACAGTGTCGGCTGTTATGTACCAGGTGGGAAATATCCAATGGTGGCCTCAGCTCATATGAGCGTAGTCACAGCAAGAGTTGCTGGAGTTCCAAGAATTATTGCATGTGCACCGCCTTTTGAGGGCAGACCACATCCAGCCATCATCGCCGCAATGCACCTAGGTGGAGCTGATGAAATTTATTGTCTTGGGGGGATACAGGCAGTGGGATCCATGGCTTTGGGAACAGAATCTATTAAAGCCGTCGATATGCTTGTAGGGCCTGGGAATGCTTTTGTTGCAGAAGCGAAGAGGCAACTCTATGGTAGAGTTGGCATTGATCTTTTCGCTGGCCCCACAGAAACACTGATCATTGCAGATGAAAGTTGTGATGGAGAGCTTTGTGCTGCAGACCTGCTCGGTCAAGCTGAGCATGGTCTAAACTCACCAGCAATCCTTCTCACCAATTCAGAGAAACTAGCCAGAGAGACCATGGAAGAAGTCAAACGACAGCTAAAGATTCTTCCAACTGGCTTAATTGCAGGCCAAGCCTGGCGGGATTTTGGACAAGTAATTGTCTGTGAGAGTTACGATGAGATGGTCACCAAAGCCGATGAGATTGCTTCAGAACACGTGCAAGTGATGACAAAAAATCCCAATTTTTTCTTGGAAAGAATGACCAACTACGGAGCTCTATTCCTTGGCAAGGAAACTAATGTCGCCTACGGAGATAAAGTTATCGGAACCAACCACACGCTCCCGACAAACAAGGCAGCTCGTTACACTGGAGGATTGTGGGTTGGTAAATTCCTCAAGACCTGTACCTATCAGTGGGTGAAGACACCTGAAGCGAGTACTCTGATTGGCGAATACTGCTCGAGGCTTTGCGCCTTAGAAAACTTTGCAGGCCACAAGGAACAAGCAGACATTCGAGTACGTCGTTACAAGCAGTGATACCATCTTTTTGGAATGATCTGTGGCTGAACGAAAAGTGAACACTACATCCACTCAAGTGGCAAAATTAGCTGGAGTCTCTCAGTCTGCTGTTTCAAGAGCATTCACTCCTGGTGCAAGTATCGCCGAGAGTACCAGAAGAAAGGTTCTTCAGGCTGCCAGGAAGCTTGGCTATCAACCGAATGCGATCGCACGAAGTCTGAGTACCAAGCGTTCCAAGATTATAGGGATCGTTATCGCCAATGTGACTACCAATCCATTCTACCCGGAAGTGTTGGATGCCCTTAGTCGTAGATTTCAACAAAGGGGACAGCGAGTCATGTTGTTTGTTGTTACACGTGATCAAAACTTGGACGATATCCTCCCCCAGTTTCTGGAATATCGTGTAGACGGAATTCTTCTCACAGCTGCGACCCTCAGCTCCGCAATGGCTCATGAATGCGCAAGGCTTGGAGTTCCAATCACGCTGTTCAATCGTTCTGTTCCAGATGCTCATGCAAGCTCTTTTTGCTGCGATAATATTGAGGGGGGCCGAATGGCCGCAAGGCTTTTAATGGAATCTGGACATCACCAAGTAGCTTTCGTAGCTGGGAGTCATGACACATCCACAAGTCTTGAGCGGGAGAGAGGATTTAGAGAAGAATTGAAAAAACATGGCCTGGAACCCTGTATTGATATGGGAGAATTTAGCTATCAAGGAGCATTTGACGCGGCTAGAAGATTAATGAAACTACCGAAATCACCTGATGCAGTTTTTTGTGCTAATGACATCATGGCAATCGGTGTTTTGGATGCACTTCGCCATGCCGAGCAGAAAAAAGTGCCCGAAGAAGTATCCGTGATTGGTTTTGATGATATTCCAATGGCTGCTTGGCCCAGCTACAATCTAACTACGATCAGGCAACCCATTGAAAGAATGATTGATTCTGCGGTTAGTGATCTTCTTGATCGTATCAACCAAAACACCATAGCTCCTAAGCAAGAGTTAGTTCGTGGAGATTTAGTGGTCCGTTCCTCAGCAAAATTACCTTCCGGGCTGTCATCAGGTTATGTAATTTCAACTTCTGAAACCAGAAATGTCTGAGCATTCAACAATAAAACTCATTGACGCTCACCACCATCTATGGGAACCACAGGCGTTGCCTTATGTGTGGTTGCGTCAGATTGGCAAATCTAAGCCATTCGGAGATCCCACGGAGATTCAACGAAATTATCTTCCAAAAAATTACCTAGACGATGTTGGAGAAGCCAACAACGTTGAGCTGATTTCAACCGTGCATGTTCAGGCTGATGGAGCGCTGCCAGATCCGGTAGCAGAAACTTTTTGGTTGGAAGATCTCAAATCCACTATCCCTTCTGCTATTGTTGGATTCGCTGACTTGGGAAGTGCTGATTTTCACAAAGTTCTGGAACGGCATGCCCAATCTCCTCGATTCCGTGGCGTTCGTCAAATCATTGGGAAACTGGCTGACCGCCCAGATCTTTCTTTCACAGCAGAGGATCTTCTTGAAAAGTCCGCGTGGCAAAAGGGGTTTTCCCTTCTGCATGAGTTTAACCTGAGCTTCGATCTGCAACTCTATCCTGAACAAATGAAAGGTGCTGCTAAATTTTTGGGAAAGCATCCGGAAACAAAAGTTGTTCTTGATCATGCCGGTTGTCCCTATGACCAAACTGATCATGGTCTTGAACTTTGGGGAGCAGGGGTGGAACAGCTTTCTCAACTGGAGAACGTGTATGTCAAACTTTCAGGCTTTGGGATGTACAACAGTTATTGGGATGCTGAAAATACGGAAAGAATTTTTCAAAAATTATATAAGAATTTTGGAGCAAAGCGCTTGATGTGGGGGAGCAACTTCCCTGTTGATCGACTAATGCAGAGTTATGGACACTGTGTAAAGCAACTTCAGGCTTGGTTAGCTTCCCTATCCAAAAATGAGCAAGAGGATATCGCTTGGCGATCGGCAGCGAAGTTTTATCGTTTGGACTTAGGCAAGTCTCATGGCTGACCTTGAACTACGAAATATTTGGAAGAGCTGGGGTGATTTTGTCGCCGTCAGGGATTTTCAGCTAGAGATCTCCGACAAGGAATTCTTGGTTCTGCTGGGACCTTCAGGTTGTGGCAAAACGACGACAATGCGGATGATCGCTGGGCTAGAGGATCCGACTTCAGGAGAAATTTTTATTGGAAATAGAAAGGTCAATGAATTGGAGCCCAAGGATCGTGATGTGTCGATGGTATTTCAGAACTACGGTTTGTATCCAAATCTGAATGTCTACGACAACATCTGCTTTCCTCTCAAGGTCAGAAAGGTTCTTAAGGCAGAGCAGGATCAGCGTGTTCGAAAGGCTGCTGGCATGGTAGAAATCAACGACTTGCTGGACCGACGTCCAGCAGAGCTATCCGGTGGTCAACGACAACGAGTTGCTCTGGCTCGTGCAATTGTTCGAGAACCTAATGTCTTTCTGATGGATGAACCACTCTCCAATCTGGACGCGAAGCTGAGGATCTCGACCAGGGCTCAGATTAAAAATCTTCAATATGAGTTAAAGGTCACCACGGTTTACGTAACTCACGACCAAACAGAAGCTATGACTCTGGCTGACCGAGTTGTTGTGATGAACCAAGGAGAAATTCAACAAGTTGGTTCTCCCTTGGAGATTTATGATCGGCCCCAGAACGTTTTTGTTGCAGGTTTCATTGGAAGCCCTCCAATGAACCTGATCAAGGGGAGCATTCAGGACGGTCAATTTGTTTGCGAAATGAACAAAGGTTTTCCGCTATCGGGACCTGAAGGCCCAATAGCGCTTGGTTTTCGTGCAGAGGATGCCGAAATCGTCTCGGAAGGTGGTCAACTGAAGGGTCTTGTCTACGCGATCGAATTGCTGGGCGATGCAACCCTGATCACTTTGCGAATTGGAGGCGGCTTGATGTGTGTCAAGATGCCGAAAGATTTTCGAGCCAAGATGGGACAGGAACTGGCGGTCTTTTTAAAACCAGCTGCCTGCAATCTTTTTAAAACGGATTCAGGACTCCGTCTGAACCAATCCTGAATCCATCAATTTGTTTCCCAAGAAAGGAACCATGATGAAAAAATTCCTGACAATCGTCGTCACACTCACAGCCTTCGTAGCTGCTCCTATGATGAGCTTCGCTTCATGTGATTATAGGCCATCGAGCAAGGTAAGTCTTCTTGCCAACAGTTTTGCAGCTTGGAAGGCAGTTTCTGATGCAATGGGCGAATGTGGAAATTTCGAAGCAGAATTAGATGCAGAATTTCGCAAAAAACAGCCTGACGCATTTGCTGCAAATCCTTCACTTTATCAACTTGGCGGGGTTTCCAATGGAACAATTCAACCTCTACTCTCTGCTGGCACCATTCGACCATTGGATGATCTGGTTGCCAAGTATGGTAAAGATCTCCAACCCAATCAGCTGATTCGCATCAATGGACAAGTCATGGCGATCGCTATGATGGTAAATAATCAACACCTGATGTACCGAGAGGATATCTTCAAATCTTTGGGATTAGAGGTGCCGACTACCTACTTCGAGTTGCTCTCAGCAGCGGACAAAGTAGCTGCTTCTGGCCAAGTTCAATATGCTTTGGGTGGAACCTACAAAGCCGGATGGAACTTAGCTGAAGAGTTCGTGAATATGTACATAGGTATGGGAGGTGATTTTTTTGATGGATCCAAACCCAATTTAAATAATGCCATGGGTGTCCGCACACTTGAAATGATGCGTAATCTAACCCACTACATGGATCCAGAGTATCTTGTTGCAGATTCCACTTATGTCCAGCAGCAGTTCCAACAAGGTAAAATTGCAATGGCTGTTTTATGGGCTACGAGGGCTGCAGCAATGGATGATGCAAAGGAAAGCCAGGTTGTAGGGAAAGTTAAGATGGCTGCTGCACCATCTCCAGTATCTGGTGCATTGCCTGCCTCAACGCTTTGGTGGGATGGAGTTGTGCTTGCTAAAAATATGACAGATCAACAGGCGGATGAGGCCTTTCAGCTATTGATGGAGGGAATCGATCGTGAAATGGTCACAAGTAACAACGATGCTGCTGTCTGGTTGATCAATGGCTATAAACCTGGCCCCGTAGCAATGGGGGCTGCTGAAACAGCTGAAAACGGTGCCTTACCTTACCCAAATGGAGTTGAAATGGGTTTGATGCACACTGCTCTGGGAAATAACGTTGCAGATTTCCTAACAGGCAAAGAGACAGCGGAGCAAACGCTGATAGACATCGAAGCGGAATACACAACCGCAGCAAAAGAAAAGGGATTACTTTAAGTAGAGCTAGTCTCGATGAAAAATCGCACATTTCTGGTCTTCGTTGGTCCATCGCTCTTTCTAATGTTCCTGTTCATTGCCGGACCGTTGATGAGCGTTGCGTGGCAAAGCGTACATATCACTCGGGCTGTGTATGAGGAGGTAGAAACAGAATTGTGTACACCGGGTTTCCTGAAGCAGAAATGCACGAAGGAAATCCGGACTCAACCTCAATTAGATGAAAACGGTCGGCAGATCAGTGAAACTGTCTTTGTGGGCTTTGAGAGCTACAAAAATCTGCTACAACCTCAAGTTGCCTTTGAGAATATTAAGGAGGGCAGCTGGGCTAAACTTTCAAATATTAACTTTTTCAAGGCGCTTCGTTTCACCCTCACGTTTACCCTGATCACTCTCCCACTTGTCCTAGGAATTGGACTGCTCGTTGCCCTGACTGTTAACCAAGTAATACAGTCACTGCGCGGTCCCATCATCTTTATCTCATTGTTACCTTTTGTGATAACGCCAGTGATTGGGGCTCTGTCATTCAGATGGCTATTTGTTGGAGATGGTATTCTTACAGCCTTACTGGAGTGGTGGCTAGAACGTGATATAGCGATGTTTGCCCAAGGTTGGACAATTGAGGTCTTAATGTTGAGTTATCGAGTCTGGCACGTTGCTCCCTTCGCCTTCATTGTTTTTTACGCTGGGCTTCAGACAGTCAGCAGGGATACTCTGGAAAGCGCAATTGTCGATGGAGCGACCCGTTGGCAAAGGCTAAAATTGGTGATTTTGCCACACCTGAGTCCGCTAATACTCTTTGTCAGCATTATCCATTTAATGGATTCCTACAGAGTTTTTGAAGAGGTAATTGGCTTCAGAAGCCAAGCTCACGTCATTTCTCTGCAATGGCTTACTTATAACTTCCTGACCCTGGATGAAACAGGTAACCGCATGATCAGTCGAGCTTCTGCTTCTTCAATGCTGACCATGATCGGGATCGTATTTCTATTGCTCTTTCCTTTACGCAGCACCTGGCGAGAACATCAGAAACGCAGATCAGGATGATCAATGTCTGAATCCTCATTTCTGCCGAAGAGCCTCCAACTTTCAAAATCCCTCAAGCTACTCAGCAATGGATTTCTGAGCATTTGGTGTCTGATCGCTGTTTTTCCTCTGCTTTGGATTACGTTGATGAGCCTGAAGTATCCTCTGGATGCTTTCTCAGCCAATCCGCTTGTCGTGATTTTTGGCCCAGGAACACTATCCGCTGGTGCTTCCATCAACTTTTTTGATTTGCTGTTGGTAATTCTTTGGGTGGTGGTGGCATTTCTAGGAATAAAACGCTGGCAGGCAGAAAAAAATCTGGGATCAAAGAATTGGTTGTACCTTGGTATCTCAATCGGATGGCTCTTTGCTGCTGTCGCCCTTACTGAGCTTAGTGCTACTTTGAGGGAGCAGCTCGGGGCAGATTTTTTCTTATCGACTCCCTTGTTGGGGATGACCACTGAACATTTTCAATCAGTTTGGATCGAACAGGAATTCTACCAACAATTCTTTAATTCACTTTTTGTAACTACTGGAGTCGTAAGCATTTCACTGACAGTGGGAACATTGGCGGGCTACGGATTGGCTCGCTCTGGTTCTAACTGGGCATTCTGGATTCTCATGACTGCCTTGGTTTTCCGGGCTCTACCCCACTCTGTTCTGGTTTCTGGCTACCTGCCATGGTTCATCAATTCAGCAGAATGGCTAAGACCTATTTTTGGGGAGGCTACACTGACCTTATACGGCCAGCCATGGGCGATCATTGTTGTACTCGCATCGATCAACCAGCCTTTCACGATTTGGATGCTCCGTTCATTCTTTCAGAACATCCCCCGAGAATTGGATGAGGCCGCCAGAATTGATGGCTGTTCGCATGGGGAAGCCTTTGTGCGAGTGATTGTTCCAGTCATGTGGCCTGGAGTCCTGACAGCGGGACTTTTCAGCTTTTTACTGGCTTACAACGACTACCTGGTTGCGGCTCTGTTACTGGATGCACAAAACCAGACGATGGTTCCCGCGATTTCTGGGTACTTCAATCGTGAAACAACATCCACAGACCAAGTCGAGGCTGTAGCTGCAGCAGTATCGATAACCGCACCACTTTTTGTTTTGGTAATGGTCTTTCAAAAGCAACTCGTTTCTGGACTGACTCAAGGGGCCGTCAAGGGTTGAAAAAAATCTTCAGTATCAGGATTATCCAGTGGAAGAAAAGGACAACAAGCAACTAGTCAAAGATATGTACGTAGCCATGAACCAGAATTCACTTGGCCTGATGAACAAGTATTGGTTCGAAGACATGGTTTGGGAGGGGCCCGCTGGAGTGGGTACCAAAAATGGATTGCAAGAGTTCGAAGAAGACTACCGTCGAGATTTCATCAATGCCTTTCCGGATAAGCATGCTAATGATTTGGTGCGTGTTGCCGAAGGTGATTGGGTAGCTGGAGCCGGTCATCAAGACACTACCTTTGCCAATTCATGGCTAGGTATTCCAGCCACTGGTAAGAAAATTCGCATCCGCTACATGGATTTTTGGAGGATTGCCACAGATGAGTCTACCGGAGAAAGAAAACTCGCTGAAAATCTTGTATTGATCGATATTTTGGGGGTCCTCCAACAAGCTGGTTATGATATTGAAAAAGTCCTTAAATTCATTGGCTCTAAATCCCCTGAGTTTTTTGAGAACTATCCAGAATCAGACAATGAATGAGCATATTTAAATTCAATAATGAGCTAAATCAGCAGCATAAACAGTTAGTTTGGGACTATTGGCATCAGGCAGCCTGGCAAAATCCTGCCGACATTCAAAAGCATCTGCTGCGATACCAGAATCAGGATGCCAATTGGTTTGGTTTTGCACCGCTCAACCAATTGTCTTCCCCAAAATCACAGATTGATGAATTTTGGCTTCCGCTCTACAAGGCATTCTCGTATCTTCAGCGGCAGACTCATATCTTTATTGGTGGCAGTTCCAGTGGCAAAGCCGATGGCAGTCTAGATAATTGTTACTGGGTTGGAGGAACTGGTCTTTTCAAAGGTTTTTTTCAGCAAGATTGGCAAATTAGCCGCCTAAGAATTCCTGCCAACCAACAACCTATCCAGATCCGTTGGGCAGAATTCTGTCGATTTGAAGAAGCAAGGATTGTTGATACCTACATGATGTTGGATCTAGTTGATTTCTTTGAACAGATCGAGCATCCCATTTTGCCACCCTGCAAAGGGGTTCCAGGAATTTATCCAGGACCGATTACTCAGGACGGGGTGCTACTGGACAAGCAGGAACAAGCTGTTACCGAAGCGAATCTGCGATTTATTCGAGATTTCCTGTTTGAGGGCCTGAACCTTTATGACCAACATAACCTCAAAAGTATGGGGGTAGCGGACTTTTTTCATCAAGATGTCAAATGGTATGGCCCTGGAGGGATCGGCGGTTGTTTAGGTCTGAAAGCATTTGAGGAGAACCATCAAAAACCCTGGTTGATTGCTTTTCCAGATCGAAGGGTTTGCGACTTGAACTCACTTTTTGCTGAAGGTAACTACGTTGCTAGTTCTGGTTGGACAGGGGTCAAAGCCAAACATACTGGGCCATACCTTGGACATCCTGCAAGTGGCAAGGATATCTGCTTCAACGGCATAGATTTCTGGAGAAGTAAATCCGGAAAGTATGTCGAAAACTGGGTCTTTGTGGATATGATCCATCTGTTTGGGCAGATGGGAATTGATCTACTGAACTGCTTGAACTTTGAGGGAGGGCACTGATGTCAGCACCAGAACTGGAATTTGCCGATATGACAGATTTTATTCTGCGGATCACTGAGAGAATCTGGGAAGAGAGGCACATCGAAGACATTCGAAAATACTATACTGCGGATTGTCGTGTAGAGACACCGGCTGGCATTACTTCGAATGTTGAAGCAGTCATTCAATCCACCCTGGAGACGTTGAATCAGTTTCCAGACCGACAACTGCTCGGTGAGGATGTGATCTGGTCTGAAGACCAACCGGGCCATTTCTACTCTTCTCATCGAATCTTCTCCAAAATGACACACCTTGGTGAAGGAAACTTCGGTAAAGGGACCAGAAAAAAAATTGGTGTGAGGACGATTGCTGACTGTGCTGTCTACAAAAATCAGATTTACGATGAATGGCTGGTAAGAGATCACGCAGCAATCCTGAGCGATATAGGTCTGCTGCTAAAAGATTTTGCACTTTCACTGGCGAAAGCAAGATCTGAAATGGGACAGAATCCTATTCACTTTCATAGTCTTGAGAATCGACCTAAAGCTGATGGACTGCACTTGTCAGACAGAGATTCTGCTCAGTATTATCTCCTAGGCTACAGAAGCTTGTTTGATGAATCTGCTTTCGGCTGGGTAACAGAAAGCTATGACCGGGCTGCACAAATTTACGCTCCAGGTGGGGTAACTCTTCAGGGCTGGGACAAGATTACCGATTTCTGGTTGGGACTCAGAGCCAGTTTAGGTCAAGTAAAGTTTACAGCTGACCACTTGATTCATCGTGAGGATCCAAGAGAGCCGGAGCGGCTCGCCCTGCGCTGGACAGTAACCGGACAGCATGAAGGAAGGGGCCGATATGGAGAACCAAGGGGTAACCCACTTTATTTTTTGGGGATCAGTCATGCAGAGTTACGCAAAGGAAAGATTTTACGTGAATGGGTTTTGCTGGACGAACTGGCAATTTGGCAACAAATTTTTTCTAAATTATGAGTTAGTCTAACTCCTTTCGGACAGGAATTTCTGATGGATATCGTTCGCTTCAATGAAATGATCCCCTGTCGCACTGCCTTCATAGATGCGCACACCCCAGGATCGGATCAGAAAGAAAATTACACCATCATTGGCAATGGGGTCTCAGAATCACCTGATCAGCACGTGCATCTTAGTAAAACTCCCGGTTTCAATATTGGTGCTGCCGCACAACCTGCGGGTTGTACAAACTCCTTGCACAGCCACCGGACTGCTGAAGTATTCATCATCCACTCAGGAAAGTGGAGATTTTTTTGGGGCTTGTACGGTGATAAAGGCGAAGTTGTTCTAGACCCAGGAGATGTGATCAGCCTTCCTACACATATGTTTCGTGGTTTTGAAAACATCACTGAACCGAATGAATCAAATCCCAATGGCTACGGATTTATGTTCGCCGTACTTGGTGGGAATGACTCTGGGGGAGGTGTATTATGGGCCCCTCAAGTTATTGAAACTGCCCAGGCACATGGATTAGTGCTACTTGAAAACGGACTCTTGATTGATACACACAATAGTGAATCAATTCCTGATGGAATGCTCCCACGAAAACCCTTAGAAGGACCTGACTTGGTAGCATTTGATCAAAATAATATTGCAGACCCAAGTCGTGTTCTTGCCAGGAAATCTGAAAGTGGAAACCTCATTCTTAGCACTTCAGACACGGCAAAAATTCGTGAAATGCCAGGGTTTGAAATCTGTCGGACTTCGGGTTTCGAGACTCTGGAATTAAAGCATTCAAATCCGGCGGTGTTGATCTGTAACGAAGAAGGCTTTCAGATTGGTGATCAGCTTATCGAGAAAGGAGATGTAGTTTATCTTGATGCAGGGGATTTCAGTACAATTGAGTTTTCCTCAGCCTGTGAAGTTTTCTTGGTAACCCCCACTTTAGATCCAGCTGGTCCCACCAAATACTTATAAGGAAAAAAAGATATGTCTGGATTAGCTGTAACCCATGTAGGTTCACTCCCTCGAAGGCAGAGGGTGGTCGACCAAATTTTCGCAAGAGAGAAAAACAAACCTTGGGATCGAGGTGAATTTGACGGAATTATGGCTGAAGAGGTAGCCGAAACTGTCCGACTTCAACAAGAGGCCGGGGTAACGATTGTTAGTGATGGTGAAACCTCTAAAATTTCCTATGCAACTTATGTCAAAGATCGTTATTCCGGTTTCGCTGGTGATAGTCCGCGCCAACCTCCAGCGGATCTAAAAGAATACCCAAGCTTTCTGGAACGTTTAGCCAAAAGTGGTGGTACCCCCCAATATTCTAGACCCTGCTGTGTGGGACCGATCAGCCCCAAGGATTCCCATGATCTTCAAGCAGACATCCAACACTTACAGGCTGCAATGGCTTCCAATTCTGTAGCCCAAGGGTTTTTGAATGCTGCAAGCCCCGGAGTCATTGCTCTCTTCCTACCAAACCAATACTACCAAGACGATGAAAGCTATTTGATCGCCTTGGGAGAAGCACTGAAAACAGAATATCAAGCCATCATTGCTTCTGGGCTTTCACTGCAACTAGATTGTCCAGATCTGGCTTTGTCTCGGCATATGCTCTTTAACGAGAGGTCTGATGATGAATTTCTTGAACTAGCAAGACTTCACATGGAAGTGCTCAACTCTGCCTTAGAAGGATTACCTGCTGATAAAATTCGTCTTCACATCTGCTGGGGGAATTATGAGGGACCTCACCACTGCGACATTGCCATGGAGAAAGTCTTTGATGTGTTGATGTCAAGCAAAGCCCAATATCTACTCTTCGAAAATGCCAATCCAAGGCATGGTCATGAATGGGCAGTTTTTGAAGAAAAGCGTGCTCAAATTCCTGATGATAAGATTCTGGTACCTGGAGTAGTTGATACCACAACCAACTTTGTGGAACATCCAAGATTGATTGCACAAAGACTTGAGAGATTTGTGAACTTTCTAGGTAGGGAAAGAGTTGTCGCTGGGACAGACTGTGGATTTGGTACTTTTGCAGGCTTTGGTGCAGTCGATCCTGAAATTGCTTACGCTAAACTCAGATCCTTGTCTGAGGGAGCCAGCCTAGTCTGAAATGACCAACCTGAATTATTTTTTATGGACCCAAGACAAGATCTAGTTACTCGACCAACAGCCTTGATCACTGGTGGAGTAGGAGGAATTGGTAGAGCAATCTGCCATACTCTAGCGTTGAATGATTTCCAAGTGCTTTTCACTTACAGATCGAAAGCCGATAAGGCGCAGCAACTGGAAAAAGAGCTCGCTGGATCAGGACATCAGAGTTTCCAACTTGATGTAAGTGATTCTGTTCAGATTGATAAACTTGCAGTGACCACCTCAGAAAAAACTCGTCAACTCGACTTACTAGTGAATTGTGCTGGAATGACACGTTTTGTTCCTCATCAAGACTTGGAAAGCCTGGATGATGAATTGATTGATCAAATTTTTCAGGTCAACTGGCGAGGTTCTTTTTCAACAATTCGCTCATTTAGAAAGTTATTGGAAAATAGTCCTGAAGCCCTGATCGTCAATATTTCATCTATTGCGGGGAAAACTGGTGAAGGAAGTAACGTTGCCTACTGTGCATCCAAGGCTGCCTTGGACTCGATGACCAGATCCTTAGCTCGGGCTTTGGCACCTAAAATTCGAGTAGTCTCTGTTGCTCCAGGGGTGGTCGAAACAGAATTTATCAAAGGATTGGATCCAGAATGGCGAGAAAGACAACTACGCAGAACGCCGAGTGGCCATTTTGCTCAACCAGAGGAGGTCGCAAAAGCTATACTGTATCTCTACAAAGATTTGAAAAGCTTAAATGGTTGCCGTCTAGATTTAGATGGAGCAAGACCACTCGGCTGAGAAGACAAAGAGTTCCGTCTATCCTCTACCCACTTACTATTTTCACTCTCTACAAAATATTTCAGGCTGAAGCCAATTAAATTATGAGTAACACCCTAAGATTAGCTATATATGATATATATCTTAATAATATTATATATATTACTTACTGTAATTAACAATCACTTTCGTCAATGCCATCGGCCCAAATATATTGGGACACATAGTATGACATTTGAGTATGCTCCAGCATCGATTACTGAAATCATTGATTTGTTGAAGAATCAGCATGACCAATCTTACATTGGGCATGAAAATGTAGCTCAAATCTTTTCTGAATACGTAAATCGCGGTATTCTATTCAGGCTTTGACCCTAAAGAATTCATCATTGAGACTTCATTTTCAAGTACAGTACCCTAAAGGCCATTAATGGATGATAAAGAGAGTTATGTAACAAAGGGAGGCCGCTTTCTCCATTTGAAAATCAGCAACCGAGAGTTGAAAACAGCATTCGGTGTCGAAAATTAACAATCCCTGACATTCTCCAAAAAAGAGACTATCAGGTTTGAAGACAGATTAAGGTCTGCAATACAATCCTATCGAGTTAGGACAGATTTTTGCTAACAATATTAACTAATCTTTAAGGTTCATGGAGCGAGCCCAAATTTATGGAAGATTGATGTTATTGAAACGACCTCACTTTCAAATACCCTCACTAACTGAAGCTCAAGCCCTCCTGGAGCGTATAAAAGAACAATTTCCCTTGAGGGCGCTGCCCAGTCAAATTTGGGAATACGTTTACTACGACACTTTTGATTCGAGACTCTATAAAAATCAGCAACTCCTACGTCAAGAGACCAGAACTGACGTGGAATGCGAAACTTGGCTATGCTGGCTGAGTTTAACAGGGAATCGAATTTTACAGCGTAGTCGTTCTCCTGTTCAGGAGTCAGTCATTCGACAACTTCCTCCAATCCCTCTTAGACCATTACTTGAACCCGTTATTCACCCAAGGGCTCTCTTGAGTCAGTTTAAGATATCAGTTGAGCAGAAATGGCTTGTTTGGAGAAACAAGGACGACAAAACCGTTCTTCGAGTGATGTTAGAATCAACAAAGCTGTTCCACGAAAATCAACTGGAGGATTTGGAAAATCGTCTAGTGATTGTCTCTTTTCGTGGGTATACCAAACCCTCCCAGCAAATTAATCAGTTTTGTCGTGCAGAAGGTTTTGAGGAACTTAATGAAGATCTTTTCCAAGCTGTATGCAGCAAATTAGAGATCGAACCCGGAAGTTATCAGCCAAAGCCAAAATTGAAACTTTCGCCCTTTGGCCGAACCGATCAAGCACTTCGCACAATTCTTAGAGAAAGCACGAAGGTGATGGATTTAAACCATCAGGGTACGATCGAGGCACCAGATACCGAATTTTTGCACGATTTCCGAGTTGCTTGCCGGAGAGCCCGATCAGCACTGAACCAATTGAAAGGGGTTTTTCCTCCTGAAAAGATTCAAGGCTTTCGAGATGACTTCGCTTGGCTCAGTGATCGCACCGGGCCAACTCGAGACCTGGATGTTTATCTTCTAGATTTCAATTCATACCAATCTCAACTGCCCGAGGATCAGCAACCTGATCTTGAAGCTTTTCGAGATCTTCTACTCACAGAAAATGATAAAGAGCAGAAACTCTTAGCCAAAGATCTTCAATCAAAGCGATATCAAAAATTTCGTTCGAGTTGGGAAATCTTTTTAGCAGATCAGACTTCTTCAACAACAACTGGAGGAGCAGAGGAAATTCGCAAGGTAGCATCAAAAAGACTTCTTAGAAGTTATCACCGTTGCTTAGCCGAGGGGAAAGCAATTAACCTGCATTCTCCTGATGAAGCTCTCCATGACTTAAGGAAGAGTTGTAAGAAACTTAGATATTTACTAGAGTTTTTTGAGAGCCTTTGGCCTGCAAAGGAGTTTCAGGGTCTTCTCAAACCTCTGAAAGCCCTTCAAGAGGACCTTGGTCAATTCAATGATTGCTCTGTTCAGCAAGAATCCTTAAAGAAATTTGGAGATTTGCTAGCCAAGCAGAAACCAGTTCCTGCACAAACTTTGGTGGCGATGGGAATGCTTGTCAGTTCCCTGAATCAACGCCAGGCTGAAGCACGAAAACGTTTCGTAGGAAGTTTTAGTGGTTTTGCTTCGAATCGCACTCAAAACCGTTTCAATCTTCTTTTTCAACAGCAAACTGTTGCAGAGGAGTTGAACTGATGCAAATCTTGGCTTCTTACAACATCAAAGGTGGGGTTGGCAAAACCTCTACTTCAGTAAATCTAGCTTTTCACAGTGCACACGAAGGGGCTAGAACACTGATTTGGGATCTTGATCCGCAGGGAGCAGCAACCTTCTATTTTAGAGTTCGGCCAAAGATCAAAGGTGGTTCCAGGGCTTTGCTGAAAGGTCGTCAAGATCTTGCAGATCTGATTAAGGCTACTGACTACGAAAACCTAGATCTTCTGCCTTCCGATTTTTCCTACCGGACGATGGACCTGCTGCTTGACGACACCAAGAAACCTAATGAGCGACTTAAGATACTACTTAGTCCTCTAACTGGAGAATATGACTATGTTTTTCTAGATTGCCCACCTGGACTTACGCTGCTATCCGAAAGTATATTTGAAGCTGCCAATGTCCTTGTGGTCCCCGTCATCCCGACCTCTCTATCACTTAGAACACTAAAGCAATTGGTGGAATTTCGTCGTAAGAAGCAATTGCGAAATTTCAAGATGCTCGTATTCTTCTCAATGGCTGATCGACGCAAACAATTGCATCGAGACTTAATGCAAATGATGCCTCGCAAATTTCCAAATTTTCTGAAGACAAATGTCCCATACTCAACTGAAATTGAGCGTATGGGAATTGAGCGAGCCCCAGTAAGCTGCTTTGCGGAAAACAGCAAATCAGCACAGGCCTATCAGGAACTCTGGCAAGAAGTTAAAGCCCACCTCCCGGCCTGGTAATTCAACTTTTCAATCCATTGATTACATGCCTGAATCCCCGGTGTCTACCCGAAAGACACCCCCTAGTCTTTCGGCGTTTCGACGTGCAGAAGCAATGTCTCATGATCTTTCCCAGCTACCAGGCAAAGGTCCCTCATATTTAAACGATTATAATTTAGCTGGTTTACTTAGCAAAGATAGCATTGAAGAACAAATCCAATGGCTTCGTAGACTTGATGTAGACAGTTACATCCAAAGGGTTGTAAACCCATCTGAAAACCAAAAGCGTCTCAGCACTGCTGAAGTTATTCAGCAGTTGGGAGGAAATCTAATTCAAGAAGAAACCGAGGGTCCGCTCTATCTGGCTGAGATCGAATTTCAAATTGGTGCTCTAAAAAGAAGAATTGGGTTTGTTGCCCAAGATCACAGGGTTCAGCATGGAACTTGGGACCCGAGTCATCATTGGCGTGCTGCTGAAAAGTTAGGATTTTTTGCTATCCATGGTATGCCAGTAGTGACTTTTATTGACACCCCCGGAGCTGTGGCTACAGCTGAAGCCAATCTTGACAATCAATCGCATAGTATCTCTTTTTTGATTGCCGAAATGGCTAATCTACAGTTACCGACAGTTGGGATTGTTTTTGGAGCTGGATACAGCGGTGGTGCGATTCCTCTGGCCACCACAAATGTGTTACTTGCCACCAAAGATGGCGTGTTCAACACAATTCATCCCAAGGGGCTAAGCAACATAGCTCGTAAGTACAACTTATCCTGGCAAGAGTGTGCCAAATTTATGGGGGTTTCTTCCTACGAACTTTACTCCAGTGGATATTTCGATGGGATTGTTGATTTCTCTTTGGATCAGCCTGGAAAAATTTCAAATCTAAGGGAAGCGATACTCAATGGCATTGAGATAACAGAACAAAACGCTCGTCTCTTCCTCAAAGAAAACTCCTTTCTTTTTGACCACTACAAAGAAAACATTGGGCATTATCTCAATCCTAGCGAGCTTCAAATAGTCGCAAATCGTAGAACTCACAAACCACCAACAGGGACTTTAAACGTTTTCGGTTCAGCCTATCGCTTCATGCGTGGGTTAAAGATACGTCAAAAAATCCAAAGTGAATCTCTCAAAAATTACTCCAGACTCAGTAGTAAGACTGCCAAGACTCCAATTGGCACTTTGACTGAAAGGATTGAGCACGAACGGCAAGAAAAATTTAAGAAGTGGCTTCAGGCCCCTATTGAACTTCGCTACCAGGAGGAGTTAAACAAACGCTACCAAAGATTCCTTGAAACAAAAGCAGAACGAGATGTGGAAAGGACCAAACTCTTCGCATTTTTTGTGGGGGATCCAAAGGACAACTTTGAGAAGGCCCTCGAAGAGTTGACGCTGGAAGTGTTGATATATCTTTACAACTTTTGGAAAGACAGCACTCGGGAGAACATGATTCAACTTCATGATTTTCTTAGGGAAGCAACGCTCTCCGAGATTCATGAAAATCCTTCTTTATTAGACGTTTTGCTTGTCCCCGAAGTGAACCAAAGTTTGCAGCAAAACTTCCAGAACATCCTGCTCTTTGACATGCTTTACGATGGCGTGATTGAAAGTCTACCCATGATTGCAGGCGAGTTAATAGGGACAAATCACATCTCACAGCAATCAGTAGAGAAGCTTTTTGAAAATTCTTTCAACATAGCTTTGAAAGAATTTGAAAAGATGGAGCTAAAACTTGAAGGTGATTGGGTGCGTCAGAGCTTCTTCAAGTGGCTTGCCCAGTTCATTGCTCAAAAGAACTGTGACACAGTCATGGCAACGATTAGTGGATGGAAGAGAATTGTCTACCCTAGAATGTCGCCACCTTTATTTGGGGTGGTGCGCTACTATTTTTCAGGACTACTACCCTCACTTTATAAAGCACAACTTGGTGAAAGCAAATTTCAGGGTAAGATCACACCCCGCAATATTGGAATCAAGGATTTCTGGAATCGATTGGATCAAGCCTATAAGGACTTACTTATTCAGAATCTATTGAGAGATTACAAGAAGAACCACATTGAACCAAAACAAATACTTAGTAGGTATTTTACCAACTTCAAAGAGCTCAACGCCGAAAAAATTACAGCAAATCCTGTCAATTTCCCAGGATTTCGTCAAGCAATTGAGCAAGCCCTTGACAACGGAATCACTCCTTGTGGGGTGGTTACAGGCATAGCTAATTTCACAGATAACAGAGCCGCAACGAAGGTCGGTTTGGTCCTGAGCAACACTCGATTTCAGGCTGGAGCCTTTGACATGGCAAGCTGTGAGAAAGTTTGTCTTCTGCTTGATGAATGTGCCCAGCGCAATCTTCCTGTGATCTTTTTCATTTCCTCAGCAGGTATGCAAACTAAGGAGGGGGCAGGATCCCTCTTCTCCATGGCAACGATGAACGATCGTCTGACTCGCATTGTCAAGGATCATGATCTTCCCGTAATTTGTTTTGGATTTAGGGATTGTGTTGGGGGTGCTCAAGCTAGTTTCGTAACCCATCTTCTGGTGAAAACGTATTATCTTTCAGGAGCACAAATTCCTTTCGCTGGGCAACTAGTTGTTGAAAGTCACCTTCCAGCTTCATCCACTCTTGCAAACTACCTCAGTCAAAAAGAAGGTACAATGGATGGCTTGGTAGAAAACCCATTTGATGAACAAATTGATCATGCCCTGCGGAAGATTGATCCAAGTATTCCAATGCCAAAGCTATCAATTCAGGAAGTAATTTCGAGGACACTGACAGGTGAGTATAACCTCTCTGCTCAGCGAGATCAGGAAGTTGAGTCACTTGAAAAAGCCGAGATGATGCAGAGTGAGATTAAAAGAGTCCTTGTTCACGCTAGAGGATGTACTGCAGCCAGACTGATCCAAGCTTCTCAGGAACATGGCCTTGAAGTCGTTCTTGTCCAATCTGATCCAGATATGGAGAGTTACCCAGCTCAATTGTTGCGTGAAAACGACCGGCTGGTTTGCCTTGGTGGAAACACTCCTCAAGAAAGCTATTTGAATGCTATGAGCATCATCAGAATAGCTGAGATTGAGGGGGTAGATGCTATTCATCCTGGAATTGGCTTTCTCTCAGAATCAACACAATATGCCCGTATTTGCCGTGAACATGGCCTAAACTTTATTGGACCGCGTTCTGATAACATGGACTTGATGGGTAATAAATCTAATGCGATCAATACAGCAAAGCGGCTTAAGATTCCTGTTGTTCCTGGAAGTGAAGGTGCCTTAGCAAATCCATCAGAGGCTTCCAACGTAGCGGAAGTAATCGGGTATCCTGTACTGATCAAGGCCGCCCATGGTGGGGGTGGTAAAGGCATTGCGGTTGTCGAACAGCCAGGTCAATTGGAACCGATGTTTATTAGGATGTCGAAGGAAGCACTAAATGCCTTTGGCAACGGTGATTTGTATTTAGAAAAATTCATTCGCTCATTGAGACACTTGGAAGTCCAAGTTCTTCGTGACCTTCGGGGCAATTCTCATTTGCTGGGTATTCGAGACTGTTCGGTCCAGCGAAATTATCAGAAACTCATTGAAGAGAGCGCATTTGATCTACCACAGAAAATTGAGGATCAACTCTTCAAATACTCTAGAAAATTGATTGATGAAATTGATTATGTTGGGGCAGGAACTGTTGAATTTATCTACGATCTAGGAGAGCAAAAGATCTACTTCATGGAGATGAATACACGCCTTCAGGTGGAACATCCCGTCTCTGAAATGGTCACTGGGGTGGACTTGGTTGATCAACAGTTCTCAGTAGCGAAAGGCAACACCCTTGAAGCCTTGGAAGTCCTGCCAAATGGGCATGCTATGGAACTTCGGATTAATGCAGAAAGAGTTGATTTAGACTCTTCAGGTTCCCTTCGTTTTGTGCCAGATCCCGGCAGAGTTACTGAAGCCTACTTCCCTGCGGAAGAAAATATCCGAATTCTTCAAGCTGTGACCAATGGCTCTATGGTTCCACCTTACTACGACTCTCTTGTAGCCCAGATCATCGCCTGGGGAGAAGACCGCAAAGAAGCGATTGAACTGCTAATTGATTACCTGAGTAGAGTGAAGATTCATGGCATTTCCACAAATCTGGTATTAGCAAAGAGAATTTTGCAGGATCAGGATTTTCAGGAGGGGAATTTTGACACTCGCTATCTAAATGGGCTGTTTTCAAGAATCAACTCTCAAGAGCTAATTAAGGAATCTAAGCTTGAAGCTGGAGGCTCTGCCGTTTCGCTAGATGAGTCCAGTGTTCGTTTCGAGAATTCGAAAGAGTGGAAAATTCTTTCACCACAAATGGGAGGCTTTTACCGTTCTCCTTCTCCTGAGACTCCATCATTGGTGGAAGAAGGCAGCGTTATTAATCTCCAGACTCCAATCTGCTTACTTGAATCCATGAAAGTCTTTAGCGAGATTTCTCTGAACTCCTTCAAAACTTTGGACGGGAAATCGCTCTACCCTGAGGATCAGCAATTCCGCATCACCAGAGTTCTGGCAGAAGACGAACAAACAGTAAACCAAGGTGATCTACTGTTTGTGATGGAGTCAATTACGCCAAATTAAGAAGGATAATTGTTTGAGAGCAGATAGAAAGGTCAGACTAGAGAGAAAATTTACTAGGGAGAGAGAACCTCATCTGAGGATGGGGCTTGTATTATCAAGTTTATTTTTTCAGAACCTCAACCATTTTCTCGCCAATATCAGCAGGGGTTGGTACCACATGAATACCAGCATCTTGTAGTGCAGCCATTTTTTCGGCAGCAGTACCTTTGCCACCGGAAATAATGGCACCAGCATGGCCCATCCTTCGCCCAGGAGGAGCGGTTTGCCCTGCGATGAAGCTGACAATCGGCTTGGTTACATATTCTTTGACGAAAGCAGCTGCTTTTTCTTCAGCGTCTCCGCCAATCTCGCCAATCATCACAATCGCTTCAGTTCCAGGATCATCCTGAAACATCCGTAGACAATCAATAAAATTGGTCCCGTTTACGGGATCTCCCCCAATTCCGATACAAGTACTCTGACCTAGGCCAACCCCACTGAGTTGCCCCACAGCCTCGTAAGTCAAAGTTCCGGAACGTGAGACCACACCAATTTTACCAGGCTGATGAATGCTTCCTGGCATGATGCCGATTTTGCATTCTCCCGGAGTGATGACCCCCGGACAGTTGGGCCCAATCAATCTGACTCCCTGCCGTTTTACATAATTTATTGCTCTCACCATATCTTGGACAGGCATTCCTTCAGTAATCGCCACAATGAGTGGAATTTTGACTGCAGCTGCCTCAATAATAGCATCTGCGGCAAACGGAGGTGGAACGAAAATCATGGTTGCATTCGCCCCTGTAGCCTCCACTGCCTGTTTCACAGTGTTGAAAATTGGAACACCTTCGAAATCTTGCCCACCCTTGCCAGGGGTCACTCCACTAACAATATTGGTTCCATAATCCTTGCAACCACGGGTATGCAATTGCCCTTGGGATCCAGTAATTCCTTGAACCAAGACTCGTGTTTCGCTGTTGACGAGGACTGTCATACTTTCCTTTCAATACTCATTTGAGGGGCGATCAGGCAACAGCGGCAACTGCTTTTTCGGCAGCGTCTCTTAAACCATCTGCCATTCGGAGGCGACTACCAAGACCAGAATCATTCACAATTTGATGTGCTTCTGCCGCATTAGTTCCTTCCAAACGAACCACAACTGGCACCTTTAGGTCAACATTCTTAATTGCAGCAACAACGCCCGCAGCGACCATATCACACCTCACAATCCCACCAAAAATATTGATCAAGATGCACTTTACATGTGGATCGCTGGAAATCAGCCGAAACGCCAATTCAACTCTTTCCTGGGTACTCCCCCCCCCAACATCAAGGAAATTGGCTGGTTCACCACCACAAGCCTTAATGATGTCCATTGTCCCCATGGCAAGACCCGCACCATTGACCATACATCCAATAGAGCCATCCAATCGAATGTAATTGAGGTCATTGTCTGAAGCTTCCGTTTCAGAAGGATCCTCTTCGTCAAGATCTCTCAGCGCAAGCGTATCCTTGTGTCGGAACAAAGCATTGTCATCGATTGTGATCTTCGAATCCAAGGCAATGACTCGGCCATCACCAGTGAGCACCAAAGGATTGATCTCAACCAAGGAGCAGTCTTCATTCACAAAGGCCTCATAAAGCCCTTGGAAAAGAGCTGCTGCTGGTCTAATCAATTTTGGATTGATCTTGTCAATCTCTAAACCGTATGCCAACTCGGTAGCTTGGTAGGGCCTCATTCCGATTGTTGGATCGATGCCAACTTTAAGAATTTTTTCTGGGGTGTTTGCCGCAACCTGCTCAATGTCCATTCCCCCTTCTGTGGAAGCCAGCATCACCACTTGCTGAAAACCCCGATCAACCAGCAATGAGACATAAAGTTCTTTCTTGATGTCAATTCCTTCTTCGACTAGGACCCTTTTGACTTGCTGACCCTTGGGCCCAGTCTGGTGAGTAACCAGTTGCATCCCAATAATCTGCTCTGCATTTGTACGCACAGCTTCCAAGCCTTTTGAAACCTTAACACCACCACCTTTCCCACGTCCACCTGCATGAATTTGAGCCTTCACCACACAGATCTCAGTTCCCAATTCTTCTGCAGCACTCACAGCTTCATCCACGGTGAATGCGACTTTTCCACGGGGTATGGTTACGCCATATTTGGCTAAAATTTGTTTCGCCTGATACTCGTGTATTTTCATCAGTCCTCTGAGAATGGAATAACGACTTTTGGTGTTCCCAATTATTCAAGGCTGGGTAAGCAAGAGTTAGCTATCGTTGAATTCAAGTTCAATTAAGCATGCTCTTCACAGCATCTCTTTCTTCTTCCAACTCTTTGCGAGTGATATCTAACTTACCTTGCGCGAAATCATTCAATTTAACGCCCTGCACTATTTCATAGTTTTCGCCATTGCTACGCAGTGGATAGCTGAAGAGCAAGCCTGCTGGAATTCCGTAACTTCCATTACTTGGAACCGCTGCGCTGAACCAATCTCCTGCTGGAGTGGGCTTTTCTAGACGCATGATTGTATCGAGAGCAGCGTTTGCAGCTGATGCCGCTGAAGAAGCTCCTCGAGCTTTGATGATCGCTGCTCCACGTTGTTGAACCACACTGATGAATTCACCTTTCAGCCATTCATGATCTGTAATCATATCAGTAGCCGGTTGGCCTTGAATCAGTGCATTGTAGAAATCGGGATACTGAGTCGCACTGTGATTTCCCCAAATAGCAACATTGCTGACCTCACGAGTTAACACTCCAGCCTTTTGGGCCAGCTGACTTTTAGCTCGATTTTCATCCAATGCAGTCATAGCAAACCAGCGATCTGCACCGATTTTCGGGGCATTGTTCATTGCGATTAATGCATTGGTATTACATGGATTACCTACAGTAATGACTCGTACATTTTCACCTGCATTATCGTTGATTGCTTTGCCTTGACTCACAAAAATCCTTCCGTTGATTTCTAAGAGATCTTTCCGCTCCATTCCGGCTTTTCGGGGAGCGGCTCCCACCAATAATATATAATCTACATCGCCGAAAGCGACATTCGCATCTGAAGTACAGGTTACTTTTTCCAATTGAGGGAAAGCACAATCATCTAATTCCATCTTGACCCCATCCAAAGCAGGGAGAGCCTGTTCCAGTTCCAGCAGTTGAAGTTGAACTGAAGTATCAGGTCCGAAGATAGCTCCAGAAGCTAGTCGAAACACCATTGCATAGCCAATTTGGCCTGCCGCCCCGGTCACAGCAACTTTAACTCTTTTCATAAACGAGATCCTTGATCAGCTGTGTGTCAATTAGTTTGAGATTTGAAAAATTTTTAACTCATCGCTTTTTGCAAACCACTGTCTAAAGCGTCCAAAAATTCATCTGTATATACATAATTTTCCTTGGATGGATTCGTACTGCCAGTGATTGCAACAGCTAGATCTTTGGTCATCACCCCACCCTCAATGGTACTTACGCACACCTTTTCGAGAGTTTCCCCGAAGCGAATCAGGTCCTCATTGCCATCCAATTTTCCGCGGTGCTTCAGCCCAACTGTCCAGGCAAAAATACTGGCCACGGGATTGGTGCTGGTTGGCTTTCCTTTTTGATGATCTCTGAAGTGACGGGTTACTGTACCATGTGCAGCTTCAGCCTCAATTGTCTTACCATCAGGACACACCAAGACCGATGTCATTAATCCTAAAGAACCAAATCCTTGAGCAACCGTGTCAGATTGAACATCACCATCATAATTTTTACAGGCCCAAACTATTCCTCCATCCCATTTTAGCACTTGTGCAACCAAATCATCGATAAGTCGATGCTCATATGTTAATCCCGCTTTATCAAATTTTTCTTTGAATTCAGCGTTAAAAACCTCCTGAAAAGTATCCCTGAACATTCCATCATATTGTTTTAGAATAGTGTTTTTTGTGGAGAGATAGAGTGGATAGTTTTTCGACAGGGAATAATTCATACATGAACGTGCAAAGTCAATGATAGAAGCCTTGGTATTGTACATTCCCAGTGCTACCCCAGCTCCTTCAAATTGGTAAATTTCTTCGTTAACAAACTCTCCCCCATCAGCAGGCTCAAAACTGATTCTGAGTTTTCCTGGACCGCTCACCTTAAAATCTGTAGCCTTATACTGATCCGCAAATGCGTGTCGACCAACAACGA
>JACLAC010013123.1_pt1 | contig 33171 bp, 33 predicted proteins | sample 8027881 | NCBI WGS metagenome assembly JACLAC01 (sample SAMN15725517, study PRJNA655200) | protist metagenome | isolation source: fluorescence activated cell sorting (FACS) single amplified genomes of... | place: Spain: Blaines Bay Microbial Observatory, Mediterranean Sea | collected 2016-01-19 | reverse complement strand
CATCTGCTTTCCATTCAATCTTTTGCAAAGTAAATTTGTCTGCTCCTTCATTGTTCAGATTTATTGAAAGCTCTTCATCTTCCAAAGCAGCGCTTGCTAAAAGTTTTCTCAGATCGATATTGGTATCATTATCCATAAATCCTCCAGAGTTGTTATGTAATTGAAACATGGTGATTAGACTATAATCTAAAAACTGCTACTTCGGGAGGACGAGTGGGGGAGCAATCCTGTTAACCTTTTGGGCTGTGCACTCCCCAACCCTTTAAAAAGCTGGTGTGCCTATTCTGGCGTTGAAGAATTTGTGCAGAGTGGGAATCGTGTCTCGGAGCGATTACTCAGGATTTGTAAAGTTGTGGAGATGAAATATGTTCTTTGGTCTTTTGCTCGTATCTACTCTGTTGTGCACTCTAGTCACTGGCTTTGTCTTTACCTACGCCATTGTAGTGATGCCGGGATTTGGCAAGCTGAATGATCGGGAATTTATTCAGGCGTTTCAGGCCACTGATGAAATAATACAGAACAATCAACCACTATTTATGTTTGTTTGGGTGGGTTCAATAGCCTCAGTGGCCGCCAACTTTGATACTTGGCAAGTAGCCGGTTCGACACCAGCGGATAACTGTTGTCTCAGAAACGTCATATTCAAAAGCTAATTGTTTTGGGGTTAGTTAGGATTTCATTGGCTTTCTTGATTTGAGAGTGCAATCAAGCCTTCGGCTAAATCCTTGACAATCTCTATCTATAAATTGATAAGTAAGTTTTTCCGGAGCAATCATGCTTTCGCGCACAATCTCACTTGTTAATATTCAAGAATTTTTACAAAGGTTAAGGTATGGCTATTGTTAGCAGACATTATTGGAAGCCAACGGATATTGATAAATTTGTCAAATGCCATAGGGAGTTTCATGACAATCATTTGAAAAATGCCGGTGCTGTTGACATGAAATTATATAAGCATGACTCAAAAGATATTTATATCGCAGATGTTATTTTTGATTCTTGGTCTGGTAAAGATCAGTGGGAAGAATATTTTAAAACAAATACTTCGGTTCAAGAATTTAGAAAACGCATTAATGAAACCGCTGAATCAGTGCACATAAGAGAGTACTTGCAAATAATTGATTATTAGAAATTAACCCAATATTTGCTCTTGCATTGGTACGGCAGTAGGTGAGGCGAGCTGAAGAACGCCTCACCTATGCAGGTGGCAAAGGAAACCTTCAACCTGAGCAACCTGAATCAGCGTGAGCTCAAGCAGGGGAATATTAATCCATTGGTCTGCGCTCCACGATTTGTTAAGCATTCCCCCAAATCAATATTCCCCTTTGCCCTTTTGATACTTGTTTTCATTCTCCTTCAGTCGAAAATATCTTCCTCCACTTGCTCACTCTCATCGCTTTTACTCTCGCGATTCAACAAAACCCACTCGCCCAGCTTTGCTGACCATTTGACATCAGGGTTTGTTGGACGTTCATGAGCCAACTTGCTCGGGGTCTTCATCGTGTCGATGAGCCCCATCAAATCGTAGAGGGCCAAATTACGCTGGTAGTGATAACGCACCTCCAGTTGATCACGAAAATCTTGTTGCCGCTCTGCAGAATCTCGTAACAATTCCTTGGCTTTTTCGGGCAACCATTGAATCTCCAAGCGATAGGTCGGTTCTGTGCGCAACTCGAGCTCGCTCTCCGGCCAATCGCCACCAGCAAAACTGATTGGTAACACCAAAAGCGTTTCTGGGACTATATGCGGCCAACACCGCAACTCATCGAAGGAAAGTGAATTTGCCAGTGTAAAGGGGGTCGGTGCAGTTGCGTCGTTTATACAAATGAAGTCATCTCTGAAATTTGGAGAACTAACGATTCAATGTCCTCACTTCGCTCATCCTGACTCTATTCGCTATGGCACCAGTCGGGGTGTCCAACGCTACCGTTGCCAAGCCTACCGACGGATCTTTCAAACACTACGACAAGGCAAAGATCCAGCCCTCAAGCAACAGGCCTGTCAACTCTATCTCGAAGGGATGGGGATGCGAGCGATCGGCAGGATTCTCGGGATCCATCACAAGACGGTCTCTCACTGGTTGGTACAAGCTCTGCCCAGTCACTCCCAGCAAGCCCACCACAGACCGAAGTCTGCTCCTTCATCGAAATCGATGAACTTTGCATGTTCATCGCTAAAAAAAATTTCAATGTTGGCTCTGGCTAGCGGTAGACTCCATCTTTGGCAAGGTCCTCGGCTTTGCCTGTAGAAGAAGGATGATCAAAACGGGTAAGGTCCTTTGGCAGCAGATCAAGCACCTGCCGACGATGGGCGATGGCACGGACATGCTGAAGTCCTACGAGAATTTCATTCCACACGCCAAGCATTAGGAGCTTTTGAACTGTCTACAGAAGAGCCAATCGAGAAGGCGTCTATCAAGCCACGCTTATTGTCTGATCTGGTGGCCTAATATGTTAGGTGGTGTAGGGAAGCGCCACCGGAGCAACGCATCCCTATGAGGGGAGAACAATACGCCAGCCATAACAGATTATGGCAGCGTAAAGTCTTACATCTGTGCTGCGGAGATTCGCAATGCGACACAGATGCAGGCACTAGTCAGCTTGGGTTCATGGAGCATAACCTTATTGCTTTGGCCTTCGATTTACTTCAGCAGATGAAAAATTCTGATTCAAATGATTTAAAAATTCATAAATAAAAACAGAAGTATCTAGAAAAATAAGTCTAAAAAAAGACAAAGGTTACTTTAAATCAATTCCTGTGTGGGTCTTTCTGTCCACAAACTACAACTGAGTTTCAAACCTGCCTAGAGTCGTAGGTACTTTGGCGCGATATCCAAAGCAATACGGCCATAGCTTGCGCCTATGCTGATTCAGATTTTTAGCTTGGCCGGTTCTTCTGCTGGCTACAAAGATGAGGCGTTTTCTGTGCGCCTCATCTAGCGCATCTTCTACTGTAGTTTTAATACTAAAAATTTACCCATCCGCTTCACAAATCTATGCTTAATCGATTCAAGAAGTATTGCTCGGCTTTTTGGTCACTACCTTGGTATATGATTTTTCTGGTTCTCATCATCATAGATATCATTATTCTACTTCTCATAATTTAAAGTTTTTCTCTGGAGCCAGTGAAATCCTACCTAACCCCAAAACAGCTTGCTGCCGAATTTGATGTTTCCAAAACCTGTATCTATCGCTGGTGTCGAACTGGCTATTTTCTGAGCCATAAAGTTGGAGGCCGCTGGCGGATTGACCCAGACATTGACCTTGAATCGTTGTCTAATCCAATGAATGAGCAAATATGGGAAGGAATGAGGTCGAGAGACTGGTAAGTCAGATATTGCTATCTGAATGTATACTTTTGTCGAAAGTAAACGTTAGATCGGCTGTAGATACGTCACAAGGATAGTCAATGCTGATTATCAAGATCTTTGAATCGCAAAGTCGCTTGTGGTAAATTAGATTTTTAGAATTCATCATAAACCTAACACAAAGTAATATGCTATGGCGAATACATTTCACTTAGCTATCCCAGCTGGCGACCTAGAGACTTCTATTACTTTTTATCGTGACGTACTTGGCTGCTCAACCGGCAATAGCGAAACCGGTCGCTGGGTGGATATCAATTTTTGGGGTAATGAGCTGACGTTGCATCAGAGTCAGGAAAGCCTACCAAACGTCAGTCATGACGTTGATATGGGCACAGTGATGGTACCGCATTTTGGAGTCCATCTCGATCAAGCTGATTTCGATACTGTCAAAGCACGCTTAGAAGCGAAAGGCATTGACTTCATCGATCCGCCATATCGACGTTTCAAGGGAAATGAGTTTGAACAGGAAACTTTTTTTATCAAAGATCCAAACGGCAACATCATGGAAATAAAAACCATGGTGAACCCAGAAATACTATTTAAAGTCGTCGACGGATGATGGTCAGCGGCAAGTGCTTAGGGACAAATGTTTGGCCAAAGAGCTGAAATACTTGTCTAGAATTTCTAGAACCGTTGCTAGGAGAAATATTCTTCCGTAATCCAAAGAAGAGAGTGGCCTGGAACAGATCACACGATACTATTCATTAAGCAAGTATGAGGATTCAGTCTGAGTGGTGGAGTGACCAACTGGCCGTGATTTTAGGTAAGAATGATCCAAAAAAACAGGCAACTTAAGGTAGTTGGTAGCAGAAACGCAATCACTACAATCAGTCTCCAGCTTTCATCAAAGCGAACATCCCTCGGATCAGCCACCCAATTAGAATAATCATCTTTCATCTTCTGTAGTTGCTTACCCGAAGATAGCTCCTCTCGCAACAGGACTTCAGTTTCCTCCAACTGCTCTTTTGTCTTAGTGAGTTGCCCCTTCAACTTCTTTAACTGGGATTCCATATCTGCAAGCCTCATCTGTTGCTGATGAGGCTTTTGGTTTCTGAAGGAATTAGACACCAGGTCCTCACCAATAATTTTTTCAGAGGACTCTTCTTTCTCTGTATTTATTTTTTTCATTGCCATCAATTTTTGATGAAATAAATCATAAGAAATTGAACAACACTAGAAATCCCAGGTAGAACAACAGCATAAGCCCCAAGATTGACCAGGTAAACTTTTTCATGAAAATTATTTTATCAAAAATTCAACTTGTAGAGAACTAAATACATACACTCTATTGCGCACGCCTAGATTGAAATAGCCTAAAGCAGCCAAAATCTGCTGTGATTTTGCTGGTAGCGATGAGTTTGACAAGTAAACGATATAGGTTCCCCCTCATATCAAAAGATACTTATAACGCTTTAACTGAAGATGAACGTGAGCAGGTTGTTGGTGATCTATGGAAAAAGGCATAAGAACGTCTTGATAGACGAATAGAAGAAGAAGAACGGCACGGACAGTACCTTGAACAACTACTTGAAGAATGGTTATCGTCCGTTGAATCTGCCAGGGATACGAAAACAGTTGACCACTACCGACTAGACCTGCAGAGATTTCTGCACGTTGCCCCCCCACGCACTGGACACCTCAGCTCAAGAGTTCAAGAACCATATTATGACCATCTCCGAAGTCTTGGCCTGTCGGATTCCAGCATCAATTCATCAGTTCGATCAGTGCGTGTATTTCTGAAGTGGTTGGCAGAACGGGAACTGTTGAAGCATCCAGTGACGTTGAAGGCACTCCGAGTGGTCAAGAAACGGGTGCAGTTCTACTCGGCAGAACAGATTCAGACCATGCTGGACTACTGTAGGGAGACCCCAGGCAGAAGATATACGTTATTATATAGGGCAATCTGGATCTTAAGTCAGACTGCGATGAGGGGAGGAGAACTGCTGAATCTGAAATGGTCAGAGGTCCAGAAGAAGAAGATCAAGATCACCAGCAGGGACGATTGGGAAGTGAAGAATAGAAAGGATGCTTGGGTACCCGTTTCGCCAAAACTGCAGGAAGAAATGAGTCAGTGGGATAAATCAGGGGAGATCTGGGTATTAGACAGAGGGAATGGAGATCGACATTGGGCACATCTTAATGAGTTGACTGCCTCAATGAGATTCATCCAGAACAAGACAGACTGCAGAGGACCCAAACCATTGCATGGATTCAGGGCAGGAGTGGCAACGGAATTATTGAGGCAAGGCGCTAGTCCAGTGCATGTCCAACGATTGCTCAGACATGAGGACTTGAGTACGACGATGGGGTATCTCGATCCTAATGCGTTAGAGATCGAAAATCTGGTTAAAAACTTATGATCTTTGTGCTAGTAAGTGCGAGTGTTGAAATCCCCCGCAAGGCGTGCGCCCATCAGGACTTGAACCTGAAACCTACTGATTAGAAGTCAGATAAATTAATCAATTAAAATACTGAAATTATTTGTTAAAATTTTATAAACAAAAATTTTGCTGACCATGTGATTAGTCTAGAAGTTCGCTAGAAATTCCAACACAGACCACCGGAAAACATATTTCGATGGGTATTCTCATGTGCCATCAAATCTCTCAGGACAGCATGGTTTTACAGATCGTCGAGCCTCTGACTAGATGCTGCAGATCCCTGTCCAGACAACCGAGGACCTAACTGCTCTGGCATCTGTCTCATCTCTTTTCATCAAAGATAGTCATCTGCCGTGTTCTCCCCTCTTGCCATCAAATCCAGTTTGTTTGCCTGCATTACACTGCTGAATTCGTTCAGGGTCAATCCTGCTAACTCATCCTGATTTACCAACCGTTCTGCAATTCGACTGTTGTTCAGGACATACCCTGAAATCTCACTCATTGTTCATTCTGCATCCATCTATCGTTGAAACTGCTGGAATTGTTCGGATGAGACAAAGATGATTTCCATCATCTGCTGAATGTTTGACGAAGACCAGACTCTTGTTCGGTCTTCTGTGACTGGCTTTACCTCATTCATCTGGTCTTTCATTCGCTGAACGAAGTCTGAACGCATAGCATTCAATTCTGCCGATATTCTGGTCGTTTAAATTGTGACCAAAACTGTACCCTGAGTTTTGACCTCAAGGTTTTCAGAGATTGTTAGTTGTGATCCCTTTCAGTTGTATTCGGTACTGGGGTGGACAGAACTGCTTGACCAAAAATTATCTAGGGAAATAACCAAAATCAGCGTGAAATTCAGCTACAACGTCATGAAGAGCCATCCAACACTCATAAGTTCCTATGTTGAGGGAATACTTCTGAGCGAGGCTGGCCGCTTCACGGAGCAAGTATCCCTCACACGCACAGACATGGAAGCACCGGGCTTGATAACTGTAGTCGAGGCTTCTGGTAGTGCGGTCAGTGTTGTCAGTTTTCCAACGGCTGGCGTTAACGTTAGTTCCTGACAGGAGATGCTCGAAGAACTGGCAGGTTTGAAGTCTGGGATTGAGCCGCATTCGTGTGGCTGGATTGTTGGTGAGGTGATTTATAAGACGCTGCAAGGACTAGTTGACCCAAGTTGCAAGGTTCCGCTAATCATAACGAAGGTAGTAGGTGGAAGTACCTGCAAATATTTGCTTGGATTGCTGCTTAAAGTTCCGGCAAACAAGTCAAGCTGCAAGATCTTGCCCTCAAACTTCAAGCAGTCTTACTGCCTGCTCTGCTGGTTCGAAAATGTGAATATAGTAATAAATCTATACCCGGGAAATCAGCAGATTGAGGTAGTTGCTCAACACTGCGTAAACATCGCAATTCCTCGACCAGAACTACCCATAGTTGGACGCTAATTAATTCTAATAGGTAAAAGCTAATCTAAGTCAACCGTTGGCATGGTTTCATCGGATGACTACTAACCATGAAAGGAATTCAGGCAACCACACACTCACTTCTATTCACTACGGCTTCATCGCGAAATAATGAACCAAATCACGTACAGTCTGCTGATATGCTCACCGATAGTGCAGCAAGAGCCGGATTACATCAGCATCATTTATTCGCTTTGTGGTGTTGTTACGATTGAATTGATTGAAGACGGACCTGACCGATTTAGCCATTCGGTTATTGGTGATCCCAGAAGAACTTTGAATGACTTTGGCTTTCTGTTCAAGGTCTAGCACAGAGCATTTTATAATAAGCCAATGGTTGTCCAGCACAGTCTTCGACTTTAAACGTTATTGTCTGAGGCGCCAGCGCATTTCGATAACTGCGAAGTTGCTGGCTAACAGGTCAAAGCCGTTAAATTCAAATCAAAGAACAAAACCAGAATGACGCGAAAGCTTTGGCAGAAAGGTCTTAAATACGGTTTGATCCGAATCACTAAAAAATCGTTGTTTGAGCAATGAACAGGAGAACAAAAGGATCTATGAGCTATAGACTTACTAAAGAAGAGCCAATCGAAAAGGAGTCTATCACAGCACGCTTACTGGCTAATCAGGTGGCTTGATATATTGGGTAGCATAGGGAAGCGCCACTGGAGCAACGCTTCCCTATGAGGGGGATAACTATACGCCGGCCATGGCTGATTTTGGCGGCGTGTAGTCTGATATCTGTGCTGCAAAGGTTCGCAGTACAGCACAGATATAGGCACTAGTCAGCTTAGGGTTTATGGAATATTACTTTACCGCTTTGACTTGATCCTTATTCAAACAAATGAACAATTCTGGTTCAAATAATTTTAAAATTAATGAATAAAAATAGATACTTTAGAGAAACAAACACTGTCAAAACAGACAAAAAGTATTACGAATTAATTCCTTTGCGGGTAGTTACGACCACGAACTACAGCTAAGTTTCAAACTCGGCTAGGCTCCTGCCGATATGAATCTAAACCAGCAGCAACTTTTGTAAATATTTGGTGTATCCGATAGAAGAATTCGACAATGACAGAATGAAGGTTTGCTGTTAGGGCTTCAGGCTCATGGTGGCGACCATTAAGTTGCTTCAGAGCGCTACAGGACAACAGAATGAATCATTAATATGTTTTTCGAATATCATCTTCCACCGAAGTTACTGAAATTAATTGATTTAGAATAGATTTCTTCGGAAATAAAGAAAATAGATGGAGACTCAGTGATCTGGGAAAAAAATCACAAAATAAAAAATATAATATAAGCATAATTCCAGAAAGCTCTAAAGAAATCAAAAAAAGAAATTTATAATAAAACAAAATTTAAAGATCTCTTAGAAATATAAAAAGCAAATAATATCAGTAGTCAGGATAGATAAAAAAAGTGGCATGATTTTAGAAGATTTGCGTCTATCAAAAATTTTTGAACTACAAAATTCACCGAAAGATAAGATTGATATATCGCATATGCACAATAAGTTCGCCCAAAAGCAGCTAAATTTATTCAGGCAAAATATATTCTTTTGCTGGACTTTACATTTGCTAACAAGTTTTGGAATTATTTGCAGCTTTTTCGCTTTAAAAAATATAATTGACGGTGAGATTTTCAAAGCTTTTATGTGGTTAGGATTGGGCCTACTTATCGACGGAATAGATGGGACGATTGCGAGATTCTTAAGAGTAAGTGTGAAGCTACCTCATATTGATGGCCACATGCTCGACAGTATAATTGATTACATCAATTATATTTTCATACCTGCCTTCATGCTACATCATTTCAAAATATTACCCGAAACTATGGATACAGTACTTCCAGCAACAATAATGGTAATATCTGTCATTTCATATTCGAACAAAAATACGAAGACAGATGAAAATTGTTACATAGGTTTTCCGGCAATTTGGAATGTGGTTGTACTTTATTTGGTGATACTTGATTATAGTGTCCTAGTAAATACTGCAATATTGATTTCCCTAATTATACTAAAAATCGTACCAATACGGTTTGTACACCCATTTAGAACAAAAAGCTTCAAAAAATCAACTATGGTAGTGAGTTTATCTTGGTTTATGTTTACACCTTTTACAGTAATTTCTCGAGAATATAGTTACCTTTCAGATTACTATGAATATTTCTTGTCTGCCTGGCTACTAATTAGTTCATATTATGTTTTTCTAACTCTTTTTCTGAATTCCGATAAGTTTGCAAAAATATACAAGTTTACAAAGAAGTTTTGCAACACAAACAAGATATCATCTTACAAGAATGATTTGTCTGCCGAAAAAATATAGTTTTCTTCAATGTTTTCACGTAATTATAAAAGAAAAATTATGTTAATAGATATATTTGATACGTTAACCAAGAAAAAAATTATAGTGTTATTTACTTTTTTGATCTTTTGTCAAAATGTTAATTACATATTTGCTTCAGGAGAAGCTGGGTACGAAAGTCTTAGAAACAGCTGGTATGAAATATTTCCAGACGGAAATAGAAATGCAGCAGGAGCTAAATTTTTCAAATATATTTTAGAGAAAGAACAAAATTTTGAAAAATTTAAAGAATTTAATAAGTTATATTGTGCAGTTTCTGGTTCATTGATTAAGCCTGGAAAAAAATCATATGACATTTACTTGAAAGACTTTAAAACTAATGAAAAAGTATGTGGAAATTATTATGCCTGTTGCTGGCCTTGTTTGTGTGATATTATGTTATATTCTAAAGTTAATAGGACATCAATAATCTTTGACGGTAATACAGAAATTGTCCATACTATTACAATTGACAATCCATGTGAGAAAAAAAATTTCCCAAAAGAAGTGAATAGAAAATATTTTTGTAGTGGTTCAAAAATAAACACAGACTCCGTGAAAGAAATCGATGGGAGACTAGTTATTGGATATCTGCATAATGCCACAACTTGTTCTTCAGATAAAATTTTCCAAATAGATAATGATAGAATTACAGGAAAACTATGTTCAGTTAGAAATAATATTCCGATTGACAAATTGGATTTTGGGATGGGTGATATTTTTATTAAATTAGCTAATTGAATAAAAAATTTGAAACTGATTATCTCTTAAATGCAGCTAATATGAAAAGAAAAATAATTTTTCTGTCGACCTTATATTTTATATATGGAGTATCTAATGCGACGGGCGATTTTTTCATCAATATGAGTGATAAAATTTCAGACAATAAGCCTAGGTTGAGCTATGGTATAGCAGTAACAGATATTAACAAGGATGGTGCTGATGAATTTATTGTCACTGGATTCGGATATCCAAATTTAGCTCTAAAATACGAATCAGGAAAACTCATTAACGTCGTAAACGAAAGTATTTTTCAAGATTCTACAAGATCTTCAATTGGCGTTGCTGCTTGTGATATAGATGGAGATGGGTACGAAGAAATATATGTTCTGAACACTGATTCGTACAGTGGACGAAAGAAATATACAGATCGGCTTTTGGACATTGATAATGAATTGTTTGATCTATTTGAGCTAGCCAGAAACCAATTTTATTTGAATTTAACTGCTGGTAGATCTGTAATTTGCGTTGATGGCAAGGGTAACGGAGACTTTGGCTTCTATGTCGCCAACTACGGTGGGCCAACGAGATTCTACGAAATGCGTGACAATATCATTGTTGATGTTGCTGAAGATTTGAATGTTAATCGTGTGACTGGAGGTAGAGCTGTTGTATCGGGTCACATAGTATCAAATCGTGTTGACATTTTTGCTGCCAACGAACGTGGTCCCAATTTCCTGTACAAAAATGATGAAGGAAGTTTCGTTGATGTAGCTCTCGAATTTAATGTACAGGATGTTCTTCAGAACGGAAGGGGTACATCGCTTGCTGATGTCCTCTACAGAGGCCGTTTAGACATTGTTACTTCCAATTGGGAAGGCTTTCACCGAATCTTCACTCTCAACAAAAACTCATTTGCTGACATTGCTACACTGGAGTTTAGGGAACCATCTAAAATTAGGACAACTATCGTAGCTGATTTTGATAATGACGGTTATGATGAAATCTTTCTTAACAATATAGGTGAACCTAATAAACTTTTTAAGATTTTAGAAGAAGGTAATCTCCAGCCGATTCAAATTGTAGAAGGGCTTGAATCGACTGGTTTGGGTACTGGAGCAGCTGTTGCAGATATTGATAACGATGGAGTTCTCGAATTACTGATTGCCCACGGTGAGTCAGCTCCTGAACCCCTCAGCATGTACAAGGCGGATATTGCTGGAAAATCAAGATTTGTAAGAATTCGTCCACTCAATTTCAATAATGCTCCTGCAAGAGGTGCAACAGTTATTTTGAATACTAATCTACGTCAGCATGCCAAGACAATAGACTCGGGATCGGGTTATCTTTGCCAAATGGAGCCAGTAGCACATTATGGACTCCGTGAAGGTGAGATGGTGGATAATGTTATCGTGCAATGGACTAATGGTGAAAATGATACTTTTAGTCTTGGTCTCATGAATAAAACATACGTTTTTAAACAAAATCCCTAGTTTTTGCCAAAAGCTAATGAATTAAAAATGTTAAATCATTATTCTCTCTGCCCGAGACGTTATTTGTCAATGCTATCAAACCCAAAAAAATCAATCCAAGATAATTATTATTCAAGAACTTAAAAGCATTTCATAGATTTCCCTTACTCCCAAATGTTGCCTGGAAGTCTTGGCCATCCATCTCCTGTTGTGGTGACGAAGAAACCCAGTTGTTGGATCAAAAATAAGAAAAGTACTTGGCACATCTCAATGAGCTGATAGCATCATGCGCTACGTTTAGATCAAGACAGAATTAAGAGAACCAAAACCCATGCATGGATTTCGGGCAGCAGTGATAACCGGATTACTCCGTCAGGGAGCCAGCCCGGTGCATGTCCAACGGTTGCTGCGTCATGAGGACCTTTCGACCACAATGGGGTATCTCGATCCAGATGCTCTGGAGATCGAAAATTTAGTGAGGAACCTATGACCCTTGCTGACCGTTGCTGACAATTTTAAAATCCCCGCAAGGCGTGCGCCCACCAGGACTTGAACCTGGAACCTACTGATTAGAAGTCCTACCAAGACCAAAATAGCCAACATCTGACAATCAATAACAGTAATCATTTCAGCATCTTATTCTGATCTGTTGATTGCTGTTGATTGATCTCACCTGTGTTTTGTTGCCTGCATTTACGACTTTTTTGCTACAAAAATTCAACTCTGATTTTGGTGATTTCCAAACTCAATTACGACCTTTTTGCTACTTTTTCTTCTTCTTGGAAGAAATATCGCTTAGAACAGCGAATAAAAGGCACTAAAATCACGGATTACCTATCCGTTGGTTTTTTCTGTTGTCATCATTGAGATCAGCACCTAGCATTAAGTCATCAATTGTTTCAATCACAAAAATAGAACAGGCATCATGGGAACTATTCTCGAGATTCCCCGCAAGCAGGGAATCAGCTACCGGGTAGAAATTCGGCGTAAGGGTCACAAGTCATTATGTAAAACATTTCAGCGTAAAACCGACGCGAAGCACTGGATGGAAGAACAGGAGGCGATTATCTACAAGGGGGGCATCGTCACTATGGAAGTCGATCGAAAAACGGTTGGTGATTTGATCCAGCGCTTCCTGGATGAAAGAGTCAGCCAAATGATTCCCTCCAGCCAGAGTGATTATGGGATGCAGCTACGCTATTGGGGAGAAAACATTGGGCACTTGACACTGCGCCAGTTGACCCGATCCAACATCATTGGGGTCCGTGAAAAATTACGTAAAGGCACCTACAGCCGTGGTGTAGAGGAGAAACAGCGAAGCCCATCCACCGTCAACCGTTACATGGCAGCTTTGAGTACCTGCTGTAGCTATGGAGTAGAGATTGGGATGTTGGATAGGAATCCTTGTATGGGTATCAAAAGGCTTAGTGAACCCCGCGGGCGGACACGTTTCCTAACTGATGAGGAACGTGATCGTTTACTTCAGGTAACGAAGTTGTCTTCCCCCCAACTCCATTTGGCTGTCGTTCTTTCATTGGCTACCGGTGCAAGGCAGAGTGAAATCTGGGGACTGCGCTGGCAGGAGATAGATCTCAAGGATGGATTCTTGAAATTCGAGCATACCAAGAATGGCGACATCCGTGTGGTACCTGTAATTGGGGAAGTACTTGATTTACTTCGTGGGTATCACAGTCAGCATCGCATCGTTGGAAGAGATGAACTCTTCCCTAGTCGGACAAAGGGGAAGTCTCTCGACCTACGCACACAATGGGAATCAGCGTTGAAACAAACAGAGATCGAGGATTTCCGTTGGCACGACCTGCGGCACTCCTGTGCGAGCTACATGGTCCGGCAGGGTTTAAACTTAAGGCTGGTAGCCGAGTTGCTGGGTCACCGCACATTGCAGATGTCGATGCGTTACTCGCACTTGGCCAAGGAGCACCTCAAGAGTGCGATCAGCGAGGCGATGGAGCGCTGAGATATGCACCTTAGCTCCTTCTGAAATTTTGCTCCCCCCTTTAAAACCCCCGGGGGGCGCAAACGCGCCTCCCCCTTTTTAGATTGGGACTCCGACTCTTGATTTTAGGCCCAAGGCACAGACCAGTCTCTACAGAAAAGACCCGAGGGTGAATCTACATAAAGCATCTTTAAAAGCTATCGCAGCAAATTCACCAATTTTCCCAAATGATTTGCCCTGATCAGAGAATTCTCTGAATTCCCAAATTGGACTTGTGGAAGTTTTCACAAACACAGAGGGTGCTTTGAATAAGCAAAAAAGATGGCTGCCAAAAGACCTGTTAACTAAAAGCTGATGACCTTAGAGAAAAAATAATTATTTTCTTGCACTCTACCCATCCTAACTTGTAGATAGATGGCATACTTATTTCAAATTTCCCATCATTGACCATTGTTCAATGGAATTGGGCAATGCAGACAAACCAAAAATAAAAGTTTTTATTGGGAATGGACTCTCCCACTCCGATGAGCTTCTTGCTCACAAAAAACCACGGCTCCAAGGTGTTTTCATACATCCTGCCGCAGCCAAGTCGATCTATAGGGTTTCCTCGACTCTAAACTCCTGAGCCCGACGAACCACTTTATCCAAGGGAGAGTTGCGCTTCCTGACGAGGTGGAGGATTCGGTCTTAGGGTTCCTCAAAACAACACGCCTGAGCCCCCGTAACTTCAATTCAATGATTCTTGGCATCCAGCAAGAAGCAGACGTTCCTGCAACATCAATTACCGATCCTGCCGGCTTGACTGGACAGGTAGGATAAGCCTATCAGGGCAGATCTTAGAGAATCAATTAAAAGTCAGCAGGTTGCCCGATAGGACCACCAGATCCTTCCGTTGACCTCTGAGAGAATGGCAAGTGAATACTGGGAGCGCTTTACATGAAGTGTCTAATCCGTCTCTTTTTTGTCCTGATCATCTTGGGACTGCTGCAAACAGGCTGTGACCGGATTCCTGAAGAAGGCACCATTGTCTATGATGTTGATTACCCTCGCGCTGATGAGGTCGATACCGGTGGAGGTGGCGGTTCCGGTGGAGGTGGCGGTTCCGGAGGTGGAAGCGGTGGCGGCCCGACCACAGTCACCAACCCTAACGGCTCCGGGGCCGGCTACGATCTCTCTAAAACAACCGCCTCTGTCACCGAGAGCGGGGCCGGTGACAACTTCACGATTGTCCTAAAATCCCAGCCTACAGCCTCTGTTCAGCTGCGCATCACCAATGCCGACAGCACCGAGGTCTCTCTGTCACCTTCGACAGTTACCTTCAGTACCAGCAGTTGGAATGCCACCCAGACCATCAGCCTTAGCGCGGTCGAAGATGCGATCACTGATGGCAATCAGAGCACCGTTCTGACGACCCATGTAAGTTCCTCCTCAGACACTAACTATAGCAGTGGACTCGACAACCTGACGGTGACGGTGACCACGATCGATTCAGCAACCGGGCCCTTGACTCCTTCCATCTCAGCGACTGCTGGTGGTGGGCAGAACACGATCTCCTGGAGCGCGATCACCGGAGCCGACAACTACACCCTCTACTTTTCAACCTCTTCTCCGGCATACCCCGGAGGTACCCAGATCAACATTGCTGGTGGTTCGACTTCCTATACCCACACCGGCCTGACTCCATACACGACCTACTACTACCAGTTGTTGGCCTACAACTCCTCCGATAGCAGCTCTCCCTCTTCAGAAGTCAGTGCCACCCCGAACAATTTACTGAGCTGTACCCAGACCTCGGGTGCCACCGGGACTCCCGTCAGCGGCTACAGCCTGCTGGGTGGCCGCATGATCGATAATGACACGATGGATGCCTGTACGATTGTCGCTGTGGATGGTCTGACGCTGGGGCCGAATCAACGGTTGGTAATGTTGGGTGACACTTCCTATCTGAGCAAGAATGGCATCGGTTATGTTGCTGACACGAACAGTCATAATGAGGTACTTGCCTACGTTATGGATAATGATCTAAATACCGCCTACATCGTTGGAGTGCTCAGAGATGGAGCCAGTGCACCGTATCAAATGTCAGACATCTATCTGGGATTTGCTCACTACAATCCTAAACAAACCCCACATCATAGCCAGAACAACCCGTATGGACGAATTGTAATCAAGAATGGAGTTGTAGCCACTTTTGGAAATAACCATTGTAAGGATCAAAGGAATGGGGGGATTACTTATGCCACTTCCAGTCAATATCCGGGGGCTCTTCAAGCACTGATAGAGGTCAATGCCAATGGTTCTGATACTCGCTTGGGAAATGATGCAGGGGGTGGTTCAAATGATGTTAGTAAAACAGCACATGTGATGGGCGATGCCGTTGAAAACGTCTGTCATACATATAGTGGTTATTCTGGCAATACTCGACCTGGGCCTTTTGAATTTGGTGTGAGCAGAGGAAATGGACAGTTAAACAATTTAAACACGATCTCTGACTATGGCACCACTCCCAAGCAAGTGGTGATTGCCGTATTTGGCAGACCTGGAAATCTTCCCAACTTGGATCGAATGTTAGTTAAGACCAGACCTCTGCATCCTCCAGACAATCTGACAGCCACAGCAGGAGATCAGCAAGTGACCCTGACATGGCCTGCTGGAACCCATGACAACTACACCATTCGGTGGAGGGCTGGTAGTGCTTTGACAAGAAACTATTCAAACCACAGCTACATTAACGAAAGCAATTCCACTCGCATTGATAACATCACTGGCACAAGCTACACCCACACGGGCCTGACCAATGACACCACGTACTACTATTCGATTCAGACCAACAACAGCGGAGAGACAGGAGGGTATGTAAACAGCTCATTTGCCAACGCAACACCGGCAGTTAGAGTACCTGTCTTAGACAATGCAACCCCAGCAGAGCAGCAAAATACGGTCTACTGGCAGGCCTACTCCAATGCTTCAAGTTACACCCTCCACTGGAAAACCTCCAGTGGAGTGAGCACCTCTGATGATAACATTACCATTTCAGATAACAGTTCAACCTCCTACGTTCACGGGGGACTAGATAACGGAACAACATACTACTACAAGTTGGTGGCAAACACAGCATCTGGAAGTTCAGTTCTGTCCAATGAGGTCAGCGGTGTTCCGACCGCCTATGACAACTGCACCACTTCAGGGATTCTGGCTGACAATGACACCGACTTGCTCGTCTACTATCCGTTCAACGGAAACCTCAATGATGAGAAAAATACAAACGGAGACGGACGCTACAACCTGAACAACTCTGGTGGTACGATTCGCTTCCCACAGGGCTGTGGCTATGGCTTGGCGGGTTACTTCAACACCACTTCCGGCTATGCTGAAAATACCCAGTTTACAGACAGCAATGTCGGAGGAGCCCTGGCTGCTGGCAATTACACGATCACAATGTGGGTCAACGCTGATGCCGACATGCCCAAATTTGCCTCGGCCCTGAACACCGGCTTCAAGGGCTCTACAGGTTGGCAAAATAAATCGCAAATCGACATTGACGGCAATGGCCGGATTGAGTGGCTGACAAAACTTGATGATGGCTCTGAGGCTGACATCGTAGACAGCAGTGCTCTTCCCCTTCACCAGTGGCATCACCTGGCAGCGGTTCACTATGACAACAACACGGCCCAATTGTACTCAAACGGTACCCTATTGGGTACCACGACTCCTTTTTCAGCCAAATGGTATGGGTTGGTGGTTGGCTTAAATCGCTCCAAAAACATTGAGACCCGAACCTGGAAGGGCTACATCGATGAGGTCAAGGTTTATAAAAGACCCTTCAGCTACAATGATGTGATCGAAAAGTGTGGAGCGTATGCAGAGTGTCTTGTTCCCCCAGCCAATCTGGCAGCAACGACAGCAGCCTATCGAAATACGCTCAGCTGGACGGCTGTCAACGGGGCGGCAAGCTACAAGATCTACTGGGACACCAACGCAAACGTCACGACATCAGACAGTTCCATCAGCGTAGATAACAACACTACTTCTTATGTACACAGTAGCCTGACAGCTGGTACTACCTACTACTATCGGATAGTAACCCTTAAAAGTACGGAAAGTGCCCTCTCGAATGAAGTGAGCGGAACCCCGCCTCCTCCACCTTCCGCAGTTTCAAATCTTGCTGCTACCAGTGGGTATCAGCAGGTCAAACTGACCTGGTCCAATGTTGCAGGGGCAGACAACTACACCCTCTTTTGGGCCCTGAATGATCCTGTTGCGTCTCCCTTCACTGTATCTGCCGGCAGCAACAGTATTGCCGGAGTTTCCTCAGGCTATATTCACGGTGGCCTGACCTCAGGTAAGAGATATGAGTATGCCCTGCGGGTTGTCGACAATGGCGTCAACAGCGCCTTGAGTAACCAGGTCAATGGGACTCCCACTGGAGAAACTACGGTAACCCTCCCAGCTGATAATAATGCTGATCTTGTTGTCTATTATGATTTTGATGGAGATTTAAACAACAAGGCCTCGACAGGGGCCGCCTACAACCTGACTGCTGCAGGAGATGCTGGATTTGTCTATGCGGGAAGCCGCTTCACTGGTGACCGGGCGAGTTATTTTGATTCCCAGGGTGGCTATGCCCACAACGACAACTTTACGGATAATGGTTCAGGTAGAGTTTCGGCTTATGGGATTCCGGAGTTGCAGGATAACTTTACAGTTTCAATGTGGTTACGCCCTGATGAGGACATGCCCACCTATGCTTCTGCTCTGACCAGTTCTGACGGGACAGGTGGAAGCAGTTCAGGTCGTTTTCAGATCAGTGACAATGGTAGCGGTGGGATTGTTGCGATCACCAATAACCGGGACAAGTGGCAAACCAACGCTCAGTTGACTCTGAATAGCTGGAGCCACGTCGTTGCTGTCAAATACGATAATGGAACTCTGAGGATGTATAAAGATGGCGCTGCTGGAGCAAACGAAGTCTTCATCGCGACCTCCTTTAGTCCCTTGGCTTTGCGCCCTGCCTTAGATAGCGAGAAGAGTTTCACAACGGAGTGGCGCAAGATCAAAATTGGCATCAACCGGGTTAGCCAGAGTCCCTGGAAGGGCTATGTGGATGAGGTCAAGATCTACAAAAGATCACTCACTCCAACCGAAGTTGGCTACCTCTACAATAACCACTGTCCCAAAGCCTCTTGTCCCTGAAGTTAGTTTTCTGGGGGATAGAAATGGAACAGAAGCTAAAAATATGCTCTAGCAACAAATTATATTTTCTTAGCCAATTTGAAACTGGAGATATTTTTCAGAAGGCATCCTCATGCTGATCAGCGCTGATCTGATTCCCCTGAAGAAACTGGTGCAGGATTACCACCGCCCGGGTGATCGACCTCTGCCAACAACTCCAACTGACTCCCTATGTGCATCTGGTCAATTGCCGCCTCAGTACCGCAGGGACACTGAATAAACAGGTTGCCGAACTCGCTGAAATCTACCTGCCATTGCCACAGAACCTCTGGAACACGCTGGCAGCAGCCTCAGAATCCGTTCCTTGTTCCTTCAATACGGCCCTTGTTGATGAAGGGACTTCCCTGGCATCTGGAATCTCCGAAGAAGAAGGCATCGTTCACTTTGAACCCATCCTGCAAATTGATCCACGCTCCCTCGCTCCTCTGCAACTGACTAAATTCTCTAGAGCCCAACTGGAAACCGCGCTGGCAAATGTCTCCGAAGAAAGTGAAAAACTACACAAGTGTATGAATGCCATGGTCAACAAGGGCTGGGTTGAATACCTTCAACCGAATGAACAGGTAAAATTAGGTCGAAGGTGGCAGTGGCAGGTCCCCAATGATTACCCCAAGGCTGCCGCAGATCTTCTCTTCAGAAACGGCCTCATTGATTCCAAGCAAGACTTTCTGCTGATCTGCCTCAGCCAGCAGGGTAAGCCCCTGAATCCCAAGAGCACCTCCATCGCCGATACCAGCAATGCAATGGAAATTGTTGAAAAATTGCTCAATCCCATCCTCAGCGCCTAATTAGCGCCTGTTTCAATTCCCTGCTTCAGCCTGCTTTCTACCTGGTGTAGCGGAGAATTGACCGCTCCGACTTGCCGCTTATTCCCCGCCTATACAAATCATTGGCTCCTGTTCAAAATGCAGTTCTTGGTTTCAACAACTGATTCCAAGTAATTTCCATAATCTCCATCTAGGAGTCTTTGATGACACACGACAAAACTGATCCAGGAAACTGGGTCCGCCTGGCTGATTACATTCGTTCGGGGAAGAGTCCCATTGATATGCGCTGGTTGGTCTTCCACCGGCGTGAGGCAATGCGGCAGTTCGGATGCCTACTCAAGTTGGGCAAAGGCATCTTAATCGACCACGATCGACTGATGGCCTATCTCGAAGAACTGGATCGCCGCAAAGAAGGGATCGTGCCGAAGCTCAGCTAGGGCGCTCTCCCCGAGGAGCGGGGGTTCAGTTATCAAATGGCCCCGGGTGATTAGAGTTTTGTAAACTCCGGCGCCTGGGGTCGTGCAAGCGGATGAATATTATCAGGTAACGTATGAATGTTTTTGACAAAAAAGTCCCAAAGCAAGGGCAAAAGAGCTGGTCTGATCCAGCACTACTAAAGCCTGAAGACTCCTCAGTCGAGTCTTCTGCCAAGCTAGCAAAAAAATGGGAGCATGCACCCCACTCTGATTGGCGTCAACGACGAGACGCAGCGATTAGGCGCTATCATCAACGTGGCCTCTGCCCCATACCACTCAAAGGCAAGCGGCCCTACCAAAAGGGCTGGCAGGCACAAGAGCAGTACCAGGAGTTGAGCGCTGAAGCAATCCTTCAGCGCTTTAGACCCAGCGACAATGTTGGGCTGCTGCTGGGTATCCCCTGGAGGCAGAGGGGACTCTTCCTACGTGGGATTGATTACGATGATCTCGATCTATGGAAAGAGCACATGGATTGTGCTAGCGATCAGGAGGGCTACGGCTGGTTACTCAGCGGTCCACTGGTACGGACCGGAAATGGAAACTCCCATCACTATATACTGAGTGACTCCCCTGAAAAATTTGTCTTTCAGGGCAAAGAGAGCACGGAGCACGGGGGCGAGATCCAGGGGGCAGGGACTCAACTGGTGGCCCCACCTTCGATCCACCCTGATACCGGCGAAGAATATCGCTGGATTCATGAGGACTGGGAGGACTTGGTGCTGGTTTCCCAGCAGCAACTGCAGGAGAACTATCACCCCAAGACCAGCAAATCAAAATTTACTGCGGCAATTCAGCCGGCCCAACGCAAGCGATCGCCCTTCAGCAGCAGTGACGCTGGAGACTTTAGTGCTCCCCCAACCCTCTACGACTACAGCAGTATTGACTGGATCGCACTCTTCGGTGAGCGCGGTTGGTTTGTCCGAGACAATGGGGACCATGTGACTGTCCTATGCCCAAACAAGGCTCAGCACACCAATGGCAGCGATGGAACCTCCTCCACCGTCATCCTGCGTACGCCTGGTGGGGGGCAAAGATTCAATTGCAAGCATGGACACTGCGAACACTTGAGTGACCGCGACCAGCTGATTGAGCTACTCGGTGGGCCCTCAGTTTTAGAAGGCTTTGCGAAGAAATTGTCAGCTAATTCCGAATCGACTTCAGCCGAGACGAAAGGGCTTTCGGTTACCCACTGGCTCCGCCTTGATCCACGCAACGGGCTCTATCACATTCGGCAACCGGAAGCTGCCAGGGCTTTCCGGGCTACAGGGGTCCAACTCGATGACCCTGAACTCGAGCAGAAACTGCTGCACTTCCTGGAGAAACCACCCGGGGGAGAGCCTGTCGGTGATACCCTGAGTGCAAGAATACTGGCCGATGTCCTCAAGCTGGTGCGTACTGACGGTGGTTGGGGGACCAGGTTGAGGCTTCAGAGTGCCAGCAAACTCCCGTTGGAAGCCATTGACTGGCTCTGGCAGGGATGGCTGGCCAGGGGCAAGTTTCACCTGCTGGCTGGCTCCCCTGGAACAGGCAAGACCACCCTGGCAATGGAAATGGCTGCCATCATCAGCAGGGGTGGGACCTGGCCGGAAGGGGCCAACTGTGCCCCAGCTAACGTTTTGATTTGGTCTGGTGAAGACGACCCGCAAGATACCCTGGTCCCACGACTGGTGCTTGCCGAAGCGGACCTTGAAAGAATCTACTTCGTCAATGAGGTCCATGATGGCCAGGGAAGCCGCAGTTTTGATCCGGCAACAGACCTACGGCTCTTAGAGATGGAACTAAAGCAGATCGGAGGGGTCAGCCTGCTGATCGCTGATCCAGTCGTCTCAGCGGTCACCGGAGACTCCCACCGTAATACCGAGGTGCGAAGAGCCCTGCAGCCGCTGGTTGACTTGGCATCGGTCTATGGCTGTGCGGTGCTGGGAATCACCCACTTCTCCAAAGGGACACAGCTACGAGAACCACTGGAGCGGGTGACCGGGTCGATTGCCTTCGGCGCGCTGGCTCGCATTGTCCTGGGGACCGTCGTGGTGCCTGGAGATCTGGCACAAGCCAGTCAGCGGATGTTGCTCAGACTCAAGAGCAATATTGGTGTCGACCAAGATGGCTTCAGCTATGACCTGCAGCAGGTGGAACTGCCTAATCATCCGGGTATCTCCAACACCAGGGTTGTTTGGGGAGCAGCTGTTGTGGGTTCTGCACAGCAGATCCTCGGTGCAGCAGAGGAGCAGAGGAAGGAGTCCGGGGCCGGGCAGTCGGCTCTGAATGAGGCAAAAGACTTTCTCAGGGATTTATTAGCTGCTGCCCTAATGACAGCAACGAAAGTCAAGCAGGCGGCCCAAGAGGCTGATATAGCACCAGCTACCCTGCGTAGAGCCCGTCAGGAACTTGAGATCAGTGTCGATAAAAAGGGTGGACCTTCCCAGACATCTTGGTGGGAATGGAGACTTCTGCCCCCCGGATCTTTCAGGGCTTGCTGAAGATGCTCAAAACTCTTAGAAGATGCTCATCGCTGAGAGTGAGCATCTTCGCTAAATTTGAGCACCTTCGTTGAGTAGTGGGCAACAAATAAGCAATTCAACAGGAGTAACGATGCAGAAAAATGAGATTAGGAAGAATGATTTACAGGCAGAAGTGTACCGGGAACCAAGAAAGCATTTGAGTTGTATGGTGCATGGTGATCTGATGCAACTGCTGCGGCTAGTAGCGAGACAACAACGATGGAGTTTGTCCCGGACCACTGATGAAGTTCTGCTGCGTGGGTTCCGGGTGACCGGACACCTGCCAGAGGAGTCATAGCGCTGCTTGGGCAGCAATGCTGGCGGGAAAGATGTTGGGTTTTGAAGGCTAGGAAATACTTACTTTCCGGTATTTTCTGGAAAAGTTTCAAGAAGGGGGGCTTGGGGAAAGATTTGGAAGCGGATTACGACTTTTTTGCTACCATTTCAATTTTTTGGTATGTCCTAAGTCTATTCATACCGGCTAAGTCACTGATTTTGCTGGCGCGCCCACCAGGACTTGAACCTGGAACCTACTGATTAGAAGTCAGTTGCTCTATCCAGTTGAGCTATGGGCGCGTGAGAGGAGGAAGGTTAGCTGTTTTCGAAGCGTTTCAGGTCCTGAAGCACCTGGCGTTCTTCTTCTGCAGTGAGGGAATCCAATTCTTCTGGGGCTGGTTGATCCTTGGCTTTCCATTGACTGGATTTACTCCAGACGAACCAGAATCCTCCGGCTAGCCCGAGAGCTGGTAGGATCCAGATCAACAGGTTGAAGCCTTGCGCTGGAGGAGTCCGTAAGATCCACTCGCCATAGCGAGCGACAAAGTAGGCCTCAATCTCTTCCCGACCTTGCCCCGCCATCAACATTTCCCGAACCTTGTTGCGCATCTGTACTGAAAAGCCTGCTTCAGAATCATTGACCGAGAGCCCTTGACAAGTCGGGCAACGCAAATTGTCCGCGATCTCGTGAACCAGATCCTCATCAATGGCTTGAGCGTGCAGCGACAGGCAACCAGCCACCAGCAGAGGGAGCAACAGTGTTGAGAAACGTTTCATGCGGCGTGAATCTCTCGGTGAGGCAGGTGCTGACGCAGGTATTCGCGAATCATCGCTCGATTCGTCAGGTGTTTGCTTCCGGCTCCTGATAACCATCCTGCGAATTCTGAACCTCGGTGGTAGCGAGCCAGAAAGCTCAGGTCCCGGTAGCGGGTCATCATCTCCTTGAATAAATCACGCGGCACGTTGGCTGTCAAGAGCTCGTAGTAGACACCATTGTGCATCCACTCGAAGTTGGCCAGGGGCAACGCGTTCCAGTACTCTTGATGGAAGGCTTCCACCCGCTCATAGGTCACATCACCTCGTGGGGCACCCGCCCGGAGGCAGAGGACAGATAAATCGGTGTAAGTTTCAGTCTTCATGCCGGGGGTTCTTCATCAAGAATGGGGTTACGGACCTCGCGCACAATATCCGCCAAGTGCTGTTGCAGCTCTTGCAGGCCGCTGCCATTCAGAGAGGAGATCGTGAAAACGGTCTCTCCTTTCGCTTCCAGTGAATCACGAATTTCTCCAGTTTCCTTCAGATCATGGACACTGTCCAGCTTGGTCAACGCAATCGCCCGAGGTTTTTCTGACAGGGTCGGCTCGAAAGACTCCAACTCGTGCAGTAGGGTCGCATACTCTTCCAGCGGTGGCGCCTCGGAAAAACCGGAGACATCCAGCATCAACAGCAGAATCGCGGTGCGTTCAATGTGGCGCAGGAAGCGATCTCCCAGCCCCCGTCCTTCGTGTGCTCCCTCGATCAAACCCGGGATGTCAGCAATCACGAAGGCTTCATACTCATTGTGCTTGACCACACCAAGTTGAGGAACCAGTGTGGTGAAAGGGTAATCTGCCACTTTGGGTCGAGCGTGGGAGAGCTTGCTGATCAGCGTGGACTTGCCAGCGTTGGGGAAGCCAACCAGACCGACATCAGCCATCAACTTAAGCTCAAGACGAATCCAAAGTTCCTGCGAGGATTCACCCGGTTGGTGGTGCTCAGGGGCCCGATTCGTTGAGGTTTTGAAGCGCGCATTGCCCCGTCCTCCTCGTCCCCCCTTGAGGAACAGGTATTCTCGTTCTTCGAGAATCTCCAGCAGGATATCTCCATTTTCTTCATCACAGACCACGGTTCCGAGAGGAACACGAACCATGCAGTCCTTGCCGTTACGCCCATGCTTGTTGCGTCCACCACCCGACTGGCCATTTTCTGCGTGTTGATGTTGTTGGAAGGAGAGGTCGAGCAAGGTGCTGCGGGCATGATCTCCGACAAAGCGAATGCTTCCACCCTTGCCGCCGTCCCCACCATCGGGTCCACCAAATTCGACAAACTTTTCACGACGAAAGGAGGTGCAGCCCGCTCCTCCCTTGCCAGAGCGGACATGGATCTTGACCGAATCAACAAATTTCATGGAAGAGGCCGTGCCTCAGACGCGGAAGAAGTTGAGGAACTCGTCCGGCAGTTCCATACGAACACGCCGGTTGAGGTGATGAACGAAGGGATGCATCGCTGCCTTGAGACAAGTGTGATAATTCTCTGGATCATCCTCACTTCTCAGTTCACGGTAGGACTGGTTGGCTTGGCGCATCAAGATCTTAGCATGAACAGGCACCATCTCCTGGTTGCGTTCCAGTGCGTTCAAAAGCTGGTCGTCAGGGAAGCCACAAAGCAAATAGGTAAAAGAATTTTCAAAGCGGAAGACAAAGAAGGGCGCATGCTCCGCAAATGCGCTACGGGTAGCGGTCATGAAACGCAGGAAGTAGTCTCGCATCTTCTCGTCTTTCCAGAAACCGAGTGTGATCGAGTTTAGTTGTGAGTGAGTCGTCGCGTTGAAGGAACGGAAGAATTGATAGTTCTTGTAGCGCAGCACCTCGGGCTTCTCCTCAATTTTTGACATCTGCCCCTGCAGTGCCTTCAGCGTGCCTCCAAGCTCGGATTCACTGAGCGTCCGCGGATCGATTTGTCCTTGTTCCGCTTCTTGGGCCTTGATCCAGTCAACTAGGAAACGATCCTTTGCTTGCAAGTAGTGCTGAAAGGAGGGCTTCTGGGTTAGCGCAACGATCTCTTCCTCTAGCTTGACCGCGTCCAGATCTGCTGGCAAAGCACGGAGCATCTGCTCGACTTCTTGTAGCATCGGTTCATCTGGAAAAGCTTTTGTCAATTCCTGAAGATTGCGCAGAGTCCGCTTAATCTTCAGACGGGTGCGATGAAGGAAGACCTCTGGATTGCAGGACTGCTTCTCGAAATCCTGAAAGGTCTCACAAGGAATCTCGCTCTGGTTGGCTCCCTTTAGTTTGAGCGCCTGGGTCAGGTTGTCAGGAACTTGGCGCAAGCTGTAGAGTTGTTCGACCAGCATGCCCTGGAGCAACTCCAACACACGGTTCAGTCGTCCGATTTGCAGAAAATTGTTGCGCAGAGTGGAGAATCCCGACAAGGTCTTCTGCGCCAGTTGACGCATGTCGTTGTCCATGTCGAGATAGAGCCCGGCGGTCACGTCTTGCTGACGGCCTGGATAAATCGTGATTTTGAGTTTGTCGTCGCTGATGCTCGCCATGTCGGATCTTGGGAGTGCAGTACAGGGAAGGCCAGAAACTAGGTGGCAAATGGTCGGTTGTTCGACCTGCAAGGGCAAGACCAGTCCTGGGCGCGTTAGACAATTCCTTTGCGATCTTTCGGCAGGTGAGTTACACCAAATAATCACCTATTTGGAGTCTGCCATGAACCAAGAGATTACGCACGATATTGGGGTCGCTGTCCAGTCCTTCTATTTGGATAATGAATCTGACCCTGAAAAACCACTCTTTCTATTCGCCTATCGAGTGCGGATTGAAAACCAGGGATACGAGACCGTACAGTTGCTGAAGCGACACTGGATCATCACCGATGGAGATGGTCAGATTCGCCATGTGGAAGGTGAGGGTGTAGTGGGTGAGCAGCCCGTCCTCAAGCCCGGAGAATCCTTTGAATACACAAGTGGTTGCCCCTTATCGACTCCCGTGGGTACAATGCGTGGTAGCTACCAGATGCAGACCGCCAACCGTGCTCTGCTCCAGGTCGAAATTCCTGAATTTACGCTGGCCGTTCCTAGCGCCATCAACTAACCCTCTTTGTTGAGACACACTATGAAGTCATTGCTGACCCTTGTTTCGATCTTGTTGGTAACCACGCTCTCGTACGCTGCTGACATTCGCGGGTACTATACCACTGTGGGGCCCGTCCCTTCAGCACACACGGTAAAGAAGGTTCGCTTTGAAGAACTGATGAACTTTGGCTGCATCCACTGCAACAACTTACGCAAGGCTTCCCTGAAACTGCGGGAAGAATATGCCGACCAAGTTGACTTTATTGACATCCCAATCACCTTCCGGGGGCAGGATGATTCTCCTCTTCGGCTTTACTATGTCGCTGAAAAGCTTGGTAAGGGCAAGATGGTCAAGGAAGAACTATTCCGCACTCGCTTCGAGTATGATGTGAATGTCTTCGATCCTGGGATCATTAACTACCTGGCCAAGAGCTTGGGGCTGGATCAGGCATACCAAGCAGAATCTCGCAAGTCCTGGGTGGAAGCCAAGCTCGCTGAAGCAGAGCGTAAAACAGAACAGTACGGGTTGACAGGAACCCCAACGGTCGTGATTGAAGGTAGTATGAAGATGGACATCGGGCGCTACGGTTCAATCGAGAAGTTCGTGACTGATGTGCCACAGACTTTCGCAGATTTGCTTGCTAAACCGTAAACAAGTGGTACGTGTCTTCCGGCTTCTGAACCATCAGCTCCGGAAGACAGTGATCTGGTAGGAATCAGTCGAGCAGGTCGTAGGCTTGAACCGTCAGGAATTCACGGAATTCTGGGTCAGTTGCCAATACATCCATTGTCTTGGCTGCCTTGGCAAAGCGCTCCTCACTGAAGCTCTCCCCACGCTCCGCCCGAATTTTTTCTAACTCTTCCTCCGCGAACTGTCGGTACATCTCAACCGTGATCTTGCGACCGTCCGACAATTTCCCATCTGGATGGCGAATCCACTGCCAGATCTGAGAACGTGAGATTTCTGCGGTAGCTGCGTCTTCCATCAGATTGAAAATGGCTACTGCGCCCATGCCGTTCAGCCAGGATTCAACGTACTGAATACCCACGCTGATGTTGTTGCGCAAACCACCCTCGGTGATCTCTCCAGGAACCTCAAAGTTGACGAAACCATCCGGATTGGGAACCACATCTTCTCGAAGATTGTCCTTCTGGTTCACACGGTTGGGTCCGAACTTTTCTGTGAAAACTTCGTTGCAGATGGGTACCAGATCAGGGTGCGCAACCCAGGAACCATCGTAGCCGTCATTGGCATCGCGCTCCTTGTCCGCTCTCACTTTGCCGAGAGCAACCTTGTTCACTTCTGGATCCCGTCGGCTTGGGATGAAGGCAGCCATCCCACCGATAGCATGCGCTCCTCGCTTGTGACAGGCGCGGACGAGTGATTCTGTATAGGCTCGCATGAAGGGCACGGTCATGGTCACATGAATACGATCTGGCCAGAGGAAGTTTGGATCCGATCGGAATTTTTTGATGCAGCTGAACATGTAATCCCAGCGTCCAGCGTTCATGCCTGCCATGTGATCTTTCAGCACATACAGCATCTCTTCGATTTCGAAGGGAGCGAGGATGTGCTCAATCAGAATTGTGGCCTTGATGCTACCGATTGGTTTGCCAACGTACTCTTGAGCCATCACGAAGACATCGTTCCAGAGCTTGGCTTCCTGATGATTCTCCAGCTTTGGCAGGTAGAGATAGATTCCAGAATTGATCTTCTTGACCCGCTCGTGGTTGTGGAAGAAGTATAAGCCGAAGTCGACTAGTGAACCTGATGCGATCTCACCATCGATCAAGATGTGCTTCTCATTAAGGTGCCATCCACGTGGACGTACGATCAGGGTAGAGACTTCATCGTTCAGTTTGTATTCCTTGCCAGCCGGATTGGTGAACTCCAGAGTTCGGTCAATCGCTCTCTGCAGATTGATCTGTCCCTGGATCTGGTTGAACCAGTTGGGGCTGTTGGCATCTTCCAAGTCTGCCATGAAAACTCGGGCTCCAGAGTTCATCGCATTGATCATCATCTTGGCTTCGACAGGACCGGTGATCTCGCAACGTCGATCTTGCAGGTCGTCTGGTAGTGGCGCGACTCTCCAGTCTCCTTCACGAATGGATCGAGTCTCTTCCGAATAACTGGGTTTTTGTCCATTGAAGAGCGCCTGCTGTACTTCTTCACGACGCTTCAGCAATTCTTGGCGACGTCCGTTGAATTGTCGATGCAACTGAACAATAAATTTTTGGGCCTCTTCCGAGAGGACTTCGGCAAAACCCTCATGTATAGGGCCTTGGATCTGAATTCCATCAGGCATGGTTCTCCAATGGGGTCAAGGTTCTTCAATGAGACAAGTGGCCAGACCACCTTGCAACTTGCTAGTCAGAAAACTTCTCACTCTACCAATGAATGAAATAGATTCCAGCCAAAGTTTGTTGGTAAAGGGGAAGAGTTGAATTTTAGGCATCATTCTTTCAGAAGGCTCAACTTTGGGGAGATTGACCATTCCTTGGCTCAATCTCCGCATTGCCAGAATATTCCGGATTGCAAGCGCCTGCTGGGCAGGATAGTCTCAATTCGGAGTAATAGAGAAAATACTGCGAGACGAGGATTATATGAGACGCACGATCTTAGTGTCGTTACTCGTGTTCCTGTCTGCGCCGGTATTTGCTCAGGATGAGCTTCATCTTCGGAGAACTAATTCCCTCATTCAGCAAGTGATTCGCGGAGAACGAGGAGAGTATCCCCTTTCGGAGTACCGCCCACAGGAAGTGCAGCGCAGTGGAGAGATGGTCAATCAGCTGACCCAGGATCCTTTCGAGTACCGACGTACATACAGTAAAAAATTCCGCCACAGGCAACGTTATATCGGTTTCAGTGGCCCGATTGTCGGAGAGGAACGCAGCGCTCCCTATTATGGGGCCAGTCTGCAAAAACAGGTGAATCCAGCGCCCATCGCACGGATCAACCGCGATACTGCCCGACGCATTCGTGAATCCAACTTAATGGTTCAACAACTCATTCGGGAACGGCAATGAGTCCAGTGCGGCAGTTCACAATGTTGTCACTGTTGGCAAGTCTGGTGGCCTGTAGTGGATCCCCCCCACCAAGTCCGCCCTATCGTCAGGAAGTTTCGGCTCCGGCTTGCCTACAGGAGGAGACGTATGGCGAAACCATGCGTTGTGATGATAACGTCCAAGCCAAGATTCAGAAAGAGGCTAACCAGTCTCTTGGGAAAGTGGAGCAGCTAAACGTGCAGCGGCTTCATCAGAGCCGAACCAGTCAGTGGGGCTCACCCAGCTCACAGGAAGTTCGCGATCAAATGAAGATTGGTCACGCCTTTGAAATTGAAACCGAACGAGCTGCGCAGGCCTTCACAGAGAACTGTGGTAGCTATCGCGTAGATCGAGGCTTGCTCGTCTGTATTCCGGCACCTCCCAACTGACATGCCCACTCCCACCGATGGTCTGCAACTGGCCTTGGTGGACCTCCTCCCCGGAGCATTCCCCCTTGGCCCTCTACAAGCTCGACGGACTCTCCCATCAAGTTCCAGGGTTGGCTCCCATCGAAGCCGCTTTCAGGGACGGGGGATGGAATTTGACGAGGTTCGACTCTATCAGGCAGGAGACGATGTCCGCCTGATCGACTGGCTGGTCACAGCACGAACTGGTCGACCGCACACCAAACTCTTCCGTGAAGAACGCGAGCAACCCAACTTTCTTTTGTTGGACTGTTCCCCCTCCATGTTTTTTGCCACTCAAGGACAACTCAAGGTTCGGCTAGCTGCTTGTCTAGCGGCACAACTTGCTTGGCGAGCTCTGAAAAATCAGGACCGGGTTGCGCTTTGGTTTGCTGGGGCAAGAACTCACCATGAGGTGGCGCCTAAGGAACATCGTCCAGCACTGCTGCAGATGCTCGGCAAACTGGTGGAAGCCTATCAACAGGAGTTGCTGGGATTGCAGGAAGAGGGGTTTATTTCGGTTGATCCGTCACCACTACTGAAGCTTCTGGAACGCTTCAATCGTGTTCAGCGTCCAGGTAACGTAGTCTGGCTCTTCAGTGATTTTCAGCAATTTGGAGAAGAGGAGTGGAAACTTTGCCGGAGACTGGTTCGGCATTGTGAATTACGACCAGTTTGTCTTTTAGATCACTTAGAGCAACAGATGCCCTGGCGGGGGGAGGTCCTTTTTCAGCAGGGCGCAACGCGCCTAACCCTGGATTGGGGTGAGTCAAGAGAAAAGGAATTTCAAAGACAGTTCAGAGCGTGGCAGCAGGATCTTCAAGAGAAATTTCGCCAGTTGAACCGACCCATCTACTGGATTCAAACAACTGACGAGAGAGCTAACTTTCAGACGTCGATATCATCTACTGCATCGTTGTAGCTCATCCTTCCCAGCAGCAGTCCGGCTCCAACCAGAGCAGTGGAGAGGATGCTTCCGTTGGTCACCACATAAGAAATCAAGATAAACCCTCCGAGTACGGAGTAGCGCACGAAGCGATTACTTTTCAATTGAAAGATGAATTCTTCCATCTGGATCTCTATGAGCTAAGGATTGGGTTAGATTTTACGGAAGATGACCGAAGCATTCGTCCCACCGAAGCCAAAGGCGTTCGACATGACGTGTGTTATCTGACGTTCACGAGCCACGTTTGGGGTGATGTCTAGATCACATTCCGGGTCCAGATTTTCGACATTGATCGTAGGAGGTACAAGGCCTTGTTCCATGGCTTTGATAGAGAACACTGCCTCGATTGCCGCCGCAGCTCCCAGGAGATGCCCAGTCATGGACTTCGTGGAACTGATGGAAATATGCTTTGCTGTGTCTTCTCCAAGCGCCAGCTTAAGCGCTCGCAATTCGTTAAGATCTCCTGCGGGAGTCGAGGTGCCATGAGCGTTGACGTAGTCAAGATCCTTCGAGTTCAGCTTGGCATCCTTGAGAGCTAGTTTCATCGCTCGAGCTGGACCTTCCATGGAAGGCGCAGTGATGTGATGGGCATCCGAACTGACCCCATACCCGATGATTTCACAGTAGATCCGGGCTCCTCTGGCTTTGGCAAATTCATAATCTTCGAGAATCAGCATTGCTCCTCCCTCCGAAAGAACAAAGCCATCTCGATCTTGATCGTAAGGACGACTCGCCCGTTCTGGGTCATCATTGCGTGTGCTGAGTGCTCTCATCGCCGCAAAACCTCCGACCCCCAGGGGAGTCACAGCTGATTCACTGCCTCCTGCCAACATGATTTTCGCATCTCCACGTTCAATGATGCGCGCTGCAGTACCAATCGCATGATTGGAGGAGGTACAGGCCGAAACTGAACAAGCGTTATAGTTGCGAGCCTTGAAAACCATGGAGACCTGACCCGGAGCCAGGTTAACAAGAGTCATTGGGATGAAGAAGGGAGAAATCCGTTTTGGTCCTCCCTCTTCCACCAGCAGCGTATGCCGCTCGATATTGCCCAATCCCCCGATTCCCACTCCCATTGAGACACCAGTTTCCTCTTCCAGTTCTTCGGTGATCTCCAAGTTAGCGTCTTGGAGAGCCTCCGCTGCAGCACCAACTGCATAGCGAATGAAGAGCTCCATCTTACGAGCTTCCTTGGGAGAGACAATGTCAGGAACTTGGTAGTTGCGTACCTCTCCAGCAATTTGAGTTCGGAACTCCGAAGCATCAAAATGTGTGATTGGACCAATGCCTGACTTTCCAGAGGAACAGGCACTCCAAGCTTCTGCCACGCTGTTTCCAAGTGGACTGACGCAACCAAGACCGGTCACGACGATTCGACGACGATCGCTCATGAGGGTGTGATAGGAGAAAGGGAGAGGGGATCAGCCAGTAGCGGATCGGATGAAGTCAACAGCTGACTGGACGGTAGTGATTTTTTCGGAGGCATCATCCGGGATATCGATGCCGAATTCTTCTTCCAGCGCCATGACCAGTTCAACGGTGTCCAGTGAGTCTGCGTCTAGGTCGTCAATGAAGTGGGATTCTAAATTGATCTCAGACTCATCTTTGCCAAGTTGCTCGCTGATGATCTTCGTGACCTTTGATACGATTTCATCCATGTTGTGATCCTTTTCCAGTGTAAAACCAAAGATTAGGCGACCAGAGGCATTTCCTGCTTGGGAGGTCCTGCTAGCCACGGAGAATTCCCGCAACCAGTGCGAGTTTGTTTCCTCAAATTCAGCTTAAATGTCAATTTTTTTGCGGACGTCCTAGTAGAGTCCACCATTCACATGCAGTGTGCTGCCTGTGATGTAGGCCGCTTGATCAGACACCAAAAACCGTACCGCCCAAGCGACTTCCTGAGCACTTCCCATCCGCCCAAGAGGCACCTGACTGAGGATGGCTTCCTTTTGTTTTTCGTTCAACTCCTCCG
>JACLAC010026283.1_pt1 | contig 33184 bp, 34 predicted proteins | sample 8027881 | NCBI WGS metagenome assembly JACLAC01 (sample SAMN15725517, study PRJNA655200) | protist metagenome | isolation source: fluorescence activated cell sorting (FACS) single amplified genomes of... | place: Spain: Blaines Bay Microbial Observatory, Mediterranean Sea | collected 2016-01-19 | reverse complement strand
CGTTATTTCCTTGAGGAGGCCTCATGTCCGCACTGATGACCCCAGCCGATTACACGGCATTGCCACTGGTCGGTGGCGATTACCGGATCGCGTACGGCGCGCTCGATGATCAGTTCGGCGAGCTATTCCTACCCGAGTCCTCGACCGGGGGTCGCGCGCCACTCGCGGTGCTCCTGCATGGCGGCTGCTGGCGCGCTCGTTTCGGACTCGCGCCGCTCGGACAACTCGCACGCCGACTGGCAGAGCGCGGCATTGCGGTGTGGAATGTCGAGTTCCGACGCTTGGACGGGGGCGGCGGCTGGCCGCATACGTTTTTAGATGTTGCGGCCGCTGCGGATTTTGTGCGCACGCTTGCTGACGAGTACCCCATTTCCCCTGAACGTGTGCTCGCTATTGGTCACTCCGCGGGGGGTCATCTCGCCTGCTGGCTTGCTCAACGCCATCAATTGACGCCCGACATGACGTTGTACCAAGAAAATCCGTTGCCACTCGTTGGCATAGTGTCGCTTGCCGGAATTCCCGATCTAGAGAAAGCCACGGACACCGGGATCTGCGCCGGCGCGCCCGTGGAACTCATGGGCGGCGACAATACGACGGTTCCAGCGCGTTATCGAGAAGGGTCGCCCCATGCCGGACCGCCGCTGAAAATCCCGCAATGGCACGTCGTGGGGGAAGACGACACGCTGGTGCCAGCAAGTTACGTAGAGGACGCGGTGGCATTTGCGCATCGCAGAGGCGAGGTCGTGGAGCTCATCACGGTTCCGGCGGCGGGGCACTTCGAAATCGTTTCCGCATCCTCACCGGCGTGGCCGATGGTTGAGGCAACCATCGACGCTGCGCTGCGCTGAGCCGAACCAGTCGCTCGCCGTCATCGCAGACGGCTTGCGTGCGCATCGCTCGGGCTCAAGCTAGACTCAAGCTCGACCGTGGATTCGAGGAAGTTGCCATGGACTGGTACCCCAAGCGCACGCTGGGCTCATTGCTTGACGCTGCCGCGGAGAAATTCGCAGACCGAGAAGCCCTGGTATTTGAAGGCAAGCGCTGGACCTACCGGGAAGTCAAAGCTGAGTCGGATCGCGTCGCGAAAGGGCTCATGGCATACGGTGTTGCGCCCGGGGATCGCGTTGCCATCTGGATCACGAACCGCCCTGAGTGGATCTTCGCGATGTTCGCAATCGCGAAGCTCGGCGCATGCCTCGTTCCTCTCAACACGCGATACCGAACCGACGATGTCGCGTACACGGTGCAACAATCCCGAAGCACCATGCTGATCTCGCTCGATGTCTCGGGTCCCATAGACTATCGGGCCATGCTGAGCGACGCGATGCCGGATATCTCGAGCGGCAGCGAGTCGCACCTGCAGCTCTCCGCGTTCCCCGAGCTGCAGCGCGTGGTGTTCCTCGGCGAGCACACCCTGGTTAATACGACGTCTTGGAACGACATGATTCAGGCAGGTGAATCGATAACGGATTCAGCGTTGTCTGCGCGGGCGAGCGAGGCCGATCCGGATAGCTTGATGGTTATCGCATATACCTCTGGAACGACGGGTCACCCGAAGGGCGTTATGCACACCCACATTCCGATAAGGAACACGCACGAACGGGCTCAGCTGTTCGGATTCACATTCGAAGATGTGCACCTCAACTACTTGCCACTGTTTCATTTATACGCGTTCAGCGAAATCACAATAATGGCGGTGCTCACCGGATCGAAGCAGGTGCTCATGGACGTCTTCGACGCCGACCGGGCGTTGGACCTGGCAGTCGAGGAAAACGCAACGGTCGCCCATGGCTTCGAAGCACATTGGCTTGACCTGCTGGTCGCTCAGGACAAGAAGCCTCGATCGGTGACGCTTCGGTTGGGGACGCTGCCGTCTGGCGTCGACAGCACCATCCCCATTGCCGAGCGAGTCCAAGACGTGTTTTGTACAACCGTGACCGGTTACGGGCTGAGCGAAGGGTGGGCATTCATCACTTGCACGAATCCTGGCGCCAGCCGTGAACAAAGGGTCAACGCATCGGGCTATCCGATGAACGACTACGAATACCGCATCGTCGATCCGGACACCGGCTCCGAACAACCCATCGGTGTACCGGGCGAGATCCTCATTCGCGGGTACGCCGTCATGAAGGGCTACTGGGAGCAGCCAGACGCTACTGACGCAGCGCTAGACAACGACGGTTGGCTGCACACAGGCGATATGGGCTTGCGCCGCCCCGACGGACACATGGTTTTTCAAGGCCGATACAAGGACATGCTAAAAGTAGGCGGTGAAAACGTATCGCCGGCCGAGGTAGAAGCCTATCTCCGAGAGATGCCTGAGGTGCTGGACGCAGCAGTCGTTGCCTATCCAGACAAACGCCTGGCGGAAGTCCCAGTCGTATTCGTGCTCTCAGCAAGCGATGCAGCGATCCCGGGGGATGTGCTGCTAGACCGATGCAAAGGTCGTATCGCTAGCTTCAAGATCCCGCGCCATGTGATCGAAGTCGAGGCATTCCCGATGACTCCCTCAGGCAAGATCCGCAAAGTGGAGCTACGAGCGCAAGCGCTCGAGATCTTGGGACCACCGGCGTGAATCTCGATACCTATTACAAAGACCATTGGGTCGTTATCGAGGATGAACGGCTGGATCGTTACGAAGAAATGTTCCGCTGGTCACCGGCGCAAGATGCCCTGATCGCGCCGGCAGACATCGACCTCGGCCAGTCAGTAGGCGATTTCGGCTGCGGGCCCGGATATCTGGCGATGGAGCTTCTTCACCGAGTAGGGCCCGAAGGCCGCGTTCATGTGTTCGATGTCAACGAGGAGTTCCTCACACGCACGCGCCAGCGAGCCGAGGCGCAAGGCACCAGCGAGCGACTGGAAAGCCATCTACTCCGTGACAGCGCAATCCCGCTCGGCGACAACACGTTGGACCGCATCGTGACGAAGAACGTGATGGTGTACGTCGACGATCCGAGCACAACGTTTCAAGAGTTCCGTCGTATATTGAAACCCGGGGGCCGGATGCACGCTATCGACAGCGACTTCTTGATGTCAGTGGTCGATCCGATTTCTGCGATGGAGTGGCGCGCATTCATCGATGCTGCGAGCCCCGCGTTTCGAACGCCATCGATCGGGCGCCAGCTTTATCGTTTGGCACGTACTGCCGGTTTCGTCGATGTTGAAGTCCGAGTGCTTGCTCGGCCGGACACAAAGGGCAGAATGCTTAACTTCATCACGAACGCTGCTGGCTACGCGAAGCTAAGTGGAAAATTGGATGAAGATAAGATCGATTCCGTCGTGAAGCATGCTCGCGACGCGGTGGAATCTAATACCTTTATGGCACTCAACCCGCAGTTCATCGTGACTGCGACGGTAGGAGACGAAAGATGAAAGGTGTGGTGTTTCTCGGTGATCGCAAGCTTGAGCTACAAGAATTCCCCGATCCGCGGCCAGGGCCCCGCGATGTCATCATCGAGATCAAAGCCTCGGGTATGTGCGGAAGCGACCTACACCAGTACCGGGCTTCGCCGGAGAACCGGCGTAGCCCCGAACCGGTGGTCGCGGGTCACGAGCCGTGCGGCGTGGTGGTGGAGCTCGGGGCCGCAGTAACCGAGAAAGAAGCGCGTATCGGACAGCGCGTCATGGACCACCACTACGAAGGATGCGGCGTGTGTAAGCACTGCCGAGGGGGCTGGGCGCAAATGTGTCTCGATGGCACCACGGTATTCGGCGCGACCGGGAACGGCGCCCATGCACCGTACATGAAGGTGCCCGTCAGCACGCTTGTCGGGTTACCCGACCCGCTCTCATTCGAAGCCGGCGCGGCAATCGCTTGCGGTACCGGAACTGCCTTTGGGGCACTTCGTCGTCTCGATCTTCGAGGTGATGAAAGTATCGCGATCTTTGGCCAGGGGCCAGTTGGGTTGTCCGCAACGCAGCTTGCTGTATCGATGGGGGCGCGGGTAATTGCTCTCGATGTGTCCGAGGAACGGTGCGCGCTGGCCAAAAGCTTTGGCGCCGATGAAGTAATCAACGCCGCGGCGGTAGAACCCGTAGATGCCATTCGGGCACTAACCCACGGAGAAGGCGCCCACAAGACACTCGACTGCTCTGCGCATCCGGATGCCCGAGCGGCCGCCGTAAGATCAACTCGTGCGTGGGGCACAGCGTGCTATGTCGGTGAGCAAGGCCAAGTCACCCTCGATGTTAGCCCTGATCTCCTGCGACGCCAGATCACGCTCGTGGGCTCGTGGACGTTCTCGAATATGGGGCAAGCTGACTGTGCCGAGTACATTGCAGACCGGAACATCCCCGTAGACAAGCTATTCACTGATCGCTATACGAGCCTGTCGCAAGCAAGCGAAGCCTACCGCCTCTTCGACACCCAAACGAAAGGCAAAGGGGTCTTCGTCCTCTAACCCTAGACACACCCTGCCTGAGCGGACACCCGTAAAAGGTGACGGTGTGTTTCTATGGTTCGTAGCCCGTGACGGTCTTTGGGCGTTCGCTCGAAAGCCCGACGAGCGGCGGCGGTTCTTCCCAGCCGCCGGCGGTCCCGCCCTGCGCCATCGTGACGGGCATGGCTGCCCCTCGCGCCCTACTCATCGATCCCCGTACGCTGCTGGACTCTCCGAAGGGCTCGAGCACGGACCGATCGCAATGAGGGAAAAACCCTTCCCGTGCACGGGACCCGAAACGGGTTAACGGCCACCGGCAACAGCAAGAGTGTGGCCGGAAACATAGTCTGATTCATCCGACGCCAGAAACAACACGGCGTTTGCAACGTCTCGAGGAGAGCCTAAGCGACCCAGCGGCGTCATCTTGTTCGGGCTGAATTCGACCGTTTCATTCAATGTCCGCAACGACGCGCCCACTCGCTCAGTATCTATCGGGCCAGGCGCCACAGCGTTCACGTTTATGTTGAACTGCGCGAGTTCCAACGCGACGTCTCGCATGAAGCCGTGCACCCCCGCCTTTGACGTCGAGTAAGCAGCACCGCCTTGGTAGTAAGCGGTCCACGGTGTGCCCTCGCGTGCCCCTGAACTCAAGCAAATAATTTTCCCGCGCCGACGTTGCATCATGTGCGGGGCTGCGAAACGCGTGCAGAGAAAGGTCGCCCGCAGATTTAGCCGAATGACGTAATCCCAGTCTTCTACCGAAGTTTCCCAAATCTTGGTATTACGGCTTCCGCCGAGATTGTTCACCAGTATGTCTATGGCGCCGTGTGTCTCTACCGCCGTTTCGATGAGCGTGCGAGCGGTTGCTTCCTCCGTAATGTCACCAACGACTTGGGTCGCCGTGCCGTCAATCGCCTTGATCGAAGAGACTGTGCTGCGAAGCCCCTCTTCATCCACGTCTCCGAGCACGAGGGTTGCACCCTCTTCCGCCAGACGAATAGCAATTGCTTGCCCGAGGCCGTGTGCCGCTCCCGTTACTACAGCGATCCGATCCTGAACACGACCCATTGCGTTCAACCTAGACTGGGGACAGGCGTTCCTTCGACGGAGGTCGACAGGGCGCCATCGACGCCAACTGGCACATCGCCAAGAATCGTGACGCGATAGAACTGGCGTTCGAAGTCCGTTTCAAAGATGTCCCGCGGTGCCAAATGCGACGTTGAACGGTTGTCCCACATCGCAACGCTTCCAGGCTCCCACTTAAAACGCACTGTGAACTCGGGACGCACCGCGTGCTCCCAAAGCAGCTCGAGCATTCCCAGGCTTTCTCTCGGCGAAAGTCCTACAATCGACTTGAGGAAAGACGGACTGACGAACAATACCCGCTCCCCTGTTTCCGGGTGCACGCGCACCAACGGATGCTCGGACACATAATGGTTCCTCTGCACCCGTTCGTTGTATTCCTTCGTATTGTCGGCCGCCGGCTGTCCAAAGCTGTGAATGCCACGCAAGCCATCGACAAAGGCTTGCAATGTGGGCGAGAGCGCCCGATAGGCAGCCGCAAGGTTAGTCCACTGTGTGTCCCCGCCGTAGGGCGGCACGGTCTCGCCGCGCAAGATAGATACCGCTGGCGGGTTGTGCGTCGCGGTAATGTCAGTGTGCCAGCCGCTCCAAGCCCGATGAACCAAGTTGTCGCGGTTGCTGTTCGCGGTACGATTCTTTGCGACCGAATAAACCTCAGGGAATTCTTCGTCGCCCCCGAAAACAACGTGCGCTGGCGTCAGTTCTCCGAACTCTCGGCCAAAAGCGACCTGTGACCGATGATCGAGCTTCTGATCACGGAAAAACACCACTTTCCATTTGAGCAGCGCGTCCCATACCGTGCGACGGTCCGCATCACTGAGGGGCTCGGAGATATCGACGCCGTGAATCTCAGCACCGATGTGCGTGGACATCGGGCGAATCTCAAGGGCAGTGTGTATCTTCGCGGTTGGTGCGGGATGGGCCATTCCCTCTCCTTCGTTTTCTCGTTCTTTCGCGTTTGGTCGTGACTTCGTGTGAGAAATGCGATGCGGGCGCATTTGATCCGATGGTGAGCAGGGTACCAAGATAGCATTTGTCGAGCGGGACGTATGGTTTGGCAATGCTTCGAGAGATTGAGAAAACCCGGCAGATTATCGGTGAGCCGCGGCGGCGTTGGTTCGGCGAACCGACTATGGACCTCATCGTATGGTTTGACGAAGATGAGGTTGTCGGCTTTCAATTAACGTACAACAAACCCCACGACGAAAAGGCGGTAACCTGGCGCTCGGCAAACCCGCACGTGCATCATGCCGGGGTCGATGATGGAGAGCAGGTAGCGGGCCGCTTCAAGAGCACGCCTATCCTCGTCGCAACCAGTGCGTGGGACGCCTGGCACATCTGCGGAAAATTCCTGCGACGCAGCGAAGCGCTGCCCCCAGCGCTCCGAGAGCTCGTTTGCCGGACATTGGTTCAGTCCGCCGGGAATATCCCCGCCTAATAGGCGCTCAGTCCGCCCTCGGCAGGGATCACCGCGCCATTCACCATGCGCGACTCGTCGCTGGCAAGGAACAGTGCAACGTTCGCGATGTCTTCGGGCACCCCGGCGCTGAAGGGATGTCTCGGATCGAATAGCTTCTCGTTCACCGCCTTCGCCCGGTCAATCTGTTCACCGGCTGGTTGTTCAGGGTCGAGCCCGCTACGCGCAAGAATCCTCTCAGAGAGAATGAGACCAGGCGCGATCGCATTGGCTCGAATATTGTTCCTCCAGTAGCGCCCGGCGAGCGCTTGTGTAAAGGAGATGATCCCTCCTTTCGCCGCGGTATACACATGGCCAGGGAAGTTTCCCTTCAACGCCACGACGGATGTGACATTTACGATTGAACCCCCACCGGCCTCAACGAGATGCGGTATGCCGAATCGGCAACAGAGAAACGGTCCTTTGAGGTCCAAACTCATCGTGTGGTCCCAAATGGCCAGATCCACATCAGTCACGGCCTTATCGTCAGCGACCGAACCCCCTGCGCAGTTGAACAACACATCCAATCGGCCGAAGGATTCCATGCCCTGAGAGAACGCCGCCTCAACGCTTTCCGGCTCAGTCACATCGGTTTGTACGAGGACCGCCTCACCGCCTTGCGAGCGCACGCTCTCCAATACGCGTTCTCCGCGAGCCTGGTCCAGCTCGGCCATAACCACCTTCGCACCCTCTCGGGTAAAGATATGGCAAGCAGCCCGTGCAATGCCCGAGCCGGCACCCGTAATAAATGCGACTTTCCCTTCCAACCGACCGCCCATCGCCTCTCTCCCTTGCCGCTGCGTTACATTTCACTCGGAAGATAGCAAGGATCGGGAAGTGAAGGAGTCACCATGACCACGCTGGTTACAGGAGGGGCGGGCTTTATCGGGCGTGAGATCGTCCGGCTGCTGCTCGACAGCGGGGAAGAACGCCCCGCGATATTCAGTCGTAATCCCTCTCGTGAGCGGCTTGGCAACCTTGCTGGCCGGGTAGAAGCAGTGGCGGGTGATGTAGGCAATTTCTCTCACGTCTTGGACGCCGTGAAAAAAACATCACCTAAGGTGATATACCACCTCGGCGCGATGCTATCGGTTCCCTCAGACGCCGACCCCGCCAGCGCGCTTCAAACTAATGCGCTTGGAACCTTTTATGTGCTGGAAGCCGCCCGGCTGTTCGGCGTGGAACAAGTCATTTTCTCCAGCTCGGTGGGAACATACGGCTATGACCTGCCGAGCGGCCCGCTAACGGACGATACCCTCCAACGCCCGGCGCTTTTCTACGGGGCCACGAAAGCGTTCGGAGAGCACATGGGGCTGTTTTACAAACGAAAGTACGGTCTCGACTTTCGCGGCATTCGCTACCCTTCGGTAATCGGCCCGGGCGCCACAACCCCGGGCGTCGTCCAGTACACGTCGTGGGCCATCGAGGAACCGGCAAAGGGCAATCCATTTACCATATGGGCTCGACCCGATACCCGAATACCCGTCATGTACATCACTGAAGCCGCTGAGGCGACGGTGCAGCTCGCTCGAGCAGCTGTCGAGGACATCAAGACCGTGAACTACATTGTCGACGGACGTAAACCCACCCCGAGCGCCGAAGAGATCGCGAACACGGTTACTCGACGCATTCAAGGCGCGAGCATCGACTTCAACCCTAACCCGGATCTACAGGAGCTGCTCGACGGGATGAGCCGTGGGATCGACGATAGTCGCGCGAGAGCCGAATGGGGTTGGGCGCCTACATACGATGTCGAGCGAATGGTGGACGAGTTTCTCGGGTCTCTCGCATGTTAAGCCTCGCCGAGTATCTCGACCGGTGGGCTGGGAGCGATTCTGAGCGCCTCAGCGTCGCGCAGACGGTGCAGGCAATCGCTACGGTGTCGCTCGAAGTCAGCGGCATCATCGCTGAAGGAGACATTGAGACTGCCTTAGACCAAACCGTGGGGGAAAACGCGGACGGCGATACGCAGAAGGCGCTCGACGTTCGTGCCAATGAACTCTTTACCGAGGCCCTGCGGTCGACGCCCGTCGCCGTACTCGGCTCCGAGGAAGCTGACGACGCCGTATTGATGACGCAGGGAGCAGGCCTTGCAGTAACGCTCGATCCGCTCGACGGGTCATCGAACATCGCAACGAACGTTTCGGTGGGCACCATCTTCGGCATCTACCCGACCCTTGCCGGCGAACCGTTAACCGCCTCCATTTTGCAGCCTGGCGATCGTCAGCTCGCATCGGGCTTTGTCGTGTATGGACCGCAAACCACGCTGGTCCTGACCCTACGTGATGGCACGCACATATTTACCCTATCTCGTCACCGAAAGGGTTACTGGCGAACCCGCGCTGATGCGGAGATAGCTCGCGGATGTGCCGAGTACGCGATCAACGGCTCGAACGCGCGTCACTGGTTTCCGCCCATTCGCGCATACGTCGCAGAATGCCAAGCGGGCGAAACAGGCCCTCGCGGAAAGAACTTCAACACCCGTTGGGTCGCTTCACTCGTCGCCGAAGCATTTCGTATATTCGCCCGAGGAGGCGTCTTTCTCTATCCAAGCGATCGGCGCGAAGGCTATGCCAACGGACGTTTGAGGCTCGTTTACGAGGCTAACCCTATTTCATTACTGGTCGAGCAAGCAGGCGGGCGGGCAATTGACGGGTACCAACGCATCCTCGAGTTGGAACCGTCGGCACTGCACCAAAGAACCTCATTCATCTTTGGCTCAGCAGACGAAGTCGATGGGATACTCACGAAACACGCAACGGAATAAGCGACGCAATACCTCAAGGAGAACAACGAAATGAGCAATCCGGCTTCGCCGCCGCTCGAAGGCATCCGGGTCCTCGACATCGGCACATTGATCGCTGGCCCATTTGGGGCAACGCTGCTCGGTGATTTCGGGGCCGAGGTCATCAAAGTCGAGCAACCCGGCCGGGGTGACAACTTGCGCGGCACACCGCGCGACGGAAAGGCCGCCCGGCCCCTCAGTTGGATGGTCGAGGCGCGAAACAAAAAATCGATCACGCTGAACTTGCGTGTGGCGGCAGGACAGGCACTGTTGCGCGAGCTGGTCGCAGAAGCAGATGTGCTGTTCGAGAACTTTACGCCGGGAACGCTGGAACGATGGGACCTCGGATGGGATGCACTGCGCCAGATCAATCCATCCCTAATTATGGTTCGGGTATCTGGATACGGGCAGACCGGCCCCTATTCACAGCGCCCGGGTTATGACCGTATTGCGCTCGGCTTCTCCGGCTACATGTACCCTACTGGTTTTCCCGATCGGTTCCCGGTGCGTCCGGCCTTTCCGACCGCCGATTTCAACACCGCCACATTCGGTGCGCTTGCCGCCATGTTTGCCCTCTATCACCGGGATGCTCGGGGCGGCGAAGGCCAGCTGATCGATCTCGCACTCTACGAGGCACCATTTCGCATTACTTCAGATCTGGTCGCCGCGTTCGAAACGCGCGGAGCAGTACGAGAGCGGATCGGAAATCGTAATCCCACGTTTACTCCAGCGGGTACGTTCGAGACGAAAGACGGACGATACGTGCAAATTGCCGCGGGCGGCGACAACGTGTTTGCCCGGTTGGCCGAAGCAATGGGCCACCCGGAATGGACTACCGACGAGCGCTACGCCACAAGCGCTGCTCGCAACGAGCGGGCAGACGAGATGGAACAGCTAGTCGCCGATTGGGTCGCTGCCCACGATTTTGCGGAAGTCGAAGCCACACTCGTGGAGCGAAACGTGCCGGCCGGCGGGATTTATACGGCCAGGGACATTGTGGCCGATCCACACTTCATGGCACGAGACAGCTTTATCCGGGTACCTGACGATACGGCCGGAACTGTCGCCATGCCCGGGGTAATTCCTAAGTTGATGGGTACACCCGGCGAGGTCCGCTCTGCGGGGCCGGAGCTCGGCTCGCACAACAATGAGATCTATGGCGGCTTGCTGGGTCGATCCGACCAAGAGATCGAGCAGCTCGAATCAAACGGTGTAATTTGACGGAGTGACGGCCGACCCAGGAGCAACGCGCACCCGAACAGACAAAGAGACCGTGCAGTAGCTAATGCGGCGTTTCGCCGGCCACCGTGATTTTGTGTACCCGCCGGCGAGCGCCATCGTAGTCGTTGATGGCAAAATGCTGCGTACAACGGTTGTCCCACATCGTGAGCGTCCCGACCTCCCATCGCAAACGACAGGTAAACTCGGGGCGGGCCGCCAGTTTGAGCAGATAATCGAGCAGTGGGCGACTCTCTTCCTCGGACATGCCGTCGAACCGCTCCGTATGACCGCCGATATAAAGGGCTTTTCGCCCGGTCTCCGGATGTGTCCGTACCACCGGGTGCACCGAAATTGTCTGTGTGTCGCCGGGGTCTTTCTGCAGCATCGTGCCGATGCCCGCTGCCGCTCGTTGCGCCCGCGTCAACCCACTGGGGTGACGCCGACTGTCTCCGTTGTTGACCGCGTACAGGCCTTCTAAGCTGGCTCGCAGGCCTTTGCTGAGTGACTCGTAGGCCAAATAGGCATTCGCGAACAGGGTATCACCGCCCACTTGGGGCATCTCCCGGGCATAGAGAATGGTGGCCTTTGCGGGCTTGACCGTATACATCTGGTCGGAATGCCAACGCCCGCCATTATTGTGGGTCATGTCCTCGGTCTTGAGGATGTCGAGGATCTCAGGATAGCCGTCCAAGGGCTTGTTGAATGGGTGGTGGTGAACGTCACCCCACTGCTTTGCGAATGCAATGTGCTGTTCAGGAGTGAGGGTTTGGCCGCGAAAGAAAATCACCTGATAAGCGAGCCACGCCTGATGTATTTCTTGGGCTGCCTGAGGACTGAGCGGGCAGCTGACATCGATTCCGCGTATCTCCGCGCCCAACGCTCCGCTCAGAGCTAAAACCTCGATAGTTTCGTACGCCCCCATGGATAGGGTCCCTTCGTTATAGCAGTCCCGAGTCTCCGAGGAAGGCCTCGAGCATCGATGGGGAGGAAAAGTGGTGGGCCCGAAAGCCCAGTTGGGCTGCCGTCTGCACGTTGCCGGCATGATCATCGACGTAGACCGTTGAAGCCGGCTCGATTCCAAAACGGTCGATCGCGAGCCTAAAGATCGCGGCATCGGGTTTGCGCATCCCTTCGCGCCCGGACACGATGATGTCAATGAACTGCGCTAAGAAACCGAACGCTTTTCCCTCGGGAGGAAAGGTCGCTTCGGGCCAGTTCGTGAGCCCGTAGACCGGCACCGATCGTGCCAAAAGGCGTTCCACCAACGACACGCTTCCGGGAATCGGACCTCGGACGAACCGCGGCCAATGGGACGCGAAAAAATCGATGAACGGGACGAAGTCTCCACCGCCGTCACGCCATGGCGCTACCACGTCAGCCAGGGCACCTGGCGTTTCACACGTGGCAAGTCCAATTTCTGTGAGCATCGTTTCAACGAAACGGTCAATCTGCTCACGACGCTCGGGAAATTCCGCGATGTATGCCGCGCGAGGATCCCAGTCGATTAGAACGCCGCCGAGGTCGAACACGGCAGCGATGGCGACGTTCGACATGCACGCTCCCTCACTGTTCAGCATGGATTGTACTTCACGACAGACGTCGTGAAGGCACCACCCCACATACCGAATAGACAGACCCATTTAGAATACAACGGACCTCTATTCGTTTTTTGGCTAGACAGAGACAGGAGAACCGCGTTGCGGCGCTTCCGTGCGTGTGGGTCCTGTTCTCTGTTCGAGGAAATGCTCATGCCGGCTTCATTGATTGCGCTTGTTACGGGTGCTAACTCAGGAATTGGGCTTGCGACTTCGCAAGCGCTAGCTGCGGCCGGTTATCGGGTCATCTTGAGTGGGCGTCGTCACGCCGCGGTCAAGGAAGCAGCTGGGAGAATCAAAGGAGAGACGTTGGCCGTTGAGCTCGACATCTCCGATCCCGCGTCTATCGACACGCTGTTCGAGCGGATCCCGCAGGCTTGGCGGGCCGTTTCGGTACTGGTCAATAACGCAGGGCACGACCGCGGCGGACGCACGAAGTTTCACGAGATGGAACGAGGTGATATCCAGTCAATACTCGAAACCAACCTGATTGGGCTCGTCCAGGTGACCCACGCCGTAATTCAAGGCATGGTGGAACGCGACGCCGGACACATCGTCAACATCGGGTCAGTACAAGGTCTCATCACCTATCCTCGAGCCACGATCTACACTGCGAGCAAGTTCGGTATTCGCGGGTTCAGTGAATGTCTACGTATCGACTACTTCAACACGGGTATCCGCGTCACAGAAGTCATGCCGGGCCTGGTGCAGTCTCAATTTGCCGAAAATCGTTGGGGCGACGCGACCAAGGCGGAGAAGTTCTACGGCGAGTTCTCCAGCCGTCTGTGGCCAGACGACGTGGCCGAGGCGGTGCTTTACGCGATTGCTCAACCGGCACATGTCGACGTCGGTCAAATCGTCCTCCATCCCGGCGGACGATATTGACCCGCTCGCGCGACGAACGGTTCGATCGCGTCTACCGGCTGGTGCGAACGGTCCCGTGCGGCCAGGTTGCCACCTATGGCCAAGTCGCCTTCGTTGCGGAGCTCTCCACACCCCGGCTTGTCGGCAGAGCGCTGCGCGCGTTGCCGGCCAACGGAAAACCGTCGGGCGGCCCGGTTCCTTGGCATCGGGTCATCAACAGCCAAGGCCGGATCAGCGTGCGCAAGGAGGGCTCGGCCGACGCCCGGCAAGCCGCGCTTCTCCGGACTGAAGGCGTACTGCTCAACCCTTACCATCGTGTCGATTTTCGAACCGTTGGCTGGGAAGGCCCAAGCTGGGAGTGGCTCGACGACAATGGCTATGATGTCGGGGCTTTGATACTACGAAGCGAGGTCCTGGCGCGGCGAGGCCCTTGGGCACGTTGGAGCCTGTAAAATCGACGTCGGGACGGCCACACAAACCCTCGAGTGGGCCTGTCAAGGCAGAACGAAACGCGAGTCAATGGAGGATGAGCATGGGCAGCCAATCGGAACGGCGTAGTAGCGCCTTCGAAGTACTGAAGGGCCTGAGTAACGGGGCCTATGAACCCGAGCGCGCGGCGAATGCAATGGTGCGCCGGCATGGTGCGCTTGGCACCTTCGGTGTTGATCACGTGCTTGGTAACATCTGGGCACGCCCTCAGCTCAAGCGGCGCGATCGGAGCCTGATCGTCCTCGCATTTCTTGGCGCAATCGGTTCAATCGATGAACTGGAGGCGCACGTGCACGGGGCAATCGGTAATGGACTCACGCGCACGGAAGTCGAAGAGGTCATCTTACAAGTAGCGAGTTACGCTGGCTTCCCCATGGCGATGCAAGCCACCCGCATCGTCGACAAGGTCTGGTGCGCCCTCGATGGCGTTGACCGATTACCCGCGAAAGACGAAGGCGCTCACCTCGACGACGAGGCGCGGTGGCGCAACGCAACCGACGTACTATCCACGTTGTTCGCGGGGCGGGCCTCAAGCGATCCCACCGAGGCGCGCGCCACCATCGTCGGTGAGATTGGCGGCGTGGGGGAGATGGCATTCGACTTCGCGTTCGGCGAGCTCTGGACCCGGAGCGAGCTCTCGCGGCGGGACCGTAGCTTGGTCACCATCGCCATTCTCGCGATCACGCACTGTACCGCCGAGCTCCGGATCCACTTGCACGGCGCCCTCAATCATGGAGTGACCCGTGAGGAGATCGAAGAGATGATGACGCAGCTGACGGTTTACGGCGGGTTCCCAAAGGCCGTCGAGGGCATGCGCACGGCCCGGGCGATCTTCGCCCGCATCGACGCGCGGGCGAAAAAATAGTGCCATTCCCCTCGCGTTAAGCGTCCCGTACCTCAAGCGCCACCGCCATCGCGGTGTCGCCTGCGGCGCATCCGGTAAACAGCCCGAAACCACCCCCTACGTCGACGAGGCCTTCGATGAGTTCGATGACGGCACGCAAGCCGGTCGGGCCTTGAGGGTGGCCCCAGATCAGCGAGCATCCGTGCTGATTCATGCGCTCGAGGGGCACACCAGTCTCCCGGTTGAACAGCACGTCGTTCACGGCGAAGGGATTGTGGGTCGTCACGGCATCGAGATCGCCGAACCCGAGCCCCGCTTGCTCGAGCGCCTTCGCCGCTGCCGGTATCGGCGCTTGGGGCATGTGCGCTTTTTCAGTCCGCGCGAGGCCGAAGCCGAGAATCCCGATCGACACCTCAGGCTTCATACTCATACGTTGGGCATTCTCACCTGACGTCATCACCACACCCGCATTCCCGTCTGCCGGATGGGTCTGCCCCGCAAATGTCACGCTCCCTCCGTCCACGACCGGACGGAGCTTGCTCAGCGAATCAGCATCCGCGGGGTGCACCCCCTCATCCCCGGTCAACGTACCAACCGTGCGGCGGTAACGGGCATCGGGCACATCGAACGGCAACGACATGTACCGGCTGTGAAAACCACCCTCTCGGGCCGTTCGATACTGTTCGTAGCGCATCACCACGACGTCATGCTGTTCCTCGGTTGTGATTTGATGTCGGCGGGCCACGTTCTCGGCCGTGGAGATCATCGCAACTTGGGCAAACGGGTCGCAGCTGAAATTGTCGGTCACCCAGCTCTCATGCGTTCCGGTTCCCCCCATACCCCCGGGGTCGGGATAGTAGAGCTGCGGGCCGTTAGACGTCCGATCAGCGGTAATTACAAGGGCGGTCTGCGCACCGCCGTCTCGGATTTCCTGAGCCACCGCCTGCATGCACCGTGCACTGGTCGCGCAGGCTTGGTTAATGGTGGGGCCCGCGACGTGCTCCGCCCCCATCATGCCTGTGACCCACGGCAGCCCGTAGAAGCTAGAGGCTTGCGGCACCGTCGTGCCGAGCACGCCGAAGTCGATGTCTTGCACCTGGATGCCGCGGTTCGCCAGCGCCGTCGTCGCGGTATGCGCGGCGAACGTCAAGCTGTGCAAGTGGGACAGCGCCCCTTGCCAACGCGCAAAGGGTGTAGACCAATAGGCGCCATACGGAATGTGGGCGATGGGCGCCCTCCGAGTGGATGCAGGCATTCAGGCAATCTCGCAACCGTGTACAACGAGATAGCAGTGTCGCGCTATCGCTCTCGAACGACAACGCCCTTGCGCGTTTGAGCATGAGCGTGACTTTGGCCAAGATAGGTCCTAGCACAAGCCCCTACAGGTCGGAGGAATCCACCATGGCGAATCCAGCGTCGAGCGCCTGGGTCGACAGCGCTAACGGTATCGTGTCTCGCGAGATTTTCGTGAGCGGGGAAGTCTTCGAGCGCGAGATGAAGCAAGTTTTCTCCCGGGCTTGGCTCATGGTCGGCCATGAGAGCCAAATCCCCAATCCGTACGATTTCTTCGTATCTCGGATGGGCGGTGAATCCGTCATTCTCACCCGCGACGGCGAAGGGCACGTGCACGTCTTCCTCAACACGTGCCGCCACCGGGGCATGAAGGTTTGCCGCTACGATGAGGGCAACACCCGCGTGTTCAGCTGCCCCTATCACGGCTGGAGCTACGCGATCGATGGCAAGCTCGACCGCACACCCGGCGCGCTGGTCGGTGTGCCGCACTTCAAGGCGGCCTATCACGAAGAGCTCGACCGGTCGCAATGGGGCCTCATCGCGGTGCCACGCTTGACGAACTACAAGGGCACCATCTGGGCAAGCTGGGACCGTGACGCGCCCGATTTCGAGACCTACCTCGGGGGGATGAAGGTCTACCTCGATGCCGTGCTCGACCACCGCGACGGCAGCCCCGGCGGGTCGCAAGTGATTTGCGGTATCCAGAAGTGGAAAGTGCCCTCGAACTGGAAGTTCGGTGCGGAAAATTTCATCGGTGACCTCTACCACATCACGAGCCACCGATCGGTCGACATGGTGGGCATCGGCCCGAGCGGGAAGGGCCGGCGCGACGAGCCCAAGGCGAAGAAGGGTGATCGCGAACGCCGCCGCAACCCCATCATCACCGCTAGCGTGGGCTTCCCCGCGCTAGGGCACGGGCTCATCGGCACGTTGCCCTACTACGAAGAGCCGGACTACCGGCCGTCGTTCACCCTGACGCCGGAGGTGGACGAATACTATGCGGAGGTGCGGGCACGGCGAGTGGAAAACTTAAGAGACTCGCTGCGGGTACAGTCGTTCGTCGGCACCATCTTCCCGAATCTCAGCTTTCATGGGCAGCAACCACGCGCGGTGTTTACGTGGCACCCCAATGGGCCCACCGAGATGGAAATGTGGAAATGGTACCTGGTGGATGCCGATGCGCCTGACTACGTGAAGGACGTCTTACGGCGTTTCTACCTACGCTACGCCGGTCCCGCCGGATTGACCGAGCAGGACGACATGGAGAACTGGAACTACGCTACCGCTGCCAGCACGGGCGCAGAAGCGGTGCGCTACCCCTACAACTATCAGATGGGTATGGGTTACGAACAGCCGGTCCCGGAGATCGAAGGCGCGGTGTATACCAAGCAGGTTACCGAACAGAACCAACGCATCTTCTATCAACGCTGGGCCGAGTACATGGACGCCACTAGCTGGGACGACTTGAGCACCAGTTCGGAACCGCAGACCCATGCGAGTTCGGCATGAGTGCCGCTGTTGATGCACAGCTCGATCGGCTTTTGTTGCAACAGGAGGTCGAGCAGTTTTATTACACAGAAGCTGAGCTGCTCGACGAGCGGCGGTTCGAAGAATGGCTCGAGCTGCTCGACGAAGATATTCGCTACTTCATGCCACTTCGGCGCAACGTAAAATACGGGCAGCACGCCGAACGCGAGAACACGCGCTCAGGCCAAGACAGCGCCTGGTTCGATGAAGGCAAGCGCACCTTGACCCAACGCGTCGCACAAATCGCAACCGGTATTCACTGGGCAGAAGAACCGTTATCGAGGATCAGCCATCTCGTTACGAATATTCGCATCACTTCGCAGGAAACGACACTCGACGACAGCGAGGTCGAGGTAAGCAGCCGCTTCCTCGTCTACCGCAACCGCGTCGAGTACGAGACCGACATCTTCGTGGGCAAACGCAACGATCGGTTGAGGCGCGGCGGACCAGCGGGCTGGCTCGTCACCGACCGGACCATCCTTCTTGACCAAAGTGTGTTGCTCGCAAAAAACCTGACCCTTTTCTTCTAGACTCCACCCAAAGCATCGGTGATCGACGTGTCAGACGAACCCAAAAGCGCGCCGGCGCGGCGCGGGCGGACTTCTAAGCTCCAAGGCGACGAATCGCTCGATCTTCTTGCGATAGAAGAAGGTGCCATCCTCGAACTCGCCGGCGGAGCGACAGCAGAGGTGATCGACAACCCGCGCGACGGGATGTGGATCGTGTTGAAATTTATCGAGGTTCCGGAGGAACCGGAGCTCGAGGGCACCGAAGAGCTCGTGTTCTGGGCTGATGTCGTCGGAGAATCGGGTTAATGCGGAACCCAAAGTCCGCACGCCGGGGGCTTAACACGACACCGCGTAAGGTACCCGCCTTAGCGTACGGTTGTGCACGCGGGCGACCTGCGCAAAAGGAGAGATAACGATGGAGCGTGTATCACAGCTTGGCTATATCACATTGGGGGTAAGCGATCTTGACGCATGGGCCGCCTTCGGCACCGAGGTCCTCGGACTTCACCTCGAGCCTGACGACGGTCCGGCGCTTCGATTCCGTATGGACGAGTACAGCCAGCGCTTGGTGGTGTATCCGGACGGCAATGACGATCTCCGGTCTGTGGGCTGGGAAGTACCCGACGCCCGGGCGATGGACGCGGTGTGCGAGCAGATTGCACAAGCCGGTATTTTGGTCGAACAAGCGTCGGTAGCCGATGCCCAGGATCGGCGCGTTGCCGCCTTGGCAAGATTCTCCGATCCCAGCGGAATTGCCTGCGAGCTCTACCACGGCGCCCAAATCGCTTTCGAGCGCCCGTTCCACTCCCCTCGCGCTATCTCGAGGTTCATCACCGATGACCAAGGGTTGGGACATGTCGTCGTCGCGGTTGATGACGCGGAGAAATCACTTCACTTCTATCGCGACGTGCTCGGCCTGCGCGAGAGCGACTTCATCACGTTCTCCAGGGGAAAGCACGAGATGGCCATGACGTTCATGCATTGCAACCCACGCCATCATAGCTTGGCATTCTTGGAGGCCCCGCTGCCTCGACGGTTACATCACATCATGCTCCAAGTCGACTCACTGGATGATGTGGGCTCCACTTACTCGTTATGCGCCCAAAACGCGGTGCCGGTCGCCTCGACCTTGGGACGACATACCAACGACCACATGGTCTCGTTTTATATGGTCTCCCCCTCCGGGTTCGAGATCGAATATGGCTGGGGTGCGCGAACCATCGATGACACGACCTGGAAAGTGCAGACGCACAGAGCCCCGAGCATCTGGGGGCACGATCGGGCGGGCCGAGGGTAAGACGCCCAGAATTCTTGCTCGGGGCGGCTAAAACGCTGCGCAGGACCGAACCAGCCACCCCAAGCCGCCGCCGTCTCGAGGGGCCTGAGCCATAGGCCGCGGGCGATAACGAATCGCTCGCACGCCGCGGTGCGGGACCATCCCATTGGCCCGAGAAACGGCCCCCAATCGCCGCCGCGCCGCGCCGCGACCTTGCCCGGGCGGGACCGCCTGCCCGGTTTTGACTCGAAACCCACTTGCCCCTGCTGCTTGCGCGGGCGACGATGCGCCTCTGGCGCGGGCCATCCGCGCGCAAACCTCGAAAGCAATGCCCTCTTTAGTTGCTCGTTTGGCAGTAGGCGCATGCGTTATGGCGCTGGTGCTCGGCTGCACATCCGACGCTGCCCATCCCCCATCAGCATCCAAGAAAGCCAACCAGAAGAAGACGCGGCCCCACTTGGTAGTACTCGCTGACGTGGAGCGCCGCACCTTACGCTCATCGAGCACCTACACGGGCTCGCTCCGATACCGCACCGCGGTGCGTATCTTCAACCAAGAAGAAGGCCGGCTGCTCGAGTTCCCCCATTACGAAGGCGACGCCGTCGTAGAAGGTCAGAAGCTGTTTGCGCTCGACACCGCCCTGCTGGACGCGGAGCTCAGGAAAGCCGCCGCGATGCTGCGCGAGGCCGCCGCCAACCTCAAGCGTATGGAACGCCTGCGCGGCCGAAAGCTCGCATCCGAAGAGGCATTCCTGCGCGCGAGAACCGAGCTGGAGGTCGCCAAAGCCGAGCGAGAAGTGCTTACGACGCGCCGCAGTTACGGACAGGCGGCAGCGCCGTTCAACGCGCTCGTTGCCGCACGCCTCGCCGAACCCGGTGATGTGGTGGCGCGTCACACCCACTTGCTCACCTTAGTCGATCCACGCTCTCTGGTGACCGAGCTCGACGTCTCCGAGCTCGTCATTCCCCACCTTGCCAAGGACGATTCGGTGGAGGTCCGAATCGACGCCCTCGGCGATAAAGGCTACACCGGCCGGGTGCTGCGGGTGCATCCGAAACTCAACCCGAGAACCCGGCAGGGACGGGTCGAGATCAGTATCAAGCCGGTGCCGGCGGGCGCTCGCTCGGGCCTGTTCGCCCGCGTGACATTCAACGTCGAAGCGCTCGAACGCCGCGTCATGCCGTTCTCCGCCTTGCGCCGCGATCGTGACGGCGAGTACGTCTTTCGCATCGATGCGCAAGGAAAAGCACGACGGACCGGCATACGAGGTGGGCGGCGGGTCAGCGACCAAGTGGAAATACTCGACGGCCTAGACGCGGGAGACCGCGTCGTAACCAAAGGTTTTCTCGGACTGAAGGACGGCAAGACCGTCACGCCGGTCGAGGACAAAAAGCGGTCGACATGACGAGCCGCTTGAACGCACGGCTCCGTCGCGGGGGTGCGGCCGCGTGGTCGGTACATCACCCCGTCGGTGTCTCGATGGCTGCGCTTGCAATCATCGTACTGGGTGTCTTCGCGCTCGAGCGCCTCGGCGTCGACCTCCTCCCGCGGATCATCTACCCAATAGTGGGAGTTCGAGTCCTCGACCGGGGTGTCCCGGCCAAGATCATGGAAGACACCGTCACACGGCAGCTCGAGGAGCAGCTTGCGATCACCGAAGACGCGATCAGCGTGCGGTCGCGAACGAGCGAGGGGCGCAGCGGCGTCGATCTGAATTTCAACTACGGTAAGGACATCGACATCGCCTTGCGCGACGCGAGCAGCCGTCTGGACCGGGCTAAACGCTTTCTCCCCGATACCATCGATCCGCCCATCATCTACAAGTGGGACCCTGCGCAGATCCCCGTCATGGAGCTCATCGCGAGCTCCGCGCTCCGAGACCCGGTCGAGATGCGGGACTGGGTCGATTACACCTTTTCGAAGTGGTTTCTGAACTTACCCGGTGTCGCGGCGGTAGAGGTAGGCGGCGCGCCCCAGCGCGAGGTGTCAGTGGAACCCGACCAAGAGCGCCTCGCCGGTCACGGTCTCACTCTCGACGATCTACTCGAGGCGCTACGCGAGGCAAACGTCGAGCGCGCGGGCGGTGCGCTTCGGATGGGCCGGCAAGAAATCAACTCCCGCACGGCCGGACGCTTCAGCACCGTGGAGGAGCTCGCCTCGCTGCCAATCGAGCTCCAGCCAGCTGGCCCTGGCGCCCAGCGGATGGTGCGGCTCGACGACGTCGCCGATGTCATTGACGGGCACACCGACGAGAAGCTGCGGATCCGCCTCAACGGTCTGCCCGGCCTCAAAGTGTCACTACAGAAACAACCGCAAGCCAACACCGTCGCCGTCGCCGACGCGGTAAAGGCGCAGCTCGAGTGGCTCACCCGCCAGCGGCTCATCCCCGACGACATCCGCATCCGGGTGGTTGCGGACCAATCGCTCTACGTTCGCCAAGCGCTGAGAAATGCAACCTACGCCGCGTTGAGCGGTGCATTGCTCGCGGTGCTCGTGATCTACCTCTTTCTTGGCGACGTCCGCCGCACCCTGATTATCGCAACCGCGATCCCCATCGCACTCACCGTCACACTGATCCTGATGGCCGTCACCGGGCTCACGCTCAACGTGATGACCTTGGGTGGGCTCGCCCTCGGGGTAGGCCTGCTCGTCGACAATACGATCGTGATGTTAGAGAACATCTACCGTCATCAACGCCTTGGCAAGCCGGGCCAGGCTGCTGCAGAGGATGCGGCCAGCGAGGTCAATAGCGCCATCGTCGCATCAACCTCGACAAATCTAGCCGCGGTGTTGCCGTTTCTCTTCATCGGGGGCCTGGTCGGGCTGCTGTTTCGTGAGCTGATCGCCACCATCTCCACCGCAATCATCGCCTCGCTCTTCGTCGCGGTCACAGTGATACCCGCCTTGGGCGCTCAAGTGCCGGTGCGCGAGACGGGGGGATTGTTGCGAAGGGGAATCGACACCCTTATGGCCGCGCTTGCCCGAGGCTATGGCCGCATCCTGCGCACTGCACTAAAGGTCCGGTGGGTGGTCCCGTTGCCATTCGTCGCGGGCCTCATCATCGCCGCACCCCAATTCTTCGTCGACAAGCAAGTGTTTCTGCCCGATCTCGACGATGGCAGGATCTCCGCTCGCGTTACCGCCGACGCCGGGATCAGCCTCGAGGAAATGGACTACATCGTCGAACGGCTGGAGTCGCTGTTCGAGCAAGACCCTCACGTTGCATCGCTCTACTCGACCATCGGAGGCTTCGTTTTCGGCCGGTCGCAGTACGAGCGCAGCAACCGCAGCCGGATTTACATCCAGCTCGTGCCCGGTGACCAGAGAACACTGTCGAGCAGTGAGTGGGCCGCAGCGGCCCGCAAACAGGTAGCCAAGCTTCGGCTCGCAGGCGTCCGGGTACGGATGCGCAACGACGGCATTCGTGGGGTACGGCTCGGGCGAGGCGATGATGACGTGAGCATTCGCGTGCAAGGATCCTCGTTGCTCCAGCTCGCGGCGATCGGGGACCAGATCGTCGACATCTTGCGCGCTATCCCAGGGCTGAAGAACGTCCAACATTCGGCGCAGGACCTGGTGCAGGAACTCTCGGTAGAGGTCGACCGGACCCGGGCCGCGGATCTCGGGATCAGCGTCGAGGCGGTGGCGCTCGCGGTCCGGGTCGCGCTGCAAGGCGTGGTTGCCACCGATTTCATCGCCGACGACCGTATTTACGACGTACGCCTCCGGCTTCCACGCAGCGCGGTATCGAGCCCCGGTGACGTCGAAGCCATTTTACTGTTTCCATCGCGGGCAGACCGTCCGCCGGTTTATCTAGGGGATGTAGCGAACGTCGAACTCATCAACGCGCCCGCGGACATACACCGAGACCGCCAGCAGCGGATCATCGAAGTGAGTGCAACCGTCACGGCCGAGACAACGCTCGGCGAAGCGATGGCCGCCGCCAACCGACCGCTTGCAGCCCTTGCGCTTCCCGAAGGCTATGCCCTCTACGATGCAGGCGCGTCGGAGACGCTGCGCGAGAGCAAACGCGTCATCCGCATGCTCATCGGGCTTGCGCTGTTCCTGGTCTTCGTCGTCATGGCCATTCAATACGAGTCGCTGCGCAACCCGCTCATCATTCTGATCAGTGTGCCCTTCGCGGCAATCGGAGTCGCCGCCGGCGTGTACGGGCTGTCGCTCCCAATCTCGATGCCGCTGTGGCTCGGATTAGTCATGCTCGCCGGCATCGTCGTCAACAACGCAATCGTTCTCGTAGAGTACATCGAGCTCGAACGTACCCGTGGACTCCCCCTCTTCGACGCCATCGTGAGCGCGGGCCAGCTGCGGCTGCGACCGATCCTCATGACGACGCTCACGACCGTCATTGGCATGCTTCCCCTCGCCATCGGCATAGGCGATGGGTCGGAGCTTTTGCAACCGCTCGCTATCACCATGGTCTGTGGACTTTCGTTCAGCACTTTGGTGAGCTTGGTGCTCGTGCCAGCGGTCTACGGGATCTGTGCGTCCCGTGCATCGGCCGCTCGCGCTCCCACAGAATCGAGCCAAGGAGGGGTCACCGCATGAACTGGCAAGAGCTAACCGCTAACCTCAGCTTTCCCGAAGGGCCGCGATGGCATGACGGGAGGCTCTGGTTCTCAGACTTCTATACCCATCGAGTCCTCGCGCTCGGCATGGACGGCGCTCTCGAAGAGATTGTCCGAGTGCCGGGACAACCCTCGGGCTTAGGATGGACCCCCGATGGAGACTTACTCATCGTGTCCATGACCGATCGCAAGCTCCTACGTTGGTCGGGGGGGGCGCTGAGCGAACACGCTGATCTCGGCGGGGTGGCCACGTTTCACTGCAACGACATGGTCGTCGATCGGCACGGACGGGCCTACGTGGGCAACTTCGGCTTCAACAGCCACGGCGGTGAAGCACAACGCCCGGCAAAGCTCGCTCGCGTAGAGCCCGACGGACAAGTGTTCGCTGAGTCCGCCGAACTGCTGTTCCCCAATGGCACCGTGATTACCGACGATGGCAAGACGCTCATCATTGGCGAGAGCCAGGGGGGCCGATTGTCTGCCTTCGACGTTGCCGAAGACGGAAGCTTGACGAACCACCGCCTTTGGGCGGACATCGCACCCAACGTGCCGGATGGTATCTGCCTCGACGCCGAGGGTGGCGTGTGGTCGGCGGACCCCCGGAATCACGAAGTCATCCGGGTGGAGGAAGGCGGCGAGGTCACCGCGCGCTTGTCAACCGGCGACGAGGGCGCCTATGCGTGCATGCTCGGCGGACCGGAACGCCGCACCTTGTTCGCTTGCGTCAATAGCGGCTCAGGACCGGATGCCGAAGAGCGACGCGAGGGGCGAATCGTCTGCTGCGAGGTTGATGTCCCAGGCGCTGGCTGGCCCGGCAACGAAGGATAAGGAGACACGGCATGACGCGCATTGCTCTACTGGATGACTATCAGGATGTCGCGCTAGAAATGGCGGACTGGGACGCGCTCCCCAGCGGGGCCAAAGTCGTCGCATTCCGGGATCACCTAGTCGATGAAGACGCACTGGTCGAACGCCTCGCCGATTTCGAGATTGTCATGGCGCTGCGCGAGCGCACGCCGTTTCCCCGGTCACTGCTCTCTCGGTTGCCGGGCTTAAAGCTCATCGTGACCGCAGGTATGCGCAACGCATCAATCGATCTGGATGCGGCCCGAGAGCACGGGGTGATGGTGTGTGGCACCGAGGGTCAACCTTATGCGACAGCAGAGCTCACCTGGGGGCTCATTCTCGCCTTACTGCGCCACATACCCCGGGAGGACAAGGCGACACGAGAGGGACAGTGGCAAATCGACCTCGGCTTGGGCGTCGCCGGTCGGACCCTGGGCTTACTGGGATTGGGACGGCTCGGCTCTCACGTGGCGTCGATCGGTCTCGCCTTCAAGATGAACGTGATTGCATGGAGCCCGAACCTAACCGATGAGCGCGCCGCCGAAGTGGGGGTAACCCGAGTATCCAAAGAAGCCCTGGTGCGCGATTCAGACGTTCTGTCGATCCACGTTGTACTGGGCGAGCGCAGCCGCGCGACGATCGGCCGAGCCGAGCTTGCCGCGATGAAACCGGGCGCCTATCTGATCAACACGTCCCGAGGGCCCATCGTCGATGAGACCGCACTGATCGAAGCACTGCGCAACCGAACCATCGCCGGGGCAGGCCTCGATGTGTTCGACGTGGAACCGTTGCCACTCGACCACCCGCTACGCCAGCTCGACAACACCGTCATCACGCCCCACCTCGGCTACGTCACACGGGAGACCTACGAGACTTTCTACGGCGGGGCCCTCGAGGCAATCCAAGGATACCTCGATGGCAGTCCTGTCCGGGTGCTCACTTAGCGGCGTCTTTCAATCCGTCGAGCAAGGCCGCGATGTCTTCCGCCCGGTTGTAGACGTGCGGTGACACGCGCAAGCAATCGCCGCGCAAAGAGACCCGCACATTGCGCTCGGCAAGGGCGGCAAAGGCACGCGCCATGAGCGGCGCATCCGCTGCGCGCATACCGAGGATGTGCCGGCACCGTTCACTCGGCTCCAGGGCGATGTAGGGGCTTTCGCGCAGGTAGTTTTCAAGCGGCTCCATCAGATTGGCCACGTATTCGGTCACTGGCTCCGTGCCCCATTCGCGAACCATGTCGATCGAGGTATCGAGCATCGAGATCGGCTGATCGTTGGCATGCGCACCCACATCGAAGCGCCGCGCTCCGTCTCGGAACTGATGACGGTACTCGGTGCCGGTGACATCGGCGCTACCTTCCCGGTTGCTCCAGTGATGCTCAAATGGTTCGGTTTCGAGGAGGCGGTCGCCCAACACCGCAAACCCGATTTGATACGGGCCAAAAAGCCACTTGTAGCTCGAGCAAAGCAAGAGATCGGGGCTTGTCGCGTCGAACGAGAATGCCTTCGCACCGAGGGACTGGGTGCCATCAATAACCACCAGCGTATCGAACTCCCGCGCCCGCCGCACGATAGCATCGACATCGAACGCCAGCCCGTCGGTCCAATGTACGGTGGACAAATTGACCACCGCGGTGTTCACATCGATGGCCTCCATGATCGCCTCCGACCAGCGGGCCGCAATGTCAGCAGGGCTCCGGGGACGAGGTACGGTGCGCAGCACCCCGCCGTGGCGCTGACAGGCGGCAATCCAACCATAGACGTCCGATGGAAACTCCGCTTCCGGTGCCACCACGGTCTGGCCCTTGCGAATGGGCCAATTGTTCGCCGCAATCGCCACGCCATAACTGACCGCAGGGGAAAAGGCGACTCGGTCGCAGGAGGTATCGACTAAGCAGGCAATGTTCTCGCGAAGCTGCTCGGAACGGCTGAAGTATTCCCCGGGGCCGAGGCTACGCGGAACTGCCTGGCGCTCGAGCGCGGCGCGGCCCGCTTCCATGGTGGCATGCGGCATGGGCGCGCGAGACGCGCAATTGAGATAGTACAGATCGTCGGGTAGTGAGAACCGGCTACGCTGGCACGCGATCATGCGCGTTCGCCCCCGTTTGGATTGGCCGCGCACTGTCGCTGCCATGGCATTGTGCTGTCAATTCCCGGCACGCACTGCACCGTCACTCTCCCCGTGCGCTGGGAACGTCTTGTGCTAACACGGCACAATCGGACGCTCGGTTAACAACCTGTAAGGTTGAAAACCTGCAAATGCACCGGATGTAGTAGTACGGTATCTCAATCAGAGTTGGAGCTTCATTCCGTGGATCCTCTCAGGTGGCAAAGCCACCGCTTGCGCAACCTATTCCAGTCGGCCACGCTTCTCGCCGCCATGGCAGCGCTGCTCGGTACGCTCGGCTGGCTGCTGGCCGGCAGCCTCGGCGTCATCGTCGCGGGCGCAGGCGTCGCGGTCATCTGGGTTTTTTCGCCCGCGGTGTCTCCCAAGCTTGCGCTGCAGATGTCGGGCGCAAGCGCATTGCCCCGCCACGCTGCACCGGAGCTGCACGAGGCAGTGCGTGAGCTCGCGGCCCGCGCCAAGCTCGATCCGGCCCCTGCGCTCCACTACGTGCCAGGTAACGCAGTCAATGCTTTCGCCTTCGGAGACGCACAACGCTCAGCACTCGCCGTGTCCGATGGGTTGCTGCGGGTGCTGTCGCGCCGGGAGCTAACCGGCGTGCTTGCTCACGAGATCAGCCACATCCGCAATGGCGACACCTGGGTGTTGAGCCTCGCCACCCGGTTCAGCCGCATAACACAAACGCTCTCGACCGCCGGGCTCTTGCTGTTGATCCTCAGTATTCCGCTCGTCTTGCTTGGCATCGACACGTTCAGCATCGCCGCGATGCTGGTGCTCGTCCTCGCCCCGACTCTAAGTGGCCTACTTCACCTTGCTCTCTCGCGCACCCGGGAATTCGATGCCGACCTCGGCGCCGTCGCGCTGACGAACGACCCCGCTGGTCTCGCGTCGGCGCTGGACAAGCTCGCTCGCATCGAGCGCAGCTGGCTGCGCCGTATGCTTCCTTTCGGACGGGCCAGCGCACCCGCGCTGCTGCGCACGCATCCGGCAACGGGGGAACGCATCCGGCGGCTACAAGGGCTCGTTGGAAGTCAGCCGATGGCGATCCGGGGCTGGACGAGCCGGGGCGACCACGCCCCGCCGGCATCGGCCGTAGCAATGAGTGATCTCGCGCACTACCGCCCGCGCCGAGTTCGCAGAGCGCGCGCCTTCGCCGGACAATAGACCGGGGCCGCTAGCCTGCCAGCTCATCGAGCACCGGCAGCAGATACTCTCGGAAGCGCTCGGGATTTTCACTCATTGGAAAATGCCCCATATCCGCCATGATGATCGCTTTTGCGCCCGGTATCCGGGCGGCCGTCTCCCGGGTGTTCTCCGGCGTGCACGAATAGTCGTATTCCCCGGTCATCAGCACCACCGGGCAGCGCGCAGTATCGATCTCGCCACTGCGAGACCGGTACTCGGAATCCGTACGAAAGAAGTGCATATCGCCGCGAAATACACCGGAGCCGCTTTGGTGGTAGTGCCACAAGGTCTCGCTTCGATAGGCGGCGGGGCTTTGCGGAGCAACTAACCCCGATACCAGCGCCGCCACAAAATCGCCTCGCTCAAGCTCAGGGCGTTCAAGCCAGGAACTGTCGTACCAAGGTGCCGGATTATCCGTTCCCTCAAGCCCGATGACCCCACCAAACCGATCTGGGTACTCGAGCGCAAGCCGAATTACCACCCGTCCGCCCATCGAGCAGCCCATCACGAGCGGGCATTCGAGTCCTAGACCATCACAAAAGGCGAGGATCGCCGCAACGTAGAAATCGCCAGTCAGCGCATACTCCGCCTCTTCCCAGTCCGGCGGCGGTGAGGATTTCCCGTGCCACGGCAGATCGAAGGCGAGCACACGATGGCGCGAGGTTACCGCGGCGTCGCACATGAGGTGCCTGAACTGGCTCGAATGAGCGCCCGCGGTGTGTAAGCAAACCAGCGGGGTGCCCTCTCCAGCTTCTTCGAAGTACACCCGGTAGGCTGAGCCGGCGATGTCAAGATGCACGTAGCGCCCCACGATGGGCTCGACCTTTTCCATCATCCGACCCTCCGCGGAAGCCAAAGGAGTCGCTTGAAGAAAGCAAGGTGTTCGAGCAACGGACTCAAATCTCCGTTGATTTTCGCGTGCCCGAATCGGGCCATGGCAAAAATGTCATGGTAGCCCGGGGGTGGCGTGACGCCCCAAAACGCATCCCAAGTAGGCAGCGACGCCGAGATCTCGAATGAGACGCTGCGAAGATGCGCCGGCGCGGGGTCGAGCTGCGTGATCTTGCCTTCATCGATCCGCAGATACACTCCGGCGTCATCGGCCATGAGAAGCACGTCGGCGCGGCAGTGACGCCCGATCCGACGCAGCACGGTGTCGCGATTGGCCGCCGTCGCCAGCTGCTCGATCTTGGCCATAAACGATTCGGTATTCATAGTGAAGGTTGTAGCTCGCCCATCGGCCCCAAATCAAGCCACAGCCCCGGGGCCGATCTCTGGCACAATCCGCTCGCCCACGCCCCGTCGGCCCAAGGAGGAGCAAACCGATGAGCACGAAACGCCGCCTACGGATCGGCGGCAAATTCGAGGAGTTCGTTCCGCTCGAACTCGTTGAGCGAAACGAGGGAGAGCTCGTTGTCGCAGTGACGTTCGACGAGCGCCATCTCAACGCTGCCGGGATCGTGCACGGGGGATTCATCATGTCGGCGCTCGACGTGAGTCTGGCGGGGGCGGCGGCCGCACAACCCGGGCAAGAGGAGCGGCTGTTCGGCATTACGCTGTCGATGACCGTCAACTTCGTGGCACCGGTGCCGCCCGGCCCAGTTCAAGGCCGAGGGTTCGTCACCGGGGGCGGTCGAACCACGAAGTTCGTCGATGGTCGCTTAGTCTGCGGAACCAATCCCGACGATCCGGACCCGTTTCTTTATGCCACCGCAACCGGGACGGTCCGCGTGGTGGAACTCACGGACTAGGCTGTTTCTCGGGCGTCGCCGCCCCAGAGCGCGAAACGCAACGCCTGGCCCAGCGAACGGGGCTCCCGGTCGCTGAGCAAGGCTTGCGCGGACGCCCCCGTGATCTCACGCGGCGCGGCGCGGCGAGCCCACTTGCCCTTCCCCGTGCCGCAGAAGCTCGCCTGAGTAGGTCTCCGTCTGCGCGTCGTCGCGAATTGTCACCTCGCCGTTAACGAGCACGTACCGGTAGCCGCTGGCCCGCTGGATCCGTCGCCATTCATCACCTGGCAAATCGTGAACGATCTCTGGCGGGAGCACCGCTAACTGCTCGTAGTCATAGACGACGATGTCCGCCGGCGCCCCTTCGACGAGCGTACCGCGGCCGCGGAAACCTGCGACTTGCGCTGGCAATGCGCTCAGTCGCCAATGCGCGTCCTCGAGCGTGGTCATCTCGTGCTCGCGCACGATCTTCACAATCGTCTCAGTGGGGTAACGGCCTGCGGTGAGGAATTTAGTGTGCGCGCCGCCGTCCGATACTCCGAAGAGCACGTACGGATCGTCGATGATCTCCTGCAAATGGTCGAGCGATACGTTGGGCGGTGCTGCGAAGAATTCCGTCTCAAGTCCTTCTTCCACGGCGAGATCGAGCATCACATCGACGGGATGCTTACCCATCTCCTCGCCGGCGTGCCCAAGGGTATAGTCCTTCCAACGCCGATTGGCATCGGTCTTGGGTTTCGCGATCACGATGCCGGGCAGCGGACCCGTCGCAGTTTGCGGGAGCTTTTCCTTGAGCTTTTCCCGGCGCTGCGGGTCACCGAGCTTTTGGAGGCGCTCTTCGAACGTGCCAGTGGTCGCCTCGCACCACGCATCAACATCGTCGAATAAATTCCAGTCCTTGAACGAGAAGGTAAACCCCGCGTCGGTCGTCAACCCTTGACCCACCACCCGAATGCCGCGCTGGTAACAGCTCTTCAGCCAGTTCAAAGTGTTGCGATGGATATGCGGACGATCATCGAACGCTTGCACCACGTTCATCAGCACTGGACGACCTGACAGCTCGGCAAGCTCTTCGTAGAACAACCGGTCTCGACTGTTGTCGCCTGAGACCAGAAGCATCTGAATAAAGCCCTCGTTACGCTTCCCGAGAACACGGGCGAGTGCGCGGCACGTATCGTCGTGCATCACATCGGTGGGCATCGGTGTGCCATCGAAATCCCGCTGCACTGCCGCGGGGCCGGTTGGCAACATACGCTGTGCGGACCATCCGCACGCGCCCGCATCCAGTGCTTGTTCCAGCGCCCGGCAAAGCGTGGCTTCCTCGGTCGCGGTGGGTGCCTTGCCTGCCTTCGCCGCGTCAAATCCCAGCACCGAGATCAACAACGGGCTCAGGGGCATATAGGGCAGGATGTTGATCGCCTTTTTCGTCCGCTCAACGCTGTCGAGAAACTCGGGGAAGGTTTCCCAATCCCACGGCATCCCCGCTTTCATCGAATCCAACGGAATTGCTTCCACTCGAGTCATGGACAGCATCGCGCGCTCGCGCATCTCGGGCGCAACCGGCGCGAAACCGAAGCCGCAGTTACCGATGACCGCAGAGGTGATCCCGTGCCACCCCGAGAGGGTGCAATAAGGATCCCAAAAGAGCTGAGCGTCGTAATGGGTATGGAGATCGATGAAGCCCGGAGCAACGTGCATCCCTTCGGCGTCGAGCACCTCCTGGGCATCGCCGGCGTCGAGCTTGCCGATCTCCGCGATGATTCCATCGCGGATCCCAAGGTCGGCCTTGTAGCGCGGGGCTCGCGTTCCGTCGAACACGACGCCGCCTTTGATGATCCGATCGAATTTTGCCACGGGGCGACCCTCCTCGATTCAAACGTCTATTCAAAAATGCTAATCGAGCTAGCAGCGATAGTCATCACCGCCAGCGCGCTCGAGCTGGCGCAGCAAGGCCGGCCACTCGCGTCCCACCTCGATGAATCCACCCGGGCCGTACATCTTGAGCCCGGTCGTTATCGTCTTGTCCTGCGTCTCGGCGGACAAGGGTTGCAACTTAGCACCGCCGGCCATGGCGTCTATCTGGTGCCGGCAAGCGGTCTCGAGGCGATAGATCCAAACGAACGCTTCACCCATGGTCTTTCCTACCGAGAGCAGACCGTGGTTTCGCAAGACAAGTAGCCGCTTCGTGCCGAGGTCACGCACGATGCGAGGGCGCTCGTCGAGATCGGTCGCGGTGCCTTCATAATCGTGATAATTGAGCCAGCCCATCACTGTGAGCGCCTTCTGGCTCATCGGAAGCAATCCCTCAGCTTGCATCGACACCGCAACGCCGTAGCGTGAATGCGTGTGCATCACGTAGTGCAGGTCCGGATCGCTCATGTGAATCGCGGAGTGGATAATGAATCCGGCCAAATTCATGCCGTAACCGGACTCGCTGAGCACGTTCCCGTCTCGGTCGACTTTGATCAAGGAAGAGGCGGTGATCTCGTCGAAGAACAGACCAAAGGGGTTCAGCAGGAAGGTATCTTCGGTGCCCGGAACTCTGGCCGAGATGTGCGTGTTGTTGAGATCGGTCCATCCGTAGAGCGCGCACAGCCGATAGGCCGCCGCCAAGTCACACCGCACCGCCCATTCCTCCGCCGAACAGTCCGAGGGGCACCGCTCTTGCGAATGCGGCTTTAATGCTGCAGACATTGTCTTCCTCCCTGTAAAGGTTACGACGGAAACCCCGCCATAATTCCCCGCCATAATTCCCCGGCAGCATTCCGGCACCGGCCGGCCCCGGGGGGGGGCATCTCACCTAAGAGGATACGGCATGCTCACCGTCGAACAAATCGACAGCATCCTGGCGCATATGAACACCGACCACGCCGATGCCGTGTTGCTCTACGCGAGGGCCCTGGGAAAGCGGGGAGAAGCAACCGCTGCACGAATGGAACAACTGTCGGCGAACACGATGACGCTCAGTGTCGAAGACGGCTCGGGCACGCGCTCAGTTGTGCAGATACCCCTCGAGGCGCCGGCACATACGCCGGCACAGACCCGTCAAGTGCTCATCGCGATGGCAAGGCGGGCACGCACAATGACACTCGAGTAACCACCCCGTGTCACCGCAATGCGCCAAGCGAACTAACCGGGCTCCTCTCGGCGCAGCTCTATTGCCCACTCGTGCTCGTCGAGCGAGTGGGTCGAGCGATGAGCTTCTTTGAGAGGCGCCTCCGCCCACCGTACCGTGAGCGTCTCTTCGATCAGGAAGTCGCGGTGCTGCGCAAGCGCCGAGACCACCCCATCGCTGCCCGTGACACGCAAGGCAATGCGATCCGACACCTCGAGCCCCGCTTGCTTACGCGCTTCCTGAGCCGTGCGTACGAGTTCGCGGGCAAGGCCCT
>JACLAC010005576.1_pt1 | contig 33190 bp, 27 predicted proteins | sample 8027881 | NCBI WGS metagenome assembly JACLAC01 (sample SAMN15725517, study PRJNA655200) | protist metagenome | isolation source: fluorescence activated cell sorting (FACS) single amplified genomes of... | place: Spain: Blaines Bay Microbial Observatory, Mediterranean Sea | collected 2016-01-19 | reverse complement strand
TTTTGATATCCAATTTTTTTACTTCAGCCACGACACCCCCCGCGAAATGGGCGGTACTATGATCCTACCAGGATCTCACTACCGCCGCGTCAGCGAAACCGATATTGCACGTTACCATAATTTCCTAGGTCAGTACCCAATGGTGTGTAAGGCAGGCACTATAGTCGTGGTACATCACGGCATGTGGCACTGTGCTCAACCCAACCTGACTGATGCAAAACGCTATATGTTCAAATTGCGCCTCAACCCCACCGTACGACAACTTAAACTGTGGAATACCGACGATATTGATTCACCCGAAATCCCTGGCCATTTGGGCATTAATCACGGTTGGTACGGCAACGAGGTCCGCTTAGAAACTGTCAACCGCATCAAATTCTGGCGTTTTTTAACTGGCGACGACAATTTCGACGTGAGCTACTGGTTATCACGTTTAGAGAATATGCCGCAAAATATTCTGGATGCAGCTTGAGCCAAAAAGGATATCGGCTAAATCACTCAAATAAGCAGAACAGTGATCACTGTTCTGCTTATCTATTCTAACGAATTACATTCACTTCCACCCTTGCTCGTCGATTTGTGGTTTTTCCAACAATGGCTTCCACCACCACTCGTTCGCTTTGTACCACTCTACCGTCTGGCGGAAACCCGTGGCAAAACCGATCTCCGGGATCCAGCCCAGTTGCTTGCGTATCTTGGATGAATCTAATAAATAACGTCGATCATGTCCCGGCCGATCAGGCACATAAATCTTACGCGATGCATCCAAGTCCAAGCCCGCCAAGAGCAGATCTGTAATTTCCTCGACATTCTTTTCTAAGCCACTGCCAATATTATAGGTTTCGCCAATAACCCCTTCTTTAAGAATCAAATCAATGGCGCGACAATGGTCGTCCACATGCAACCATTCGCGTCTATTTTGACTACTTTTATACAGGGGCACCTGTTGGCCTTGAATTAGCAATGTAGCAAATTTAGGAATTAATTTTTCAGGATACTGATACGGACCGTAATTATTGGCACAATTAGAAATGGTCACTGGCAACCCAAATGTCTCAGCATAAGCACGCACCGCTAGATCAGCCCCAGCTTTGGCTGCATTATAGGGCGTGCGCGGTCGGTAAGGCGATTCTTCGGTAAACATCTCATCCGTGTCTAGTGGTAAATCACCATAGACTTCACAGGTGGAAATATGATGTACCCGTGGCACCTCAGCAGCCCGCGCCGCCTGCAGAAGCCGTTGTGTACCAACAACGTTCGTCTCAAAAAAGATACCTGGATTAATAACCGCCAAACTATTGTGCGACTCAGCAGCAAAATTGACAACCCAATCTGGACGATGGACCTTAAATAGATGACGTGTCAGTTCTTCGTTACCAATATCTCCTTGTACAAAAAAATAACGATCACCATAGTTTGCCTCTACATCTTTAAGGCTTTCTCGATTACCCGCATAGGTCAGTACATCAAAAGCGATCACTTGGTCATCTGGATACCGCTCCAGCCAATAACGCACAAAATTAGAACCAATAAAACCAGCTCCACCGGTGACAAAAATTGTTGCCATGCATTCGCTCCTAATCGTCTGGTAAAAATTTGGTGATAATGCCGAGAGTAAACATAATTAGTAAACACTAAAAATAAAATATAAACTACATATCATATAAGTGTAAAAAAGGGTGCCCCAAGTTCTGCAAAGGTCAAGTTTATTAAGAGAAAAACACAGTGCCGACAAACCCACCTAAGAAAATCTGTTCTAACCATATACCTGAATTGCATTCTCTCCCAGTACCATCGCCTGTTCACGCAGCGTCATAAATTGGGTATGCAATCTCCCCAGACGCACTAACTGCGGATAATTAAGTACCCCCAACAAACCCGGCTGATCACTACCCCACATAAGCTTGGTTGGTCCAATCAATTCTACCGCCGTTTTTAAATAGCGTGCCGCGCTTGGGTAGGGAAAATCTTCATGGGCTAAATAGGCTGGCAATGCAGCAGTATCAAAATAAACATTGGGCAAACGGCCTAGCTTAATCTGCGCTAGCCACAAGCGCCATATGGACAATTGCGTTTCGGCTTTGGGATTGGGTTGCCCCAAGTGAGCAATTACGATCCGCAAGTTAGGATTATCCTGGGCAATGGAACGCACCGCATTGTTCTGATAAGAACGGCTACCAATGGCACCCAAATCCAGTACTAATACTTTTTGGCGTGCCGCCAGTTCACGCCACAACCAATCTAACTCGGGCGCATCTAACTGAGCATCAGGATGCAAGCCACAAAGGCCTGTTTTCTCGGAGCATTCTAACTTAACGGCACGAAATGCATCGTGCTCAATCAAGTTATCAAAATAATGACGGCTTTGTGGTTGCCATGGATCAAAAAAAGCCGCACCTATCAAACGTTCAGGATATTTGGCTAATGCCTCAACCACATAGGAATTCCAATCACCATAGAATGTCCCCTGCAAAAGCACCGCTTTATCAACTCCAGCCCAATCCATATTGGCCAATAACATCTCAGGAGAATAGGCCGTCTTCTCGTTATAAGGAGGCATGAGCTGCTCTTCATTAGTCCCTACAGCGATACGGCCATAGCCCAATCCACGGGTTGGACCTGCCCCCACCTGACCACGAACTTGCGGGAAAATATGTGCATGAGCATCAATTAACATAATTTAGACCGTCGGTAAATCCGGTACAATTTGATTCGCTAGTAGATTCATAAACCACGTTAGAGATCAGGTCGATCCTCGTCGTGCATAATCTTTAATAACGTGCTAAAACCACCATTCTCCCAAACCTAGTGTAGTTGAACACGGCATTGGTTCACGGTACCAATAATGCATCATTCGCAAATCATGTACTCGGGCGTTCCGCACTGTCTGGCATTGCGGCATCGCGGTTGAGGATTACCAAAAATGTCCATTGCGGTAATCACTGTGATTAAGTATTCAAACAACGGTAAAAAAATTGTTCCGGATCCAATGTATAATTCCGCACCTCTGTGGAGGAGTCAGCTCCCAAGCCACAAGATGATGCTAGCTAATCTAGACCTTCCTTGTATCCAGTTTATCAGCAAAGATCGCTGTGGGTCTTCCACAAAAGCTTCGGCACAGGTTTTCTCAAGGTGGATGCTGCTGCATAAATACACCGAGATCCATTGCTAGTTCCTTCTCAACTAGCGCATCATCGTTCGTATAGTTCCGTCCGATTACGACTCTGGCATCTAGGCCAAATAGCTTGAATTTCGCCAGGCATACGAGCGTAAGTTTCAGGCCAAATCGGTTGATGTCCCCCTTCAAACCAATTATTAAACCATGGAGGATAGTATGCAATATTAAGTCCAACGCGAATCTGAGCGCTAGTATTGGCACGAGCTTGATGAAATGCACCTCCATGCCATAGCATCACCGAACCAGCTGGACCAGTAACCGGCTTTATCAAAGGACTATCATGCCCAATACTTGCCGGTGGTGTCTTTAAACCCGAGCAATGACTCATCGGCACAATACCAGTAGCTCCATTCTCTATGGTAAAATCCGTTAGCATCCAAATTGTATTTATCATCCACGGAATATTCGGCACCTGCTTAAAATAACCGGATGAATCCACATGTAGATGCTGGGGCGGAGCCCCTGGCCAGGCTGGTTTTGAACAGGCTTCTACGGCGCGACAATGATCCCCCAAAAAATGCCGGACAATAGCTAATACATCCGCATGCGCCGCAAAATCCCACACCCTATCATCTAAATTAGGCATACCAAATAATGTCTGGTAATGCTCATCTCCATGGATATATTCCTGATACTGTGGTGCCGCATGTAACTCCAGACAACGTACCGCCAAACTTTGGGCCAAAGCGGCAGACATGCGCTTTTCAAGCACACAATAACCATAGGTCTCTAACTGTTCAACGGCTAACTGAATTGCTTCATTCATCGCCAAACTCCATTGCTAATTCAGCTGCTACCGTTCGCAATTGTTGCCATACCTCATCGGCTAGCGGAATACCATTTTGACGTCGTTCAACCATCATTTCAAATTCCCGTTGTCCCGGCAATAAAATACGCTCTGTATCAACCGTTGGTGCAGCACTACACATATATTCGGTCATGGCTGCTAATTCTTGGCAAAAATGCTCTACCGGCAAAGCCTTAGATACATCAATTACCAATAACCACATGGTATTAGCATGAGCTTCAATGCCTTCTTCCCGCCATACCGGTGGACCCACTAGACAAGCCAGAATTTGGGCCATCAGCCCCAAGCCATAGCCCTTATAACCTTGCAAGCCACCAAAGGGCAAGATAGCACCTGCCGGCTCACCGGTAGCAGTATATAAATCATGTGGATCGGTACTAGGATGGCCTTCCTGATCCACTAAACAAGAATCGGGCAAAACCTGATCTGTATCCCGCAAAAGCCGTACCTTGCCTTCAGGCACAGAAGAGGTGGAAAAATCCATTAGGACAGGATCACCATCAGTTGGCGCCGCAAAAGCAATAGGATTCGTCCCAAGGCGTCCTTCCCGACCTCCAAAAGGAGCTACCCAATGGCCCTCACCAGCGCTACTACAACAGGCTAAGGCTACACAGTTTTGTGCTGCTGCCATTTCCACGTACGCCCCCAGTCTACCAACATGGCGACAATGCCGCAAGCTAGCCCCTGCCATACCTTGCTGTTGGGCTCGATCAATGGTTGCTGTTGCCATACGTGCCGCCGCAACCTGGCCAAAATTCCATTGACCATCCACCGCTAACATCGTTGGCACTTGAGTATTAAAAATCACTTCAGCTCCCGGCACAATAGATCCGGCACGAATATCCTGTAAATATTGTGGTAAACGCAATACTCCGTGCGATGTCAAACCCATTAAATCCGCCCTAACAAGTAACTCGGCCACTAGACGGGCTTCTTTGGGAGGTGTATCAAGCCGTTCAAAAATCGCACTAACACAATTTTCAAGATAAGTACTACTAAATGTTGGCATATCTCTTCTCTTGTTAACGAAGCGCTTTCCAACGCCAAGTCGGAGGATGATCATAGATGAAGCATACACGCTCACCTAGATTCAACACAAAACGTCGTACCACTAATAAAATGCGCCTACTGTTTGTAACACCTGTAGCTATCACAGTTCTGCCAAAGGCCGCGTGTCTGCGGTTTGTATGCTAACCACTGGATCTGGTGCTCCGGATGATATTAAACCAAATTTATAACGGCAATTCATCTGGCTATCAACATGTATAACCGAACCATTTTGAGTTTGTAGGACAATAGATAGCCCCCATCGATACACATGTCTTGGCTCCAAGGCAGGCACAGTGCTTCGTGCAAAGTATAGATATTATGCGTTAACCCGGTCCCCTAGTATAAACCATCACGTGGCCCTTTAGCGTCACATTAACATATGGTTTAGTTAAAATATCGGACATAAGCACACCTTAAACGACTTGCAAGTCATTGTTGTCTAGCACCATTTTCTTAGTGTAAGAGAAGGTAGCTACTTAGAGTTTAGGAAATGTAGGGTTTGTACTAAATATGTTCAACTCACCCTTAACAGAACACAAAAGAGGTTTAGCTATGTACAAGATTTCATTTGACGGCAGCAACAAAAAGATCCTCTGGCAGGAAATGTGGCGCCATGAATTTGAAGCGGCCTTACAAAATAACCCCGTAGTCATCGTGCCCGTCGGCTCTATTGAACAACACGGCCCCCACTGTCCAATGGATGTAGATATTGCAGCACCGTTTTACCTAGCCGCAGAAGCTGCTCTTCAGGTAGATGAATTCCCTGTACTTGTTGCCCCACCAGTATGGAGTGGCTTTACCCATTACAATATGGGCTTTCCAGGTACTATCAGTCTACGCTTGGAAACCTTTCAAAATTTGCTAGCCGATATCTTTCGCAGCATTGACGCCAATGGCTTCAAACGCATTATCTCCGTCAATGGCCACGGCGGTAATGCGGCCCCAGGACGGGCCGTCTCCTGGCAACTAGCCGAAGAGAATATCTTTACCTTAAGTTTTAGTTGGTGGGATATGGTCGAACAAGAATTACGCCAATGGAGCGCTACAGATGAAGGCGTCGGCCATGCTGGGGAGTGGGAAACCGCCGTCCAGTTACACCTACGTGAACATCTGATAGATCAAGGCCGTTTGGCCAAAGACCAAACCGGTACAAAACCCTTTGGCGGTGAACTTCAATTTGCTGAATTTGCCGAACGCCGTCGTGATACCTGCAACGATACTGGCATTATGGGAGATGCAACGGTTGCTAGTGCAGCCAAAGGCAAACGTATTTTTGAACTAGCTACTGCACGCCTAGTCAAACTGGTACGGGAATACCACGTATTGCCTGTACGGGAATACCAACAATTCGGTTCGCATTGCCCCTAAAAAAGCAAAGCGCTCTGCCTCTAAATGAGGCAGAGCGCTGCAATTTTCTGGCCGCATATGGCTGGGTAAGCCGCGGCGATCGGGTGGGAGCCGAGTGGGTAGCTCGCTCCAGACCCAATATGTACAAGGGTTGGATAGGCCCTATACTCAAAACTATTTAATTGATCGGAATAGTGGAGGTTAGTTATACCACTTAGTATTAAATAGTCATTAGTAGTATTATCGGAATTGTTGTAAATTTCTTTAATAGAAAATAAAAAAATATTTTTTTATGTTTTAAATATATATTTATAAAATACTTACATTTTTAAATTATTTTTCTTTTCGATACAATGCACCTAATATTAGCCAAAAAGACAGACTGTTAAGTGGTAGCCTTAATGGATAACTCACCATAGAATGAACCAATAAAGCAGCTAATAAGCCTAAACTACCCCAACCCAACGCTGCATAATTTTTTGTTTTCCAAATTGTACTAATCCCATGTGCTAAGCCCATAATAACTAAATACAGAAACCCGAATAAGCCCAACAAACCATTTTCGGCCCACCAATGCAAATACTCATTATGGGCATAAGGTGTAATTTCCTGCTGTTGCCCAATATTTAGGCTTGAAAAACGGCTCTGTGCTTTAAGGGAGTCACGAAATTGAGGAAAATACTCCTGATACTTGCCGTATCCAATACCAGTCCAAGGAGCAGAACGTATCATATCCCAACTGACGCGCCAGATGAAATACCGATGATTAATAGACGAATCTTGCTCTACCCCAGCCCCTAGCACATTTTTGGAACTAAGAGCTCGCTCCTTCATGGTTACAGCTTTTCCTGCCGTTTTCATTATAGGTTTATAATTCAGAGACCATGTTATAATGCATATTAATGCGAACAAGCCAATTAAAGGACGTACCAAATACGCTCGATCACAACGCGGCAGCCGCAATAAACAACCAACAAATACGATCAATACCCCAACCCCAGCCCCAGCCCAAGCTCCACGGCTACCCGAAAGCAATAATCCCGCATAAAGCAATACTACCGTTAAAACCGTAAACAACCGCATCCAGCCCGTTAGATTTTGTAAATAAAACCCTAGAGCCAATGGCAAAGTTAATGCCATAAACGAGCCAAAGTGATTAGGATTAACAAAAACCGAGACTGTACGTTCTTTAAACGGAGTGGTCACTGGCAAAGGATCCAAATGTAAAAATTGGCAAATACCATATCCTGCAACCCCGGCAGCACCTAACACTAATATGTAGCACCATAAACGCAAAGCCTTTAAATCAGCTGCTAACCACCATCCTGCAAAACAAAAAAAGAGCTGGATACCTAGCAGTACCAGAACAAACCACCGAGGATCTACCTGAACCAGTAAAGAAATGCCTGCATTTGCCAATAAAAAAGTCGCCCCTCCGCAAAGTGTCGCAGGTGGACACTGAAACCCTCTAGTAATTAGCAACGCCAATATCCAAGCTATAAAACATACACATCCGACAAATATATACGCTATCTGGCGTGAATACAGGGCCGGATGAGCGACCAAGAGCACCAGCAAGCCACCAGCAAAAAAGGTAGTTATTTTTTGTTGTGGAGAAGTCACAAAGTACTTATAGACAGAGGATATTGACATTTTACACAGTACTAGCTATTTTTGGCAGTTCTTTTCTATAAAGTATTAAGAAATTTTTGCTCTTCCTAAAGATAAGTAATTTCCATTTTAACAGGAGTATACATCATCGGAAAATCTAGCCGCAAGGAATTTACGGCCAAGTTAAGGCCCGAAGAGATCGATTACAAACGTCTTGATCTACTGATCCGCTTTCTCAGCCCGATCGGCAAAATTGAAGCCGCACGACGCACCGGTGCAAGTCGCAAACAACAAGCAAGTATCGTCCAAGCGATTAAACGGGCTCGTCATTTAGGATTACTACCGTATACCATTAACGATACGCGTTAGATCGTTATATACGCTGCCTCATCCGTCGCCACGGCACCAAGTAAATTTTCTCTATGGCGGCATTGCCAAGAAATGGGCCAAGGTTTGGGACGCGTTGCATTAGGACTGATTGAAACTCGGGGATTAACCGGAGCGATTGAAGCAGCCGACGTCGCGGCTAAGGCAGCTGACGTACGCCTCTTAGGTTTTGAGCAAATTGGCGGAGGACTCGTAACCCTGCGTTTATCTGGCGATGTGGCATCTGTCCAAGCTGCCGTCCAAGCCGCTACCCAAGCCGTAGAACGTGTCGGAGAGCTGATCTCTTCCCATATTATTCCCCGCCCTCATCAAGATCTGGTAGACTTACTAGAGCGCCGCAACGCCGATCAACCACCACCACCCACAGCAGTCCCACCCTCCACTCCTCCTGAAGAAAATCAAAATTTGGCCATGCTCTCCGTCGCTCGTCTACGTCAATTAGCCCGTTCAATACCTGAGCTATCATTAAAAGGCCGACAGATCTCTCGAGCCAATAAACAAGAGTTGCTTGCCGCTATAACTCAAGCACAACAAGGCAATATTTAGATTTTCTTCAACCATAGCCAGTGTATTACCAACGTAATTAAAAATCTATATAACAAATAATTGCACCATTATTATCTTGTCTCTCGTTCATTTTTTTATTTTCTTCACCGTCTTCTTCTTTTTTACCGTATCAGCCACATCAGTATCTAGTGGTAAGTCGTCTATCTCTACCTCATCTATTCGATCTTCAGGAACTTCCTCCTGTAAGAAAGCTTGCATAGCCTCTAGCTGCTGGCGCATCTCTACTTCTTGGCGTTCTTGCTGTTCCTCAAGCGACTGCGGTGGCCAATCTAAAAAGAAATCTTCAACAGCAATATTTAGTTCATTATCTTTGAGAAACCGTTCAAATGTCGTAGCAACAATATGAGCTCCCAACGGCTCTAGTTCACCATCTTGTTCATCCAATATGACTTCGACTAGTTCGTGTAATAACAACGCTTCGTACAAAACAATCTGCTCGCAACCACTCATAGAGGCATCTTCATCCCATTTTTCCAAAACTGGTTGCAAAGCCGTCAGTACATGTACTTCACCCGACCGCTCAAAAGCACAGACCTTGGCAGCCGCTACCGACTGTAAGGTACTGCTGCGAACACCTTCTAGCGCATGACCGATAAAGCGTATGGGTGCAGCATTGACAGGATTGAGCCGATCAGCCAACGTCCGACCGGCCAAGGCCGGCTGATTGATAATAAAATCAAGTAGCGTATCAGGTTTAGGACTCCAAATAGCAGCTAAGCGATTGGCTTGTACTATGTGCAATAAGTGAATATTTTCTTCTTCGCATTCATCAAATATTGCCTGAATTTTGTTCTTTTTTTCAGTGGGCCCGTCACTAGTAAGAAATTTAAACACACCCAATTGCTGTAAAAGCTGTACCCGAGGCCGTAACTGATCCGGCGTCAAATCCAATAAGGTTGTAAAAAATGTGGTCATACCATCCTCAAAGGACCACGTGCGAAACTCTTTCGGATTGCGCTTAAGCGAATCCATCTTATTGTACAATCTTTTACCCAGACCAGGATCTTCGCCACTGGGTTCACCATCGGTATTATCAAAAAGGATCTGGGGTGTCTTACTAGCCGCTTCAATAATCTCCAAGACGGATTCATCCGGTGGAATTTTGCCTGCGTACCAGGCTCGCACACCTAGTTTTCGTCTGCCCATTTCTAGATCCTTTCCACTGGTTTTAGAGCACCCAATCAAACCATTTGAATATTATTCTGCTGCTGCATCAATATATATTCAAATTTTCCGAAAATAATTAATGGCTCTGATTCCATCAAGATGAATCTTCGTTACCCTACCTAGTCCCCTGCCAGAGCTTTGCGCAGTTCATCGCCATTGTCACGCCACCAACCAAAGAGAATCATTAAGTCCGTGCCAATGCAAAAATGCCGCACTCCCATATCCAGATAGTACTTGGCATCGTCCGGACTATTAATCTCAGCCCGAGGTTGAATGCCAGCCTTTAGCGATGCAGCAATTACCCGACGCTCCATTTCTTTCACTTCGGGCAAGTTTGACTGACCCGCTTTGCCAATACTCATGGTGTAATCTGACGGGCCCCACTGAATCATATCCACACCTTCAACAGCAAGAATTTCGTCTAGTTGATCCACGGCCGGCGCTTTTTCGATCATAATAGCTACAACAACCTCACGTAATGCCTGCACATAATCTGTACCGCCACCATATCCCATGTACGAAAATCGCCGTGTTGCAACACCGTAGGTCCCTTGGTCTTCAGGAGTATCGGGACGTACTATGGCAACGCATTCCCGCACTTCGTCGGCGGAGCGACAATCAGCAAAGAGAACGCTGTGAAACCCCGAACCAATAGCACGCTGAGCCAAAAAAGCACGCGGATCCTGATCTACTTTTATCATCATCGAAACTTCATGTAAATCACCAGCACGGCACAAATTGTCTAAATCATGCAGGTCATAAGGGCCGTATTCGCCGACAAATTCAACATAATCGTAAAAGCCGGTATGACCTACAGCCTCAACAACCGAAGGCCAAGTTGTATGAATATGCGTAGCAACCGTTGGCAAGCCGGCATTAAGGGCTTTGCGCAATTTATTCTCTTTCATCAGAAACTCCCGTCATAAAGGGCTAAAGATTAAGGTCATTAAACTAGTTACTACATTGGCTTGGCCAACAGTTCCAATAGATCATTGCCAACAAATTCTCGCCGCCAACCTTGTAGTACACGATGCGAATTTTCACGATTTTTAGGGTTTTCACGAATCAGGTCTTTAAGCTCCGCACGCGATGCCACAAAAGGCGAATCTAAGGCCGCTGCTAAACTTTTCTGCTGCAATAAATTTTGGGCTAATTTGAGCCGTTCCTTAATTTGTTCTTCCTCAACGCTACGTCGATGTCGGCTTGGCTCTGGCAATGGGCCATCCAGAGCAATCGCCACTCTATTGATGAGTTCGAGACCATAACGCTTGAGCGCCCTTGGTGAGAAACCTTTGAAAGGTACTAATTCCTCTTGGCATTGTGGTTTACGCCGTGCCAAACCTAACAGCCCCTCGTCGCTGACCACATGGGATCGGGGTATATCACGACGACGTGCTTCGACATCACGCCAAGCAGCTAATTCACGCAAAATAGCCAAGCTTTTCGGTGCTAGTCGCCCCGTACCTTTAATGCGTTCAAACTGGAGATAGGAATCGCGTTCGATATATAGTTGGGGATTATCGTAGCGTTTCATCTCTTCTTCCAGCCACGTCTGCCTGCTTTTCTCTTGAACTCTAGCAATCAATTCCTGCCGTGCTTGCGGTAAATGGCGCACGTCTTCTATGGCATAAGAGAGTTGCTCAGGCGAAAGAGGTCGCTTCAGCCAATCCGTCCGGGTTTCACTCTTATCCAACTCTATCCCTGCTACTTCAGTCAATAACGCATTCAGTGATAAAGTGGAACTTAAGCCGGCAAAAGCAGCAGCACAGCGAGTATCAAAAATACGGCGTGGAAACACCCCCGTTGCCTGGCGCAGAATAGTCAGATCTTGTGGTGCATCATGCAAAATTTTGACCACGTTCGTATCGGCCAAAACACGTCCTAAAGGAGATAAGTCCTCAATCGCACAGGCATCAATCAGATAATGTTCATTAGGAGAAAACGCCGCTTGGACAACACCTAATTTTGGATAGTAGGTACGTTCCCAAACAAACTCAGTATCTAAAGCAAGGCATTCTCGCCGACACGCCACATCAATCAGTTCTACTAAAGCTGCCGAAGTATCAATCATAAATTTGAAGATTATTGAAATACATCTTGTAGAAATCCTTTTATTTTTTACTGCTAACAAATTAGACGAGCTTCAAAAGCGCCATCGTGCCGAGACAATGAAAGAGCATCTCCTAAAATCATACTGGTCAAACCCATAGGATTCCACTGGCAAAAAGACAACAACCAAATAGCGACGACGAGCTCTATCTGCACTATTCTTGGCATTGGCACATTCTAATTAAATTGTACTATAAATTCAGCACCTATTTATCCAACCTAATGATTATCCCTAGTCAGCGTCAAGACGAGTAACTATTTTCAGCAAACCAGCGCCGTAGCGTGCTGCCTTAGTCGGCCCAATACCATGTATCTGTTCCAACGCATTCATATCCTGTGGTCGAGCCACAGCGATGGCCCGCAAAGTACGGTCGCTAGCAATCACATAAGGCGGCACACTTTCGTGGCGTGCCGCCTCAAGCCGATAACGACGCAAGGCATCAAAAAGATCTAGCGCTGCGTTATCTAGCATCTCCTGGTCTGCAGCAACCACACGACGTTTTCCCACCCCTGGTAAAGTGGTGGGACTAGTTTTTGGTACTGTCGACGGCAACAAAAGGCGTGCCGCACGTTTAGCATGGATTACTTGATGCCCTTCCTCGGTAAGCACAACTACTGGACGCGCACCACCGTAAAAATCTACCCAGCCAGCCGCCACACAGCGGCGCAATAGTTTAACCAGCCATTCCTCGCTACGATCCTGTAAAACACCATACGTAGGGGTCTGGTCCAAGCCCGCACGCAACAATCGTGCATCAGCAGCCCCACGCAACAATTTAACTGCGGTTTGCAAACCAAAGCGGCCATGAATGCGCGCCACCGCACACAGTGCTTTGCGTACAATAATGCTAACTTCTTCAGGATCGGCACCATCGTTATTATCCAATGCTAGGCATACATCACAACGGCCACAGCCAGACAATGCTTCCTTTTCATCACCGAAGTAGTCTAAAATAGCATCATGTCTACAGCTCCCACCTTCGGCCCAACGCATCAATTCTAAAAAGAGATTCCATTTATGTCGCACGGTCTCAGGATCAGGCGTCCGACCTTCAACATCTATCTCGATTAAATGACGCCGCAATGCCATATCGCCGGCTGAGATCAACAACAGGCAAAACGCCTCCTGACCATCTCGGCCAGCACGACCGACTTCCTGATAATAAGCTTCAATGGAACCGGGTGGTGCCAAATGGGCTACGGCCCGCACATCGGGGCGGTCAATACCCATGCCAAAGGCATTTGTTGCCGTTATTACTTCGGTACTACCATCGGCAAATCCTTGTTGTACTTGATCCCGCACCTGCCCATCCAACCCAGCATGATAAGCACCAACCTGCCAGCCTAATACTTCCAAACGTCGGGCTTCCTCTTCGGTAATTTTACGTGTTGGCGTATAAATTATGGCACACCCCCGGTTAGCACCCGGATGTCCCAACGCTTCGGTCAGCAAAGCATCGATCTGACGTTCACGTTCACGCCGATTTTGTATTTCACTCACTCGCAAAGCCAGGTTAGGCCGTGCAAAACCATGGATTAACTGTGGAGTATCAGGTTCAAGCCCCAAGCGACTAAGGATCTCATCACGTACTACGGGTGTAGCCGTAGCCGTACAAGCCAATAGCCGCGCATGCGGCATGGTTGCTAGAACCTCTCCAATTTGCATATACTCAGGACGAAAATCATGCCCCCACTCACTAATGCAATGGGCCTCATCTACCGCTACCAGTGGGCAATCCAAATCACGCAACAAAGCACGAAAACCACCAAATGCTAAGCGTTCTGGTGCAACGTAGACCAACTCATAGCGACCAGCAGCAATAGCACGCAACCGACATCGCATCTCCTCATTATCTAGCGTAGAAGCTAAGAAAGTAGCCCGTACACCACGCTTTTCCAGAGCCGTAACCTGATCGTTCATCAGCGAAATCAATGGCGATATAACCAGTGCTGTACCTGGAAGCAATACCGCTGGTAGCTGGTAGGTCAAGCTTTTACCACCTCCAGTGGGCGCTACTAACAACAAGCGGCGACGTGCTAGTAACGTTTCAATCGCCTCACGCTGCCCCGGTCTAAATGCAGAGAAGCCGAGCCGTGTTAATCCTTGATCCAGATCATAAGAACGCTGTTGTGCCGGTATCAAATCCAATGACATCAATAATCCGTTTCAGCTTGTTTTACTACTCATTAGCAACTTCATCCAGTTCTGCCCAGCGTCGATAAGCAATCTCTAGTGCTTCATCTATTGCTGTCAAGCGTGCTTTAGCAGCAGCTATCTGGTTACCATGTTCCTGATAGAACAACGGATCCGCCATCTGCGCATGCAGCTGGCTCTGCTCTTGTTCTAAGGCTTCGATACCTTGCGGTAAATCTTCTAATTCTCGTTTCTCCTTATAGCTGAGCTTACGACTATGCTGGCGTTTCGAAACAATTTTCTCTTCTAATACAGCCGCTTTTTCAACTGGCTCAGGACGTTGGCGTAAATAATCATCGTATCCACCAATATATTCTTTAACATATCCATTACCTTCAAAAACCAGCGTACTGGTCACCGCATGGTTAAGCAAGGTGCGATCATGGCTAACCAACAATAAAGTACCACTGAAGCTAAGTAACTGTTCCTCCAATAATTCCAAGGTTTCCACATCTAGATCGTTGGTCGGTTCGTCAAGTACCAGTACATTAGCAGGCCGGGTAAAGAGACGGGCTAGTAATAAACGATTCCGCTCACCCCCCGACAGTACCCAAACCGGCAAACGTGCCCGTTCAGGGGTAAATAAAAAATCTTTCATATAGGATAATACATGACGCCTAGCGCCATTCACTTCTATCATATCCCCTTGACCAGCGATATTTTCCCAAGCCGTCTTCTCCATATCCAGTTGATCCCGCAATTGATCAAAATACGCTACCTGTAAACGGGTTCCATGGCGCACAGTACCGGTATGTGGCTGCAATTCTTCCAGTAGTAAGCGTAACAAGGTCGTTTTACCACAACCATTGGGCCCAATCACACCAATTTTATCACCACGCATAAGCAGCATGGATAAATCCTGCACCACCGCTTGGCCGTCATAAGCAAATCCCAAGCCCTTGGTTTCTATAACTAACTCACCAGAGCGTTCAGCTGCTTGAACCTGTAACCGTACTTTGCCCATTTGCTGCCGGCGCTGTCGGCGTGTAGTACGCATCTTCTCCAAGGCTCGTACTCTGCCTTCGTTCCGCGTCCGTCGTGCTTTAATACCTTGGCGGATCCAGGTTTCTTCTGCAACTAACTTCTTATCAAATTCTGCTTGCTGCGCCTCTTCTGCCTCCAAGACCGCCCATTTACGTTTCGCAAAGGTATCAAAGTCGCAATCCCAACTAGTCAATTGGCCACGATCCAATTCCAAAATACGTGTCGCCAAGCGCCGCAAAAAAATACGATCATGGGTTACAAACAATAGGGTACCGTGATATTGTGCCAGAAAATTCTCTAACCAAGCAATGGAATCAATATCTAAATGATTTGTCGGTTCATCTAACAGCAAGATATCGGGTTCGTTAACTAGCGCTTTAGCCAGCAAAACGCGGCGTTTGAGTCCACCAGATAGCGCCGAAAATTTTGCCTGCGGCTCTATATTTAACTGTGTTAAGACACGCTCTACACGATATTGTAGTGGCATCGTATGCGATTCTTGTCCATCTCCTGCCCTAACACTCTCATTTCCTTTATCCATATCATTTACCGCAGTGCTACTGCCACCTAACCCTGCGGCAACTATCGCAAACACCGTGCCGTCCGTCACATCAGGTAATTCCTGCACCAAATAGGCAGTCTTCAAGCCATGCTGGCGGCGAATCTGACCCGTATCGTGATCGAGTTCACCTTGGATAATTTTCATCAAAGTTGACTTGCCGGCACCATTACGACCAATTAGACAGATGCGTTCGCCTTTTTCTATTTGTAGCTGGACATCATCTAATAATGGGTGACCACCAAAGCCAATCGTAATATCTTTTAGACTAATAAGTGCCATAAATCCATCTTAACAGCTGATCCGTCGTTTTTAAAAAACTACCTACCTCTAACCCTACACATATGGAATAAGATCAGGAGGGAAAGTATAAGCGACCAAAAACCCTAGCGCTTTTCGCTAAAGAAAATGATATGTACCTTAAGGCGTATAGTAATGATAGAGCGCGCTACCCCATACCGCAATACGCCACTCCCAACACCTCTCTAAACCGCTTCCCCATAGCCCAACAACAACTTATAAATCGCTCTATGCTTAAAATATCCCATTGGATTTTTTGGCCTCTCCTAGTATACTTTGTCGCAAGACCATATATTTTATCGGGAGGAATCAACCACATGGACCTCGCCTGCGAACGCCTGTATAAAAATTTCGGCTATACCGATCTAAACGTTACCCACCTATGCCAGGGTACTGCCTTTCGCCATTTACCGCGCGCTACGGACCCACGATCTCGGCAAGTATTGGAACATGCCCTTGAATTGGGCGTCAACTTCTTTGACTCCTCCAATGCCTATGGCTGGGGCGGCGCCGAGAAAGTACTGGGACAAGCTCTAGCGGGTAAACGTGATCAGGCCATTATCTGTACTAAAATAGCGGCCTCCGAACCCGACAAACAGCCCGATACCTATCGCCCCGTTCGCTTTACCAACGCATTTTTGCGTCGTCAGCTTGAAGGTAGTCTACAACGTTTAGGCACCGATTATATTGACCTGTACCTGTTGCACCAACCCGATAAAATAAGTACAGAAGAAGAAATTATCCCCAGCTTGGAAGCTCTAGTCCAAGAAGGTAAGATCCGCTACTGGGGTGTTTCTAATCACCCTGCTACTAGCGTTCAAATCTATGCCGACTTAACACGCAACCACATATCGCCAATTGCCGGCACCGAAGATTACTATAATATCGCCGGGACCCATTGCAACCCGGACGGCAGTTCCCGTACACAGCAACTAGAAGACACATTATTTCCTATTTTAAATCAAGAAAATATAGGCCTATTAGCCTTCAGCCCTGTAGATACAGGCCACCTAAGCCCAGGCCGAGAACCGGAAGCCGATGCACCACTGATACCATTAATTCAAGCATTAGACCACGTTGCCGGCGAACTGGGCGTAACACGAGCCAGCATCTGTGTCGCCTGGGTCCTGAGCCATGCCGCAGTAACGAGTGTTTTAGCCGGCTCCGAAAGTCCTGAACAAATAGAAGAAAATCTACTAGGGGCCGAGTTACAGTTACCAACCGAACTTTTAATGCTACTCAACCAGGCCAGTCAAGAATACCGCAACCAACAACAAACTATTATCCATTAATGAGCCCTGCATGACGCAACCTTCTCGTGCCCTAGTCATTATCCCGACCTACAACGAAAAAGAAAATATCGCAACCATCATCCCCGCCGTCCTCGACCAGGATCCACGTATCAGCGTTCTAGTCGTCGACGATAACTCGCCCGACGGCACCGGCCAGATCGTCGATGCTCTAGCCGCCCAGGAAGAGCGCATCGACGTCCTGCACCGGCAAAAGAAAGAAGGGCTGGGGCAAGCCTATATCGCAGGCTTTCGCTGGGCCCTTGCCGCTGACTATGATTTTATCTTTGAAATGGACGCCGACTTTTCCCACCGACCTATTTACCTTAAAGATTTCCTCGAGACCATAGAACATAACGACTTAGTACTTGGCTCGCGTTATATCTCAGGTATTAACGTAATCAACTGGCCCATGTCACGTTTGTTGCTCTCTTATAGCGCCAATATCTATGCCCGTCTCATCACCGGTCTACCCGTATTAGATGCTACCGGCGGCTTTAAATGCTTCCGCCGCCAAGTACTGGAAACAATCGACTTGGATAAGGTGCAAACTTCAGGATACGGTTTCCAGATCGAAATGAGCATGCGGGCTTGGAAAAAAGGCTTCCGTGTCAAAGAAATCCCCATCATTTTCTACGATCGTACCGTCGGCGTTTCAAAGATGTCAATGAAAATCATGTGGGAAGCTATTATTCTGGTCTGGACCTTAAGACTAAAATCTATCTTCGGTTTATTACGATAATTTTTACCAGTATCCCATAGCATCTTCAAATAACATCGCTAATTCTTCAGCCCCAGCCGGTTGTGGCGCTAGTTTCGTCACCCGGTGTTGTGGTAAGGTACCCTCTACTAAATCTGGAATATTTTCAGCCGTATAGCCCAACGCCCCTAGACCATTTGGGATTTGTAATCGTTGCATAAAATAAATAACACGATCTGCTAGTACCTTGCCCGCATCAGCTGCACTCACTCCTGATATATCCGCCCCCAATACTGCTGCCGCACGCAAATGTCGTTCGGGACAAGCCGAGGCCGTAAAACGAAAAACTGCCGGGGCATTGACAATTACCGCAATGCCGTGTGGTACTAGTGGATAGTCTACGCCATAACCTGCTGGTAAGAATTCCTTGACCATCCCAGCTACCGGGTAGGACATGCCATGCGGTAGATGCACCCCGGCATTACCAAAGCCCATCCCGGCAAAAGCAGCGGCCATTAACATCTGCGACCGGGCCTCATCATCTTCCGGGTCTTCGACAGCCCGCGGCAAATATTCAGCCATCATTCGCAACGCTTCCAAGGACCACAAATCGCTAATCGGATTAGCCCCTTGGTAAGAAGGTCGCAACACCGGACGCGTCGGGCGAGAGCGCTGGTCAAAAGGTATCGTTGTATACGATTCTAATGCATGACTGAGCACATCCAATCCCGTAGCAGCAGCTACCGCCGGCGGCAAACTACGTGTATTCTCCGGGTCAATAATACCTAGACTTGGTTTAAGGCGACGATGGGCAATCCCGGTCTTCGCTTGCATTTCTACCAAATCAAAGATTGCTACACCGGTAGTTTCACTACCCGTACCAGCAGTAGTCGGCACCGCAATCAGTGGTTTGAGCGGTCCAGGAACAGGTAAGCCGGCACCAATAGGTGCATTTACATACGCTAGAAAATCCGGCGGCGGATAACTAGCATAGAGATTGGCGGCCTTGGCTGTATCTATGCTAGAACCACCGCCAACCGCTACATAAGCATCAAAATCACCAGCCTGTGCAAAGGCGATAGCCGCCTTAAAAGATGCGTCTGTTGGCTCTACATGCACCTTATCAAATAATTCAAAGGCTATCCGGTTAGCTTCTAATGATTCCAGCACAGTAACTACTGGTGGCAGCACGGCTAACGTTGCATCCGTAACTACCATTACCTTATTAACCTTCATATCAGCCAGATCCATACCGACTTCACGGGTAGCTCCAATACCACAACGAATATTAGAAGTGGCCATCTCAAAAATCGTATCATGCTCCATAACGCTTCCTTTCATTAGCAAAATAGACTAGTTCCAAAGGGCAAGAAGAAAACTCTATTTACCAGACGCTGTCAAATTCAAACTTGCAGCAATTTCTTTAAATATTGTTTATATTTATTCGAAATTCATGCTAATACCTAGGCCAATCCACCTTGCCCTAAACTCCACCGAGCCCTAAACTTCCCACTGTATTCTTTGATACTCAAACTCTATATACGGTGCTATGACTAAGCCCTACCTTCCCGGCATACTAACATTGGAGCAACTTCAAACCAAAGCTGCTAATGGCGAAATCGATACAGTCCTCGCTGTCTTTCCCGATTTATACGGCCGTTTAATGGGCAAGCGTATCGCCATCGAGTTTTTCCTCGAACAAACGGCTACCCAAGGCATGCATGCCTGCGATTATCTACTTACTACAGATATGGAAATGGACGTGGTAGAAGGCTATCACTTCGCCAATTGGGAAAAAGGTTATGGCGATTTTCACTGCGTTCCTGATTTTAATACGCTGCGCCAAATATCCTGGCTAGAAAAATCTGCCCTTATCGTCTGTGATCTCCACAACGAAACAAATCACACCCCGGTAACCGCGGCACCTCGTTCCATCCTCAAGCAGCAGCTAGCACGTTTAGCTAACGACGGCTATACTGCCAAGATCGGCACCGAACTCGAATATTATCTATTTAAAGATTCTTATGATCGTGCCCGTACCAAAAACTACGATAACCTGGAAACCTTCGGTAACTATTTGGAAGATTACCATATATTCCAAGGTACAAAAGAAGAAAGTATTAACGGTGCCGTACGCCGCCATATGCAAGCAAGCGGTATTCCGGTAGAATTTAGCAAGGGCGAATGGGCCCCCGGCCAACACGAGCTTAATCTACGCTACACCGAGGCTCTGGAGATGGCCGATCGCCACGTCATTTATAAACAGGGCTTCAAAGAAATCGCCTGGGCCCAAGATATGGCTGTATCCTTTATGGCTAAATGGCGTACCGACCTAGCCGGCTCCAGCATGCATTTGCATTTAAGTTTGTGGGATCGTGATGGACAAAACAATTTATTTGTTGGTGACAAGCCGCTAGGAGGATCGGTAACGACGGCAGCAGCATTCCGCTATTTTTTAGGTGGTTGGATGCATCATGCCCGTGCCATTGCACCATTTTACGCACCGTACCCCAATTCCTATAAACGCTACGTTTACCAGTCATGGGCTCCTACACGCATTGCCTGGAGTATCGACAATCGCACTGCCTGCTTCCGCATCGTTGGCCAAGGCGATGGCTTACGCATTGAATCGCGGCTACCCGGTGCTGATGCCAATCCTTATTTAGCCATCGCGGCCGCAATAGCAGCCGGTCTTGATGGCTTACATAACCGCATCGAGCCTCCTCCTGTATGCAACGGCGACGCCTACCAGTCTGATACCTCACCATCTGTGCCTAGTACTTTACACGAAGCTACCGACGAATTAGAAAACAGTGCGATGTTACGTACCGCCTTTGGCACCGATGTGGTTGATCATTATGTGCATTTTTTCCGTACAGAACAGCGTAAATACGACGAAGCCGTAACCTCGTGGGAGCGGGAACGTTATTTTGAACGAGGATAATAAGTCATGCGCCTAACTCAAAAAGTAGCTCTGATTACCGGAGCTGGCAGCGGTATCGGCCGACAAACCGCCTTGCTCTTCGCTCGGGAAGGGGCACAGGTTATCACCGTAGATATCAACGGCAATACCGCTCAGGAAACCGCCCAAAAAATCATGGATGCTGGTGGCCAAGCCCATGCCATCCAAGCTGATATTGCCAAAAATGCTGATGCTAAAGGCATGATCGATGCAGCTGAAACAACTTATGGTCGCCTAGATATTCTCTTTAATAATGCCGGTATTTCTCATATTGATGACGGCGATGCCGAAGATACAGATGAAGCCATTTGGGATTTAACTATGCAAGTCAACCTTAAGGGTGTCTTTCTAGGATGCAAGTACGGAATTGCGGCTCTACGCCGCGCCGGTGGTGGTTCGATCATCAATACCGCTTCTTTTGTTGCAGTATTAGGAGCAGCGACACCACAAATCGCCTATACGGCTAGCAAAGGCGGCGTCCTGGCACTATCGCGTGAATTAGCCGTAGTTCATGCGCGTGAAAAGATTCGTGTCAATGCCTTATGTCCTGGCCCATTACGCACCGAACTATTGATGAAATACCTTAATACGGAAGAAAAACGTCAACGTCGCCTAGTACACATTCCTATTGGTCGTTTTGGTGAAGCCGAGGAAATTGCGCGTTCTGTACTCTTTTTGGCCTCCGATGAATCTTCTTATATTACCGGTACTCAATTCGTCGTCGACGGGGGCATCACTGCCGCATATGTAACTCCGGAGTAAATCATGCCAAAATCCAAGACCAGTATCTCGTTCCGCTATACGTTCACATTCGAGGACGACAGCAAAGAAACTTTTGATGTCAACCTGAATCCTGACACGCTTGATCTACAGGCAGAACCACACGATCCGTACCCAACCTGGACCGACCTACAGTACCATCAGTGCCCTAACTGCCCACTGGATCCCACTACCCATCCCCAGTGTCCAATCGCTGCTAATATGGCTGAGTTGAGTAGCTTTTTTTCTAACGTTGTCTCCTATAACGAAACAGATGTCGAAATAGTTACTGAGGATCGCAGTTACTTCAAACATACTTCAATCCAACAAGCCCTTGCTTCGCTGATGGGCATTTATATGGTAACTAGTGGCTGTCCCATTATGGACAAACTGCGACCTATGGCACGCTCTCACCTACCCTTTGCGACCTTGGAAGAAACTTCATATAGAGTCATTTCTATGTATTTGACGGCACAATTTATCTTGTACCGCAAAGGCCATACACCCGATTGGGATTTGAATCATCTAACCGATCTTTACAACGATATTCGGATTATCAATCAAAATTATTTTAAACGACTTCAGGCTTTCGCTAATAAGGATGCCAACACTAACGCTCTAATTATTTTAAATACTTTTGCAGATTATATCTCATTAACTATTGACGATAGCATGCTCAAGGAACTAGAAAATTTCTTCTCTGCATATTTGCCAGAGGAAGATCCATCATAATGTTCAAAGCTGCAATTTTTGATCTCGACGGTACATTGTTAGACACTTTAGCCGACCTGGCCGCTGCAATGAACGCTGTCTTGAAAAAGATGAGCTTTGCTACCCATCCAACCACAGCATACCGTTACTTTGTTGGCGAAGGTATTGAAATGTTGGTACGCCGCGCTTTACCGGTGGATAAGACAGATAATGAAACCATCGCCTATGGTGTTCAAGCAATGGAAGCTGAATATGGTCGTTGCTGGGCTGACCAAACGCGCCCATATGCGGGTATACCGCATTTACTTGATACCTTAGCAGCCCGGAGCATACCACTAGCTATTCTATCCAACAAACCGCAGGCATTTACCCTATTGACGGTAAATAGACTACTATCAGACTGGTCTTTTGACCCTGTACATGGAGCCCGTCCCGACATACCACGCAAACCCGATCCAAGCGGCGCTTTACTTATTGCTGCGCATTTAGGCATAGATCCATCTCAATGCCTGTACCTGGGTGATACTAGCACCGATATGCAAACAGCTAAAGGCGCCGGCATGTACGCCGTTGGCGCAACCTGGGGCTTCCGCCCAGCAGCAGAATTACAACGGAGCGGAGCCCAATCACTAGCGAACAACCCCGAAGAAGTAATCAATCTATTTAATCAGTAATGCATATGTTGTACACCCGACGATAACAAACTTTCAACTGCCGCACACAACGCAATGGGGTATTACATGAAATCTTTTTTTCCTAGCATTAAGAAAATCAAATACGAGGGACCAGACTCTAAACAATCTCTTGCTTTCAAATATTACGACGAAAATGAGGTGATCGGTAAAAAAACGCTCAAGGAGCACCTGCGTTTTTCCGTAGCCTACTGGCATACTTTTAAGGGCGGCGGTATTGATCCGTTTGGCCCTACACCAGTGTACGACCGACCGTGGGACCAAGCTACCGATCCAATGCAGAAAGCTGAGGACACCCTACGGGCTGCTTTCGAATTTATTACCAAACTGGGCGTCCCCTTTTACTGCTGGCATGATCGCGACATCGCCCCCGAAACCGCTACGCTAAAAGAAACCAACGAAGGACTGGACCATGTAGTTAAATTGGCTAAAACGTTACAACGCGATACGGGTGTTAAGTTACTGTGGGGTACATCTAATATGTTTTCACATCGTCGCTTTACCCACGGTGCCGGCACCAACCCCGATGCACACGTTTTTGCCTACGCTGCCGCACAAATCAAAAAGGCCATGGAATGTACCAAAGAATTAGGGGGTTCCAACTATGTGTTCTGGGGCGGTCGTGAAGGCTATTCAAGTCTGCTCAATACCAATTTCAAGCACGAACAGGAACAAATGGCACGGTTGCTACATATGGCCGTTGAGCATAAACAGGCCATCGGCTTCCGCGGCACATTACTAATTGAACCCAAGCCCAAAGAACCAACCAAGCATCAGTACGATTTCGATGCCGCTACGGTCCTCAGTTTTTTGCGTGCCCATGACCTGCTGGATCATTTCAAACTCAATATCGAAGCCAATCACGCTACTTTGGCAGGCCACACTTTTGAACACGATCTGACCGTTGCTTCAAGCGCAGGCAAACTGGGCAATATCGATGCTAATCGCGGCGACTATCTACTAGGCTGGGACACTGATCAATTTCCCACGGATTTATACAGCACCACGTATGCAATGCTAGTTATCCTTAAGCAAAAAGGCTTAGGCACCGGCGGTATTAACTTTGATGCTAAAATCCGCCGTGGCTCTTTTGCACTAGATGATCTGTTTCACGCCCATATCGGTGGTATGGATGCTTTTGCGCGAGGCCTAAAGATTGCCCACCGTATTATGGAGGATGGTGTTTTAGCCGATTTTGTTAATCAACGCTATGCGTCATATAAACGCGGGATCGGGCGCAAAATCATGCAGGGTAAAACCAACTTCGCCGAACTCGAACAATATATCTTGGAAAACGGCGAACCGGAAATCCGTAGCGGCCGCGAAGAAATGTTGGAGAATATCATTAACAACTATATTTAATCTAAATAATTAACGTCAAGCGGATCTGAACGATGTCGTTCAGATCACGCTTTTATTACTTTACCAGGAATATTTATGCACCTGCGCTTTGCCTTTGCTGGATTCCGTCATGGCCATATCCTCAACCTCTATGACTTAGCTCAGAAACATCCCAATATTACGGTAGTAGCAGCCTGTGAAGAACATACTGCCACCTACCAAAACTTGGCTGCCCAAGGACATGTTACGCTTACCCATAACAGCCTAGACGCTCTCTTCAGTGATACCGCCTTTGACGTCTTAGCTATTGGTGCATATTTCGCCCAACGTGGCTCTATTGCAATCAAGGCACTCGCCCAGGGCAAGCACGTAATTGTCGACAAGCCTTTGTGCACTCGCTTAGATGAAGTGGATCAACTAGAACAATTGGCCGCTCAACACAACTTGCGAATTGGTTGCATGCTGACGATGCGTGATACCGGTCAGATTTTAGGCGTACGTAAACTAGTTCAACAAGGTGTACTCGGCGAGATCCATGCCATCACCTTTGGCGGTCAGCATCCGCTCCTGCTAGACTCGCGGCCAAGCTGGTATTTTGAGCCAGGTAAGCACGGCGGTACTATCAACGACATCGCCATTCACGCAATTGATGCACTTCCCTGGATCACGGACTGCGCCTTTACTAATATTGAAGCAGCACGTTGCTGGAACGCCTTTGCACCACAGTTTCCACATTTTAAAGACGGTGGTCAGATGATGCTTACGTTGGACAATGGTGCCGGCGTACTAGGTGATGTATCGTACTTTATGCCAGATAAGGCCGGTTATACCTTACCGCAATATTGGCGCTTAACCTTATGGGGGCGACACGGCCTGATCGAGACGGCAACTACCGCTAAGGAAATTAGTTTGACCTTAGCCAGTGATAAAGCACCCCAGGTCCTACCCTTGCCAGCAAGTAATACAGGAGGCTATTTAGAAGCCTTCCTAGCCGATATTGCCAACACCAGTCAAGTGGACCAACTAAATACTGCAGCGGTGCTCAAAGCAGCACGTACGGTATTAACAATACAAGCAGCGGCGGATAAAGGAGCAAAAGACATTTTATTACCACGCTCATAAATAACTAATATTCATTTTTACATATGCGAAAAACTAATATCAACCCAGAGTAAAAAACTATGACCGCTTATGTCCACCACGAATTGCTTCCTTTGGGCCAAGACGAAACTTCTTATCGTCTGCTTACTTCCGACCACGTTTCTGTTGAACACGCTATGGGCCAAGAGGTCCTCAAAATCGAGACTGAAGGCTTAACTCGGTTGGCTAACCAGGCTATCTGCGATAGTGCCCATTTATTACGCCCCAGCCATTTGATGCAATTAAGTAAAATCCTCAAAGATCCGGAAGCCTCAGACAACGATCGCTTTGTAGCAATAGAATTACTTAAAAATGCCAATATCGCGGCCGGGGGGGTACTGCCCATGTGCCAGGATACCGGCACCGCCATCGTTATGGGGAAAAAAGGCCATCGTGTCTGGACCGACGGGAATGATGAAGCAGCCTTAGCACATGGTATTACCCAAGCTTTTCAAGATACCAATTTACGGTATTCGCAAATGGCCCCATTGGATATGTTTAAGGAAGTAAATACGCGCACCAACCTCCCAGCCCAAATTGAATTATACGCGGATCAGGGTGATACCTATAAATTAATGTTTATGGCCAAAGGCGGTGGTTCAGCTAACAAAAGCCTGCTCTTCCAAGAAACCAGAGCCTTATTAAACCCAGACCGCTTACATGCTTTTATCGACGAAAAACTTCGTCTACTCGGCACTGCCGCCTGTCCACCGTATCATTTAAGCGTAGTTATTGGGGGTACTTCGGCTGAATACACTTTAAAAATGGCTAAACTAGCCAGTGCTCACTATCTGGATACTTTACCAACTCAGGGCAATGAATATGGCCAGGCATTTCGTGACCTCGAAATGGAAGCAGAAATCTTTGCAATAAGTCGCGAGTTAGGAATCGGTGCCCAGTTTGGCGGCAAGTATTTTTGCCATGACGTACGCGTTATTCGCATGCCTCGCCATGGTGCCTCTTGTCCAGTAGCTATTGCCGTTTCGTGTTCGGCTGATCGTCAGATCTTGGCCAAAATCACCCGTGACGGCATCTTTTTAGAAAAACTAGAAAATGACCCCGCTAGGTATCTGCCCGAAATAAGCGAAGCCGAATTGGAAAGTGAGGTTGTAGAAATTGATTTACGACGCCCCATGCATGAGATCCGCGCTACCCTCAGTCGCTACCCGGTCAGTACCCGATTGACACTCAATGGGCCGTTGGTTGTAGCTCGTGATATTGCCCACGCCAAACTCAAAGAACGGTTGGACCAAGGCGAAAACCTACCACAATACTTTAAAGACCAGTGTGTTTACTACGCCGGCCCGGCGAAAACCCCCGATGGCTACGTATCAGGCTCTTTTGGTCCCACTACAGCTGGCCGCATGGACTCTTATGTGGATGAATTCCAAGCCGCTGGTGGCAGCATGATTATGCTAGCCAAAGGTAACCGTTCACGTCAAGTAACCGATGCCTGCAAAAAACACGGCGGCTTCTATCTAGGATCCATTGGCGGCCCCGCCGCTCGCCTCGCCCAAGATTGTATCCGTCAAGTTGATGTATTAGAATATCCCGAACTGGGTATGGAAGCGATATGGCAAATTGAAGTCGAAAATTTTCCTGCCTTCACTGTTGTCGATGATAAAGGGAATGACTTCTTTGCTAACTTTATGAAACCACAGCGCTAGCCGCTCCCATCAATAACTCATTTACTTAAAATGTATCCACGAAAGCAAACTGATGAATATCAAGCCTCATCTACCCGCTACCCCATTAGACGATAATAAACTCACCGTTACGGCTATCGAAACCGCGCAACCGCTAGAATTATTTCCCGGCTTGTTATTGGTACGAATCCATACCGATGGCGGTTTGATTGGCCACGGCGAAACCTATTATTGCGCCGAAGCGGTCCAAGCTATGATCCATGAATGGATGGCTCGGCGCCTACTGGGCGAGGATGCTTTAGCGATTGAATCACACTGGCGCTTTTTATACGAGAGAGCGGCTAACTTCGGTGTACGCGGTACCGAAATACGCGCTATATCGGCATTAGATGTAGCCTTGTGGGATCTGCTTGGACAGGTATGCCAACAACCTATTTATCGCTTACTGGGCGGTCCCGTACGTGATCGTATTCTAGTGTATAATAGTTGCGGGAACCCTCAGTACGGCCCCAGTAAAACCGGCCATATCGGCTGGCCCGGTATGGGTACTGTCGGAGATCCTGGGCCGCTAGGCGATTCATGGAGGCTATTTAATGAGCCGGTAGAGCTAGCGCAGGAATTGGTTGAGTTAGGGTATAGCGGTTTAAAGGTATGGCCTTTTGACCAAGCCGCTATGCAGCACGGCCCGTCACGCATCCCTCGAGCCGAGATTGAACGTGGGGTACAACCCTTGCGTGCTATCCGTGATCAGGTCGGTATGGATCTGGATCTGCTTGTTGATGGCCATGCCCACTTCCAACTACCAGCGGCCCTGCGCATTGCCGATGCTCTACGCGAGGTAGAGCCCTTATGGCTGGAAGACCTGCTTAAGATGGACAACATTAATACACTGGCCGACTTCCGCCGCCAAAGTCGCATGCCAATCTCAGCTAGTGAGATGTTGTTAAGCCGTGCTGATTACAACGAAGTACTGCTTAAACAAGCTGCCGATTATGTGATGATCGATCCCACCTGGATCGGTGGCATTTCTGAAACAGCCCGGATTGCCCAACTAGCACAAACGTATAATGTCCCTGTTAGTATGCATGACTGCACTGGGCCATTAACTCTATTTGCGGGCCTTCATGTAGGCGCTGCAGTAGCCAATTGCTGTTACCAAGAAACCGTTCGAGCGCAAATCCAAACCGTATATCGCGAATTAATTGATACCGAAGTAAAAATCAGTGATGGCTATGTAGATATCCCTAAAGGCAACGGCCTGGGTGTGCGCCTGAACCCCGATCTGTTTAGTGCTAAACGGCCTGGCTATCGTATTTCTAAACTTTAGCCTCAAGCACCCTGCAAAAATTCAAAAGTCTGCCGTGCTACGATTAATTCTTCATCCGTGCGCAACACATAGATATGGACCTTGCTCGCTGCCGTGTGCAAGGTCCCCTCACCATGCGTTGCAGCATTTTTAACCGGATCTAATGCTAGTCCTAAAAACTCTAGCCCTGCCAGTATCTGTTGTCTCACTAAAGTTGAATGTTCGCCGATGCCGCCAGTAAAACTAAGCACATCCAAACCACCCAGTTCTACTACATAAGCGCCAAGATAGTCACGGATAGCAGAGGTAAAGACCTCAATAGCGAGAGCACAGCGTTCATTTCCGGCAGCTGCCTGCGCTTCAATATCACGCATATCATTATAACCACACAACCCCAGCAAACCACCCTGTGATGCGCACTGTTCCAATACAGCTGAAAAATCAAGCCCCTCACCACGCATAACCAAATCAAGGGCATATGGATCCAAATCACCAATACGGTTATTCTGCGGCACTCCCCCCTGCGGGCTAAGCCCATGTGACGCGCCATGTGATACCCCATCCTTAACACCACACAGCGAAGAAGAACCACCCAAATGGCAGTTAATATGCCTCAATGTCAAGGTATCTTCCAATTCCAGTACCTTTTCGGCGGCATAGCGATGCGAAGCTCCATGGAAGCCATATCGCCGTACACCATATTTTTCGTACCATGCGTACGGCACTGCATATAATTGACGACGCTTAGGCATATGACCGTGAAAAGCGGTTTCAAAACAACCCACCAGCGATGCCTGGGGCGCAACTTTGGCAAATTGCCGTATAGCTGTTACATAAGCCGGATTATGAGCCGGAGCCAACGGATAAAAATCCACCATCCGCCCAATCACATCTTCATCTAACTCCACAACCCCAGAAATAGCTCGTGCGTGCACACTTTTAAAACCTACTGCCGTCAGTTCCCCCAGCGATGCTAGAACCCCGGTGGGGCCAATTAGCCGAGCCAAGGCCTCATCAATCGCACTTTCGTGGTCAGGTAATACACACGTCTGCTCTATCTCTTCAGCAGCACCCAGTTGATACTTGTGTACTGATATGGCATCACCAATGCGGTCCATACCACCACGCGCTAACACCGTTGCTGACGGCATATCAAAAACTTTGTATTTAAACGAAGTACTACCCAAATTGGAAACTAGAATCTTCATCAGGAAAACCTTGCCGTTAAGTTTCTTTATATCATCATATACAGGATTTTATACCTCCCTGCATACTACATGGTATTGGATGGTCTGCCCCCACAGAATACTTTAAGGACGTGCTGGCGTTCCATCAGGTAAGCGTGTCTGCGTCCACTCTATAACTTCATTTTGACACGGGTACTTAGCAGCCAATTCCTCGTTGATATCAATCCCCAGACCCGGTTGGTCATTAGGATATAAATATCCCTGGCGGACCTCCGGCAAGCCAGGAAAAAGCTCATATACATGCTCAGGAAAAGAACACCATTCTTGAATCCCAAAGTTGGGCGCCCACAAATCCAAATGTAGATTGGCTGCATGGCCTACCGGTGATGTATCACCCGGTCCATGCCAAGCTGTTCGCACTCCGTACATATTACCAAAAGCTGCCACATTGCGGGCCGGTGTGATACCACCCATCTGGCTAACATGCATACGCAGAAAGTCTATATGCCGATCAGCAATAAGCGGTTGCCATTCGCGCGGATGATTGAACAATTCACCCATAGCAATAGGCGTAGCGCACTGGTCACGAATACTGCGGAACCATTCCAGATCCTCTGGTGCTAAAGGATCTTCCAGAAAAAACAATTTGAACTGTTCTACATCTTTGGCAAATCCCACCGCTTCAATGGGATGCAAGCGCTCGTGAATATCGTGTAGTAACTCGATTTCATCGCCTACTTCTTGACGCAGGTGTTCAAACATCTTCAGGTGATTGCGCATGTATTCCTTGCGATTAAAATACGCTCCATCGGGTGCCCCTTCAGGCTTAACCAAACTGCTAGCCCTGCCCCCATAACCGCCCATCTGACACCGAATGTAACGGTAGCCACGTTCCATAAACTGGCGTACACTATCAGCTACCGCTTCAGGTGAATCGCCGCCGGCATGACCATAGACCGCAGCAGCCTCGCGGCACTTACCACCCAACAGTTGGTAAACCGGCATGCCAGCACGTTTTCCCTTAATATCCCACAAAGCTTGGTCTATACCCGAAATGGCATTATTTAGTACCGGTCCATTACGCCAATAGGAATTAACCATGGACATCTGCCAAATTTCTTCAATTCTATCTACATCCCGCCCTATGACAAAAGGCTTGAGGTGCTCTTCAATAGCCGCATGTACAGCATAAAATCGCTGCGTAAACGTAGCACAACCTAAGCCATAAAGACCTGGTTCAGAAGTAATGATCTTTACGATAACCAAGCGTGAACCAGCAGGTTGTGTTAAGATAGTTTGAACATCTTTTATGGTAACAGGTGCCATAATTTTATTATTCCTTGAATAGAAATCTAAGTAATAAAAGTGGCAAATAGAGTACTCAAGACGTTGCCTAACTGTCAAGTAGACCCAATAGTATCGAACAAAAAAACCAATTTAAATTCACTAAACTCGCTTAGCAAATATGGCAATTCCCCTAAAGCATGTTATCTTTTGCTACATATGACTTATCATCATGCCCCTTTTATTATATATAAGCCATGTGCAGCAAAAAATACCAGCAATGTTAAGGGATTCAAATACAGTAAATAGGCCACTTCAAGCGAACACAACGCTCAGCGTACCGTGAACATGGTTACACTCTGGTTTTTGGTATTGCAATAGTATTTTGCGCTGATTAATTAATCAAACCAGCGATAATTTTCAGAATGGATAATTAAGGCATATACGATGGACATATTACAAGCATTCGTACTGGGTATTGTGCAAGGCTTGACGGAGTTCCTGCCGATAAGTAGCACAGCACACTTACGCATCGTACCGTTCTATTTAGGGTGGGAAGATCCCGGAACGGCTTTTTCTGCAGTAATTCAATTAGGTACATTAGCAGCGGTTTTTATTTATTTTGCCGCTGATATCAAACGCCTATTACTAGCCGCATTGGACGGTATTAAACACCGAAATTTCAACTATTCTCCCGATTCATGTATGGCCTGGTCCATCATCCCAGGCACTATCCCCATTGCCGTTTTGGGTCTTTCTTTTCAAGAACACATCAAAAACGAAGCCCGCGGCCTGCCAATTATTGCAACCAGTCTAATCATACTGGCGCTCTTTCTCATTCTAGCCGAGCGCTTAGGGCGTCAATCACGGACCATGCGATCTTTGAGTTTTTGGCAAATTCAATGGATCGGCCTATGTCAAGCATTAGCCTTAATTCCAGGATGCTCACGGTCTGGCTCTACTATCATGGGCGGTTTATTTATCGGCCTAAAGCGCCAAGATGCTGCTCGTTTTTCTTTTATCCTGGGCCTGCCAGCCATTGGCGCTAGCGGCCTATTAGAATTCAAAAGTCTGTTAGAGGAGGGTATGGGTAGTGCCGGCCTGCTCAACGTTGGTATCGGTATACTGGCTGCTGGCATTAGTGGCTACCTTTCCATTGACTTGCTTTTACGCGTTATTCAACGCTACGGCACAGATTATTTTTCCCTCTACCGCATTTTGCTGGGTGGAGCAATCCTAATATCACTACATGGGCAGATCCCAAGCAGCACCTCTGCCATACCTTATGGAAAGGAAATTATGTATCCCAATCCTCTCAAAGAAAAAATACAACGCGGTGACTGCCAGCACCCTCGCCACATATCGCTGGCGCTATCTGCTCCACCAAACCGGATTTTCTGTGGATCGACACTGAGCATATGCCCTATGCCAGTGAGGCACTGGATGCCATTCCCGTCTTAGTTCGCCAGTTCGGCGTAGCACCAATGATCCGTGTTGCAGCCAATGATCCGGCCTTGATCAAAAAAGCCTACGATGTAGGTGCAGTCGCCGTCATGGTCCCACAGGTCAACACGGCGGCAGAAGCGGCCCAAGCGGTACAATTCGCTCGCTATGCTCCCTTAGGTCAACGTGGCCTCTCTCCCATGTGGACCTTTGCAGCTGGCGAAGACTGGAACCATGTAATTAAAACAGCAAACGAAGAGACTGTGCTCATCCTACAACTGGAAAGCCAACAAGCCTACGACAATATAGATGAAATTAAAGCAGTACCAGGCTTTGACGTACTGCTGGTAGGCCCCTTGGACTTGTCAGCAACTTTAGGTCGAATCACCGAAACGGCTAGTACGGAAGTACAAGAAATTATGCAAGACGTGCCGCGGCGCCTTGAAGGTAGTGGTAAAATCGCTGGTAC
>JACLAC010003231.1_pt1 | contig 33279 bp, 39 predicted proteins | sample 8027881 | NCBI WGS metagenome assembly JACLAC01 (sample SAMN15725517, study PRJNA655200) | protist metagenome | isolation source: fluorescence activated cell sorting (FACS) single amplified genomes of... | place: Spain: Blaines Bay Microbial Observatory, Mediterranean Sea | collected 2016-01-19 | reverse complement strand
ATCAGTTATTTGAAAAAGCGCTGATGAATCCGGTGTTGCTCACCTTGGCCAGTTACCTGTGCGGCTACAGTGTTGTGCTGTCGAGTATGGGTTGTTTCATGAAAGGCCCCAATCAATCGAGTTTTGCTTTACACACCGACACACCGATGCCATCGCCCCTACCGCCCCACTCCATGGTGTGCAATCTCACCTACGTGCTGACCGACTTTAACCGGAAAAATGGCGCTACTGCATTCGTGCCAGGCAGCCACAAGTGGTGCCGTGCACCCGAAGCACATGAATCAAATCCTGACAATAACCCCCATGCGATTGCCGTGGAGGCCGCTGCAGGCTCACTGGTCGTATGGCATGGCAACACCTGGCATGGTGCGTTCAACCGCTCGCGACCGGGGCTGCGCGTCAGCATCCCGGTCTACATGGCCCGACCATACGTGCGCTCGCAGGAAGGACTGATCGGCGAAGTGCCACAGGAAATGTTGGATCGCAATGATCCTCGCTTTGCGTGGTTACTGCAGCAGGGCCTGTCGTATGGCTGGAACAGCCAGGACGATGCAATCGCCCGAGTAGAGCATTCCAGTCCGCACGTTCAGGCAATGGTGGCGTACACTGGCGAGGCTAGGTTTGGTTCAAATACGTTGTACGGATAACCACGCCCATCACTAGCGAGCGTTTTGCGCAAAGAGAGACTAAAAAACTAACTTACGGGGTTAATTGGTAGCTAGGGGGAGACTTGAACTCCCGACCTCAGGATTATGAATCTGTTGGTCAGCGACTGGCTAACTTATTGATTATCCGCGTTTTTTAGGTCTGTCCATTTCCAATATTTCCAAAGCGGGAAGCTTTGGTAAGTCTTTGATTTGCTTAAGTTCGCAAAGGAGTATTAGAAATCTTCTAGGCGCACTAGATGTTGGTCGGTTATTCAGACGGCAGCGGCATTAGTCGTGTCCCAAACAAGAAAACTGTGGGGCGTGGTCAAATTTCTTGGACCCAGTCCGAAAGGCCGAAGGGTGACCACCAGAGGTAAATGGACCTCTGTAAGTAGCGGCTATCTGAGGTGCGCCATTTCTCGACACCTTAGGCCCAAGAAGCGACGAACCGGCTCCGTCCGACATAGCGCTAGGGCTAGGACAAACCTTGCTTTCGCAAAGCGGGGCTTGTCGTCCTATGCCCATTTGCTCAAAACCTCACCATCCGACATAGGGAAAGGATACTTTGAGAAGAATAAAGTTAACCAGATATGTACGACATGTGTGTGAAAGGAACAAACTAACTAAGGGCATTCAGCAATCATGTAGGGTTTCCATCCTTCAGAAGAAAAACATGAATTATAGTCTTATTGTATGGGTCCTTCTGACAGGTACCTTTAACGGGGTTAGAGGCGCCCGGGAGCACACAAATTTTTGGCTTTCATATCACCCTTCTTCTTCATTTGAAGAAACAATTCGGTGACAAAAGATCGCGATATATTGGTCTCAAAGTCCGAGGCGGCTCTTTTCTTTCAAGTGAGCACTCGAACCATTAGCGATTGGGTCCACGCAGGCTGTCCAGTCGCAGAAAGAGATCAGCATGATCGGATTAAACTTCTCTCGCTAGCGGGAGTGTTTAGCTGGCGTCTTCAATCAGCGGTGCGCCTCGACACTAAAGCTTTACTCAACCAGTTAATCCGCATGCATTTGCTCGATTTAGAACGGGATATGGCTGAGGCACTACCAGATTTCATAGAAAAATGCGTTTCAGAATTGAGGACCGACACGGCGGCGTTTGGTGCTGCTTGCACAATGAGTTTACTGAGCGTTACGGTTAGAAAAAGGGACGCTCGCTGGATAAAAATACCGTGAATCGGAAACGTATCTGGTGTTAACTTGTGAGACTTGGATCGTTCCTTGATAACGAATGGATAAAAGCACAAGAGGCAATGCGAGTCAGTTCTTTATTGCAGGAGAGTTGTGCAGGCGAGGTTACTCTGCTGTCGTTACGTTGGGGAACACGCCCAATACTGATGTCTTGTGCAGCAACCTTGCTGGTACCAAATTCGTTCACATTCAAGTAAAAACATTCGTACCGGGCAGCCGAACGTGTAGCGTTGGTGTGAAAGCAGAGCGACATTTCGGCAATAACTTCTTTTGGGTACTAGGTGGTATCCCCCGTCCGGATCAAAGCAGCGATTTCGAGTACTACATCATCCCTTCCGCACAGATGTCGAAGAATGTAGCACTAGCGCATGAGCAATGGCTCTCCACTCCGGGTCGAGATGGACAAGCGCACAATCCAAACAAAGTCAGGACCGTGCATCTACCTCCTTATAAATCCTTCAGTGGATGGAGTATTGCACGGTACAAGAATCGGTGGGATCTGATCGAAGCTAAACTGACATGATTTCGGTGAACGTCCGGTACTAGGGCTATTGCAGAGTAAGTAGCTGATCCTACGACGAAGTGATTGTTAATCAACATCTGTTCACCACTTCAGCGGTACGCCACCAGCTGTCCACCTTCTATCTCGTGTTAAAGTCATGTCGCTCCCAAATGGTTGGGGACAGCGAATCTTTTGTAAATTCGCAAACAGAGAATTATGACTAGTTTCTAGTGAGAGCAACGTGGATATATCGAAAATTCAGTCTGAGCTGCGCCAGTTTGCTCAAGAGAGAGATTGGAATGATTTTCACACACCTAAGAACTTAGCTGCGGCGCTTTCGGTTGAAGCCGCGGAACTTCTTGAGATTTTCCAATGGTCGAATAGCGATGGATGGGATGAAATCGGACAAGTAGGAAATGTTGACGAGCATGTCGTTCAGGAGGTGGCAGATATCCTGAACTATCTGATTCGGTTTGCGGACATTGCAGGTATAGACTTGGAAAGAGCGGCATTAGACAAAATCGCCTTGAATGCCGAGAAGTATCCGGTTGCACTCTCCAAAGGGAACGCGACCAAATACAATCGGCGACCCGAATGAGGGTCCACGTCCAGCCTTGTGGTAGCTCCGTAGCAAATGAACACTATGTCGATACGATCGATAACCCCGTTCCGGTCCCCCATCTGGAGCCATTTCTAACTAGTGAGCAAAAACAGCAGCTAAGGCAGTTGGATCTCGAAGCGGTCGCCGTATGGGGTGTTACTCCTGGTAAACGCGGTCAGAACAGAACCCAGTGGCTAGATATGGGCCCTGGAGATTTGGTTCTTTTGTACCGCGCAAAACGCTTTTTCCAGTCTGGCACTGTTCTATTTACGCTTGAGAGTGAACAACTTGCGGAATCCCTCTGGTCCCGCACGGATGAGGGTGAGACTTGGCAATGTATCTATGTGCTAGTTGATCTCGTCCCCATAGATATTTCAATCACGGATTACAACGAAGCGTTGGGGTACAACACGAATAACGTTGTGCAAGGCTACCGAAGGTTCGACTTTGAGAGAAGTGTAGCCCTACTAGATGAGCTAGATTTATCACGGTCCGATAAGCCTACGACGCTTCCTGAAAACGCCAGCATTACTGAACGACTTGCAGCTATTCGCGGTGACACAAACACCAATACGGCGACAAAGGCGAGACGGGAGCAGACAATCCTTCGAGAACACTTGTTTCAAGGACGTAATACTTCGACGTGTGACCTGTGTGGAAAAAGCTACCCGACAAGATTTCTTGTTTGTGCTCACATCAAGAAGAGAGCCAATTGTTCAGAGGACGAGCGTACTGATCTGAACGTTGTCATGTCAGCCTGTCGTTTCGGTTGCGACGAACTCTATGAAGCTGGTTACATTTTCGTTTCTGAAAACGGAGTGGTTGATCAAAACACTGCAAAGATGACTACTCCGGATATGTCTGAGTATGTAAGTATGCTTTTAGGTAACCGTTGCCAGTCTTGGAATGAAAAGACCGCCAAGTACTTCGATCATCATCGCTCAGTTTTGCCCCGATGAAGATAAGTTGCTACAGACATTTCAGCAAACTATCTGCGACGGCTGTGGCTTCTTCAATGAGGCGACAAATGTTTGGAAACTAGATCGAATCGCAATCGGTGTATCAGTGCTCAAAACAACTCTTCAGAATGAACTACGCGGGCGAAGCGTCACGCGCGCTCCTACTTTTACCAATCAAGAATAACGACGCACCTTAGGGTAACTATAAGCAGTTACCCTTAGATCGCGCCGCTCAATCCATAGCTGGCATTGACCCTGTTGTTTCCGATTTTGAGATTCATGTTGCCGAGGGTAGCTGTCAATTCACGTTCCCGAGAAAACACTGTTGGCGAAGAAATCCCCGAATCTGACAATTAAAAATCGATTGGCTATCGACTAGAGAGCATTCATCTCAAAAAAGATACAAAGAAGCTCTGACCAATCCCTCAAGCACAAATCCTTTTTTTGGAAATCCACGACATATCCACAACTTGTGCTCTGGCCACATGCGTGTTTGTTTGCTAACGTGTTAAAAATAGCGCGACTGATTATGTATGTTAGTAGTTTACATTTACAGATTTGTCTCTGTGAACATCAGCCTTGGTGAGGCTAACAACCTCGGCTCATTGCCGAAACTCTCAATGTCGAACAAAGACCATAGGGATGTTTATCTTGGTTGATGCGGGACTATTCCTATCAGCTGAGGAAATAGAACAGTTGACGGGCTACAAACGGAAATCTGATCAATGCAAGAGGCTACGAGATATGCATATTGCCTTTCATACAAACCGATTGGGTGTTCCCGTTGTAAATCGATGTTTCTTTGAGCACCCACATCACGAGAGCCCATCTCGCATTGGTATGCCCGACTTGGACGCGATGAGGAAACTGGCTAATGGGAAGGACTAGACGCAGTCATAGAGATTTACCAGAGCGAATGTATTTACGCTCGGGCACCTATTACTTTGTTGAATATGTTTCAAACAAGTGGATCAATCTTGGACGCAACTACGTAAAAGCGATGGCCGAATATGCCCGTCTGAGAGGTCCCAATGGTCCTTTATCAACAATGGACGACCTTATAGATCGTTACATGATCGAAGTGGCCCCACAAAAAGCTGAAAACACCTATAAGGGAAATTTGCGGGAAGCCAAATACCTCAAGGCGGCATTTGGAAAAGTCCGTCCTTCTGATATCAAACCCAAATCAATTTACGCTTACTTAGATGAGCGTGGTCGATCAAGCGAAGTCCGGGCTAACAGGGAAATCGCTCTCCTTTCCCATATTTTTACCAAATCCATTAGATGGGGGGCTGTCGAAACCAACCCCTGCTTGGGTATCGAGCGATTCAAAGAGAGGCCCCGCATGCGATATGTTGAGGACAATGAGTACCTAGCGTTCAAAAATTTTGCAGGGGAATTTCTTTCACTCTGGATGGATTTCAAATTACTTACTGGGCTTCGACAAGGAGATATGCTTGCGTTGCGGTTAGACCAGCTTAAGCCCGACGGTATTCATATTGACGTCAAGAAAACCGGAAAGCCCCAAATCATAGAGTGGTCTACTGAACTCCGATCCACCGTGGATCGGATACGACGGCTTCCACGCCCAGTTAGAGGACTTCATCTGTTTTCAACACGCAGAGGACGCGCATATACGCGTGGAGGATTTAGCTCCATTTGGAAACGGAAAATGAAGCGTGCTCTCGATGAAGGTGTCTTGCATACGAGATTCACGGAAAATGATCTAAGAACAAAGACGGGTAGCGACACTGACTTAGAGCACGCTACCAAGCTACTCGGTCACGCGAGCTCGCGAGTGACGTTAAAACACTATCGAGCTAAGCCAGAAAAGGTTAAACCATTAAAATAGAGGAAATATATTAGAAAGATTAGGAAATATTGGAAGCTTCTAGCACGTCAAGAGCTTGAAACCCTTACAGAATGGTAGCTAGGGGGAGACTTGAACTCCCGACCTCAGGATTATGAATCCTGCGCTCTAACCAGCTGAGCTACCTAGCCATCGTCAACACCGCATCGGCCGCGGGAGCGCATTTTCCTCAGCTCACTACGATGTGTCAATCGGCCATCGGCCGATTTCAGCCAGTCTGGGCTCACACGCACGCGTCGAGTACAGAAGGTATAACCTCGGTTAACTAAATAGAGGGCAATGACCGCTGCCTACACAACGCTGATGCTGCCAGACCAAACATTGCGAGAGCACTGAACACCATTGTCCTTGGCTATCGACCCACGGCACCTTGAAAGTTGCCACGTGTTTGCGCAGGCGCGCTCTGATGGCGGCAACAAACCTTGTCCGCGACCGTCATAACCGCTGCCGTCGAGTACCGGAAGCTCACAGTAGTTGATGGCGCTGCCGTGTCCGGATCGATGGTCAGAGGCGGCCGCGGCGAAAAGTAAATGAACGAAAACACGCTCAGCACAATGACCACCACGGTCAACGTCAGGCGAATAACGATTTTAATGGCCATTGTCATCTGGGTTCCTCGCTCTGGTGTTGCCTTGACGTGTCAGGCACTCGAGTCAAGGGTCAACAAGAATCGCCACAAACCTTCCTTCTCGCCTGCATCCCGCATGGCCCCCTGGGCGCTCTTGATGATCTGGCCGGTTTGAGTTTGATCTCGGTACCATCGGTAGCCCGCCCATGCGGCGGGCGTGTGCCCGGCAATTTCCATGGCGGACAGTTCGTAGTAGCCGCGGATATCCTGGGCAACCCGCGCCGGGATTCCGGGAATGCCGGCTTCTTTCCATGGAGTGCCTTCGGCTACGCGAACGAAGGAGGCTATCGCTTCGGGGATGGCGTCGGCGTCAAGGAGTCGTGCTGCTCCCGCCCGGTTGCCATATTTTTGCACGGCGCGGTCATAAGCCTGGCGCAGCCCTCGTGCCTCATCCACCGCAGGATGCGCGTCCGGGTCGAATCGCGGGGGCAGGGCGCACACCAGGATTTCTGCGGCGTCGTCTTCGATGGATTCCGGGTAATCCTCCACCGTTGGCAATTCGTAATTAAGCATGTTGAATGCCTGAGCAAGCACCTGGTGCTGAAAGTCGGCATTAGCTGGAACGCCAAGGGGTCGGCCAAGGGGAAAATCGCAGAACAGACCGCGAGGCGGGGCAGAGTTATATAACTGCTCCCGAATAGACCCGATGGTGATGGTGGCGATCCCGGCGGCTTCGAAAACATGGGCGAGCGTACTGACAGTACGCGTGCACAGGGGTCAGACAGGCGTCAGCAACACCACGTCTACCTCGTGGTCTTTCAGTAATTGCGCGCCCGCCGGGGCGCCATCGAGGCGAATGCCCGATAGATCGAACTGGTTGCCGGCATAGGCCAGATGCACATTGGCCACGGAACCGATGGTTCCGTTGTCGGCCAGTTCCTCCAGCCTGTCGATGGGGAACACCACATTAAGGTCGGCGGCAACGCCGCTGGCGTCGAAATTCGGGCTCCAATGACCCACGGTGATGTCCCGGCGATTGCGCTCAAGGACTCTGAATCCGGTATCACTCGGGGCGAAATCTTCGTCGTCGTCGTGATGCAATGACGCGGAGGTGACGATTGCGACCTTCGCCTGGTGTAGTGGTTTGGGCGCCACGAATGCAGGATTTTGCACCTCCGGGCAGTCCACCTGGGCTGCACCGCCTTTGATTGTTGCATCGGTCATTCGCAATTCCCCGTTCGAAATGTGCGAGCAGCATATCGCAGAGCAGACGTTGGAGAAAACCGGTCCCATGGTCCCGGTTGTCCGTTCTGGTTTGGAACATGTTATGTTCAGCAGTGAGAAGACGCTGGAGGTGGTCTGATATGTTTCCCGGGCAGTACACACTTTATGGGTCGGCAAGGTCGTACTTCACTTCGAAGTTAGAAAATGTCCTGCGCTTTCAGAAGTTGCCATACACATTGGTGGAGAAGATGATCCATGACGGTTCTGATATTGAGACCAGAACTGGCAGCGGTGCGATTCCTGCGCTGGTAACTCCCGAAGACTGGCCCCTATCAGACTCAACGCCAATTGCACGCATGTTGAATGATCGATACCCGGACCGTGCGATCTTGCCGGAGTCTGCCGCGCAGCGCATCGGCGTGCTCGTTTTGGAGGACTGGTTCGACGAATGGTTCATGCGGGTAGCGATGTACACCCGCTGGAATTTTCCTGAGTCGGTGGATGCACTTGTGGGCAGCGGCATTTCTATGCAGGCGTTAGGTAAACCATGGCATGCAACCACCGCAGCAGAACGTGACCTGCTGCGCCCCCAGGTCGAGCAGAGCCTGCAGCGTATCAGGACGTTTCGTCAGCGTATGACCACTGAGGTTGCGCTGGCTTACGGCACAACGCCGGAGCAGGGAAGAGATGTCATGGGGTGGTATGGCGAATTTCTGGATGACATGGCGGCGCACCTTGAGTTTCATCCTTTTCTTCTCGGTGAGCGACCGACGGTTGCTGACTTTGTCATCAGTGGCGGCTTTGCCGCGCATTTCGGCAATGACTTATACCCGCGCAATTTCGTTCTTGATCGCCAGCCCTCGGTGCTGGCCTATGCGGAGTACTGTTGGAATACGGAGTACTCGGATAAGGGCTGGCTGCCAGACGACCAAATCCCAGAAACCTGGCAGCCGTTCTTCGAGGCGATGCAGAAGCATTACTTGCCTTACCTTATGGCAAACCGCGAGGCTCTTGATAGCGGCGCTGCTACGGTCGATATGGATTTCGGTTTTGGTATGGTCTCCACGCCTTGCAGGGCATACCAGGAACTCAGCAGGCTGGATATACGCGATGAGATTCTGCGTTTGCCGGTTGATGATCTGGCGCGTGTCAGGCGCGCGATTCCAGAAGGTGTATTAGAGGTATATCTGCAGCCGCCTCTCAATCAGCTGCCCGGGGTGGCTGGTAACAAAGATACCTTTCCCGACCCTAAGGGGATTGGTTTGCTGGACGATGTTTCCTGAGCGAGGAGATTAAAATGCTCAATGATGACCAACTGGCGCACTATCATCGCGAGGGCTATCTCATATTGCGCGGTGCGATTGCAGAGGCAAGCCCTGACAGGGTCGTATGACGCAATTCCTTAATGGAGATCGCTTGATTGGGCGCTATCACGTTAGCGATACAAGCCGACAGACATTAAGCGTTTCGCTTGAAGGGTTTAAGGCGGCGGCCAACCAGGTGTTTGATATTGCCGAAATGCACAACGCTAATCCGCACTGCCTTCGGTAGAGGCAACACGTAGAGAGGGCGGCGAAGTCTCGTATCTTTCTGTTATGTATAGTTTGAGCCGTTTTGGGCGTAATACGCCGGCGTTGAAGAGTGGCTGAAGAGTGGCTGAAGAGTGGCTAAGGAGTGCTAGCCAAAACGACACCTCTAACTTTGCTACCGCTGGAAAACGGTTCCATAGTTTTGACACTTGAAACGCGTGCCTATGAGCCGCCGCTGGACCTGGAATAGGCTAGTGATTCCCCCGCCCCCCGGCCCCTAATTCAATGCGACAACCACACCACAGTAGCGTTGATTATCTTCGTAAGTGACTGATTTAATTAGTGTTATCAGACCTTGTGGAGGACGTCATATCTTCCGATCGAGACCGTGCATACGCCTGCAGGACATCATATTTTGTTGAAATAAATGCGCGATAGGAACTTGAGTAATGTTGCTGCGCTGGCAAGTAATTACCCTTCGTCAGCCAGGAGATTCGCTACAACAGTCAGATGTCAGCTTCACAGAATTTCCCAATGTCGAGGCTTGCACTGTACGAAGATCATCTCGACAAGGGCTTCAAAGACATGCCATCACGGCTCGCGGGAATCGATCTGCTCCTATCGTGAAAGGATCTGCTCCTATCGTGAAAGGAGTCTCGCTAAATGCGCATCGCTCCGTACCATTCGAGCTTGGGACAAGGCTTGTGCAAAGCTGCGAGGAAGGTGTTGCCCTTCCGGGTGAACGACGCTGGCTCTGACGTTAGCTCGGTTCGAAACCGAGCTAACGTGATTCAGGAGCCCCCAAGCGGATCAAACGGGGTTAACGATCCTGCGTCGAGCGAAGAACAAGCCAGCCATGCCAATGACCAAAAGGCCAAGCGTACCGGGTTCAGGCACCACCGACAGCGTGGCGTAATTCACGCGGAACGCCGAATCATCGCCATCCATGGCGACCACATTGATATAAGGCTGCAAGAACTCACTCACATCGATTTTGGTTATTTTACCGTCGAAAGAGTCAAACTCTTCCCACACCAACGCATCATTCCAATCCTCAACGTCCTGACCGTCGATATGGGCCGTTTCGCCGTTTTTAAGCTGCTTCAACCCAAACTCTACGATTTGCCCGCGAAGCGCATGAAAAGTGAGGAATTCATAGTCCTCTCCGCCGTCACTACTAATGCTTTTCTGGTCGCTCTTGACTCCCAAACCCTTTCCATTTTGGTGAATCTTTTTCTTGTCGACCTCATAGTCGTCCCCTGCCCAAGCAGTGACTTCCAGCAAGTCCTGGAATGTTTCGTGGTATCCAAGTGAGCCGGAATCCTCATCAGTTAAATCAATTTTTATAAGGGCTGCATTGGCCAGCCCGGTAACGCTCAGCAATAGAGCAGCACTGAGTAATTTGTACATTTTCGAACTCCTTATATTTGACTCCACACGCACAGTACCGAGCGAGCCAGAACATGGTGGGTCAAAAATGTAAGGGAATTGCATATTTGCACTTACATACGATTAATGGCCATCGTTCTAGCCGGGCTTTTCCCACAGATGTCTGCGTGGGGCAATGTCTCTCTACGAGTGCTGCAGTGCGGTGCGTCGAGCAATTGCGCGAGCAAGCCCAAAGTAGAATTTCGTAATTGGGATAAGCCGCAAGTGCGGAGATTATTCACCCTGCTCTGACAGTGCCTTTAGAATACGAACCAGATTCGAGTCTCGCCGCTCAGAGAGCGCTTCTATCGTCTGTCCACCCGTCTGCTCGTCAGACTGCCTCGCGATCTTTTCGATCAGCGCCTCATCTAGGTCGGGCACATCCGTGAGTTTCGACCATGGCCATTGCAAGGCGGGGCCAAACTGTGCCAAAAAGTGACGCATCCCCTGACCACCACCGCCAAGTCGGTAAGTTTCAAACAGCCCCATTTGTGCCCATCTCAGCCCAAAGCCGTATTTAATGGCAGCATCTATTTCTTGGGTTGTCGCCACATCATCGTGGATGAGCCAGAGCGCTTCACGCCAAACTGCTTCGAGCAGACGGTCCGCTATATGCCCATCAATTTCGCGGCGCACATGCAGCGGCACCATACCCATATCCAGTAGCACCCTCTTAACTTCTGCCAGCCGTTCTTTCGCCACAGCCGGATGAGGCACGACCTCGACGAGCGGTATGAGATAGACAGGATTGAACGGGTGGCATACAAAAAGGCGTTTCGCCGTCGCTAGACCCTCTCCCAGGACTGACGGTTTAAACCCCGAAGTCGAACTGCAAATCGGGATGGCTGGTTCTACACGGGCATCGATCGCGGCAAGTTCTCTTCGTTTCAGGGCTAAATTCTCGGGCAAAGATTCCTGCACCCAATGCACTGATTCAACAGCTTGTGCCAGAGTATCGACAAAGGTCAGCGCGCCCTCTTGCAGCCCATCAGTCTGCAAGGCTGCAACATGTTTGCGCGCGCGCGCGAGCGTCCGCCGCACCGCCTCTTCTGAGGATGGACTCGGGTCATAGATTTGCACATCCCAACCAGACAGTGCGAAACGTACGGCCCAGCCAGCACCAATGACGCCCGCACCAACTATCGCCGCAGTGGCCATATCGACCTCACTAATTCAGTGGCATGCGCTTTTGCAAACCTAACTTGACGCGCACTTCTTGCGCAGTTAGAACCCTCGAGCCCATGCCTTCTATGAGCTTGGCAGCCCGCTCAACCAGAGCCGCATTGGTGGCTAGCCGTCCGCGGCCGAGAAACAAATTATCTTCCAAGCCAACTCGTACGTTACCTCCAGCCAAAACTGCCGCACAGACATAGGGAAGCTGATGGGCACCCAAACTAAATGCCGACCAGTGCCAACTTGCAGGCACATTGTTTACCATTGCCAACAATGTATTTAAGTCGTCTGGAGCCCCCCAAGGGACGCCCATGCAAAGTTGTACTAATACCGGATGCGGCAGAATGCCTTCCTCTACCAATTGTCTAGCAAACCACAAATGACCTGTGTCGAACGCCTCTATTTCCGTCTGTACCCCTAGAGCGCTGATAGCAGCGCCCATCGTACGGAGCATGCCGGGCGTGTTCGTCATGACATAGTCTGCCTCGGCAAAATTCATCGTGCCGCAATCTAGCGTACAGATTTCCGGCAGACACTCAGCGATCGGTTGCATTCTCTCACTTGCCCCGGCCATGTCAGTGCCTGGGCCCGGAGGCAGTGGCTGTTCGACGTTGCCCAAAATCAGATCGCCCCCCATGCCGGTGGTCATGTTCAGCACCACGTCGGTATCGCTGGTGCGAATGTATTCTGTCAACTCTCGATAGAGCTGCGGATCGCGACTCGGGGCCCCGGTCGCAGGATCTCTGACATGGCAATGAACGACCGCTGCGCCCGCTTGTGCCGCGGCTATCGCACTGTTGGCGATCTCTTTCGGTGAACGCGGCACATGAGGACTTCTTTCCTGAGTGCTGCCTGATCCGGTAACGGCACAGGTAATGAACACCTCTGTATTTATCGCGAGCGGCATGACTTGTGCCTTTTTTAGCGAGTTTGACTCAGGATCAACACCGCAGCAATGGCTGAACGCTGAAAAGCTAAACATTACCAATGCGCACAGAGATCGAGGTCTAGACATCCTTCGCGTCGTTCATCATAGCCACCTAAGAACGCATCCGTGGTGGCGAAGGCTTCGTATGCCATGTCCACAAAAGCAAGGAGCATGCTCGTCGCACCACGCACATTCTCACCATCACGACCACCTCTCACGCCGTGATCCTCCTACGGCGAGGGTGCCAGATTCCTAACCCTCCTGTAGAGTCGGATCAATGCACCCGACCTTCCATCCTCAACTCACCCTGACTCACATTCAGGACGCGGCTCAGCGCATTCGAGGTCATGCCATCCGCACGCCGCTACTTGAGAACGACACTCTAAACAACATCACCGGCGGTCGTGTTTTGTTGAAAGCGGAATGCCTACAGCGCACAGGATCTTTTAAGTTTCGTGGTGCTTACAACAAAATCGCACAACTATCCCAGGCCCAACTCACTCTCGGCGTGGTCGCTTGTTCTTCAGGTAATCACGCCCAAGGACTGGCACGCACCGCTCAGCTCCACAATTGCAACGCCACCATCGTCATGCCACAAGACGCGCCGGCTCTCAAAATCTCGAATACAAAACGCTATGGCGCCAAGGTCGTGCTCTACGATCGCTACACAGAATCTCGAGAGGAGATCGCTCACGCAATCGCAGAGGCCAGTGGTGCTTTGTTTGTGCCACCCTACGACGACTTCGACATTATGGCTGGCCAAGGAACCTGCGGCCTAGAAATTATGCAACAAGCAAATCGACGTGCGATCGATTTGCACGCCGTTCTCACCGCATCAAGCGGCGGCGGCCTCACCGCTGGTGTCGCTACGGCCGTACGGTCTACCAAGGCACAGATCCAGATACACACCGTCGAACCTGCAAATCACGACGATCACGCCCGTTCTTTTGCGGCCGGAGAACGCATAAGAAACGAATGCCCATCGGCGTCTATTTGCGATGCCTTACTCGCGCCTGAACCGGGCGAACACACTTTTGCGGTTAACAAAGCACTCGTCCAAACAGGCTTTACCGTGACCGAAAACCAGATAAAAGATGCTGTTCGCTTTGCGTTTGCTGAATTGAAACTCATTCTCGAGCCAGGAGGCGCGGCAACACTGGCGGCGGTGATCAACGAAAAGAGCTTACGCGGCTTAAACGTAGCGATCGTCTTGAGTGGGGGTAATATAGATCCCCACCTTTTATCTGATCTGTTAACGACAGAGTAAATTGGAGAGAACTCGGATGCGGCTTCATCTGGCTCATATTGCACTGCTGTTGGCTTCGCTTTCACCAACGCTCGCACTCAGTGAGGAGGCTCCTGGCGATCCTAGCTTCGAAGCCTATCTAGATGGATTAGTCAGAGCTCAATTTCATGACTACAAGCTGGCAGGCATGACATTTGTTTTAGTCCAGGGCGACCGAGTCACCCTAGCCTAGGGTTACGGGCTCGCAGACATCGCGACCGGCGAGCCGGTTGAACCCAATCGCCATCTATTTCGGCCAGGATCGGTCTCAAAACTGTTTACCTGGACTGCTGTGATGCAGCTCGTCGAAAAAGGAAAACTCGACCTCAATGCCGATGTTTCTGAATACGTTGACCAATTCGAAATCCCGAATGCATTCAACCAACCTATGACTCTAAGCCACATCATGACTCACACGCCGGGGTTGGAAGATGCAGCCGCTGGAATCCTGTTCGAGGAGTTCGCTGATGATTTAATCCCTCTGTCTGACGCGCTAGGCGCCAACGTGCCAACTCAGATACGGGCGCCCGGGACTCACGCCGCTTACTCCAATTGGGCAACGGCTTTGGCCGGCCTGGTCGTTGCCAACGTCTCCGGTCAGTCCTTCGAAGCCTACATACAAGATCACATCTTGAATCCCCTACAGATGCCAAACGCGACGTTCGAAGAACCACTGCCCACCCATCTCGCAGTAAATATGGCGACCGGATACCTTAATCGACAAGGCACCCTTGCGGCGACAGGCTTTGAATTTATCAAGAACTTCGGACCAGCCGGGGCGCTGTCAACGGCAAGTTCAGACATGGGTAATTTTATCATCGCCCATCTCAACGACGGTCGATTCCAACAGACCAAAATTCTTAATCCGGCAACAACGAAACTCATGCATCAAAATCTATTTTCGCATCACGAAGCGGTAGCTGCGATGGCGCATGGCTTTTGGGAAAAATGGCGGAACGGTCAGCGCTTTATAGGACACGGTGGCGACACGATCTCCTTTCACTCCGAGCTCGTTCTCGACCCTGAAAACGATTTTGGTTTCTATCTCTCCTTCAATGCCCCAGACGGCGCTCGAGCTCGAGCAGCAATTGTCGATGGCATTATCGACTACTTCTATCCAGCACCCCCGGCACGTTACAGCTTCGACCCAATCGAAGGCACCGCAGCACGTATTACCCAGGTTATCGGGGCTTATCGCATAAACCGCCGCTCCTATACCAAACTCGAAGGTATCGTCGCCTTAGCAGGAGATATCTCCATTACCCCAGCCGGTGAAGGTGCCATATATCTACCAAGCCCTATTGGCGGAAGTAAATTCTTTGAAGTCGAACCGTTCGTCTTCGATCAGGCCGGCGGCCAGGGGCGTTTGGTTTTTACTGCGAATGCCGATGGTCAGGTCGCACATCTATTGCTCGCGACAATACCGGTCATCGTAGCCGAGAAACTAGGTCCCTTCGCATCCGCAGCAAACCACCAACTGCTTATCGGACTTGCCTTATTGGCCAGCCTTTTCATCCTCATCAATACAATCCGCAACCGCAGAGATGGACTCACCGGTGCAGCCAAACGCGGGCGTAACCTACTCGCCGGAGCCGCTGCCTCAAACTTGTTCTTCATTGTTGGTCTTGGTGCCATCGTCGCTAGCGTCGACATGCAACGGGTGGTCTATGACTACCCACCCGCTGGGCTACCATTCGTCTTGATTTTTCCAGTCTTTAGCCTGTTCTTCACACTCGGCTCGTTGTATTACCTATGGCCGGTCTGGCAAGCCGCTGATTTATGTCGTTGGAGCCGTGTCCGCTATAGCTTCGTGACCATTCTGTTCGTACTATATCTTTCGGTGCTGAACTATTGGCACCTCATCGGCTGGAACTACTAACGAACTGGACAAGCGATTGATGCGAATTGCGACCTGGAATATCAACGGCTTGCGTGCACGTATGGAATTCATGGCTGTTTGGCTGATCAACAGACAACCAGATGTCGTTGGGTTGCAAGAACTCAAGACGCCAACTGAAGAGTTCCCGCACGACTTTTTTGCGGACCTCGGATATCACGCGTTAGTGCACGGACAAAAAAGTTGGAACGGCGTCGCAATTCTGACCCGATCACCCTGTCAGCTGCTACAAACCGGGCTACCCGGGGAGGATGATTGGGGCTCGCGATTACTTACGGCAGACGTCGGCGGATTGCAATTTACGACAGTCTATTGCCCCAACGGCAAATCAGTTGAGCATGACGATTACCCGAAGAAACTTATCTGGTATGAGTCACTGCGCAAACACTGGTCATCCGACAATCATGCAAAGAGAGTTCTTTGTGGTGACTTCAATATCGTGCCAGCACCAATCGATTCATGGCGCCGGGAAAAAGCCGATGGCGATGTATTTCATACCGTTGCTGAACGATCTTGCTTCCAGGATCTCCTGGCTTCAGGCTTGACCGACTTGTACCGTCACTTAAAGCCCGAAGAACAAGGTTTTTCCTGGTGGGATTACCGTGGCGGGGCTTTCCATCGTAAACAAGGGTTGCGTATTGATTTCATCCTTGGCAGTGATTCCGTACGTGACCTCGTTGATGATGTCGTTATCGACCGGGACTATAGAAAGAAACAGGACGGGCTGACAGCGTCGGACCATGCACCGGTTTATGCAGACCTGAAAATCTAGATAACCCCGTTAGATTTCGCGTGAGCTTTACCTCGTTCGATGGTAAAGTTCGCGCTCCAGAATTTAGCCCTATTAAAAAATCTTTATTTTTCAATAAGTTAGGTTTTAAAAAGGGGCATGTATCCAGACTTTTTTTGAGAAACGACATGACTGATTTATCGCGCTATCGAAATATCGGCATTTTTGCCCATGTAGACGCTGGCAAGACCACTACTACAGAACGCATTCTGAAGCTAACGGGCAAGATCCATAAGATCGGCGAGGTCCACGATGGAGCGGCAACAACCGACTTCATGGAACAAGAACAAGAGCGCGGTATCACAATTCAATCCGCGGCAACGTCAGCTTTTTGGTCAGATCACCGCCTGAATATTATCGACACACCTGGACACGTTGATTTCACCATCGAAGTTTACAGATCTCTAAAAGTACTTGACGGTGGCGTCGGTGTCTTTTGTGGCTCAGGTGGCGTAGAGCCTCAATCTGAAACGAACTGGCGCTACGCCAACGAATCAGAAGTCGCACGCCTTATCTTCGTCAACAAGCTCGATCGCTTAGGCGCTGATTTCTACCGCGTCATTGGTCAGATCCAAGACGTGCTTAGGGCCGTACCTCTGGTCATGACGCTCCCTATTGGCATCGAAGACGATTTTGTAGGCATCGTCGATGTCCTTACGCGTGAGGCCTATGTTTGGGACGACTCTGGTGAACCAGAGAATTTCGAGATTCAGTCAATTCCGGAAGACATGGTGGATCGCGTCGAAGAATATCGCGAAGCATTGATCGAAACTGTCGTCGAGCAGGACGACGATCTCATGGAGGCTTATCTCGAAGGCAACGAGCCTTCAATCGAAGATCTTAAGCTCTGTATTCGCAAAGGAACAATCGCGCTCGATTTCTTTCCCACATTTTGCGGGTCTGCGTTTAAAAACAAAGGCATCCAAAACGTGCTCAATGCAGTCGTTGACTATCTACCAAACCCAACCGAGGTTGAGGCCCAGCCAGAAGTCGATTTAGAAGGTAATGAAACGGGTGGCAAAGCCACCGTTGATCCTGAAGTACCTTTACGTGCGCTCGCTTTCAAAATTATGGACGATCGCTACGGCGCACTGACATTTACGCGAATCTATTCCGGGACGTTGAAGAAAGGCGACACGGTCTTGAACACCTTTACCGGTAAAACAGAGCGCATCGGACGTATCGTTGAAATGCATGCCGATGACCGGATTGAGCGCGACAGCGCGCAAGCAGGCGACATCGTCGCACTACTCGGGATGAAGAATACACAAACCGGGCACACTCTCAGCGATCCCAACAACGTCGCAACTCTCGAACCGATGGTCTTCCCTGACCCAGTCATTTCGGTCGCGATCGCACCTCGAGACAAGGCTGGCGCCGAAAAAATGGGTATCGCACTGTCCAAAATGATCGCGGAAGATCCTTCCTTCTATGTCGAGACGGACGAAGAGTCCGGTGAAACCATCATGAAAGGCATGGGCGAACTCCATCTCGACATCAAGGTCGACATACTTAAAAGGACCCATGGCGTCGATGTTGAGGTTGGTAAGCCACAGGTCGCATACCGTGAGACCATCACGCGACTGGTGGAAGACACATATACCCACAAGAAACAGACGGGGGGCGCAGGACAGTTCGCCAAGATCGACTACATTGTCGAGCCCGGTGAAGTCGGTTCAGGCTACGAATTCGAATCTAAAGTATCAGGTGGTAACGTACCACGTGAATTCTGGCCTGCTGTACAGAAAGCCTTCGGTGTATCCATGGACGAAGGGACTCTTGCGGGTTTCCCTCTGCTTGATGTCAAGGTAACGCTAACAGACGGCGGCTACCACCCCGTTGACTCTTCCGCTATCGCCTACGAACTCGCTGCAAAAGCAGCCTATCGGCAAACGATCCCGAAAGCAGGTCCTCAGCTTCTTGAGCCAGTCATGAAAGTCGATGTCTTCACCCCAGATGATCACGTGGGTGACGTGATCGGTGACTTGAACCGTCGCCGCGGCATGATCAGGTCACAGGAAGCCGGCGCAACCGGTGTGCGCGTCAAAGCAGACTGCCCACTCGGCGAGATGTTTGGCTACATTGGTGATCTACGCACGATGACTTCTGGCCGCGGGCAATTCTCGATGGAATTTTCGCATTACGCGCCCTGTCCAGCTAACGTTGCAGAAGAAGTCATTGCCGAAGTTAAGGCACGCAAAGCTGCATCAAGCTAGAACCAGCACTTCTTGATAAACAAACCCCTGTTGGCTATCTTCGCCAGCAGGGGTTTTTTTTCGTATGCTCTACACAACCCAATAGGTCACTGAAATAACTATGGCAAATTATGAAAAGGGGAAGGTCGGCAAGGCTATGGCGCTCGCTCCTCTTGCCGCAGTGGCAGGATTGCTGCCATTCCTTCTATTTCTGAATTTGAGCATTGGCCAATGGCTCGCGGTGCTCGCGGTGAGCATAGTTCTGGCTTACCTGACTGCACTCATTTTTGGCGGTATCGGCTATTTCGTGCTGAAGCGACTAGGCTTTACAGACAACAAATACCTCTACACCTACGCTGGCGCGTTGGTATTGCTGATCACCGTCGCGTACGCCGACGTCTACGCATTGGTTTCTTTTGCACCACCCATCTTGCTGGTGACCGCCGCTTTTTGTTATTTTCGGGGCAAACCCGTCGTATAACACGCGGCAAATCTGTGCTCGCGCTTATACGTTAAACCGAAAATGCACGACGTCGCCGTCAGACATAACATATTCCTTGCCCTCTAACCGCCATTTACCGGCATCCTTAGACCCCTGCTCGCCCCTGAATTCGACATAGTCTTGATAGCTGATAACCTCCGCGCGAATAAAGCCTTTTTCAAAGTCTGTATGAATGACACCTGCAGCCCGCGGCGCTTTCGTGCCGATGGGTACCGTCCACGCACGCACTTCTTGTGGACCCGCCGTGAAGTACTGTTGTAGTCCCAGGAGTTTGTAACCGGCACGAATAAGCCGATTCAAACCCGGTTCTTCGATGCCTAGGGAATCCAAGAATTCTGCACGCTCTTCATCTTCGAGCTCAGCGACTTCTGCCTCGATCTGATTACTCACAACCACCACCTCGGAACCTTCCGCTGCAGCAATCGCAGAGACCTCATCGACAAGCGGATTGTTCTCGAGACCGTCTTCCGCAACGTTGGCAATGTAGAGCACAGGCTTTGCGGTAATGAAGTGAAACTCGCGGATCGCAAACCGATCCTGCTTGGAAAGATCAACCGACCGCACCGGGTCACCGCTCTCGAGTCTATCTTTGACCTTGTCCAAAACTGCCAGCAGCGCAAGCGCATCTTTGTCCCCAGAATTCGCCGTGCGACGAGTTTTTTCGTAAACTTTCTCTAGGGTTTCCAGGTCCGCAAGCACAAGTTCAGTATTAATAATCTCGATGTCATCCCGAGGGGAAATACGCCCTGACACATGCACAATGTTGTCGTCGTCAAAACACCGAACGACATGCGCAATCGCATGGGTTTCGCGGATGTGCGCTAAGAACTGGTTCCCCAACCCTTCGCCTTGAGCAGCGCCTGCAACCAACCCGGCGATGTCGACAAACTCCATCGTTGCCGGGATTACTTTTTCTGGCTTCGCTATAGCGGCGAGTTCTGTCAGGCGTACATCGGGAACGGGTACCACCCCCGTGTTGGGATCAATCGTACAAAAAGGAAAATTCTCCGCACCAATGCCCGCCTTGGTTAGCGCATTAAATAGTGTCGACTTCCCAACATTAGGCATGCCAACGATACCGCAGTTAAAACCCACTTTAGTTCCTCACTCTACTGTCACCATTTGTACCGTCCAGACCTCCACGCACGGACCTATGATCCGGGATTGGCATGGAGTGCATTCATCGCTGCCTGCCAATCCCCGTTGACCATATCAGCCAAGATCTCACTCGGAATCTGCATCGCCGCCTCAACTAGAGAGCGTTCCATGTCCGGCATCTTGATTTGCGTTAAAAACGCGGTCACGCGAGATCTATCGCCGGGATGGCCGACGCCAATACGAACTCGATGAAACTCGGCGTCGTTGCCGCACCCTGCTCGCACACTTCTAATGCCGTTGTGTCCGTTATCGCCACCGCCTTGCTTAAGGCGAACGATACCGGGTTCAAAAGCCATCTCATCGTACGCCACCAGTATCGATGCGGTCGTTAGTTTATAGAACCGTTGTATCGCACCGACTGAGTCGCCGCTCAAATTCATAAATGTCGTGGGTATAACAAGACGCAGATCGTGACCGGCGACTGTACCGCGACCTATCTTTCCCTTGAATTTTCTGTCTTCGACCAGCGCAATCCCAGAGGCCTCAGCCAGAGTTTGCACCCAGACTGCACCGACGTTATGACGCGTGCGCGCATATTGTTGGCCAGGGTTGCCCAGGCCAACAATAAGTTTAAGCGGTTCCATTTTTCCTTCGCGACTCGAGGACGTTACTCCTCTTCTTCGCCCGTATCTTCGCTATCACCTTCTGCTGCATCAGCATCACCTGCTGCATTATCAGCACTCGCTTCATCACCCTCAACGACACCTTCTGCGGTCTCAATACGGCGAGTTGTAACACTCACAACCGGAATATCTCTATCTTCGCCGTGAGTCAGGGCGACGATCACGACACCTTCAGGCAAGACCAGGTCACTCAAGTGAATAGAGGATCCAGCGTCAACCTCTTCCATATCAATTTCGATGAACTCAGGCAGGTTCGCTGGCAAACAGCTAATCTCAACTTCTGTCAGATTGTGCGTGATTGCACCGTTGTTGAGCCTGACGCCAACGCACGACTCTTCGTTTATGAAGTGCAGCGGTACGCTGACCTGCATCTCTCTGTTCGCACTAATGCGCATGAAATCGATATGCTGGACGTTGCCGCTCGCAGGATTGCGTTGCAGGTCTCGAATGACTGCCTGGCTGGCTTTGCCATCAACGACAACATCAAGAATCTGTGAATAAAACGCTTCTTGCTCCATGGCTTTTGTCAGCTCATTAACCGCAAGCGTTAGGTTAACGGGCGCTTCTTCAGCACCATAGATTATCGCCGGAACTTTGTTTCCAAGTCGTCGTAGGCGGCGGCTCGCACCTTTCCCTACGTCTTCTCGGAGTTCGGCAGTCAGGCTTATAATATCTGACATACTCGTCTCCTAGGTTTAATTGTATTTCGCGTCCACCTGCGACCGGTAGAAGCACCTATGCAATCGCGCGATGTTAGCGAAACATCGCGCTGATTGATTCTTCATTGCTGACTCTACGTATCGATTCAGCCAGCAACTGACACATACTAAGCTGTGTGATTTTCTCGCATTGCGCGGCTTCAGGGCTTAACGGAATCGTATCCGTCACAACAATTTCGTCAAGCGCAGAGTTGGCAATTCTCTCCACGGCCGGCCCCGACAGAACAGGGTGCGTGATATACGCTGTGACCGCGATTGCACCCTCATCTTTGAGTGCTTCCGCCGCTGTGCACAACGTGCCTGCGGTATCGACGATATCATCGACCATGATGCAGGTCTTACCCGCGACATCACCAATGACGTTCATGACTTTTGTTTCATTCGCTCGCGGGCGTCGCTTATCTATGATGGCCAAATCCAGGTCATCGATCTGCTTTGCAATCGCTCGTGCTCGCACCACTCCACCCACGTCCGGTGAAACGACAATCGGGTTCTCATAATGCTTTGTGACGATGTGATCAAGCAACACAGGCGAGCCATAGACATTGTCGACAGGGATGTTGAAGAACCCCTGGATCTGATCTGCATGCAGATCAACCGTTAAAATCCGATCGATACCCACAGCACCAATCATGTCCGCAACAACCTTCGCGCTGATGGCGACCCGTGCTGATCTCGGTCGGCGATCTTGCCGAGCATAACCGTAGTATGGAATCACCGCGGTCACCCGCGTGGCTGACGCACGATGAATCGCATCGGCCATGATCAATAACTCCATGAGGCTATCGTTGGTCGGTGCGCATGTCGATTGCAGCAGAAAGACATCCTGACCACGAACATTTTCATGTATCTCCACGGTCACTTCGCCATCGCTAAATCGGCCAACATCGGCGCGCCCCAGTGTCACCCGCAGTTCGTCAGCTACTCTTGCAGAAAGCTGAGGATTCGCACCACCCGAAAAAAGCATCAAATTGGCCAAGTCAGATTCCCCTGGTTGCCCGTCACGAGATTTTTTGAAATTATTCAGCCGTCGTCCAAACTGGCTGGGGTGGCAGGATTCGAACCTGCGCATACCGGGATCAAAACCCGGGGCCTTACCGCTTGGCGACACCCCAATATTGAGAGCGCGCTATTGTCCGTATCCGACCTATACCTGTCAAACAAAGAGTGCAGGAATACGTGATCGCACCGAGTGCCCTGCCAGCCTTTAAAATCAACAGGTTATTGCTCAATTCTGCGAACATAAACAACGATTCTCTGCGTCTCTCGACGCGCTTCTATGCGCTGCGGCCGACGCATCGCATCCGAACCTTGGAAACGACTAAATTCGACAGTCCAACCGTCGACTTCCCTTGTCGGAAGCGCCTCGGTGATACCGTTGCCCAGCAGCCACAGGGGCAGAAGCCGGACCGGAATCGACCACCCGAGGTTAGCAAGCATCACCGCTTCCGGCTCCCCTTGAGCCAGCAACTCGTCACCTCTGGTGACGGTTAGGAACTTTTTGTCCCCAACAAACTGAGTTCTGCCCTGACCAAGTGGACCCCAGACCTCCAAAGCATAGGTTCGCTCGAATTGTTGCCAACGGAAATTGGCCGTGTGTTGCTCGGCGCCTACTCGAACTGACAACTTACCAAGCGCGACAAAATCAGGGGCATCATTACTCAGATCAAACCCTGGTTGCACAACACAGCCAGACAGTGTGCCACTTAACACTAAAATCAGTAAGTAAATGAGATACTTAAGATCAGTCTCACGGCCCCAATCTGATATCATTCGCATGAATTCGCCGACAGTTATTGGCTCGAACGCAGCCTTAAAAAGCGTTGCTCAAACTCTAGGCCGCTATAAGCGTAAAGTGAACAACATACAAAGAACATGACCATACTCGCATACGGATTAAACTACCGCACGGCTTCCATAGAGCTCCGTGAGCGCGTTGCGTTTCCCGAAGAGAGTATCGCGAGCGCGGTGAGCCAAGTCGTCACAGATATCCGCGGTTTGCGTGAAGCGGCCCTACTTTCCACCTGCAATCGCACCGAGCTCTATTGCGCCCTGGAACCAAGTGCTGAACCGGAGATCGCAGAATGGCTAAGCGATCATCGCGACATCAGCGCTCACGAGCTAAGCGCAGTTACCTACCAACATTGGGACCAGGATGCTGCCAAGCATCAGATACGAGTAGCATCGGGGCTCGACAGCCAGGTGCTCGGCGAACCGCAGATACTCGGTCAGATTAAAACCGCATACGAAATCGCGCGACAGAGTGGCACACTCGGGCCAGAATTGAATCTCCTCTCCCAAGTCATTTTACGCACCGCCAAAGAAGTCCGCACCCAGACGGCGATCGGTAAAAATCCAATTTCCGTGGCTTACGCGGCCGTCCAACTCGCACAGCAGATATTTACCGACCTGGGAAAGAAGTCGGCACTTCTACTCGGCGCCGGTGAAACTATCGATCTTGTTGCTGAATATCTACGCGCCCAAAATCTTGCCCACATCGGTATCGCCAACCGAACCCTCGCTAACGCTGAAGTGCTCGCCGCCAAATACGGTGCCGAAGCAATGCAACTATCCGACATTTCATCACGACTCGCGGAATTCGATATCGTGATTGCTTCAACAGGCTCAACCCTACCCGTGGTTGGAAAAGGTGCGGTTGAGGCTGCGATCAAGCAACGACGCCGCAAACCGATTTTCATGGTCGATATCGCAGTGCCTAGAGATATAGAGGCAGAAGTCGGGAGCTTACCAGACGTCTACTTGTACTCGATCGATGATCTTACGCAAATTATTGAAGAAAACATGCAGCAACGCCGAGTGGCTGCTGCAAGCGCCGAAGCGTTTGTCCTCGACGGTGCTAGTCACTACCAAAGAGAACGTCGCGTACAACTGGGTCAATCCGTGTTAACAAGTTTTCGCAGTCAAGCACAATCGTTGCAAAATGCCGAACTCGAGCACGCGTTGAAAGACTTAGAAAATGGTACACCACCTGAAGAAGTACTAAGCCAACTTAGCCGCAATCTAACAAACAAGCTGATTCATGCTCCAACAATGGCTATCAGAAATGCCAGCGCCGAAGGCCAAGCAGATCTCTTGGAATACTGCCGAACCATTTTTGGGCTATCGACGGAGGGCCAAGCGGGTGTTCCCGACAATGCCCAAAACCAACAACCCATAGAAACGGATAAGCACTAACTCATGGAACTCAGTCAGTCCATGCTCGCCAAGTTGGCGGGTCTAAACGACCGCTATGATGAAGTCTCAGCGTTGCTAGCGGATCCAGAGGTCATGGGTGAACGTAACACGTTCACAGCGCTCTCGAAGGAGTATGCAGAACTTGAACCCGTCGTGAGGTGTTATCGTGATGTGACCAAGCTAGAAGAAAATCTTGTGGAGAGTCGAGAGTTACTTGCAGACGAGTCAGACAGCGAAATGCGTGAGTTGGTACAAGAAGACATCAATGAGACAACAGCGAAGATCAGGCAGTTATCAGACGAACTTACCGTTCTCTTGTTACCTCAGGATCCGAATGATCACTCAAACGTCTTTTTGGAAATCCGTGCTGGGACCGGCGGCGATGAAGCTGCGATTTTTTCAGGCGATCTTTTTCGGATGTACACCAAATACGCTGAAACAAAGGGATGGCGTTTAGAGGTGCTCAACGAGCGCCAAGGCGAACACGGGGGTTTCAAGGAAGTCATCTCCCGCATCGAGGGAAAAGAGGTCTACAGCCAGCTCAAATTCGAATCGGGTTCTCATCGCGTGCAACGAGTTCCTGAAACCGAGTCCAAGGGGCGCGTCCACACTTCTGCTTGCACCGTAGCAATTTTGCCAGAGGTAGACGAAATAGATTCGATCGACATCGAGAAGAAAGACATCCGCGAAGACACCTTTAGAGCATCGGGTGCTGGCGGTCAGCACGTCAACAAAACCGACTCCGCTATCCGGTTAACCCACCTGCCATCGGGCACTGTTGTCGAATGCCAAGATGAGCGCTCACAACACAAAAACCGTGCGCGCGCAATGTCATTGCTACAAGCAAAGCTGCTGGATACAGCCCGTGCGGCCCAGGAGTCAGAACAGGCAGAGAACCGACGTGAGCTGGTCGGTTCCGGCGATCGATCGGAGAAGATTCGCACCTATAACTTCCCGCAGGGACGAATCACCGATCACCGCATAAATCTCACGCTGTATAAGCTTGATGAAGTCATTCATGGCGACTTGGACTCTGTAGTGCAACCGTTGATTCAAGAACATCAAGCGGACCAGTTAAAGAGTCTTGGTAACGACGGATGACTTCCGTTGGTAAATGGTTAGAGACCTGCCATATTGACCGTAGAGCTGCAGAAATACTCCTGAGAGAATCTCTCGGTATCAACCGCAGCAAAATTATCACAGAGCCCGAAGCCTTAATTTCATCGGCACTTGAGACACATCTCAATGATCTGGCAAAATCGGTAAGATCGGGCTTACCGCTCGCTTACGCAATCGGTCACTGGGAGTTTTGGGGACTCACCCTAAAACTCAATGAGTCGACCCTTATTCCACGCCCAGACACGGAACTCATCGTCGAACTCAGCCTCGCTCGAACCCCCATCTCAGGCACCCTTCTGGAGTTGGGAACTGGCTCTGGCGCGATCGCGATCGCACTCACTAAAACCCGCCCAGACATATGCCTAACAGCAACAGATATCGTACCCCTGGCGGTAGCGACCGCGAAGGAAAACGCCAAATCGCACAATGTCGAAATTCACTTTACGCAAACGGATTGGTTCAAGGGACTTAACGACATCTATGATGTAATCATCAGCAACCCGCCTTATGTCGCATCCGACGATCCACATCTCGCGGCACTCAGCCACGAACCCCAAACGGCCCTTGTCGCCGGGCCTGAGGGTCTAGATGACCTTCGACACATTATCAGTCAGGCACCCAACTACCTAAGTCCCGCCGGACAATTGTTACTCGAGCATGGCCACGACCAAGGGTCTGCTGTTCGTCGGCTATTTGCCGAAGCCGGCTTCCAAAACATCGAAACTCATAGAGACCTCGGAGACAATGAACGGGTGACGACAGGTTATATCCAATGAACGACGACGAACTGCTGCGCTATAGCCGCCAAATCATGTTGCCGGACTTCGATGTGGCTGGGCAGGAGCACCTCTCGGAAGCCACCGCGCTTATCATCGGACTCGGAGGGCTCGGTTCTCCAGCCTCGCTGTACTTGGCCTCTGCCGGGGTAGGCCATTTAATCCTCTGCGATAACGATGAGGTCGACCTATCCAACCTACAGCGACAGATCGTCCATACAACCGATCGAATTGGTATGAACAAAGCGGAATCTGCCCGTCAACTGCTAATGGAAATTAATCCGCATTGCCATGTAACCACCGTCGGCCACCGGCCAGACAAAAGTGAGCTCGAAGCATTAATCAAGCAAGCTACAGTGGTTCTCGATTGCACCGACAACTTCAGTTCTCGCTTCGCGATCAACGCAGCCTGCTGGCACGCAAGCACACCCCTTGTCTCAGGTGCAGGCATACGCTGGGAAGGTCAGGTCGCAGTCTTTGATCCGAGACAAGACAACGCACCATGTTACAACTGCCTCTACGACGAAGTGGATGATTCCGCACTCAACTGCTCCGAGAGCGGCGTCATAGCACCTCTCGTCGGCATCATTGGCGCCTGCCAAGCGCTAGAGGCGATCAAAGTTGTCACCGGCGTGGGGGAAACATTAGTCGGGAAGATTCTCTATTTCGATGGTAAGTACACAGAGTGGCGAACGCTTGTTCTCAATCGCCGAGTTGGTTGTCCCGTTTGTAACCCAGGCTAATCTACGACTTCGAGTTCATACCGAGCTAGCAGGTTTCCTATCAATACCGACTTCACAGCATCAATCGAGACCGAAGCGAAATTTGCGACCTGTGTCACTTCTACTCCAAACAATCCACAGGGATTGATTCTCGAAAAAGGCTCTAGATCCATATCTACATTGAGGCTCAAGCCGTGATAGGAACAGCCTTTCCGTACCCGGAGTCCCAATGATCCTATCTTATCGCTATTTATGTACACGCCAGGTGCATCTGCTCTAGGAGCAGCGTCAATATTGTATGCGCCGACTGTCGCCACCATCGACGCTTCTATATTGGTCACAAGGTCGCGAACACCTATCTTCAGACGTCGCAGATCAAACATTAAATACCCGGTTATCTGTCCTGGGCCGTGGTAAGTCACTTGGCCACCGCGGTCAGTTTGCACGACAGGGATATCTCCTGGTGCAAGGAGGTGCTCCGCCTTGCCAGCTTGTCCTTGTGTAAACACAGGCTCATGCTCGGTAATCCAAATTTCGTCGAGGGTCTTCAGATCACGATTTTCGGTGAATACCTGCATTTTTCGAAAAACAGGCTCATAGCGCGTGAGTCCCAGGTCTCGCAAGATGACCGGCGTTTTCACAAAACCAACCTGACACTGGCCAGGGCAACAAGATCAGCATGCAGCGCTTTAAGCTGCTCTTCTCCTGTTGCGACGATTGTTACCCGCACGGATTCGTAATTACCTTTCCGACTCTGTCTTATACTAATCTGGTCGGGGGTCACTTCGGGCGCGTAGTTGCGGACAACCGCAAGAATATCTGCGATGGATGCCGGATCCCGATCGCCGATAATTTTAATCGGATACTCGCAGGGGAACTCGATTGTTGACTGATCCGTCAATCTTCCCCGCCAAAAACCTGTGAGAAAAAGAGTCCAACGAAATCGCCAAATCGGCCAAATATGCCGGCTTCCGGAACATCTTCCAGCACTAAAAGCGGCGCCCTATAGAGTACGTCTTCAGCAAGAGTAAGGGTTATCTCCCCAACTTGGTCGCCCCGGGAAAGCGGTGCCTCGAGCAGCTTGGGTACTTCCAAATTCACTTCGATATTTTTGTAATAGCCACGCGGGAACGTTAGCGTCACATCCTCTGCTAAACCTAGGCTCACCGTTTCGGCTTCGCCATAGAAAAGGTCATGCTCCTTCAACGCCACGTCTTTCTCGTAGAGCGTTTGCGTTTCGAAATAACGGAACCCGTAGGAGAGCAGCTTCTGGCTTTCTCGCATGCGTGCTTGGTCGCTATCCGTACCCATGACAACCGATACGAGGCGCATCCCTTCTCGAACAGCGGAGGCCACTAAACAATAACCCGCCGCCCGGGTATAACCAGTCTTCACGCCGTCAACCGTCTTGTCTCGCCACAACAAGTCATTGCGATTGGGTTGCTCAATATCATTGAATTTAAAAGACCGCTCGCTATACATCGCATAATGTTCTGGAAAACGATTGATCAGGTCGCGTGTTAACAACGCCATATCCCAGGCAGAACTATAGTGCTCATCATCGGGCAAGCCGGTGGCGTTGCGGAAATGGCTATTTTTCATGCCGAGTACGCTGGCCTGTTGATTCATCATGTCAGCAAATGCACTTTCACTCCCGGCTATGTGCTCAGCGATAGCAATGCTCGCGTCATTACCCGACTGAATAACGATGCCTTTCATTAGATCCGACACTTGGACTTTTGTCCCTTCGCGAATAAACATTTTTGATCCACCCGTCCGCCACGCACGAATCGATATAAGAACCTCATCCATGGGATTAATTCGTCCCGCCGATATTTCTTGCGCCGCGAGATAGGCCGTCATAATTTTGGTCAGACTTGCAGGGGCTTTTCGCTCATGGGGATTGTGCTCAACGAGAACTTTTTGCGAGGTCGCATCAATCAGTAGGTACGATGTCGCGTTAATTGTGGGCGGTGGCGGAATGATCGGTGCGGCCGCACAGACCAACCCCGCATAGCACATAGTAAGTAAGCTACAGATAAAAGTTGTCGTCCCGCGGGACACTCTAAACAATTTCGTCATGCAAAAATCCCAAATAGTCGAGCGTATTTTAGCAATCCTTGAGCACCTCAGTGCACAGGAATCAATCTTGGGCGACCATAGTCCGCAGCTTGCAAAACACTCTGCAAACGGTCTAGGGCTGCACCTTCTTTAACGGGACCCAACTGAACTCTATATAGCCCATCCTTGGCGGTACGGATTACAACACCCGCAAAGCCGGTCAGTGCCGCAATCTCTTCCTTACTCGCGTCTGCGCTTGGCAACCGAGCGTAGCCGCCAGCGTGGACCAGATAGCTCGCGGTTTCGACCACCTCGTTATACGGTTCTACCACCTCAATACGGACTCGGGCGGTCCCTTTGTCGTGGAACCCCAGCTTCACCGCCGCCGCGTAAGACAAATCGATCACCCGATTTTCGTGAAACGGGCCACGATCATTTACACGCACGATGGTTTTTTTCCCATTGCCTAAATTTGTTACCCGAACATAAGTTGGCAGAGGCAAGTGCTTGTGCGCTGCAGTCAGCTGGTAGACGTCAAACCGTTCTCCGTTCGATGTCTGTCGGCCGTGGAATTTGGCACCGTACCAAGAGGCAATTCCCTCTTGACGAAAGCCCTGTGCTGATGCCATTACCCGGTAGGATTTGCCTCGCACCGTATAGACCGGCCCATTACCTCCGCGGCTTTTAGCCTCAGCCACTATTTGCGGATCAGGCAACCTCGCAAGGCGTCGAATCGTGTCATTACTTGTTCGCGGTGCCTCGTCGTACTCCCGTTCCGGCAGCGACAAAATGGGTGACGACGCACAACCGACAAGCAACAAGGACAAGCAAAGCCAACTCAGAGGCCGATCGAGTAGCGGCCAATTCATATCATCCAGCTGCATACCGAGCCTTGATCAGATCGGCCAAATGGTGCACCGCCAACGCATAAAGATGACTGCGGTTGTATCGCGTAATCACGTAGAAGTCCGGCAGCGCCAACCAATATTCGGGGCCCTCGTCACCCGTTACTTCATACAGTTTCGCAGGCAAATTCTCCGTCAGGTTGCCAACGCCAACACCGAGCTTCGCATAGTCGCCCACCGTCAAGGTCTGCTCGAGTCCGCTGTCCAGATATTCGAGCCCGAGTGGTCGTTCGAGGCCAACCTGCAGAGCCCGCGGATGATCGCCTTGCCAATGGTGACGATGGAAGTAGTTAGCGATGCTACCTATTGCATCAACCGGATTCGCCCAAATGTCCCGGACCCCGTCATCATCAAAATCGACCGCATAGTAGCGATAACTCGATGAAATAAATTGCCCATAACCCATCGCACCGGCATACGACCCTGTCAACGTTGTCGGATCTTTGTCCTCTTCACGCGCGAGGAGCAGAAATTCCGTCAGCTCTTTACGAAAAAATGAAGCTCGAGGCGGATAGTCAAATCCCAGTGTCATTAACGATTCGAGCACCGGATAGGTTCCCGTTATGCGACCATACCTGGTCTCGATGCCAAGAATTGCGACAATAATCTCTGGTGCAACAGAGAACGTCTGTGCGGCACGAGCTATTGTGTCCGCGTGTTTATGCCAGAAAACAGCACCTTCGGCTATTCGCTGCTCATCGACCAAATGCCGCTTGTATCGTGCCCACGTCCAAACCTTTTCAGCCGGTTTGGAGATTCGTTCAATAATGTCGGCACGGTATTCAACCGCACTCAATAAGGCCTTTAACTCATCTGCTTTGAACCCATGCTTCGACGTCACCGTCCGAACATATTCCGCCACATCTGACCGAACCGCATAATTTCCACCTTCGGGTGCAGAGGTTGCGTTCTCAGCCCACGCGAGCGAAGTAACAAAAGCAAGGACAAGTATCGAAAAAATCAGACGTACAAACATATCGAGTTAGCTACCAGGCTTTGTGAGTTCGAATGGCCATGATAAGACCAAAACCGGTCATCAGCGTGATCGCAGACGTACCACCATAACTGACCAAAGGCAGCGGCACACCGACTACAGGCAAAAGTCCGCTCACCATCGCAATGTTAACAAACACATAGACAAAGAACGTTAGAATTAACGCACCCGACAGGAGACGACCAAAGGTCGACTCTGCGCTAACCGCTAAAAAAAGTCCTCGCGAAATAATCAACAGATACAGAACCAGCAAAATCAAAACTCCGACCAAGCCAAGCTCTTCGGCGATCACTGCAATAATGAAATCCGTCTGCGCTTCAGGTAAAAAGTCTAAATGACTTTGCGTACCTTCTAACAAGCCTTTACCCCATATCCCACCAGAACCGATCGCTGTTGTTGACTGCATAATATTCCAACCGGCCCCAAGCGGATCGCTTTCCGGGTCAAACAAGGTGAGGATTCTCTGACGTTGGTAATCTTGCAATGTGTACCAAAGGCCCGGTGCAGCCGCAGCAAAACCCAAAGCTACGTACGCCATCCATCGCCAGGGAAGACCCGCTAAAACGACCACCGCAAAACCAGCCCCAGCGACTAAAATGCCAGTACCCAAATCTGGTTGCATGATAATAAGACCCGCTGGAACAGCGACGATACCGAGCGCTACACAAACGTCTTTGAATGATGGCGGCAGAGGTCGCTCGTGGAAGTACCATGCAACAGCAAGTGGAACGGCAATCTTCATGAGTTCAGACGGCTGAAAACGCGTGAAGCCCGGGATTTCAAGCCATCGCTGGCTCCCCTTGACAGTGACACCAATGAGCAATACTAAGACCAGTAACAACACGCCAGACAAATATATGAAAGGCGCCCACCTAACATACAACCTGGGCGGTAACTGCGCTGCAATAAACAAACCTATGAATGCCAACCCGAGTCGGAGCAGCTGCGCTTGGAACAAACTTTGATTTTGATCAACCGCACTGAACAGAACTACCAGCCCATAGAAGACAATCAACCCCAGTAGCAGCAACAGCATTGGATCAATATGAACTGAGTGCAGCCACGAATTAGCGACGCTTCGCTCATGTTCTGGCAGGCTTCTTATGAAGTCGCGTGCCACTTATCGTACCGCTAACCGAGGCAATAAGTAGGCGTCGATCACTTCTCTGGCGACCGGCGCAGCGACAGCACTACCACCACCGCCATTCTCAACCAGAACCGCCAATGCAATGACCGGTTTCTCTACCGGCGCAAAGGCAATGAACCAGGCATGTTTGCGATTGAATTCTTCTAAGTCTTCTTCTTTGTATTCCTGTCCTTGTTTGATTTCAACCACTTGCGCCGTCCCGGACTTTCCCGCCATACGGTAGGAGATGTCACGACCGATGTAAGCCCATGCGGTACCGTTCCCTCGAAACCCCTTGTTACCGCGATGCACTGAATGAAGAAGAAATTGCATTATTGGCCGTTAACCGCCACGAATTCGTAGGTGTTGAAGTGATTGCAGAGCAGGTACGCGATTACCCCTTTGGCGATTTGCTGGCGCATGCGATTGGGTCTGTTCGTCGGGTAAACGAATCAGACTTAGCGACGTTGGATCAGGTCCGTTATAGCGGTACTCGATTCGTCGGTAAGTTAGGGGTTGAACGTTTCTACGAACGGTCTCTGCACGGCGAAGTTGGTTATCAACAAGTGGAAACGGA
>JACLAC010019030.1_pt1 | contig 33337 bp, 33 predicted proteins | sample 8027881 | NCBI WGS metagenome assembly JACLAC01 (sample SAMN15725517, study PRJNA655200) | protist metagenome | isolation source: fluorescence activated cell sorting (FACS) single amplified genomes of... | place: Spain: Blaines Bay Microbial Observatory, Mediterranean Sea | collected 2016-01-19 | reverse complement strand
AAACAGGTGGGGAAGATGCAAATTCTGAACGACCAAATCGATAGAAACCATGGGTGGGGAAGGTGCCAAATCTGAACGACCAAATCGATACTACAGAAACATTAGGGGGAAGAAATGGTCGGGTCGGGTCGCACGAAAATTTCAGTGACCCCACACAATGTCGAAAAATCAAATGCCGCGCTGAGCGCGGCTATTATTTTCCCATAATTATTTGTGACCCAGTCTGTTGGGACGCTCCGTGACTTTTCTGATGGTTGGCGGCTTTGTCTCTCATTCTATCGTTGCTGGGCTTCAACTCTCGATCTTCTGAATCATATCTGCACCAGCATCCCAACGTCGGAGCGTTCTTCTGAGATGTGAGCACATCTGACATGTCATTCGGCAAGAATTGCGAATAAGCACGACGTATAGCAGAAAAATGATTTTCCGTACAGGCGTGCACCTGGACAAGGCGAAGATCATCGGCGAGCTGAAGACGGCACTGCTGACGGCAGAGGAATGGAAAGCGGGGCCGGATATGTGGTTCACGTTGGAGGACGCGTTCTTCGGTGGCGAGTGCCAGGAGTGCTTCTGGGAGGTGAGAAGATTACCTGCAGACAATACTAGACTGCGTATCTGGATTTTTCTCGCATGAAGTGGAAGAAAGACTTCGAGATGAGCAGCGCGCCATCGAACATCGAACTCACAATATGCTGCTCATATGGACTGTGCGCTGCCTGCGCTGATGTGAATTCTGATAGCAATGCAGATTGAAGTAGTAAGTATGCTGCTGATATGTACGACCGCCCGGGCGGTGCGGTTATGAACATTGTTATGCAAAGGTGGACGATGAAGAATACGGTCCGGGGAAGTATGGAGGCTCTACTGATGGTGGCGACGGAGGCGATTCTACAGAAGTGGAGGACGACGATGTTGCGGCATCCGACTGAGATTTTCACTCTCATTTCAAAGTCCCTCGTGTCGTCCAACTGTGTTTTTTGCTCTCTGGACAACCGCATGGACCGCTAGGCAACCTTCATGCCACTGTAATAGTCCGACTGTTCCCAAGTGATGTTGCGCGTACTCACTTCACTTCTCTTTCCCTTCCTTATAGCAGTGATTGTGCCATATGTCTGAAGTTGTCCGTTGTAACCAAAGTCTGTGAAAATGCATTTTCAAAAAACTGACCCATAGTGTGTGGAAAATGTTATCTGCCGTGTGGTTGTTGTCGCCCTCTTCTTTATCGTGTCACGTCGCAGGATGCAAACACCATCATCCGACGGGAAAGAGTGTGCACATTCCATTCTACCGAGCTGGGGGCTCCAGCATGGCATACCATCATGAAACGTATCACAGATCATCATCCTTATTGCGGTCGCGCACGTTGCTGTGTGCGGCTAGCTCAGCATCTCATGGGCCTTGCCGATCTTTTCTCATGTCCAACAGATGTTTTGGTAGCTGAGTCTAGTAAGTACGCGACGGTAGCGCGCACGCTACCGTGAGCAAGTCCAGTGCTCGTGCACCGTCATGCTGGGTAGATTCGAGTGGCTCATATGAGACTATGACTTTTTCCGGCAGTTTCCTATTCGCGGCGCTCAGCCCTGATGGGATTTCCCGATGGCAACGTATTGCATTCCGTAGTGGAGCCGTAAAAGTATTCCAGTATAAGATTCGAGTGGCTCATGCACTAAGCTACGGGGTGTTTCCTTGTGGTTTCGTAGCTCTTCCCCGAAAGGCCCGTCTGGGGTTTCTCTTTCCCGCGGCCTTCCTAGATTTGTTGTACTATTTTCGCAGAAACAGGTGGACGTAGTCGTTGCATCCGATGCAGGCACGAGCGTCAGATGAGTTGGAGCAGAAGCAGTCGTCCGGTGCAACGAGGTGCCAGCCACATTTTATCGTTTGGTTCGTTTAATTTTCAACCTTGATGCGCAAGTTCTGCGGTTTCGCGGTTTCCATGTTGATAACTTTATAAGAATTCTTGTGATCGGCCGCTACATTCTGAAGTTCTTGTATATTTCTTTTCAGGTATTAGTAACACGTGGAACTATTTTTTAGTAGCGTGACTGGGCCCTAGGGTCGAGGCATTGTGCATATTATTGCAGTGCGTCGACTTCAGTAGAGCATCGCATATGTCAGACATTTGAAGATAGTTCGCTGTCTGATCTTGTCGACAGAGTGGTTACTTCCGTTCTAGGAAGCGGGTACGACGGAGATGCAGTTGTCTGTATTGTGTCTTCTCGGCAGACTGTCATACCGCAGGCTTGTAAACGCACAAAGCTCATGTCCGCGAGAATAAGCTCTGATTCACACTAAGCAGTATAAACGACGGGTTGCTACTAGAACGCACAAAATGATCGGATCAGCGTCTAGCTTGCGTGCACGTAAGCAAGGTGTCAGCCGAAGTCTGTTCGGGAGGTAACGTCTATCTCATTAGCGTGTTCTACGCAGGCGATACCCCGTGTGGTGTGTAATGCCACGGACAGGGTAAACGGCCGCCGCCAGAAACTTTAGTTGGTGGCAGAGCTAGTGCCGTGAAGGTGGTGGCGTGTTCAATTCTCTTACTGGCTTGTTGCTAATGTACGAAAAGCGCGGAATGCTAAAAGTCAGTGGGTTGTGAGATGTAAAAAGGCCGAGGGACGAGATGGGACTGATGAGAGAACGCACGCGTCGTAAAGAGCTTGAGAAAAAACACAGGAGCATATGTTGGCATTTGCTTGCGGCTCGAGAGAAGGGGTGGCTGCATCCATGCGCGAACGGAAGTCGGGTTGTATAACGAGCGTCGCCTTGTCTGCATGTGTACTTTGACGAAAGGTGAGGACGCTTGGTTACTGTGTTCATTTTAGAATTCGAGTACCAGTGCTAGCAGCTGTGAGCGAATTTTCAACTAGAATTTTTGGCGCCGTGCACCGCGGAGGGAAAGCGAGCGTCCGGTGGCAAGTGTTTCTTGCTCACAGCCTCGCTGAAACATGCAGGTACATCAGCTCTTAGTGTGTGGCTCTCTGTGGAACTCATTTTTGGGTCCATTTTTTCATGCGTCTTGCAGATTATTGGAGGCTGTTCGCACGACACTCATTCTTACGTGTTGCGCGCTACGTTTTCGTGACTTCGGCTCTCGGTGCAGATTTCAGCCCGATGCATCTGGATCAAAATTTCGAATGGAAGTGTTTTATTCTGAAGTGTTGTGGGTCTTTCTCTTGATGGTAGCGGACTCCAGTTTTCGTTTTCCGTAGCGGACTCCAGTTTTCGTTTTTGTAATATCCTGTCGAGTTTCTTATAAGGTAGTGGGAATGTAAGTTTTCCCTGCAACTTCTAACATGTTGTACGTCCATTACGCTTCTTCATCGACTGCGCAGCTAGAAGCAGATGTCGGATTTCTGTGTTTCCATCGTCTACACAACGCACATGTTGCTCTCATTCTTACGTGTTGACCATCTACTTTTCATAGTAAATGCATTTTTCATCGATAGCAGTATGAAAAGTTAAGTGCTTCAGGCTTCGGTCATTACTCTATGCGGTATGAGTTGTGCAAAGCGTTTTATTATTCTAGCGTGTTGTACTCCTCGTATCCGTTGTTGTATTGAAGTGACAAGATGCTAGGGTGCCAGAGAGTTCGGAGAAATTGGTGCTTCTAACGTGTTGTATGGAGCTACGAAAAAAAATAATTCAGGTGTTGAAAGCGAACGGAGAGAAGCAGGCCTTCAACCGCGAGAAGATCGAGAAGCGGTGAGTTTTTTACCGGCAAGATTGAGACATAATGCTGGTGGCACAAGCGACTAGAACAGCATGGCTGCTGGAGTATTATTGATTCCCACTACACACGAAGCAGCCTTCAGAGCATTCTTGCCGTTTTGTTTGATTTCGGCGCGAGAAACGCATGGTCGCATAGCTTTCGTGATGGCAACATTTTCGTGCGGGAGTGCAATGATTGCAAAATGATAGGTTGGAGCCCCTGCTGTTCGGGTTGGACACAAAGTATGTGGTTGTCACCGAAGTCGTCGATAAGGTAGAAAAGCTGTGATTAAGTCATTCACGGACCATGATGTGATAATCGTGAGACTCGGACTTTCGTTCCGTCCTGGATAAACAGTGTGCCGGCGGTGATAAACAGTCTCCGGTGCTAAACATCGTGTCAAATGCGCAGGTGATCGAGGGTCTTTATGACAACGTGAAGACCGAGGACCTGGATCAGCTCGTGGCGGAGACATGCGCGTATCGTTGACAACATATTATATCGAAGCTGTGGAAAAATACTGTAGCGTTCAGCAACGTGTCCAAGCGGCAACTGTGTGCAGTCCATATTTCGCTCTTCGAGTGGCTGAATCAGCTCCCTGCTTTCGCTAACACATGCTGGGATGGGGCATGTGATCATCTTACTGGGTATTCCGCTTACGACAGGTACAAGTCTCAGGACCACCCTGACTTCTCATTGTTGGCATCGCGTGTGGCGATTTCGCGCTTGCACAAGGCCACCAGCGAATCGTACTACTGCAAGATTCGTTTTTTTTCTCCTTCCCACAATTTTTTTCGGCGATGCCCTCAGAAGAGTGCTACTTGAACACGCACTCAGGTTTGACGAAAAAAAATCTGAATCTGCACGTCATCCGCACGTGTTTGAGACACGTGGACATGACAGCAGTGTGTCTGTTCAGAAGTCGGGCAGGGTTGACATGCAGGAGCTGGGAGACTTTTCTCATGTGAAACAGACTCAATGTGTTATTCTTATTACGAAGTAGATCTGGGACTGCGTTTGGTTGCAAAACAGGTACAAGGAGGTGTGTGATACCCTGTACCATTATGTCGACGAGAAATCGGGCAAGAGCGCGTCTCTGTTGTCCGAAGAGTTCTACCAGGTATTGTGGTCAACAGGTGCTGTCAAGATGGGTCTTCTTCGACTGGATAGAAGCCCTCGGTTGTGATGATTTGGAATGATCTGCATGTCACTTTCGCCTGCTCACATGATGCGTTTTCTTCCTGCTCTTTTCTTCTGCAGTGATTCGTTTTACCTCAGTACTGTTTTCATTCGTCAGTGTCTATAGCTAAGAACGCCCGCGTGGAAGCTCATCAAAAAATTACATTACAACAATGAACAACAGGCAGTGCAGGCAAACCACGAGAAGATCCAGGCTGCATTGGATTACAGCCAGGACTACAACTATGACTACTTCGGGTTTCGCACGCTCGAGAAGGCTTACTTGCTCAGGGTATTTAAGTTACAGTCGTACAGCAGTATTTAAGTTCCTGCACAGCACTGCGCGCCAGTTGCGACTCAACGCTAGTACTCCACGTGTTGCTCTTCAGACCGCGCCGCCTCTCGCACGGAGTCCTACAGTACGTAATGCGATTGTCAATTGGACTCAGTCAGTGAAAACTGAAGCGAGGCGGAAATCCAGACACAGAAGCGAGCCGGAAATACACAGAAGTGCAAACGCCGGAGCAATGTCCCACAAAAGGTGCACGGCAAAATCGTGGAGCGGCCGCAGCACATGCTGATGCGTTGCGCTGTGGGCATCCACATGGGAGACATCGACCGTGCCCTCGAGTCCTACAAATACCTTTCGGAGCGATACTTCACACACGCGACCCCGACCCTGTACAACGCTGGTAAACTGCATCTTCTCATACGCTTCATAGTATTTTTTCGTGTCTGCACTCTGCCGATCTCCCACTGCGCGTAAACAAATGTTGATCTCTCACTGATGCTTCGAGAAATCTGATTGCAAACGCGATCATTCATTGTTGCACGTGGGGGTATAGCGTTCTTGCTCAATCATCACCCTCGCTGGTGGTAGCCTTGTACTGAATCGTCAGAGGATGGAATCAATTTCAGTGGCGTTCAGTCCGCTGCGTGCCTTCTGCTGTTGCGTGTGCGGGTAATCTTCGCCCCAGACTGCTGCAGCCAAGCTACTTGAAATCATGAGTGAAAGCTCTAAAACACATCTTCTGTCTCACAACAGGCACTCCTATGAACCAGATGTCGAGTTGCTTCCTGCTATCGATGAAGGATGACTCCATCGAGGGCATCTTCGAAACGCTGAAGCGAACGGTTTTTCTGCTTTGATGAGAAACGGCATGATATGAATTTTGTGCCTTCACACGTGTGCATGGTGCCATTCAAGGCTGAAAAAATGTGCACAACTGCCAGCAATCATTCTGGGATCTCGTGCACCAGGCGCAATCATTCTGGCATCTCGTGCACCAGGTCGTGCCTGTTTCAAATCGTTTCACAAAACGTGTTAAAACGTGTTGGAAGCATCTCGGAGCACTTCACGTCATCATTTTCACGTACAGTCCGAAAAAAAAATACCCGAACATGTCTTACAAAGGCTCTGATTTCGAAGAGCGCCGGGGGCATCGGAGTTGCTTGCAGTAACATCCGCGCCCAGGGGAGCTATATCCGCGGTACTGAGAAATCATATTTCTTCATGTGAATGTCTGCGACTGTGAGACGAACCCGAGTAGGCAACTGCGGGAAGCCGCAAGAAAATGTAGCCCGGCTCGGTCATCACGGTGCGCGCTGTAGGGGGATATTAATTCGGAGTAGTCGGATCGCAGATTCTATTGCAGGTACCAACGGTTACTCGAACGGGCTTGTGCCAATGCTGCGTGTGTTCAACGACGCTGCCCGATACGTCGATCAGGGTAAAGTACACATAACATTTCACACGGGCACTGGACACAGTTCGGGCACTGGCACTCACACCTCGATACTTCTTCGATAAACCGTCGCAGATTAATTGCAGATTTTCTGACTGTAATGTAGCGTGCATAATGCATGGTGTGCAGGCGGCGGTCGCCGAAAGGGTTCGTTCGCGATGTACTTGGAGCCATGGCATGCTGACGTGTTCGACTTCCTCGAGCTGAGGAAGAACCACGGGAAGGAAGAGGCCCGCGCCCGAGGTAGGCATGGATGAAAGAATTACTTGTTTTGCATGTGATAAGCGAATGCGATATCGCATCGTGAGTGAAATATAGATATCATTGCAGACATAGCAAGTCTTGGTGCATGGTGGATGCATTTATTGCAATTACTCGCTAGGTGGTCGAAAAGACCCACCACATTGCAGATTCATGTAATTTTGATCGCCTCCAGTGCTACAGTGAAAATGCCGGGCCGCTTGCAGTTGCCTGGAGAAAACACGGCACCGTCCTAATGTTTTCCAGAGAAGCCGCAGGCCAAGGGCCGCGCAGGCCAGCGCTGAGCATCGGCAGTGATGCGGACACGGTGCTATCCTGTGCCATCGGATGATGTACAAAAAAAGATCTTTTCTACGGGTTGTGGATTCCGGACTTGTTCATGAAGCGAGTGATGGCGGGTGGTGACTGGACATTGTTCTGTCCTGATGAGGTACCTCTTTATCCAACTACGTATTAGGACACACACTTCGAAAAGCGAAACATCATGAGCGGCCCGCAACTAGTGCTTCCATCATTATTTGCTTGAATTTGGATTAAAGCTATGGCGTTGTGGTTAAACTTTCGTTGTATTTTCGTCGAGAAGAAGTTCTCGCCGCGCTTTTCTGAGAGGCACGAAAGATTGCGTGACACAAACTCGAACAGACCACGCAGCCAGACGGCAAATGCCTCCAAGACACATACGGGGAGGAATTCGAAGAGTTGTATGAGCGGTAAGTTTTGCAGTTTTTCCGTTTGTACGGAAGCATCCGTAGGCCAAAACTTGTGCGATTCAGATGCCGCCGACGGGCATTGTGACTGCAAATGTTGACCAGTGCCAGAAGTTACTGTCGCTGGGGAACCTTCGGAGCATTGCAGCGCGTGGAAACATTTCTATTGAGAAATCATCGCGCCTGAAGGTTGGAAAAGGAGGGAAAGGGCAAGAAGACGATTAAAGCGCAGAGCCTGTGGTTTAAGATTCTTGAATCGCAGATGGAAACCGGGACCCCGTACATGTGCTACAAGGACGCCGCAAACAAGAAGAGCAACCAGAAGAACATCGGTATCCAGAGTATGGACGATGCTTCGGAAAAAAATATTCTCCCAAAATCAAACACGTACTTGCCAACTTGCGGCTTTAAATTAGAGGTTGTCGTCGCGTGATTTTGGCTTGTGATGACAACGATGAAAGAGGGGAAAATTGGAGGCCGCATCTTCAGCAGAGTGTATTGACTTCCAACTGTACGCGGCTGTCTCGTGATGTTGCTCAACGGTACTGTGTAAAGGTGGAGCATTGTGACGTTTTCAGGTACCATAAGATGTTCGAACCTGTGTACGGAAATCATGGAGTTCACTAGTCCGGACGAGGTATGGGTTTTTCTTTCGTGAGCAGCAGACTAGTGAAAAGATGCTCCTCCGACCTCGTCGCATGAATCGAGGTGAGTCATGCGTGCCACTGTTGCCCGCGGTGATAATACTTTTTGTGGAGAGCGGTGGTATAATAATGTTCTAGAAGAAATTCTTAGTTCTAAGAGTGTCAATACCGCTAAGCGATCCCACCAAGAAAAAACCGCACCCCACACACTCACTCACCTCTAATTTGGCAATACTCAATGCTGTTATAGTGACGGATGTGTAATGCTGTGGCAACGGATATTAATGTGTTATGTTATGAAATGGCATGTGACATTCATGAAAAGGTCGCAGTGTGCAACTTGGCTTCCATCGCGTTGCCGAGATTCGTCGAAGAGGACAAATCCTTCAACTACCAGAAGCTGTATTTGTTCACAGACTTCAGATTTTTTTTCTTCTTCTTTGACTGCAGTGTGATGCTTGCTTGCTTCTCGGCGGTGACGATGTTCTGAAGAGCATTATGACGCTTTCTCTGAACAGTCTGAGTCGGTTTGACACGCCAACAGACTTCTTAGCTTCTACTAAATAAAGTAAAGTCCGCACTCACGAAAGTTTTCGATCATCATTTGCAAAGCGACACTCAGCGTTTCAGGAGGCATAGCTTCGTGTCGAGTTGGAAAACTGAAAACCACAGCGCGGACATCACTGCTGTAATCACAACAAACCTGAATCGGGTGATCGACCGCAACTTCTACCCAGTGGAGCAGGCGCGCAATTCCAACATGAAGCACAGGCCGATTGGTCTGGGCGTGCAAGGTTTGCAGAAGATGATGTGCTCTTTGCAGGAGAATTGCGTCATAACATTATGAAATATTTTTCACACTGTGAAAAAAGCAGTGATACTGACGGCGGGCGCGAGTGGCATGCTATCGTCACTCTTGATTTCTATGATACGGAGACGACACTGATCGGAGAAAAATCGGGCTCCTAAAATACTCTTAGGTCTCGCTGACGTCTTCATGAAGATGAAGTTGCCGTTCGAAAGCGACGAAGCCCGCGAAGTGAACAAGAAGATCTTCGAGACGATCTACTTCGCATCCGCGAGGCAGTCCATGGAGTTGGCCAAGACGGAGGGTCTTTACTTTTTGCAGCGCAACAACGCAGACAGAGCAGCAACGCAGAAAGTGAAGATCGCATCAGAAAACTGCTCTGACTGCAAATGATGCATATAATGCGCGACTTCAACCAAGTATACAGATCGTGGAAATTTAGTTTTTTCCAGACGAGTCTGTGCTGCCTGTGGCTGAGCAGACACATCAAATAACCGAGATGTCTTCACTAGCATATGTGTATTCCGAGCGCGGTGCCACATTGGGGGAAAGGACCCAGAAACCCAGAAACTGAAGATGTCGAGCGGGTGATGATGGGTATTTGTGTATCACAGGCCCGTACGAGACCTTCAAGGGGTCTCCGGCATCGGAAGGCAAGTTGCAGCCGGATCTGTGGGATGTCGTGCCGAACAACGGGCTGAGCTGGGACTGGGACGCACTGCGTGAAGATGTGAAGCAGCATGGAATGCGGAATTCCTTGCTGATGGCGCCAATGCCCACCGCGTCGACTGCACAGATCCTTGGGAACAACGAGAGTATCGAGCCCTACACACAGAACATCTACGTGCGACGGGTGCTCAGCGGCGAGTTCATCACAGTAGCATGTGCGTGCTGATTCGATGTTTTTTTTTGCGCACTGTGGCACTGCGCAGTAGTAGGCGAGGGAAAAAAAGTCAAAAAGAAATCAGAGAGAAAATAATAGCGTCTGGCACTGTGCAGGGCAATCTTGCGCAGATCATTTCGAGTACTAATTAATGCGTACAGAAAATGGCAAGTGTCAAATTATCCGTATAGCGCCCACGCAGTCGGTACGCTGGACGACACACGTTACACTTCTGCAGAGCGCTACGCTGTGGTGATCTTTTCAGGTGAACCGCCACATGTTGATGGACTTCATCAGCAGGGGTTTGTGGAACGACGAATTGAAGACGAAGCTGATCGCGTGCAACGGTTCCGTGCAGAGTATCGATGAGATCCCGCAGGATCTCAAGGAAATCTACAAGACGGTATTCAGATAACAGATCTGAAGTGGGTACGCTGTGCGTTGGATACACAACTCATGATAATGCAGACTATCGGAGTGCGTGTGTGAACTGTCGATTCCACATCTACTGGCGTCTGACTCGGCTGCGCGATGGCTCTTGTCGCCCTCCACCAGCCATCGCATGTTGCTCTATCAAAGCTGGTGCCGTTGGCATCGCATGTTGCGACGACACAAGACGTGGGCACACATATGCCACACACCTCACAAGTGCGATCGTGTCGTGTCGCGCTTCCAGTTTGTCTCTGCGTTGATATGAGTAAACTGATAGAGAACACGCCAATATCTCAGTTGATGTTGATATGAGTATAATAATAGAGACACCCAGGCTGTGAGTGATAGAGCACATTCGCATTGACAGAGTGAATGATTGGTCTCAGGTATGGGAGATCAAGCAGAAGCGCGTGATCGAGATGGCTGCTGACCGCGGCGCCTACATCGACCAATCGCAAAGTCTGAACATCCACATGGTCGACTGCACGTCGCAGAAACTCTCCTCCATGCACTTCTACGGGTGGAAGCTGGGACTCAAGACCGGACAGTAACTCTTCATTTCATTCACTGCGGCTTCATCGCTTCCGACGCTTTCACACACTGCCTGATGCATTGTAGACGCTGCTGCAAGAATGTGAAAACTGACTGGTGCATGGGACATTGTCAAAAGCGCACTATCACGGTGCAACAGTTCCGTGTGCGTTAAAAGATTTTCTGTGCGGAACTGACACTTGCTACTGGTAGAGACGCGGACACGGGCCAAGAGAAAGTTGACTACTCGGGTCGGAGAAAGCGAATTACAGTGCCATGTAATATTCTGAAGAAGATGCCATCATATGCAGTGTGCATTGTGGAAACTAGCGCCTGAGCATCGAGTCCGCAGTCACTGCGGCCTGTTCCCAGTCCACAGCCTGTGATGAAGTTACCACCAGCATTGCGGTTACAGGCACACCAAAAAAACAGGTACTACTTGCGAACAAAGGCTGCAGTAGAAGCGATCAAATTCACCGTGGACCCGGAGAAGCTGAAGAAACAGACGGAAACCGCGATGAAGCAAGCCGTGGAGGAGCAGGAGCAGAAGAGCAAGTACGAATGCACCAACTGCGGAAGTTAAACGAGAAGAAGGCGTGCCAATGCCCTTGCGTCCTCGAGTACGGGGCAGTAGCATCGTGCATTGGAGAGGTGGCAGTTGCATGAAGTGCGGAGGAGGCATCATGGTTGTCCAAGTCGAATCTCTCAGGGCGTTTGTGACTCTTCATAGAACCTCTGTTCGCCTTACTCTTGCCACTCATCTGCGCGACAGCCTGATAGCAGCCACAGTCAGGGCTATCAGCAGTGCCATATGTGTCGGGCTACCGTTGCTTTAGAGAAGTCGCGTTTTTGAATCGCGCATTGGCAGCAGCATTTCGGTGTGTGTTGCAGCATGCTGTGTGTTTTGCAGCATCACTGCTCGACACTGTGTTGTATCAGCATGTTTCTCTTTACCCCAAAAAATGAACTTGGTGTCATGCAGACAGCGTAGGCCCATGTGTCCGTCGGCCCATCGTCTGCATCATTTTCGGCGCCACAGTACATGGTTCATGCGCCCTCGTTCTCGAGCATTTCACTACGTTTCCTTCGTCAGCCATGGGCATGTGTTTGCCATGTCAACACAGTCTTGACGTCAGTGAGAGTACGAACGCGACAGATGTTCGTTCGACGCTGGCATCATCGTCGAGTGCATCATAGCCTTTCGCCGCAAAGCGATCTACATGTAACAATCACTCGCATGATAGCATGTACGGGGCCGGAAGATTTTTGGACAGTTTCTACTGCCTTCTTCTGTCTTGCTAGGCTGTGTTGTCGGCACTTCGCTGCAGAGTCCTCCTAGTATCACAGTGAGCTCCGTGTTCATCTCATCACAAGACTTGATGATGATTGCTCTGCGCAAGGAACGTGTAGTTGTTGTTGATGCCCGAGCCACCATTCATTGAACTCTTTCCCCGGCACTCGGCCTACATCATCATGCCCGGCACTCCTACCTCTCTCTGCTCTAGTCTAAGAACTTCTCGATTGAAATTTTAAGGAAATGTCATGGCCACAGGGTCTCGAGCATGATGTGAGTCATGTGGTGTGACAGTGCCTAGGCGTACACGTGTGCGCCGAGCACTAGTGCTTCTTTGCAGTAGTGATGCAGTAGCGGTTTCCGAAACACGAAACAAACAGACAAAAAGTTTATCATCTTACTGGCCTCCAGTCCATGCTGCTTCGGGTTCAGTGGTACTTGGCGGCGTGTTTTTGCCCATGACTGCAGCTCGGGTGCGCAGAAAGCGCGCAGTTCTCTCGCGTTCAGGCCATTATGCTGAGCGTAGCATTCTGTTGCATTGTCATAGTGTGTGCAGTATTACGAATATCATCAGGGTTGATGATCTTGCCCCAGTAAGGGACAGCTCGTGCACGCGACGTGAGATGGGGTTTAGCCGATGAGGTATTGCGTTGTCGCGCGAAGCAACGACTACCCGGCTGCCATTTTTCAGTGTGCAGAGTTTTGTTTTCTCCTGCTTTCTGGCGTGCGGAAGTGACGGAGGCCTGGTAACAGGCCCCAAGTTTTGTCTTTCGATAGTACAACTAGTGTTATGTGCAGACATGGTGCAGAGTAGGTCTTCAGCTTCGATATTTTCCCCTATGGGTGTCAACCGTCGAGCTAATGGGGTGGAAGTGTCAGCTTGGCGCATCCGCAGCTTTGGCTCGGCGTTTCGTTCCATCGATTTGAACAATCGCCAGTAGGAGTCCTACGTGACTCGTTTAGTGGCTGCGCTAACTTGCAAAGTACGAGGCAGAGGGGGTCGTCTGAGAAATATCGTCATTGCCAAACGTTTCGACGCATTGCAGCCATCCTTCGCACATGTTTCTCGGCAGTGCAACCCTCTCACGCCGACGCAGTCACTCGACCCTCGAGCAGCCATCTCATCATTTTTTGCTGAGAGGCATGACATGCATGTGCAGCGACGTTTTCGAGCAGGTAATGTTGGATCAGCGCAAGCCGATCGTACGGAGAGAAAGTGGTGGACTCCGTATTCGGGGGGCGAGTCCAGCTCGAATCCAAAGCCATGCAAGTGATAAGCCAAAATGTGTTCTAGCGCTTTGCAGGAATCTTTCTAGTACTTTGCCGTAGGCTTATATCCTTTCAGGACTGATTGTTATAGGTTAGTGTCAAGATGAATGACATGATAAATTCTAGAACAGATCGGGATTTCTCTTGAATTCTAGAACAGATCGGGAGTGTGTTCGGTCTCAAATTTTCGTCTTGTCAATTCATTTTCCAGACCATCGTGTGTATAAAGACATCTTAACAGCCACAGCGCGATTCCATCATTCGCCAGATCGTTGGAGAGACAGGGTAATAAGCACGCACTATCAGAATATGTGACCGGAGAGAGTTCAGCTGGTTTTCGATGCCGGTGAGGAGTGTGCCAGTCGCTGCAAATTTCTGCTTCGAACATTGATCTAACTGCTAATACTACGAAACGAAACTATTTGCAGCAATGTAATATGGGCTATAGTCTGAGTTATATGATTGCAGGTGGTGGCAGGTCGGAGAGAGAAGAGGATCGAATCGGCGCAGCGAGAGACAGAACATGTTGCGTCGGAGCCGTGGCGTACGGCCTTACGAGTGACATCATGTGGATGACAGAGTGAGCATGGTTTTACTGCCACATGAACAGAGGGCTCGAATAAAACGCACGATGTTGCATGCCGAAGCACGTGAAGAGAAGTATTTTGAACTGTCCTGCTGTTGTGCAACAGCTGGTATAGCACATTGCAAGTATAGTACTGCAAGAGTATTCTTCGACTTTCTTGTTTTTCGTGGGGCACAGAAGAGTGGTTGCTGTGCCGTCGTAGAAGTTGAGTGGGCAAATTGTTAGGGGGGCATTTTTCGTGTAAGTGTGGAAAAGATGTTCGTCGTCAAACGAAACGGCGAGCGGGAGCGCATCCAGTTCGATAAGATCACGCAGAGGATAGCGAAGCTCTGCGATGGGTTGAATTCCGAGTACCTCGTCGTTGAGAAGATCGCGCAGAAAGTCGTCGAGGGCATCTACGATGGGGTATTCATAGGGGATTTCACAAGGACTTGAATGCATGATTGCGTCCTGCTGGACATTCTGACTTGCTACCGCTGCGGGGCGAGAATGTGGGACCGTGGGAGAGTATGAGCCGTGCACACTTCTCTACAACTCTTTCAAAAAACTTGCCTACACTTTTTTCATGCTTCACACGTTGCTCTGCTAATTTCGATAGTAGTAAGTTTTGGAATGCTGCTTTGTTGTGCCCACCTCGGTGTTCCCCTCAACTGCCACTTAGGAATATCATTCAGACATGATTTGTGCCTGCATGTGAAGAATCGTAATTTGCTACAAAAGCATCCAGTGAGTCTGAGCCCAACGACAGCACGGAATCTGTGGAGGTGGAAATAATGTGTACTCAGCAGCGAGAAAATTTTGACACAGATTTTATGTTGCGGCTAATAATGATCGGGCACCACGCCCAGACAGAGTTGATATCGCATGCTCGGGCCGGCGCGGGGGCGAACGAAAATTTGGCTGCGCTCGAAACACGGTGGCTAGGGGGCTAGGTAAGTTTTGGTGGCTAGGAGACTAGGAAAGGATCTAGGCGCAACGCCACGTGAACGTGACACGTAAAAGGGAACGAGCATTTGCAGAAGCTGCTGTCTCCTAGTATAGTGGAAATGTAATGCGCATCGGTCGTGCGCAATACCTGGTCGCGCTTAACATTTCGCTACAACGCGATAACGTTAGTCACAATGCGCTACATAGGTGGGAATGCAATAAAAACGTACATCTGCACTTCTGTCAGCTTGCCACTGCAGACAATTAGATCAATACTTTTAGTAGTTTTTGAACAAAAGAAACGTACAAATGCGTGCGTCCAAAACCGTGCCACACGAGAGCAGATGGACAAAAGTTGTGCTTTTGAAGAAAAACGTTGCAAAAAGCGTCGAAAACCCGTGCGTCGCCGTGCTGCAAGAGAGGGGGTCGACAAAAGTTGGTTTTTTTGAACAAAAACGTTGCAAAAACAACTGAAAACAGATGAAAAAAAATTATTATCGCAGAGAGGGCTGCAAACTTTTGTTGCGATGCGCGCATGGCTCGATTCATTGTCATCGCAAAACGAGCATCGGCATCTCAACTGAACTCCCAAGCGGGAGTAGATACACAATACCCCATCCAAGTTGTCATTGACTAACTTCGCAACTAAAATTTCCCCTCCGGCTCCTGCTTGTGCTTTTCGTCTCGTGGGAGTTTTCGTAGAAGTTCTCTTGGAAAGTTTCGCGCAAGTTCTCGCAGAAGTTCTCGCACAAGTTCTCGCGCAAGTTCTCGCGCAAGTTCTCGTGCAAGTTCTCGTGTAAGTTCTCGTGCAAGTTCTTGCACAAAGTCTCGCACAAGTTCTCTTGCAAGTTCTCGTGCAAAGTTGTTTTCGTGCAAAGTTGCTCTCGCGCAAAGTTGTTCTCGTACAAAGTTGTTCTCGTGCAAATTTGTTCTCGTGCAAAGTTGTTCTCGCGCAAAGTTGGTCTCGTGCAAAGTTGTTCTCGTACAAAGTTGTTGTCGTGCAAAGTTCTCTTACAAAGCACAGACAAAGTTGTTGATCGGGCGCCACGCCCAGACAGAGTTGATATACAGGTGCACACAACGGAGTTGGATAACTTGGCTGCTGAAACCTGCGCCTACATGTCGCAGATGCATCCGGATTTTTCGCTGCTAGCTGCGAGGATCGCAATCAGCAACCTGCAGAAGATGACTAGTGCATCGTACCTACCACATTGAATACCTTGTGACCGTCCACTAAGCTGCCTTCCCGGCGATCATACGGAGTGCTAATTTTCTAGTGCGAATACACTGTATTGCGGGGCACTGGGCAGCTTGAAAAATAGAGTCACGGCTTCGTCACTCTCGATGGTGAAATACTCAGCATGGCTGGCTGCTAGGATCTGCACATGATATCATATCAGTGCGGCCCGCTAGGATCCTTGTGTTTGGAGGTTTGGCGTGTGGTTCAGTTGACACTGCGCTCCAAGCATTGTGAAACGAGCTAAAAGAGATTTGAGCATGGAACGAGATTTGTGCATGTGAGCCGAAAATCACCACGCGCTATACTTGAGGCGGAGCGGCTACAACGTAACCTCTAGTACAACGTGCTTGCGCGAAAAAAAGGTTCGAGGAAACGAGTCGGAAGCTGTATGAGTACGTGGACGAAAGCGGAAGATCATGCGCGCTGTTGTCGAAGAAGTATTGGGACGCGGTGTCACCGGTACCATCAGAATTTTCGTCAGTCACTGTGCAAGGAAGCGTGTTAGTATCCCAGTCGACCAAAGGCGGATCAGCCGTGCCTCTCGCCAAATGCCATCCATAAAGTGCGCACACCAAGTGCCGCAAAAAAGTAGTGCGCATACAGGCCGTGCTTCTTGCTGGTCCCGGAGCGCAGGCAGCATCTCCGCTGATCGAGGGTCTGCATACGAAGGCTTGTGTATTTCGGTGTTGTCACAAATTATTTGTAAAAACGCGCAACAGAACTTCGATAAGATCCAGGCTGCGATCGATTACACTCGCGACTTCGGCTATGACTATTTCGGTTTCAAGACGCTCGAGCGTTCGTACCTGTTGAAGGTTGGATTCTTGATTTCAGCGGAAGTACTTTTGCATAGTGCAATCTTTTTCTCCATGAGTGTTGGAGTTGCTTGTTTTTTTTTCTAGTTTTTTCTGTGCAAAGGACGTCGGTTTGCATTTGATGAACTTCAGCGCTGGCCATTGCATAGTGTTTGTTGATTGCAGTTGTACGTTAGATACTTGCTCTTCCCCGAATGGAATTGGACACGAGATAAAAGTGTTGGTGTCTGCGTGTTACTTCGGCAGTACTGTGAATCTTAAAATGAGTCAAGTATGATTGTATTACAGTGTGATTCATTGCAATGGTGTGTGGGCATTTGAGGTCGAGGGTAAAATCGTGGAGCGGCCGCAGCACATGATCATGCGATGTGCGTTGGGCATCCACATGCATGACGTGGATGCCGCGATCGAGACCTATCACTGGATGTCGCAGAAATTCTTCACGCACGCGACGCCAACTTTGTACAACGCGGGCACGCCACACAATCAGATGAGCTCTTGCTTCCTCCTATCCATGGCAATAAGACATTTTTTCGCCCGGGTTTCTCAGCCAGTGCATACTTCATGACAAATGCCCACGGCAACTAACATTCGAGTCTTTCGAGTTTGACAGTGTCTCAGCATATCGATGGGTCGGTTTCAGCGCACCCGCTGGCGCGCACGCACACTGGAGCCGGTGGCGCAACTCTCTGATTGCATGTCGACCGTCGAGTAGAACTGCACAAGTACATGACACGTCGTCAAGTCCTCCGCGCTCACAGTTCAGTGAGATCCGAAGAAAACTCCAGACTGCTGCAAGCCAGGTGAGTATTCTCACCTTGGAGAAATTTTAAGGTTGACGACAGCATCGATGGCATCTACGAAACGTTGAAGCGATGCGCGAAAATCTCCAAGTCTGCCGGTGGTATCGGTGTGGCCGTGAGCAACATTCGCGCGTCCGGGTACGCGAACGGTCTTCAATTTTTCCGTGCACCATGTTTGCATTGCTTCGTACTAGATATTTGGAATACATGAAGCCCTAATAATCGAACGTGCGGTATGAGTGACCTTATGCTTGGGTAGTTCGTTGGAAGTCGCCCAGCTTGTCAGCTTTGTTTCCGGAACATCGATCACCTGCGACACGCAGGTTGTAGCTCGTTCGAGCGCACAAGTTGAATTCTCACCCTTGATGATCATTTTAAAAGCATAAGACTGCTACTCTAAGATGCTGTACAGAGATCGCGCTTGCCTAACTTGGACTGCGATTCATCATGATGGGATCAGTCATGAAAATCTCATATTCGCGCGTGTTGTACGGGTTGTCAAAAAAAAAACGCCACTCTGTAGTCTGTCCAAAGTTCGATTACCAGTAAGAGAGAGGGTATACTATTTAAATCACGTAGAACTCCCATTCTGACGTGCTGTACTGGTGCTTGCAATGACGCCATAGCATGTCTCTGCGAGATGCCTTTCGCGAAGTCCGATCGTCATTGACGACGATCGATAACGCTCGTAGTCGCGCGAAACTTAGATTCTAAGATGTTGTATGGGTAGTTGTAACATGCAAGTCACAGCTCGTCCAAACAGTATGATCGTCGTTCGCCATTAATAATTGTATTAGCGTATTGGTCGTGCAAGGGTCGTTTCCTTACATCTTGTCAGGTTGGTTGCACTACGGAAGTTGAAACAACAGCTCTTCGTGCGAGGTTCGTATTCACAGGTCCTGCGGGACAAAAATTCAAATGATAGAACAGAAGGTGATACCATGCGTGCGAGAAGCGTATTCTAACGTGTTGTACAAGAGCGAGCTTTGCACGCCAGCCACAGCTCCCAAAGAGACGAACCGTCACGGGTCAAAACTTCAAAAGAATTTTTGCGCACGAAGGACGTATTCTTACATGTTGTAAGGGTGGTTGCACGACACAAGTCACAGCAGGCAGCCAGAGATGATGCTAGTCATGCGAGCCTCAGATTCTTACACGAAACTGGCACCAGCGGCCGGTCACAGCTTTCACAGTCAAATCGTCATTGAAAAAAAACTGCATAATTCTAGTTGTGAGCTCAAAGTATTCTGACGTGTTGTTAGTGTGGGTGGTTGCAAGATGCGAGTCAATTCTCGCTCAGCGAGTTTGACCGTCATAGTTTGCGAGCTTCCTGGTCGTGCGAGGGTCGCATTCTATTCCATGTGGGTGGTTCTGGCACGCAAGTTCACACGTAAAACGGTCTCGCGAAATTGACAGAGATAACACTAGTCGTGAGAGCGCTTTATTCTAACATGTTGTGCGAGCAGTGGCAACACTCTCACGCACGTCTCACTTCGTCCTAGAAATAGTGTGTGATCGTTCGTGATTTGGAGGATACGGGTCGCGCGAGGTTCGTCTTCTAACATGTTGTATGGGTGGTTGGAGCACTCAGGTCAAACTCACCCAATTGGAAGTAGTCGTGAAAGGGCGGTATTCCATCATGTTGTAGGCGAAGTTGCATCACGCAAGGCCTAGTGCTCGGAAGCCGTATGATTGGCAAAGATTGGTTGTGCTCGGATCGTATTCTTACATGTTGTATGGGCCGTTGCGACTCTCAAGTTCGTCGCAACTCTCCTCTGCTGGGGCTGAAAAACGCTGAGCTGTGTATGATTGGACACGAAGGCAGAGGGGTATGCGTGCAAAGCAATTCTTCTAACGTGTTGTCTGGTAGCCAGACTGTTGCGTGTGGTAGAGGGACTGTAATACGTTCGCAAAAAAAATAAATTGCAGGTCGTACATTCGCGGAACGAACGGGCACTCGAATGGATTGGTGCCGATGCTGCGCGTCTTCAACGACACCGCGCGCTACGTGGACCAGGGTGGCGGCCGCCGTAAGGGCGCGTTCGCGGTAACACGTTTCACTCAAGCTGACGTTCGATCTATTTTGCTTGTTGATAAATACTAAAGCAAGCGGCTTCATGGAAGTGATTTGTCATTCACTTTAACGAGAACCCGAAGAGCACGATGTTAAGAGCCAGGAATGGCGGCTCTGATGTTCTGAAGAACTTCTAATGCGAGAGCATCGCGAGCAGAGCTGCCTGGGTCCTGGTGTATCTGTAAGAGGGCCCTGGTTTGAGCCTGTACAATAAAATGAGTCCTTCGTGGAGGGCGTGGGTTTCGCAACATTGTGGGCGGTTGCGTCCGAGCGACTGGGGAGCATAATACTTACAATGTTTAACACAGTGCGAATGCGCAAGTGGATGAGACCACGGTCTATTTTCTGTAATTGTAAAGATGTACTTGGAGCCGTGGCACAGCGACGTGTTTGACTTTCTCGAGTTGCGGAAGAACCACGGGAAGGAAGAGTTGCGCGCACGAGATTTGTTCTTTGGACTGTGGATCCCGGATCTTTTCATGAAGCGTGTTATGGATGGCGGTGACTGGACCTTGTTCTGCCCGGATCAGACCTTGTGCAAGGAGACTGGCAAGACTCTGCAGGACCTCTGGTAATTATTTCCATCATACTATCACATGAAGCAGCTCTGCTGTGGCATAGTGTAGTGGTGTCTCTGCATTTAACTCTTTTTTAGCGCGCGAGCCATCGTGAGTCATGCTGCTTCTTGGTAGGAAAACACTTACACTGCGAATGCCCCGGCACGTGGTCCAGTGGCACTTCTCCTCTGCTTGAATTTCCAAGTATTCGGCGGCGCAGGCAGCTTGCATGTGCATCGATAGGCACGAAGTGATTGTAGTGACATCCTATATTACTCCCACGCAGGGGTGATGAGTTCGAGGCCCGGTATGTCGAACTCGAGAAGGCTGGCAAGGGCCGCAAGACGATCACCGCCCAGAGTCTGTGGTTCAAGATCCTGGAAAGTCAGATGGAGACGGGTGGCTGCTTTTTAATGTTTTTGTTGTTTCTTGCCTCATCTCATTCTCACCGACAGCCGAACGAAATGACATAAAAAAACCATGGCCGACTGCGGTGTGCTGCAGTCGTGTGATGCTAAATTTCGATTTTTATTTGATACTTAGTTGACAACTAAGTATTCCGTACAAGATTAGCTAGTATCGTGTTTGGGCACCTCACGGATATGTCGGAGTCGTTGAAAAGCTTGTGCGGAATTTGAAAAACGTATGTAAAGTTGAAAAAGCGTCGAAAGAACTGCCAGGTACGCCTTACATGTGCTACAAGGACGCTGCCAACCGGAAGTCGAACCAGCAGAATCTCGGCACGATCCGATGCTCGAACCTCTGTATCAAAACACTGTTTCATGTGTTGATGTCGGGACTGGCATGCTGTTTTTAATCCCACTTGAGATGTGATGCAGTGAGCGTTGCTTGTGCAGTGTAATTCGAAGAAAGTGTCGACGCACTCGTTCACTCGTTTCCGAATATACGATCAACTGTTCGATATGAGTTAGTATACAATCGGAGGGGTTCGTGTTTTTTTTTGCGTAGAAGGGCAGGGAGGGAAAGACATTTTTTTCACTCTTTGCTGGTATGAAATCACGTAGGCACCGAGATTTTCGAGTACACGTCGCCTGACGAAGTGGCTGTGTGCAACCTGGCGTCCATCAGCTTGTCGATGTTCGTCATCGAGGCCAATGCCAAGGATACGTCGAAGCCGATTCGGGAACGCTACGATTTCAACAAGTTGAGAGAGGTGTCCAAGATCGTCACCAGAAACTTGAACCGGGTACAATTTCTGTCGCGCACGAGAGACACGAAAGGCAGGCGGAGTAGTCCGTCGTCGGGTTTCTCGCATGCATGCGTCGGGTTTCTCGGATACACACGACTGATACCCTGGTGCCCTTCATTTCACTCGTTTATGCGATGGCTACATGCGGTGATTCCAAGAGATCACCATGATGATGATGATGATGATGGGGCCACTGGCGTCCAGAAATTTTCGGGTCGGCAGAATCGTTGTTGTGCGTACGCCGTGAGGTCGTGGAGCCCTGCACTTAAGTATTGAGACGACGACATTTATTCTGCGGTATGTTTTTTGTGTTCATTACAGGTGATCGATGAGAACTACTACCCAGTGAAGGAGGCGGAGTACTCGAACATGCGGCATCGTCCTATCGGCATTGGTGTGCAGGGGTTAGCGGATGCTTTCATGAAGTTGCGGATGCCGTTCGAGAGCGAGGAGGCGAGGGAGCTGAACAAGCTCATCTTCGAGACCATCTATCATGGTGCGGTGGAAATGTCCACGGAAGAAGCGGAGCTGAACGGGCCCTACCAAACCTATGAAGGCTGCCCAGCGTCGAAAGGTCAGTCCTTTATAGTTTATTCTCAGCTTTTCCCGAATGTGAGAAGATACTGCGCAAAAGCCAAAGCCACATGTTAGTCTCACGACATCCATCGCTTAGAGCCGAAGGCATTTGGCTGTTTCGACGTCATAGGCTACTTCTGCAAATCATGAGCACAGAAAAGTAAAAATGCCATTAACATCATTCCTACACGGTCTGACACTACCACGCGCGTAGGAATCTACGCTGCTTTCTCGCAAAGAGCCAGAGTGCCCACTGAGCTGTATTACACTATTTAAACCCATGTCGCGCCAGGTCAGTTGCAGTATGACTTGTGGGGCGTAACGCCGACGGATTTGTGGGACTGGGCTGCGTTGAAGGAAAAGGTCGCGACGCACGGCCTGCGCAACAGTCTGCTCATCGCACCGATGCCGACCGCAAGCACCGCTCAGATTCTTGGTACCGCGATTCCACTGGTTTCACTGGACACCAATTGTCACAATATCCTAGTCTATAGTACTCTGACAGAAAATTGTGCTAGCTCTAGAGACTTCGGACTAGAAAATGGCAAACAACTGTAGCTCTAGTAAGCTATAGTCTCTAGGACCTGCCGATCTAGAGAAAAATTTGTAGCCTATAGCTATAGGCTACAATTTTGAGCTCTAGACACTGAGCTCTAGAAATCGAGCCCTAGAATGCTACCAGCCCACGACTCTGTACTCCGTCGACTCTGTACGCCTGGGAGGCCACCTCAGTGATACTTGCTGTCCGTCAATGCAGTGTATGACCTTTGCATTTGCGCAAAACCTTTGGCACAGCGCAAAGTCTATGGCTGCTCGGAGTGCTCTGGCGCTCACACTGCTCTTGTGCTCATAGTACTTTCTTGCTGCGCTGCAGCGTGTCTCTAGTGTTTGAGCCCTAGGGATTGAGCCCTAGAACTCTACGCATCCTAGCCCTCGAGGCTTTACGCCACTTCAGTGACACAAAACTTATGGCACAACGCAAAACCTGTGGCTGTTCGCAATGCTCTGGCGCTCATAGTACTTTCGCGTTGTGCTTCAACGTTCACAATGCTTTTAACGCTCGCAGTGCTTTTGCGCTCACTGTGCTCTGCGCGTGACTGCACAGAATTCATTGTTTGCCGACCAGCTTTGAGCACCAGAGCAATCTACACCCACTACAGCTCTTCACAACACTACACGACTGTGAGCACTAGAACTCTTAGTGAGCGCTAACTATATGATCACTCAAAGCGATTCTATAGTGATACCGGCGCCCGGTCTACAGGCGATTGAATTCTATACCCACGCATCAGATCTTCGGGGCGTCTCAGTTTGCGGCACGCCCGCCCTACGGGCTTGCCGCAGTAGCTCCCGATATCTCACTATTATCATAGTTTCAGACTGACTGATTGATGGCTGAAAGCAGGCACGGGCTCGGGTCCATGTCTGAGAGCCGCGAAAAAACATGATGGCATGTCTGAGCTGGCTTTTTCTGTACGCGCGCGATGTTTCTGTTCTCGCGCGCCAAGCGACATTCTTCTGGACTCGAAGACTGGTTGATACGGCGAAATGGATGCCGCAAAACGCGATGATCGCGCCCCCAGGTAACAACGAAGCCTTCGAACCCATCACGCAGAACCTGTATGTCCGTCGGGTGCTTTCTGGAGAGTTTGTTCAGGTATCGTGATAGCATAATATCGGATTATGCATCAGTGCATGCGCATTGCGCTGATACTGATGCGCCTAGGCGAAGATACTGGTGCGCGTGGGCCACATGCTTAATATGTAGCGCATCTTGTAGTGCCTGTCAAAAAGATCCATATTGCGAGAGCCGCGAGCATCGAAGAGGCTTCGGAAGTCGGCATGATCTTTGGAAGAAGATGGTTGCACACTTTTACAGCATCTGCACGAAAAGATGCGAAAAAAATTGAGACAGTCTGGAGACGTCAGTATTATGTAGTTTCTGCATCACATGAAAAAATACTGGGGTGTCAGCACTGCTGGCGAAGACTAGCTTTCGTGTCATTCATCCGGCACTTGATGGAATGCACTGTATGGACGTCATGATGCGCCACATAGGTGAACAGGCATTTGCTTTCTGACATGATCGAGCGAGGCCTGTGGGACGAGGAGATGAAGAACAACCTGATTGCACAAAACGGTTCTGTCCAAAACTTGGACGTTCCGGACGACATGAAGGAAATCTACAAGACGGTATTTGCAATATCGTGTACACAGCTCGCACTACCATTCCTAATACGGTCGATGACGTCACGAACTTGTGTTGCGGATGGCCGTCGCCTCTCGCGTGCACGATATTGAATTGTGGTTGTTCAAAACTGAACATGTGAATGTCTGGCGTCGGACGGCTAGGGCAGTGTACGGCGCATCGCGTTCCATCATACCAGCTTCAGAAAAAACTGGTTTTATGGCCGCCAAGCGTTTCAAAGTGAGCATGTCGGGACGAGCGAAGTACGCAGGAGTATGCACATGCACGCGCAGGTGTGGGAGATCAAGCAGAAGCGCATCATCGAGATGGCGGCAGACCGGGGTGCGTTCATCGACCAAAGTCAGAGTCTGAACATCCACATGGTATTAGGCTGGTTGCAAAACGGAATCAAAGTGCCAATCTCCAAAATTCTTTTTGCCATGCCGCTTCGATGCCATGTTACTGCAGACGGGGCCATGTTACTCCCCATTCTGGGCGTTTTTATCTGTTTCCGACTTCAGTTTCGAAGAAGACTCAGCCTGTTTTGAATTTTTGATGCGGGGTGCGCAGTACTGAGGCGGGTGCGCGTTATGCCCAGGGGGCAGCGCAAAAAACTGTGCACAGTCAATGTGCTTTTCCATGTTGACATGACAGACGAACGCGACATCGCAGAAGCTTTCGTCGATGCATTTCTACGGGTGGAAGCTGGGTCTGAAGACGGGGCAGTACTACTTGAGGACGAAGGCAGCGGTCGAAGCGATCAAGTTCACTGTGGACACAGCCTCTGCTGCGAAAGCGCAGGAGCGCATGAAGCAAGAGCAGGAAGCGAAGAGCAAGTACGAGTGCGTGGGATGCGGCAGTTAGACGTGGCGCCCAGAAAAACTCCCACTAATGGTCTGTCCCAGTCGTTCAATCTGTCACCGATCAGTCTGTTCCTCAGCTAGGCTTCTCGCATACATTTGTACACACCGCACCGTGTGTTGCACGAGTATCTAGCATACACCCATCGCATATTTGATGTAAGCGCATACAGTCGCCCGCAGTGTGACGACTGTGTGCACCTTAGTGCCGCGCCTTGACTCAGCATGTGAGCCATCGACATGTGCGACCGAGGGCGATGGACACTCTGAAGCATGGAGCATTCTTGACATTCTGTTTCATATAGCTAGAAGAAGTATCTCGGCTAAAACTTGTGGACAAAAAAAACAACGCTGGAGACGTTGTGGAACATATTTTCAGCCAGTGCTAAGTGGTTGACTGGGTCATGGCATGACGCATGTTCAGTTTGCGCCATACAGCTGAACACTACCTCATTCACATCGACTTACATCATTGAGTCATGACGTGAATTGCCGAAAATGCGAGCGGTGCAGAAATTCTAAAATGAACTCCGTTATTCATCATCTGATCTTCATGGCAACTGGAGATTCAGTTCGAAAGTCGCTGTGCGCCACCCTAGCAGGCTGGTGCCATGAGTTGACGAGAGGAGAAAATCAGCGTCATCAACTAGCAGGATGAGAACAAAGAGCGTGTCGATACTGCGTTTTTGCAACAGTGTGTGATATAGTGACGGCTCTCTAGCAAGGAACACCTTGACTCTCTAGCTTCCACTCTCTTTTTCAGACGTGATATTGCCGCGCTGAGGGTGCTCTGTCATGCGTTCTCGAATTGAAGAGTCATCATCGTCCCAGGAGGTCCCTGGAAGTACTCATGCTTCGAAAGTTCGTTGTCTTGGCCTGCGTTACCCCCAATTCTACACCATTCATAGCACGAAGCTACGGCCCCATCGTCCATGAAATCACGCCCCATCGAGAGGGCAAGCCGATGCGATGTCGTGTTCGTTGTGCGATCTTTGTGGGCTTCCGTGAACCCGTTGTCCTGTGTGAAGCTAAGGGCGACATTCTGTGTGGAAGCGAACTTCTTGGAAGTGCGAACTTCCTTGAAGAAACACAACTGGTTGTTCGTTACAGCGTTGACTTGTTCATACTTGAGTTGTTTCCCATATGCTCGTGATACTAAAAGGCCACTGGCCGGGACGTTTCATACGCATTGGATTTCTTCCGTCGCTCGCACAGCTTCGACACTCAGTCTAAAAAGGACTCAATACGAAAGAAAATAGCAGGATCACATGATGGTCGGACGCAGAGGTCATCGTTCAAGCTTCCAATACGTTCGTGTTCTAAACTTCTCAATCGTCGACATGAAACCTGCAATTGTGTGATGTGTGGAAAGTGTGTTTTTCATGCGGCAGTGAGCGCGTAATCTTTATCCTTGGGTGCAGGGTGCTCATGTGTTGTATCGAAAATCTAGATCAGGAGGCGTTCGCAACAGTAGTATTGCGTATGCGAGGTGCATGTTGTGTGTCGCGGATGTTTCACCGTTCGCGTGAAAAAAACTTCACGCTCGGCTCCAGAGGTCGAAGGGGAAGCTGTGTCATGAAGTCCAACACGCGTGGCGCGCTAGTGACCTGCGGTATGTGCAAAAGCTTCGATAGCTTTCTGGTACCACTGGAGTCACAATACTGTGGCCACTGCCTGCGTGCGCAGCACAGATGTGAAATCAAGTATCAACGCGCAATAAAATGCATCCGACCATCAATGCGCAATAAAATGCATCCGCAGTAGTAGGCAAACTAAAGGACTCCAGCTATTTTTGAATAGCTTTCTGCTTGTCTGTGAAACGCAAACTTATTAGTCTACAAGTCTGCTAGTCTGTTGAAACGCACATCAGTGGAGAGAAACAGTTGAAGATCTTGATCACATCTCGCTACAGTAAGTTGCCCGCACGAGCACTGATTCCTACTGGGGCACTGAGTAAGTTGTGTCGAGTCGTACATTCGTGCTTTCTCCTTAGAGTAGTTGAAGAAAGTGGCTTTGCACTTTCGTACTGCAAGTCGAAGAATCAAGAAAGAAGAAGTAGTCGCAACGAGTAACTGCACGCCACTCAGTTTTTTTTCGCCAAGCTGCAGCTAACTTCACGAAGCTCGGACTTGTATCTGGAAAGTTTGAATCAAGAGAAAGTATCTCCGCCGAATCTGGTTTCGAAGGAGCATCACTGACGATGGTGCTGGCGGGAGTGCAGGTCGACGGGCGTGGTTGGAGAGGTTTTACGGCAGCGATGATTTTTGCAGTGCCCATCATCGTCGCGGTGATCGCTCCTCTCCTGATTGCTATGCGAGAGACCGTGCTGGGTGTGGGGCAGTGCGGGAGTCTGGCCACCAGCGCGGTGCATGCCGCGGTTCCACTGCCACATTATCATTTGATCTTGCCGTGGTTCTTCAGCGTGCTGTTCCTAGCGGGATTCTGGTTGATGCGGCCGCAGCGCAGTCTGCTGCAGTCACCGAGCGGGCATGGCGGGGCCCGAAAACTGAGAGACGCTAGTGACATGACGGTGCTTGAACCCATGGCCACGCTCAGTGGTAAAAGTGTTTCGCGGCCCCTTGTTGTTGGGCGGTATCCAAAACCCAAAAGCAGTATGGTTGAGCTCCAAGCAGTTTCTGCGTGTGTTGGAGGAGAGGTACACAGTACTGCTACAGCTGGTGGCGAAGAAGATGCTGGAGGTGGCTTTCAAGGTGACGTTCAGCAGGACGCAGACGAAAGTGCAAAGTGTCGGAAGGAAACATTCATTGGACCACGGGGTGCGCCTGTCGTCAGCAGCCCGTCGAGCAGCTTGCAGGAAACGGCTGAGAAAGTTCCCAGCATCACGGCTGAGAGCGACGTGGGGATGCACCACGGCGAGAAGACATGGGAGCACGACTTTGGGTCGGAGCATGCTACCGTTGCTGATGAAACGGGCATGGTCGCTCTGCCGACATCCTCATGCGCCGAGCTAGTGTTCGCCGAAGCATGGTCATGTGCCGAGCCGGCGGAGAAATTTGCAGCGGGGGTGCAGAACAGCTTGAGTGAAAAGCATATCATGAACTTCTCAAAAACTGCCATTGCGCCTCATGAGGACGGAAAAAGTCATCATGTATTCTCTGTTCCGTCCTCCGAGGCCTTCAAGTGTGACGAAAAAAAAGAAGATGCCGTGGCCTTCAAGTGTGCAGACGGCGTACCGTTGGAGAAACAGCTGCCCTTCGAAGCAGCAACCTTCTCGGCATTAGAGCCCTCGTCGGCATTAGAGGCGGTGCAAGATGGCAATGAACATGATTCTTTGCCATGGCACGATCTTTTGCCGCACGGGGCAAGAGTACACGAGGCGGGCGTCCAATATGAGCCGGCCTTGGTCCCGATGCCAGCGTCGACTGACACGCTGCCTATCTACATCGATGATGGGTTGTGTGGCGCTGCTGGTTTTGACAGCGGTTGGAAGGTCTGTTCGCCGAAGCGCGCATCCAGTCGTAGCACGTCCCACGGCCCCGACACGACCACGACATCGGCACAGTGCGATTCCGACAACAAGCATGCGGGGGACGATTTCGCTCGAGAGCACGTGCCGCCGTCTGAACAAAAAGCCACAAGTGTTGCGGACATGCCCACAGCAGCGTCGCAGTGGAAGATCCCCATATCTTTGGAGGCTGCCTTGTTGCCGCCGGTTCAAAGTAGGCCACCGCTGGGTCAGAACGGACATGGCGAAGGGTTCCGATACGAAGGCATCGACGTCGATAACAGCTCCCACAACGAAGCAGAGGATAACAGCCACGACATCTCCATCTTGCCGGCAGGCGCAATTCTCAACGCTTGCATGGCAAACAGTACGAGTGGGCAGCTGTCTTCTGTAGGCACGCCTTTTGGGGCGACGTTGTATGACGGAGCTTGTGTCGCCGCCGGATCGCTTGAAGAACATAGTATGAATTCTTCGGCACCGCATACGTATTTACTACTTTCTACAGATGTATTTTTTACATAAGCTGGTGTATCAGTACTACGGACACAGGGCTTTCAACAACATTGGATATGCGCAGGTGGCGTGAAAGTAGTGGCGTGAAAGTAGCTCAGTCTTAAACCGCGATATTATGACAGTGGAGGACTGAGGAGACGACTGTCACTCTGTCATCATGTGAAAGCAGGTTGCGCGCGTACCTGAGAGCATGTGTGTGAGAAAAGTGAAAAAAACGTATTCGCATGTGGATAATAAACGTTTCTTGAGGGCGTTATCGATGCGGTTGCGCGGAGACCAACAAGTGCAGGACTTGGCGATCGGATCGGCGCCGCTAAGATCAACAAGCAACAGCCATGACGCGGGGGGTATGGTACAAGAGCATGGCACGCCCTCGGCTCTCGAGAGGGAGATAGCGTCGCTGTCAGGCATGGTGTTGCCTACGCATGCGGAGGCAAGGTCCCGCTGCATGCAAGGGTCATGCGGTCCCGAAACGGTTCTGTCGCCGAGTGGGCATGATGATGGAAATACTGCAAACTGTACACAGCAATCGGCAAACGTGAGCGGAAAAATTGTGGTGTCGTTGGCGGATGCGATTTCGCCTTCGTCGTCCCTGCTGATGCGGCAGCACATAGTATGCCCAGTACGTTGTCACAGCGGTGGGGCTCTGGGCGAGGCGTCAGCAGCCGCTGCTATGCCAGTCGCGGGTCAGAGCAGTGCAGACGTCGCTCGTGCATCGGTGTGTGAAGGCGGATCACTTCGCGCCAATGCGGCGGTGGCCACTGGAGTTGCGGATGATGGGCGGACTCATGTGGACGGAGCAGAGCAGGGGAGTGTGCGTGGTGGCAAGAAACGAGCAGTCCGCGAGTGGAGCCCGCCGCAGCAAGTAGCGTGGTCGCAAAGTATTCACGAGCACTGTGTTGGTGGTGTTGGTGAACGCGTGTATGGCAGGAGCACAGTCGTACACAGCGGGGGTGCTGAATGCAGCGTTGTATCGAAAATTGAGCGTAGCAGGAGTGCTTTGGCAACACGAGAACGTGCAGTGCCGGACTGCTATCTCAGCTTTGTGAACAACTCTGCCGCATGTGACGACGCAGCCACTCAGAGAGAGGGGAAGAAAGAGGGTGAAGAAAGCAGCAGCAGCTGCTCCAAAGGACCGGCAGCAGCAGGCCTGTTGACAAGTGCCACAGTGGATACGAGACAATGCAAAATCTCGGCGGGCCATCATAGCCATGACAGGGTGCGTGGCGTTCCACGATCGGAGACTGCATCCCACGATCGCGCCTGCACCCACACGCGGACCTGCATGAAATCTCGAGCCGAAATGGTGAGTAGCGTGCGAGCCATCAATCATGCTGGCGAGGCATGTGTTGTGGACGAGGCATTTATCGACGCCTGCATGGAAATCCAGCACCATGGCGCACATGGCCCATGGCAGGATGGGCCTGGCGAAACTGAACGCCGCCGTGGGCGCGGCGTGCATGGGGAAACTGGCGTGGGGTTCGGCGCCAGCGCTGGCATACCTCCGAAAATGAAGGTGTCGGAAAGCGATTCTGTCGTAGAGCATGCGCAGCCCCCGCTTGTGGTTGTAGAGCATGAACATGGCGCGACGCAAACTACGACTACTGTAAACACGGCCATAGCATGGGCCGCAGATGCTGTGCCTGGTCGTAAAATCGCGGAGGTGTTTTTTGAGAAACTGCGATTTCATGAACTGATGCCACCACTGGAGATTGTGAAGGGCGCTTTCACGGCAGTTGTCGAGGTGTCTGCAGAGAAAACACCCGAAGAAATCTTCGGTGTTTTGTCCACCTACCTCGAGCGACACATACGTCGCATCGATGGGGATGGAGGAGGATCCTCGCATGGTGAGCAGTGATAAGTTTGTACATGACATTCAGCACCGTGACCGGTCGGTAGTTTAGCATGGCTTTTTTATCCTTTTTTTTGAAAAGCCACGCCACCCATCCTTCGCTGATGTCCTCTATGCTCGTTTTTTCTACTTCTATCGCAACGTCTGCCCAGAATTCCGGATCAAGTCGGAATACCTCCGCTACTAGGGCGTCCGGCCCTGCAGCTTTTTTCAGCTTGCCTTCCTTCATGGCTCTGATATAATCCTCCCTTTCCGGCGGATCGCATAGTCTCTTACGTAGATCGTCGTCGATCTTGTTCACATAGTCTCCCAGGACTGTTGTTTTTCTCTTGATTTCATTCCACCTTTCGTCTGTATCTACGTGTTCTTCCTCGTCTCGGAACAGTTCTTCTATTCTTCTTCTGAAGCCGTTCGCTATTTCTTCGTCAGTTTTGAGGTCCCCCATATTCGCACCGGTTGAGTCCTTGATGACTGTCTTCTCCTTGATCCTCTTTTTGTGCCCGTTTGTTCGGAAAGTCTTTGCGAGCTTGTAGATTTTGTTAAGTCGCTCCTCCCTTGTGCCACGGTAAAGGTCATCGATCTCTTTACCCCAGAACTGTCTTTCTTTCTGGAAGATTATGCTCTGGCGCATTCTCTCGTTTTCTTCTAGCTCGCTTTCGAGTTTTTTTAGTTCGATTTTCAATTTCCAAAGTTCATCTTCCTGGGATTGTGAAATGATATCGAGTGTGTCAATGTCCCGTATTTCGTCCATTACCCTTCTCTGGAGAAATTTAGAATACCGCGCCCGGATCAGCTTTGGCTGCGACCTTCGTCTCCTTCTTCATGGCCCTTTTCTTCTCGCCATCTTTTTTCACCTCCTTTTTCTTATCCTTCGCCATACTGGGCCGTTGGAAATGACTTTGTGGGTACAAAAACCGTCTCCGAGTATGGGAAAAAGCAAAGCTTCTCTACCGCCTGTTTGAGCTTACTGTGTTAGCGCGAGCATAAGGAAGACACGATTTGTGTGAAAAATGTACGAAATCCCTTGCTCATAGGACTACCATGAAGCATCAGTTCTTGCGAGGCTTGTTGCTCACGCCGCGACCGCGGCCTGTCATATTTTCTGACACTGACTTGTGATCGCGCTGCCCCACCTAGCGACGGTGAGCATTTGGGCTAGCTTGCATTGTTATGTAGACATTTTGCTTGATCCGGGTGTCTCGCCCCACCGAGGCGCGGTGGTGATTTGGGCGTATTACTTTACCTGATCTGATTTAGAGGATATTGCCCCACCGAGGCGCGGTGGTGATTCGGGCTAGATTTCCAGATTTTCTTGCAACGCACGACTGATTGTTTGAGAAGATTTTGTCCCAAGGCCGTCGTTAGACTACGATGACATTGTTTCGCGAACACTATTGGCGGTGAAATCTCCTACGCTTTCTGTGTTGATCGCTAGGGGGGGGTTTCCTCGGGCTCATCCATGCTGTTAGGATGGAGGTTTTTTCCCTTACCCATAGTGATGCCCACATTGGACGTGGAGACCGCGACGGAGTCACACCACGCGCATTCAGCCGCATAGTAGACCGCGTTGACTTCATGGCGAACTACAGAAAACCACGTCGTCCCACAGCTTGCCCTGGAGTAGCACTTAGTGCAACCTCCGGACGTCGAGCATCCGGGGTTGTACCAGTTACTGCCCCGAAACCTCTGCATTCGCGGCCGTGACCGGGCAGGCAAAACTAGACACACTCCCTCCTGCACGTCGCTCAGCTGTTGCCGGGCGTACGTGTTGGAGGCCTAGCCTTCCTGACAGCACCCGGCCAGTTATCTTACCATTTACGCTTGTAGACTCTTGACGACGCTGACACGTTACGACCAGCTTGTCGCCTGGGTGTCTCACAACCTTGGTTGGAGCCGTTCCCCGGCGCCTTATGCTGGTAGATCGCGGAGCGCTGTCAGCGTCTCACGCGGTAGGACAGACGGCCGCGCTGGTTGGATCACCTTGCGGGATCTCAGCCTGCTGCGAGTTGGATGCCGCGGGAGGCCCCGCATCCTCTCGTGTTTCTCACCGTAGATGAGAACGAAGAACTCTGTGCAGGTGTCATCTGATATACTTTAGATGACTTCACACTAGGTGAAAATTGTGGCCCTGCACCAGAAGTAGCTTCTTCCACGAGCATCGATGGGGATGGAGGAGGATCGCATGGTGAGCACGAATCAACATATTGC